>Ga0209202_1001354_pt1 | contig 15409 bp, 23 predicted proteins | sample AD_UKC032_MetaG_FD_184416 | JGI IMG/M metagenome (GOLD analysis project Ga0209202, IMG submission 184416) | Active sludge microbial communities of municipal wastewater-treating anaerobic digesters from USA - AD_UKC032_MetaG (SPAdes) (version 2) | ecosystem: Engineered > Bioreactor > Anaerobic >... | reverse complement strand
CCCGGGATGCAGCCCGAATTGCTTACTGCATCATCTGGACAGCCTCCCCCGACACGCCGATGACGATCCCCTACCTTGTGTGCAGTCGCAAGAAGCCCCGCATCAGCTGGTCCGCCGGCGACCGTAAGGCCCGACTCGCTGCGCTCGTCCTTGTGCTGGCAACGAGTGGTTGCGCCAATCTGGGCGCCCTCTGCGCTGCCGCCAATGGGTATCAGGTGTATGACCCGAGTACTGGCAAGGTGGTCGTTATCGTTCCGGCGAAGTGTGCCGTTTTGGGAGGCACGCAATGACGAACAAGCAACGCAAGATGCTGGACGAACTGCAACGCCGCGCCGGCTGCCGCTTCGAATCCGTGGAGCTGACCAAGGGTAATCACCTTCGCATCACACTGGCGAACGGTCGCCACGTCATCACCGGCGGAACGCCCAGCGATAACCGTGCGTTCCTGAATTGCGTCAGTCAAATCCGCCGCACGTTGCGTGAGAGTTAGCACTTGACAACCTGAGCCGAGCCTGCCATAATGGGGGCTCACTCAACCGGAGGATTTCAAAATGCTGTTCATCACCCCCCAGATCAACACCGTCCCGAGTATTCGCTACGACGACATGGAGGCCGCCCGCCTCGCCAACGACACGCCGACCGAGCGCTACGAAGGACACCTGCCCGGGTCCGGCGTGCAGCGTCACAGCGCCGACGACGCCTATGCTCGCCACGGCATCGTCATGGAGTGCCACGAAGCCAAGGGCCGCCGCCTGTGGCTCGCCAAGAAGGGCGACCGCACGCTGGCCGCACATCCCAAGCACGACGCCGCCCGCTTCATGGCGTTGGCCATCATCACCGGAGCCTGAACCATGCCCACTATCACCGCCGCCGATTACGACGCCGCGCGCCGCCTTATCAACCCGGACCAGCTGCAGCGTGCCCGGGCAATCAGCACCACCAAGCGCCGCCGCGCTGCCTTCGTGGCGATTGCCCGTGACGCCTTGGGTGCCGCGCTGATCCAGCGCTATGCCCTCAAGGATTTCCGGGCTCTGACCAAGCTGCTGCGCTCTGACAATCCCACCTTCGACTTCGACGCCTGCAACACCGCCGCCGCCGTGGCGCTCTTTCCCGAGGAACTGTAATCATGACCACCTACAACAAGCTGGCCGCCCGCAAGATCGTCGGCGCCATCACCCACCTGCTCACCGGCAAGCACCAGCCGATCCCGGCACCTGTGCTGCGCCGCATCCTCGCCGCTAACCTGCGGGAGCTGCATGAAATCCTGCCCCGCAAGTTTGGGGGTCTGGTCGCCAAGCTGGAAGCCGTCAATGATGCAGGCGATGCCGCCGGGCTGGAGTTCGCTGCCGGGCTGGACCTGATCCTGTCCTTGACGCCCGTCACCTACGGCATGCTGCCTGCCTGTGCCGAGTTCAAGGTGCAGGGGGGCGAGTGCAATTTCCGCAAGACCAAGGACGGCGTGCAGGGTGCGGGTGGCCTGTGCCCCCACCCCGCCGCCTCGCTGATCGTAATCCCGCTGTAACGTCACCACTTGACAACCCGATTCGGACCTGCTATACTGAGTGGGTCGAATCGCAAAACAGGAGATCGCAACATGGCCAAGCTCTACACGTTCCGCTTCACCGCTCAGAAGGCCGAGCGCAGCGCCGGCTTCATCAGCATCATCTTTGGTGGCCCCGATACCCGCTACGCCACGGAAGAAGCCGTGCTGACGTGGAAGGAAGCCCAAGCACATCTGCACAACTTCGCCGCCGCTCAGGACAAGCCCGCCGCCTGCACGGTGCGCTGCCTCAGCAAGCCCGTGCCGCCCGGCTACAACAAGGCCGACCGCACCATCTACGCCAACCTCTGACAAGGACGAAACCGCAGGGATGCGGTCTGCGACTACGTGGTCGCACTGACGAGTCCGTCACAACGTAACAGGAGGATTGACCATGGCTACCTACACCGTGCTGCTGCTGCGCCCCGATTACATCGCCGACGAGTTCGGCAAGGACACGTACCTCACCGTCGTCACGACGCCGCTGGGCGCTGAACATGCGGTCGCTCTGGCCCGTACCGAGGTAGTCAAGGCGGACTTCGGCCCTCAAACCGCCGAAGAACTGACCGAAGCGCTCGAAAGCCACGCTAAGAGCTACGCTGTGCTGGCCGTGTTTGCCGGCGCCCACAACGACCTGAACGAAGGATTCTGACATGACCACCATCGACAAGCTGCTGCCCTGCCTCACCCCTTCCGTCCGCCGCGCCGTTGAGCAGTTCATCGAACGGCCGACCGAGCGCAACGCCTGCTACGTCACCGGCTACCTCGTGGCTGCCAGCGAAGCCGGTGCCCTGCTGCCCGAGCGCCGCGCCGAACTGATCCAGTGGATCGCCAACACCGAGCGCGGTGCCGGCGTGCTGCCGCTGACCGAGGGCGAGCGTTCGCTGTACCACTGGCGTGAGGGCGGCATGATCGGCGTCATCATCCGCTTCAAGCGGAACCCGATCCCCGTGGTCGCCGTGCCTGCTGAAATTTCACGGGACGGCAACGCGCGGTGCTGCGACAAGGCCGGCAATGACTGCGCCTTCATCCACATGAACTGCATCCCGGTCGGCGCCTACGGCACCTGCACCAAGCGCGATGTCGTTTTCAGGAAGGTCGAGCAACCATGAGGCGCCCGTCACCCCGCCGCTACATGACCAAACGCAAACCGCATCGCTTCGCTTTCCCCGCTGCTTGGTCCTTCTCAACCACCGCCGAATACATCGCCCGATTCTGCGACCTCAATCACTTGAAAGCCTGACCATGCCGCTCGCTGATACCCCCAAGCAACCGCCCGCCACGCTGCCCGATGGCACGACCGGCCATGCCACTTTCGAGTCCAAGCCGGTCGGCGCCGCCGCCATCGTGGCTGCCGAAGTGATCCGCCGCTACAACAAGGAAACCACCATGATCGAACCCACCTCCACCCCGCGCCGCTGGATCGCCGCCACCGTGCTGGCCTGCATTATTGGCTTCAGCGTGGGGTACTGCGCCCCGGTGCATGCTGACCCCAGCTGGTGCGACGGTATCAGCCGACCCTGCACCGCATATGACCGGGAACATGACCGCCGCGCAGAAGCCCGGAAGCTGGAAAGGGAGCGTGATTTGCGTGACTCATTACGTGATGAGCAATATCAATGGGAGCGGCAGCAAGACACCATGGAGCGCGATTGGCAGCGTTCGCTGGATCGCCGGGAACGTGAAGAGGCACGCCGGCCGAGGGCTTGGTACGAATAATTTTACGTCACCCCTTGACAACCACCGAATGATCTGATATTATTCGTCTGGTCAGTTCGACAAATTAACTCAGGAGAAATACGATGCGCAATTTGAACCTCCATGCCGGCGGCTCCCTGCAGACCCGTGAGCAGATCGCCGCGCTCAACTACCCCGCTCCCAAGGGTGCCCGCCATGTCGTGCGCAGCTTCCTCGATGACATTGAGCTGCTGACCAGCACGCTCGACGACTTCGGCTACCGCGTCACCGACGAGGGTGTGGGTGTGGTCTTCGACAAGGACAACCTCGCCCGCCAGTTCTTCGGCGCCATCGAAGTGCGGCCCAAGGCACTCGAAGGTGAGTACCTGCCCGCCGATGAGCGGAGCATCGTGGTCGGTATCCGTGGCTCTGCGGACCAGTCATTGCCGAGGCAGTTGTGCGCTGGCACGAATACTTTCGTGTGCAGTAACCTTTGCTTCCATTCCAATTTGGTCAATGTTTCGACCAAGCAGACCTTGTTCATCGACCAGCGCATCACCGGCCTGTTCCGTGACGCCATCGCCCTGCTGCCGCAGGAAGTTGAGCGTGACAACCAGCGCATCGAGGCGTACAAGAACTACGCCTTGTCGGGTCCGAAGGGTGACAGCATTTTGATCGAGCTGGTCCGCCGCCAGATTTTGACGGCAAGCGACCTGCCCACGGCCATCGCTGAGTGGGACAAGCCGAGCCCGGGTTACGAGCAGCACGCCCAGCACGGCAAGACCGCCTACCAGCTGCTGCAGGCATGCACCGAGGCGATCAAGCCCCGTGGTGCTGGCAACCGTGCCTACATCCCCGGCGCATGGAACCGCGGCCTGCCGCTGATCCAGTTCCTCGACCGCGGCATTGGCCTGATCCACTGATCGGCCCAAGCCCAGCCAACCCTCGCTTTGGCGGGGGTTTCTGGGTATCAACAGGAGAATGAACATGAAGGTATCGAGCAGTGACGCAACGCTGGCTCACGCGCTGGCCAAGCACGAGATCGACAAGGCAAGCGAGCGCCTGAACAGCGGGCTCGGTCTGCGCATCCTTGAAGCGAAGAGCGTCAAGGAATTCGCCAAGCGGGTCGATGCCCTGTTCCATGGGCGGGTGATCTCGGGCAGCTTCGGTCGCGTGATCGGTAGTCGGGCCAGCGCCGGCGTGGTGGTGGCCGACGGCGACGGGGAAGGCAACATGACGCTGGTGCAGCTGGTCTTCAACGCCAAGCGGCCGTTCCCCTACTGCGTCAGTGCCCACGTAATCCCGATCGTGATCCAGCGTCACGCCCTTGCCCGCCTGATGCAACGCATCACCAAGGAGTCCTCGTTGCCCGCGCTCATCACCAGCGCACACCCCCACCTGCAGGCTGCATTGAACTGGGTGATGAAGAACAACCCACTCGACCCGCGCGTCGAGGTGGCCGTGGCCGGGCGTGGGCTGGAGCTGGCCGGCACGGTGGATGAGAAGGGTTGCCTGCGCCTGAAGACCGCCATTGACGCAGCCACGATGCAGAGCGCAACCCGCCAAGCGTGGGCCGAGAGTGAGCAGGTCCAGCTGCGTGTGACCTACGACCCCACCTTGACGAAGCCGAGCTGATCTGGTAGTATCCGAACCTGCTGCCCCTCGACACGGCACACCGGAACGCCGCTTGAGCCTGATCCCTTGAGTGGCGTTCCACCCTCCCCAAAAGTGTCGATGTCGTGTCGAAAAGGAATAAAATGCAGCGCCAGAAAACCCACCAAAGTTTGAGGTCGGCAGCATGAGCGCTCAACCCTCATTCGAATTGAGCGTCAGTGACAACTGCCGCACCAACAGCGTGTCTCGGCTGACTTTCCTCAAGCTCAGCGACTTTGCAACCTTCGTTCAAACCCAGCCCCCGGTCAGCGACAAGCTGCAATCCCGGGGCATCATCGCTTCATTGTTTTCCGGCAATGTGCGCACCGTCGAGAACATCATCTCGGTCACCAGCCTCACGCTTGATTTTGATGAGCCGGCGGACGGTTTGTTCGAAGGGGTCACCGCCACCCTTGAAGGCGAGGGTATCGGGTTTGTGGCCTTCGGTACGTGGTCGAACAACGGGCGCTTCGCCGTGGTCCTGCCGCTCGCTCAACCCACGTCGGTTGCCGGGCATGCGGCCACGATGGATTACATCACCACCCTGCTCGGACCCTATGCCAAGTTCGCCGCCGAGTCTCGTCGCGCCAGTCAGCTGCGCTTCATCAGCGGCAATGCCGAGGCCGAGTATCGCCTGTTCAAGCTGAACGACGCCCCGCTGCTCGTGCCCCGCGAGCCGGTCGTCGAGGTGGTCCCGGCCAACCCGACGACCGCCAGCTTCGAGGCGTTCTCCGAGATTGCCCGGCCGCATGAGAAGCAACTGTTCCTGCTGGCCCTGCGCCACAACCTGCTGAACCCCGACCGCCTCGACCAGTATGAACGCTGGTCCGCTGTTCTCTTCGCCGCGTTCCGTGCATGGGGTCTGGGAAAGAAGCGTGCCAACCTGAACACTGAGCAGGTTGAGTTGCTCGAAGCCTTGAACCTCTGGTCCTCTCGCCACGAGAAGTACAAGAAGGGCTGCGTTGATGGAAAGGTTGGCGACCACCTGACGCACACCGCCAAGACCCTGACCATTCAGTCGCTGCTGAAGGTGGAGTGCGACACCGGCAGGCTGCGCTATTTCCTTGGGGCCGATGAGTCCATCGACAACGAAGAGCGCGTCGCCCTGAGCGCATCTCTGACTCGCCTGCTTGGCGGTGCCAGCGTCACGCAGGTTACCCATCTCAACGAGGACGCGCTGAAGGAAGCGCAGAGCGAGCGGGCTGCCGAGCTGTCCAAGCGCGAAGCCGAGCGCAAGTGGGGGCAGGGTATCCTTGCCCGCATGCCGGCGCCGACCGCCCGCTTCGCCGAGTTCCGTGAGATCATCACCTCGCTGGCCACGCAAGGTATGGTTGAGCACTGGGAGTTGCCCGAGAATGACTGGCCCAAGGACTTCTTCTTGCGGCCGATCCCGTTCGTCTTTTCGCTGGCCCAGATCGCAACGTTGGGGTTCATGCCGCATGTCATGTTCAGGTATGGTGAGGGGGTGTCACCCAAAGCCCTGAACCTGTACTTCCTGCACATCGCGGCGGCCGGGACCGGCAAGTCCGAGGTCTTCAAGAGCGTGCATGCCATTATCGAGGCGACCATCTTCAAGCACTGCAACCCGCGCGAAAAGCTGCATTCGGCAACTGGGCTCTGGGTCAATCACTTTCAGCGTACCGGTAGTCTGCAGTTGATGACTAGCGAGGAAGCTGAAACCCTGTTCGGGAAGCACGGCAATATCGACCAGCACCTTGCCAACTTACACAGTTGCGTGAAGGAGCTTTTTGATAAAGGTGAGCCCGGCCGTGGTTATCGCCCCAGCGCCCAAGTGCAGCGTGAAATTGCCGAAGTCATGGCACCCTGCCTACATTTGAATCTGGCAGGAACTCCGCGCCTGCTCGCTGGCGACATCACTGAAACCATGTTGGGTGACGGTTTCATGTCCCGCATGACTGCCTATATTAACGACTCGGACCCAAGCACGCGCACCGAAGAAGAGCGTGTTGCCAGCAAGCTGAAGATGATGGAGAGTTCCGCCGAGCGCGGCATGGATGCCAATGCCGAGCAGGCAGCGCGCTTCCTCAAGCAGCTATGGTTGGACAGCAATCACCCGGCGGGCAACGCCATCTTCGACATCCCGGTTCAGGAGCGCGAGGCTCTGATCGAAACCATCCAAGCGCACTTTGACAACGAGAACATCACGCCGCGCTACATTCGCCCCGGGAAGACCACGGCCGACCGCCGGCGGGCCAGCGAGCTGTGCCTGCGCGCCGAGGAACGCTACCTGATCCCACGGGGAACCATGGGTCTGCCCGCAGCCGAGGCGATCTCATCCCTACGCACGCGCGCCGAGCTCAAGCTCAACGTGCTGACCAGCATCCTCACCCTGATCGCTGACCCGCACGCTGAGTACCTGAACCTTGAGATCATGGCGTGGGCTGAGGAAGTTCTCTGGGTGGCGCAACGTGACTTCTACCACCACCTGCTTGGCACGGGCTCGAGCTTCACCAGCATCCTGCCGAAGTACCGGGTCAATCCTGAAGCGCTGGCCAAGCTGCGCCCGGCGGTTGAAGCGGGTGGGTTGCTCTATGCTGGGGATATGGTCAAGTCAAGTGAGTTGTCGCGCAACAGCAAGCCGTGGTCACGTTTGATGTCAGACCTGAAGACCGACCCCACGGGTGAGCGCTGCAAGCTGGCGCATGAGATGCTGCATGAACTGGGCGTTGCCTATCAGGACACCGGAGAGAACAACGCCCGCGTGTTCTTCATCAAGCCTGAGAGCAAGGAAGAGTAATGGCTGACACCGAACTGCTGAACTTCGACGCAATGTACCTTGCCACTGAACCGGACAAGCCGGGCGGGCGCCACCTCGCCACCGAGGCGGACGTGGCCAAGGCCCGCAACGAAGAAGAGGATCACGCCCTGCTGCTCAGCGCCGAGGCTGAGAACTTCTGCCGCCTGATCACGCTGCACGGCAAGCTGCCCAGCGATGCGTATGAGCTGGCCTTCAGCCGCGAGGTCACCGAGTACGACGAGAACAACCAGCCGCGCTTGACCTTCATCAAGCCGGACCTGCCGGCGTACCAGTCGCGTGTGATGCTGCGCCAGCTCGAAGTGAAGCAGCGGATCGAGGAACTGCGCAAGGAGATCAGGGAGTGGTCGAAAACAGAAATTTCGGAAGTTGAACATAATCTCCGAAGCATTGCCTTTAGCCCTTCAGTTAAAGACTCTGATCGGATTGCCGCTACAAAACAACTATCTGCACTCAGAGGTTTTGATGCCCAACCTGAGTTGATGCAGGGAAGTGTGATTTCAATTACCCTTCCTTTTATTCCAAATCAATTAACCAGCCACAGGGTTATCGAAGGTGAGGTTGATGATGCGAAATTGGAATGAAGAAACCATAGCTGCCGAAGCTGCCAAATACAAAACCAAAAAGGAGTTTTGCAATAGTTGCAAGCCAGCCTACAACGCTGCGGTGAAGCGATACCCCGGCCTAATTGACAACCTGCTTCCAAACATTAGAACCTACTGGAATGTTGAAAGCGTGCGGGTTGCAGCTGCTGCATATAAAAGCAAGGCTGAGTTTGAAAGAGAGTGTCAAGGTGCTTACCAGTTTGCTATAAAAAGAGCCGGGTTTAATCTGATAGACGAGCTGTTTCCAACACCATCTTTTAATGCCGGAACGAATGACGTTATTTATATTTGGCGTGCTGTCGGTTTGCATTATAACGGTCATCCTATTTATAAAATCGGCGTGACCTCAAGGCACCTTGGTTTGCGTCGTTGTAAGCAAGTTTCTCGTGACAATAAAATGGATATGGAGTTGATCACACTAACTCCTGTTTGGTGTGACGCTGATATTGTTGAAAAGCAATTACTGCTTCTTGGAGAAGACCCTAAATTGATTTGCAAATTTGGAGCCACTGAATTTCGAGCTTTGTCCGGGTCAGCTTTGTCCGCTGCTTTGCAGATTATTTCTGGATACGCCGCCCCATGAGCGCACTTCCTGAAGGTAGCTACAAGGGCGTCATCCTCAGCAGCAAGCCGAGCCCCAAGCACAGGATTCATGTGCTCTCCATCCGCCTGCTCACCGGCGAACAGATCGAGGCTATGATGTACGGCGGGCGCCCCTGCGCTGTCGTGCTGGCCCGGGCACAACTCAGGTTCAGCGGTATTGGTGAGCCGTGGTTGCCCAACCAAGACCGCGCGGTGCCGCTGCCTGTGCTGAACCTGAACTTGGACTTCGACCAGAAGTATCCGGATCGGAATCGGTTGGTCTCGGTCACCTGCACCGGCGAGTCGGTACTGTGCGATGTGCGTGAAGCGGTGTTGCGGAAAGACTTCGCAGAGTTTTAAACGGGAGAAGCAATGCAGTTGAGAGCATACCAGCGCCGAGTGATTGACCTGACCTTGGCGCATCTGAATGACTACTCCGAATCATGTCCGCTGATTTCGGCAGCCACTGGCTCAGGCAAGTCCGTGATGGCCGCCGCCCTGTGTGAAGAACTCGGCAAGCTGTCGAGCGGCATGATCTTGTTGCTGACTCACCGCAAGGAGTTGATCCTGCAGGATCACGACAAGCTGCCGCACCACCTCAAGGCCGGCATCTATTCGGCCGGCGTGGGGAAGAAGCAGTTGCGCAAGATCACGGTCGCCTCGTTCCAGTCTATTCGTAGGCAGGCAGCAAAGCTACCGCGTGTGGATTGGATCATTATCGACGAAGCTGATTATGCTGGCGCTGGGTATCGCGAGTTCATCGACACGGTGCGCGAAAGCAACCCGGACGTGCGGGTTATCGGCATGACTGCCACCCCTTTTCTTGGCGACGCCAACCGCACGGCCCTGCACTTGTTGCCCGCCGACAAGCGAATCTTCACCGGCATCTGCGCTGAGGTTGGTATCGGCGAGCTGTTGCGCGCCGGCTATCTTGCGCCACTCACCCCCTACCGTGGCACCAACCACATCGACGTGACTGGTGTGCAGATCGACCGGCGCACGGGTGACTTTGCTGCCGGCGCGCTACAAGATGCAACCGACATCCCGGAACTGAACCGCCGGATCGCCGCCGAGATGGTGCAGATTTTCCATGACCGCAACACGGTGATGGTGTTCGCCACCGGCGTGAGCCATGCTGAGCACATGCGCGATGCGCTGCGTGAGCTCGGGCAAAGCGCTGAGATGGTGCTTGGCAGCACCCCCAACGGCGAGCGCGACAGCATCATCAAGCGCTTCCGCGCTGGCGAACTGAAGTATCTTGTCGGTATCGACGTGCTCCTAGTGGGCTTTGACTGCGCGCGGATAGATGCACTTGCCGTGTTACGTACCACATTGTCGGCCCGGGTCTATGTGCAAGCGCTCGGCCGAGGGATGCGGATCAGCCCGGAGACCGGCAAGACCGATTGCCTCGTCGCTGACTGGACTGACAACGCTGAAACTCACGGTCCCGTTGATGAAGTAGAAGGTAGGCCGCCGCGCCTGAAGACGGGTGAAGCTCCCTGCAAACACTGTCCAGACTGCTTCAGCATCTGCCTCGCCGGTCTGCGGGTTTGTCCAACGTGCGGGTTCGAGTTTCCCCCGCCCGAGGCGAACGGTGACGCGCGTCAATTTGATCCAACCACGGGCATGTTGGTTAGCGGGGTTGTGAAACATGAAGATGGATCACGCGAGTACCCTGTTTCATCCGTGGAATATGAGATTCGCAACACCAAGGCTGGCGCCCCCGCGCTCATCTGCAACTACATGGCGGAAGGTCGAACCAGTCCCGTTGCTGTTGAGTATCTGAACCTATTCCACCATAAGCCCGCTGTCGCCCAACGTGACAGCCTCAAGTGGATTCGTCGCCTGCACACCCCCGGCCCCGTACCCCTCACCGCACAGGAAGCGCTGGCCCGGGCAACCTTCGGCGCCCTGAAGAAGCCGCGCACCGTCACCGTGCGACCCGGCTCGCCATTTCCAATCAAATTTTCCACGTAATCACTTGACAAAATTTCCGTCAGCTGCTATCATTCAGTTTCGCTGCAACAAATCAACACCTAACAGGAGAAATCCATGAGCCGTAAGTTGGAAGCCATCAAGCGCATCCTCAAGGAAGCCGATGTCCGTGACCCCCGTGGCACTCTGATCGCCATCGAGGGTGTGATCAACACCAAGTCCGAGGGGGTCAAGCCGATCCTCAAGCTCGAGGTCATCGACCACGGCGATCGTGGTGAAGTCCATATCAAGAGCCACAAGCAGATCGAGCCGAAGCATGTTGATCTCGCCATCGACGGGCTCCGCGATCTGGCCAAGCGCAAGGCGGCCGAGCAGGGTGAGTGCAACGACTGCAAGCCGCCGGTCAAGGAACTGCTCGAGCACCTGTTCGCCCAGTTCGAAGCTGACCTGCAGAAGAAGGGGGCCAACTGATGTCCGGCACCACTGACCACGAGTCGGCCGCTGCCGACCTGCCCGAGAACAAGGACGACACCAAGTTCTTCTTCAGCTTGCAGGCTGACGAAGCCGGCGTGACCGAGCTCAAGTTCCGCAAGAACGCGGACCGCCTGTTCAGCACGCTGCTGTTTGCCCACGACTACATCAACCAGTCGTTCGATGAACCCTTCCCCAGCGTCGGCGATTTCCTCCGCAACCTCGCCGAGATCGCCGACAAGGTGGAAGAGAACTTCCGCAACGCCCAATCCCAAGCACAGGAGGCCGCCAATGACGAAGGAAACGGAAACCCCGAAGACCCCCCGGCCGCCGCGTAAGACCGGCAGCCAGCGGCAGCTCGACTACGTGGCTCGAATGCGGGAGAAGGGCTACTGTCAGATCATGGGCCTCTGGGTTCCCAGCGCGATCAAGGATGAATGCCGTGAGCTCGTGAAGAACCATGTGGCACAATGGGAGTCGAAGCAGATTCCCACCTCGTTCTAATTTCAAGGAGAAACACCATGGGTCCGATCGAAACCAATGCGAACTATCCCCTCTCCAGCGAACCGGCCGAAGGCTATGGGGCTGACCCGGCAACCCGTACTGGCAAGGTCATCCTGACCAACGCTCTGAACGGCAGGTTCATCATCGTCACCGCCGATGGCTTCGAGCACACCAATGTCCGTGCCGAGGCAACCAAGTTCGACAACCACTCCGACGCCAGCATCAAGGCCGGTGCGCTGGTCACCGCAGCCAAGGCCAAGGCCAAGGCTGAAGCAGCTGAACGGGTTGAAGCGCAAGCTCTGGCCTGAACCATGGGGTAGGGGGCTTTACAAGTTTTCCCTAACCCAGACCGCGGCTTCCGGGTGTGCCGCGTCCAAACACCCGGACCAACTCACAACAGGAGAACAAGCATGAAGCTGAAGGTGAAGATCACCCACCGTACCACCCCCGAAGAACTGTTCCAACTCGGAGCCCTTTTCACCGGTCTCGCCATTGGCGGCAACGGTGTCCGCGTTTCCTCTGGCAGCCCGGCCCTCACCGTGCCCGCCGATCCCGCCGAACTGGATGAGCCGGAACCGCTGACGCAGGCCGGCACCGAACCGCCGAAGCGTCGCCGCCGTTCCAAGGCCGAGATCGAGGCCGAGAAGTTGGCCGAAGAAAATGCGGCCGTGGCTAGTGGTGAAGCCGAGGCTCAGGCCAGCAACGAGGCTGGGTTGGCCGCTGCGGGAAACGAAGCCCCTGCACCTACCCCCGATGCGCCGCAGCAGGATACGCCCCCGTCGGAGACTGCATCCACCGCACCTGCATCGGCATCCCCTTCTAAGGACTACACCGAAGCCGAGGTGCAGGACTTGGCCGGCAAGGTGGCGCGCGGTGTGGGCCCCGAGGTGGTCAAGGAAAAGATCGCCGAGCTGGGCGCCAGCCGCATCGCCGAGCTGACGCAGGAGCAGCGCAATGCACTGGGCGAGTTCCTGAAGGGCAAGCTGTCCTGATCCCCACTCCCGCCGTTAGTGCTTGACATTGGCGGCGGGATGTGCTATCATTGGTGGGATCGAAACAGGAGAGCAACATGACCATCAAGGTTTTCTACAACGACAAGCAAGTCCATGATGCGGCCAGCTTCAGCAAGTCGCCGCTCAAGCCCGGCCTGCTGGCCCGGCGCATTGCGCTGGACCCGGCGTTCGCCATTCGGCAGGACTTCGCCCCGGCCACGGCCGACCATCTGAAGATGGTGCATGACGGCGACTATGTGGATGGTGTGCTCACCGGCAATGAGCCGAACGGCTTCGGCAATCGCTCCGCCAAGGATGCGCTCGCCATCTGCTACACGGTGGGCAACCTGCTCGATGCAGTCGATTATGCCTACACTCACGACACGGTGGCGTGGTCGCTGACCTCCGGCTTTCACCATGCCGGCCATGACTTCGGCGGTGGTTTCTGCACCGTGGAGGCTTTGACGCTGGCCGCTGAAATCCTGCACCGCGATGGTGACGTAAAGACGTTAGTAGTTGATGCTGATTTCCACCACGGAAACGGGTGCTGTGACATCATCGAGCGTAAGGGTATGGGTGATTACTGCCGCTACCTGCAGTCGCCTCACATCAATCACACCAACGACCTTACGGGATACGCCCGTCACCTCCGCCGTGTGATTGAAGAGTTCGAGCCGGGTATGGTTCTCTACCAAGCGGGTGGTGATATGTGGATCGGTGATCCGCTGGGTGGCACGCTGACCATGCAGGAGCTGTTCGAACGTGACCGCATCACCTTCAACATCGCCAAGGAGTTCGGTATTCCGATCGCTGTCAATTTGGCTGGCGGCTATGCCCACGACTACGACGACACGCTGGCCATCCACATGAACACCGGCGAAGCGATGAAGGCAGTGTATCAGGGCACCAAGGCCAACCCGCTGTACCCGGTGCATGCCGTGGAGCTCGAGCATGCGTAACCCCCGCCACTACTCCGGCTGGGCCACGCTTCTGATCTGGCTCGGCTTGGTCGTTTTCAGCATCACTTTCTGGGCAGGCTTGTCCTGCCTCATCGGAACTTTTCTCAAGGTCTAACAATGAACAACGGTCTCCTTTCCTACGACGGTCTCTGCGCACTGGTTGCGAACGGGACTATCACCGACGTGCCGCACGATCACATCAACGGCGCCAGCATCGACGTGCGTCTGGGCTACGACATCCTGATCGAGCGTGCCGCCGGCAAGGTGGTCAGCCTGCGCGACCGTGACCAGCTCACGATGGACCGCTTCAAGCTGGACAGTTCGGGCTACCTGCTGGCCCCGGGCGAGTTCATCCTTGCGCACACCATCGAGATGTTCAACCTGCCGAACAACATCGCCTGCGAGTTCAAGCTCAAGTCGAGCGGCGCCCGCATCGGCCTGAACAATGCGCTCGCCACTTGGTGCGATCCGGGCTGGCACGGTTCGTCGCTCACGCTCGAGCTGCAGAACATCAACCGCCATCACTCGATCCTGCTGCGCCCGGGTGACCGCATCGGCCAGATGCTGTTCTATCACGTTGATCCGGTGCCGACCGATCGCAGCTACGCCACCCGCGGTCGCTACAACGGCGACGCCGGCGTGCAGCAGGCCAAGGTTAATCCGACTGGGGGTGAGCAGTGAGCAATGGTCATGCCAAGCTCTCACCCAGTTCGGGTGACATCTGGCTCAACTGCCCGGGCTCGCTCGTCAATCAACCGCCCGAAGAAGGTGCCGCCGAGTATGCTCTCGAAGGCAGTGCCGCCCATGCGCTGTGCGAAGATTGCCTGAAGCGTCAGTGCGATGCGTGGGGAGGTGTCATGCCGATCGAGTACCAGAAGTACGACTCCGACGAAATGCGCGGCTACGTGCAGGGGTATCTCGACTACGTGCGTCGGCATCAAGGTGAGGGCGATCTATTCATCGAGCAGAAGCTGCAAATCTTCCCGGCCCAAGGGGTTTGGGGAACCGCTGATGCTGTGATCGTTGATGCAGCCGGCGTGATCAAGGTTTGTGATTTTAAGTACGGAAAGGGTGTGCTCGTCGAAGCTGACGACAACACCCAGCTTCTGCTGTACGGGATCGGCGCGCTGACGCTTGACTGGTTGTGCTCTGTCCCTGTGCATACGGTCGAGGTTCATATCTATCAACCGCGCCGCAACAACGTGGTCAGCAAGACCTATGCGGTCGAGGAACTGGCTCTCTGGGCCAAGGAAAACGAATACAAGGTCAGCCGCGCAGCCGCTGGTGTTGAGCAATACGAAGCGGGCTCACACTGCAAGTGGTGTCGCAAGCGTGGTACGTGCAAGGCTCGCGCCGAGCATAACCTCAAGATGGCCGCATTCGACTTTGCCGCAGCTGAGCCGGCGTGCGCCGACAAGGATGCACTCAGCGAGGAAGAGCTCGTCAAGATTTACCTGAGCATCCCGACGTTCCGCAACTGGCTCGACGACATCGAGGCCGAGGTGGCGGGCCGGGCGCACAAGGGGCCGGTGGCCGGGGTCAAGTGGGTGGCAGGGCGCGTGACGCGCAAGATCACCAACGTAGTTGCCGCGGTCAATATCCTGCGCGGTGTCGGCATCGAACCCATGGCTGAACCCAAGCTGTTGGGCATCACCGAGATCGAGAAGATGGTGAAGCTGAAGGGCCTCAAGGTCGGCGAGCTGCTTGGCAATTCG
>Ga0209202_1001353_pt1 | contig 15412 bp, 12 predicted proteins | sample AD_UKC032_MetaG_FD_184416 | JGI IMG/M metagenome (GOLD analysis project Ga0209202, IMG submission 184416) | Active sludge microbial communities of municipal wastewater-treating anaerobic digesters from USA - AD_UKC032_MetaG (SPAdes) (version 2) | ecosystem: Engineered > Bioreactor > Anaerobic >... | reverse complement strand
GAAGAGCAGGCACTGCGCGTCGAAAATGCGGTCAAAAAAGTCTTGGCGCAAGGCTATCGCACCGGCGACATCTACGAACGCGGGACCAACAAGGTCGGGACGAAGGAAATGGGCGACGCCGTACTGGCGGCGCTGGCGTAAACCGAACGACGGGTTCGGGCGTTAAACAAAGATTCATTCGGAGAGAGAGTCATGAAGAAGGTTGGTCTGGTCGGTTGGCGTGGCATGGTCGGTTCCGTGCTGATGCAGCGCATGGTCGAAGAGGGCGATTTCGCCTATATCGATCCGGTTTATTTCTCCACTTCCGCCGCGGGCGGCAAGGCACCGGTGTTCGGTGGCAAGGAAGCCTCGTTGCCGCTGCAGGACGCTTCCAACATCGAGGCGCTGAAGGCTTGCGAAATCATCATTACCTGCCAGGGAGGCGACTACACCAAGGAAGTCTTCCCCAAACTGCGCGCCACCGGCTGGAACGGTCACTGGATCGATGCCGCCTCGGCACTGCGCATGGCCGACGACGCCGTGATCATCCTCGACCCGGTCAACATGAACGTGATCAAGGATTCGCTGGCCAAGGGCGGCAAGAACTGGATCGGCGGCAACTGCACGGTTTCCCTGATGCTGATGGGCCTCGGCGGCCTGTTCCAGAACGACCTGATCGAATGGGCCACCTCGATGACCTACCAGGCGGCTTCGGGCGCTGGTGCGCAGAACATGCGCGAACTGATCGCGCAGATGGGCGCCATCCACTCGTCGGTCGCCGACCTGCTGGCCGACCCGGCTTCCGCCATCCTCGACATCGACCGCAAGGTGGCCGAGACTATTCGTTCTGACGCTTTCCCGAAGAAGAACTTCCGCAACACGCCGCTGGCCGGTTCCCTGATTCCGTGGATCGACGTGCCGGTTGACGGCGGTCAATCCAAGGAAGAGTGGAAGGGCGGCGCCGAATGCAACAAGATCCTCGGCAAGCCGGCTTTCCGCTCGGCTGGTTCGATCCCCATCGACGGTCTGTGCGTGCGCATCGGCGCCATGCGCTGCCACTCGCAGGCACTGACCATCAAGTTGAAGAAGGATGTGCCGCTCGACGAAATCAGCGACATGCTGGCTAAGGCCAACCCGTGGGCCAAGGTCGTGCCGAACGATCGCGAAATCTCCGAGCGTGAGCTGACCCCAGCCGCCGTGACCGGCACGCTGACCGTGCCGGTCGGCCGTCTGCACAAGATGGCGATGGGCCCGGAATATCTGGCCGCCTTCACCTGCGGCGACCAGCTGCTGTGGGGCGCTGCCGAGCCGCTGCGCCGTATGCTGCGCATTTTGCTCGACGCCTGATCGCGTCACATCATCAAGAAAGCCGGGGCTGCGACCCCGGTTTTTTATGTTGGAAATATGCCAAAAGCCGCTGTTTAGAACTCGGATTAGCTTGCATTGCTAAGTGCATGATGTTAATTTGAAAGTCCCGAATTCGACGCTCAGGATGGGTGGCGCCGTGCCAGATACGACAAAGACAAACTTCAAAAAACGTGCAGCGGCTGTGGCTGTTGCTTCCTGCCTATCATTTGCTCCCTGGCTGGCTGAGGCCGCCGGTCTTGGCAAGATCACCGTGCTTTCCGGTCTTGGCCAGCCGTTGCGGGCCGAGATCGAGCTCAACGCTTCGCGTGCCGAATTGGCTGGGATGTCAGCGCGGCTGGCGCCGCAATCGGCCTTCCGAGAGGCGGGCATCGACTATGCGACAGCGTTGTACGACCTGCGCTTCGCCATCGAGAAGCGCAGCAATGGCACGCCGGTGCTGAAGATCAGTTCCGCCAAGCCGGTGAATGATCCTTTCATGGATTTCCTGGTTGAACTGAACTGGCCGGCAGGGCCTAGCGTCCGCGAATACACCTTCCTGCTCGACCCACCGGAGGTAGCTGCCAGGGCGGCAGCGCGTCCGGTTTCCACAGCGGAAGCTCGCGTCGTCGAAACGGTTCACGGACCCGCGCCAGCAACGACAGCGACGGTGAGATCCGATGCGCCCAAGGCCGCAACCATGGTGCCGAGAGCAGCAACGGAATCGAGGAAATCCGGCGAAGCCGGGACGCATCTCGTCCAGCAGGGCGATACCCTGCGCAAGATTGCCGGTGAAACGAAACACGATGGCGTTTCGCTGGAGCAGATGCTGGTTGGCTTGTTCAAGAAGAATCCGGATGCGTTCATCGGGGATAATATCAATCGCCTCAAGTCGGGCGCCATCCTCAATGTTCCCGACAAGGCCACCGTAGCTGCCGTGCCCGAAGCCGAGGCAAGGAAGGCTTACGTGACACAGGCCGGCGACTGGAACGCCTATCGCCAGAAACTGGCTGCGGCGACTGCCAAGGGGCAGGCCAAGCAGGAGGATGCGGCTCAGAGCGCCTCCGGTAAAATCACCGCGCGCGTGGAAGAAAAAGCCTCGCCAGCCGAACAGAGCAAGGATCAGGTCAAGGTTTCACGGGCAGAAATGGCCGCGAAGGGCGCTGCGGGTGGCCGGCCGGCCGCAGCGGTTGAAGAGGACCTGATCGCCAAGGACAAGGCGCTCAAGGAAGCGCAGGACCGCCTGGCGGTACTGGAAAAGAATGTCGTTGAACTGCAGAAGCTGGTCGACATGAAGACCCAGCGTCTGGCGGAACTGCAGCAGCAGGCATCGGGCAAGAAGGAAGAGCTGAAGCCGGCTGCGCCTGCCGAACCATCCAAGCCGGTCGAGGCGCCGAAAGCCGCCGAGCCAGCACCTGTTGTCGAGCCGCCGAAACCAGTGGAGCCGCCGAAGGCTGCGGAAGAGGTGACGCCGGTGGAAGCGCCGAAGGCACCGGACGTCAAGCCGCCGGAAGCGCCCAAGCAACCTGCCGCTGCGCCAGCGCCTGATTCAGATTTCGATCCCCTGCCTTTGATTGGCGGCGGGATGCTGGCGCTGCTGGCAGGTTATTTCCTGCTCCGTCGGCGTCGCACCGAGCCGGAGCCCGCGCTTACCGCTGCGGTTCCCGGGCCTTCGAGCTTGGGACCGAATTCGGTTTTTCGGATGACCGGCGGTCAGAGCGTGGACACCGGTAACGTACCGCTGCAGACGGGTGATTTCAGTCAGACTGGCCCTGGTACCATCGATACCGATGAAGTCGATCCGGTCGCCGAGGCCGATGTGTACATGGCTTATGGCCGCGATGCGCAGGCCGAGGAAATCCTGATCGAAGCCCTGCGCAAGGATCCCCATCGCACGGCGATTCATGCCAAGCTGCTTGAGATTTATTCGAACCGGAAGAGCGTCAAGCAATTCGATACTCTGGCTAGCGAGCTTTACGCGCAGACTGGTGGCGTTGGTGCCGAATGGGAAAAGGTTGCCGCCATGGGCGTGGCCTTGGATCCCGAGAACCCGTTGTATTCGAGTGGTCGGTCTGCGGTGCCGTCCGAAGCCGAGAGTGCCACGGCGGCAGCCACGCTCGACGGGACGAGGGCGACAACGGTCCTTCCCGGCACTCTGGGTGTGATGGCTACTGCAGCGGCTGCGGAACAATTTGCCGTTCCGGAACTGCCGGCGGAAGAATTACCTGAAACCAGTGCCTTGGCTTCCGAAGAGATCGATTTTTCCCATACGGTCGTGAGCAGTGACGTCAATGCCCTTGATTTTGATCTGGGCAGTCCCGGACAGCCGTTGGAACCGGTTTCCGTGCGGGTACCGGAAATCGTGGAATCGCTCCCCGAAATTGAAGCAATCGACTTTGATCTTGGCGTGTCCTCGCCCGATCCGTTCGCCGCAACCGAGGTGAATCCGCAATTGCCGGCTACGGAAATGCTCGTGATGGGCAGCAGTGCCAGTGGCGAAAATGATTTCTCCGAAACCTTCATCGACTTCCAACTCGATACCGGCGTGTCGGCTACCGTGAGTGGCGATTACGGCAGCGATACGCTTGTCAATCCGCAGGTGTTGCAGGAGACCACGATCAGTGGTGACCAACTGGCGGAAACCGTCGTCGACCCCGCGTTCGTCCATGAGGTGAACAATGGCGACCTGACAGTCGTCGACGGCATGGCCGGCATGAGTGTTGACTTCGATGCTGGCGCTACCGATTTTGATGTGAGTCTCAGCGAATCTGTCTTCATCGGTCAGCCGATGCCGGTTCCCGAGTTCGACATGACATCGATCAATCTGGATCTCGGTGCTGATGCATCGGAGCCGACACAGGTTGTCGATCTCTCTGGCAACTTTGCTGGCGAAGGATTCCAGGGTGGTCAGGCCAACGAGGAAGTGGGTACCAAGCTGGCTTTGGCCAAGGCCTACGAAGAAATGGGCGACCATGCTCAGGCCCGCGAGTTGCTGGAAGAGGTGATGGCCGAAGGCAGCGGCGATCTGGTCGAGCAGGCCCGGGAGATTATTGGCCGCCTGCGCGGTTAGAATCCGGATTTGCGTATGGCACACACATGGCCCCGCATGGGGCCATGTGCATTTTTTGGGGCCGGTTTTTTGCATCCATCTTCAGCCTTGCTGGTTTGCCTGTCGGGTATTGTCGTCATCCAGTTCCTTGGTTTTGGCGGGCTTGGATTGGTGTTGCTTTTGCTGCTATCGACGTTACGGCAGATCTTGCCCGGATGGTGGGTATTGCTGCGCCGCCTGCGCTGGTTGTTGCTCAGCGTCTGGCTGATACTGGCCTACGGTAGTGCGGGCGATGCACTCCTTGGTCAGGCTTGGCTGCCTACCCATGAGGGTGCGGCGGAAGCCACCCTGCATGTGGCACGCCTGGTGTTGATGCTGGGCTACCTGGCGTGGCTGTTTGCCTTGCTCGGCCAGCGTGGCTTGCTGGTCGCGCTGATGTCGCTGCTGGGTCCGCTGTCTCGCCGCGGCGTAGCGACCGACCGGTTGGCGGTACGTTTGTCGCTGGTTATGGAGAATTTGCAGGTCGAGATGCCGAAAGGGGCATGGCGCAGCATGCTGGACGGTAATCCCGGTGGGGATGATGGGCCCACGAAATTACGGGTCGAGGTGTCGTCTTGGCAACTGATCGATTATCTTGCTTGCCTGGGTGTCCTGGCTTTTTCAATATGCGCAATTTCATTGGGGTGAATGGGTGACGGTCGGGAGAATTGCCCTCGGTGTCGAGTATTGCGGAACATCGTTTCATGGCTGGCAAAGCCAGGCGAATGGCGGCACGGTGCAGGACGCCGTGGAATCCGCCTTGCGCGAGATCGCCGGCCGGACGGTCGGGGTCATCTGTGCCGGACGCACCGATGCTGGCGTCCATGCCAGCCACCAGGTCGCCCATTTCGACGCACCGGTCGAACGCCCATTGACTGCCTGGGTGCGTGGTGTGAATTCGCATTTGCCGGATGGTGTGGCTGTCCGCTGGGCGCAGCCGGTGGCGGAAGACTTTCATGCCCGGTTCAGTGCTCGGGGTCGGCGCTACCGCTATTTGCTGCTCAATCGCCCGCAACGGGCTGGCTTGTGGCACGGGCGGGTCGGCTGGTTTCACGGGCCGCTCGATCTGGCGGTGATGCAGGATGCCTGCGGTCGACTGCTCGGCGAGCACGATTTTTCGGCCTTTCGCGCTGCCGGTTGTCAGGCGAAGACGCCGGTCAAGACATTGTGGCGGGCCGAGCTACAGCAATATGGTTCAATGCTGGTGTTCGATTTCGAAGCCAGCGCTTTTCTCCATCACATGGTGCGCAATCTGGTTGGCACGCTGGTCTATATTGGCAAAGGTGCACAGCAACCTGGGTGGATCGACGAATTGTTGCAAATGAGGGATCGCAAGCTGGCGGCGCCGACGTTTTCGCCGGATGGACTGTATTTCCGTGGCCCGATCTACGAGCCGCACTGGGGATTGCCCGACCCTGATGACGATTTCCTCGATGGAATGCTGAAATGAAAACCCGAATCAAGATTTGCGGCCTGACCCGCGAAGAGGATGTGGAGGCGGCAGTGGCGGCCGGCGCCGACGCACTCGGTTTTGTGTTCTACCCGGCCAGTCCGCGCTACGTGACGCCGCAGCGGGCTGCGGAACTGGTGAAACGGATACCACCGTTCATCGATGTCGTCGGCCTGTTTGTCAACGAGTCGCTGGAAGTCGTCCGTGCCGCCTGCGCCGCCCTGCCCATAAACGTGCTGCAGTTTCACGGGGATGAGGATGCCGCCTATTGCCGCCAGTTTTCAAGACCTTATCTGCGGGCGGCGCGGGTGAGGCCGGGGCTCGATCTGGTAGAATTCGCCCGCTCGATTCCCGATGCCCGGGGTCTGTTGCTGGATGCCTTTGTCGAGGGCTACGGTGGTGGTGGCCATGTTTTCGACTGGACGCTGGTTCCGCCCGATCTACCTTCGTTTTTGGTGCTTTCCGGCGGGTTGACTGCAGCTAACGTCGGCGACGCGATTCGTCGTGTGCGGCCGGTTGCGGTCGACGTCTCTTCCGGGGTCGAAATGAGCAAGGGAATCAAGGATCACTCGAAAATCGCTGCCTTCGTGGCGGCCGTACGGAAAGCCGATGAGTCAATATAACTTCCCCGACGCCAAGGGCCATTTTGGCCCCTACGGTGGCGTCTTCGTGGCCGAGACGCTGTTTGGCGCGCTCGACGAACTGAAGGCCGCCTATGCTGCCGCCCAGGCCGATCCGGCCTTCCGCGCCGAATACGAATACGAGTTGAAGCATTTCGTCGGCCGGCCGTCGCCGATTTACCACGCCAAGCGGTGGTCCGAAATGCTCGGCGGCGCCCAGATCTACCTCAAGCGCGAAGACCTCAATCACACCGGCGCCCACAAGGTTAACAACTGCATCGGCCAGGCCATGCTCGCCAGGCGCATGGGTAAGCCGCGTGTCATCGCCGAAACCGGCGCCGGCCAGCACGGCGTGGCGACGGCGACGGTTGCCGCCCGCTACGGCATGGAATGCGTGGTCTACATGGGTAGCGAGGACATCAAGCGCCAGGCTGCCAACGTCTATCGCATGAAGCTGCTCGGCGCCACTGTCGTGCCGGTCGAGTCCGGCTCGAAGACGCTGAAGGACGCGCTGAACGAGGCGATGCGCGACTGGGTGACCAACATCCACAACACCTTCTACATCATCGGCACCGTCGCCGGCCCGCACCCTTACCCGATGCTGGTCCGCGACTTCCAGAAGATCATCGGCGAAGAATGCCTGACCCAGATGCCTGAAATGACCGGGCGTCAGCCGGATGCGGTGATCGCCTGCGTTGGCGGCGGTTCGAACGCGATGGGCATCTTCTACCCTTACATCGACGTCGAGGGTGTCCGTCTGATCGGCGTTGAAGCAGCGGGCGACGGCATGGAAACCGGTCGTCACGCGGCGTCGCTGACCGCCGGCGTGCCGGGCGTGCTGCATGGCAACCGGACCTATCTGCTGCAGGACGGCGACGGGCAGATCATCGAGACGCATTCGGTTTCCGCCGGCCTCGACTACCCTGGCGTCGGGCCTGAGCACGCCTGGCTGAAGGACATCGGCCGTGCCGAGTACGAGCCGATCACCGACAGTGAGGCGCTGGCCGCCTTTCACAACCTGTGCCGTCTGGAAGGCATTATCCCGGCGCTCGAGTCCAGTCATGCGCTGGCCTACGCTGCCAAGCTGGCGCCGACGCTGGCGAAGGACAAGATTCTGCTGGTCAACCTCTCCGGCCGGGGTGACAAGGACATGCACACCGTGGCTGAAAAATCTGGGATCGTCTTCTGATGTCGCGCATCAAGTCCGCTTTTGACCGGCTGAATGCCGAAGGCCGCAAGGCGCTGATTCCCTTCATCACGGCTGGCGATCCCGATGCCGCGCTGACCCTGCCGCTGATGCACACGCTGGTCGAAGCCGGGGCCGACGTCATCGAGCTCGGTGTGCCGTTCTCCGATCCGATGGCCGACGGCCCGACCATCCAGCGCGCCTCGGAACGGGCGCTGGCCAAGGGCATGACGCTGTGCAAGGTGCTCGAACTGGTCGTTGTCTTTCGCGCCACCAATGCCAGGACGCCGGTCGTCCTGATGGGCTACGCCAACCCGATCGAAGCCATGGGCCTGGAAAAATTCGCCGCCGCTGCCGCCCAGGCTGGCGTCGATGGCGTGCTGGTTGTCGATTACCCGCCGGAAGAAGCTGTCAGCTTCGGCGCCGCGATGAAGGCGCATGGCTTGGATCCAATTTTTCTGCTCGCCCCGACGTCGACCGCAGCACGCATCGCCCAGGTCGCCGAAATAGCCAGCGGCTATGTTTATTACGTGTCGCTGGCCGGCGTCACCGGCTCGGGGGCATTGAATGTCGAAGCGGTGGCCGAGCGCCTGCCGCTGATTCGCGAAAAGACCGGCCTGCCGGTCGGTGTCGGTTTTGGCATCCGTGACGCGTCGACCGCAGCACGCATCGCCGGTATCGCCGATGCTATCGTCGTCGGCAGCCGGATTATCGAAGAAATTGAAAAGTCGACGGCGAATGGTGATACCACCAGCGCCTGCGCCAATGTGAAAGCCTTGGTCGCCGACATTCGTCGCGGTGTGGATGAGGTGAAAAAATGAGTTGGCTGACCAAACTGCTGCCCCCCAAGATCAAGCGTGAGCAGGGGCCGCAACGGCGCGGTGCGCTGCCCGAAGGGCTGTGGAGCAAATGCTCGTCCTGCGAGGCGGTGCTTTATGCCACCGATCTCGAAAACAACCTGCAGGTGTGCCCCAAGTGCGGCCATCACAACCGCCTGGATGCCCGCCAGCGCCTCGATCTGCTGCTCGATGCCGAAGACCGCTTCGAGATCGGCGCCGATGTCGTTCCGCTCGATAGTCTGAAATTCAAGGATTCCAAGACCTACCCCGAGCGTCTGATGGACGCCAACCAGTCGACTGGCGAAAGCGATTCGCTGGTGGTTCTGCAGGGCGCCATCAAGACCATTCCTGTGGTTGCCGCCGCCTTCGAGTTCGACTTCATGGGCGGCTCGATGGGCTCGGTGCTCGGCGAGCGTTTCGTGCGCGGCGTGCAGACGGCGGTCGAACAGAAGATGCCCTTCATCTGCATCACCGCTTCCGGCGGTGCACGCATGCAGGAAGGCCTGTTCTCGCTGATGCAGATGGCCAAGACGACCGCGTCGCTGACCAAGCTTTCCGAAGCCGGCCTGCCTTTCATTTCGATCCTGACCGACCCGACCATGGGTGGCGTTTCCGCTTCCTTTGCCTTCGTCGGCGATGTGGTGATTGCCGAACCGAAGGCGCTGATCGGCTTCGCCGGCCCGCGCGTCATCGAGCAGACGGTGCGCGAAACGCTGCCGGAAGGCTTCCAGCGTTCCGAATTCATTCTGGAGAAGGGCGCCATCGACATGATCGTCGACCGTCGCGAACTGCGCGATCAGGTTGCCCGCGTTCTGGCACTTTTGCAAAAACTGCCGGCCGCCGCTTGAAGACTCTCGAAGACTGGCTGCTCCACCTCGAAAGCCTGCATCCGAAAGGTCAGGCCGGCATCGAACTGGGGCTGGAGCGCATCCGGCAGGTCAAGGCCGCGCTCGGGCAGACGCAACATTGCCCGGTGATCATCGTTGGCGGCACCAATGGCAAGGGCTCGACCTGCGCCTATCTGGAAAACATCATCGGCCGCGCCGGCTACAAGGTCGGTTGCTACACCTCGCCGCACTTGCTGGCTTATAGCGAGCGGGTGCGTGTGAACGGCCAGCCGGCCAGCGACGAAGCGCTGTGTGACGCTTTCGCCCGGGTCGAGGCGGCACGGCAACGGACGGGCAATGTCGCGCTGACCTATTTCGAATTCGGCACGCTTGCCGCTTGGGAAATCTTCGCCGCGGCCGGTGTCGAAGCGGCCATCCTCGAAGTCGGCCTCGGTGGCCGGCTGGATGCGGTCAACGCCTACGAACCGGATGTTTCCATCGTCACCACGGTCGCCCTCGACCATACCGACTGGCTGGGGCCGGACCGCGAGAGCATCGGCTTCGAGAAAGCCGGCATCTACCGTACCGGCAAGCCGGCCTTGTGCGCCGACCCGCAGCCACCGCAAAGCCTGCTCGACCATGCCGCGGCTATCGGCGCGGACCTGCGGCTGATCGGTCGCGATTTCGGTTTCGAGCGGCCGAGTGCGGAAAGCGGCGACAACCGGCTGCAGTGGCGCTGGTGGTGCCGCTCCGGCGATCAATTGATCAAGCGCGCACTGGCCTATCCCGGTCTGCGCGGGCCGACCCAGCTGTATAACGCGGCCGTTGCGCTGGCCGCACTCGATGCGCTCGGTGCCAAGTTGCCGGTCACCATGCAGGCGATCCGCCCCGGCCTGATCGAAACCGAGCTGGCCGGCCGCTTCCAGGTCGTGCCGGGCAAGCCGGCCATCGTCCTCGATGTCGGCCACAACCCGCAGGCGATCAAGGTGCTGACCGACAACCTGTCGAACATGGGCTTCTTCGACCGCACGCATGCGGTCGTCGGCATGCTCAACGACAAGGACATCGTCGGTGCCTTGCAGCCCTTGAAGGACAAGGTCGATGTCTGGCATGTGGCGACGTTGACCGGTCCGCGCGGCACTTCTGCCGAGGCGCTGGCCGCCGTCATTTCCGGCGCCCGGCTGGGCGGCGAGATCATCTGCCACGCCTCGCCGCAGGCCGCGATGCAGGCGGCCAAGGGGCAAGCCGCCGAAAGTGATAGAATTCTGGCCTTTGGATCCTTCTACACGGTGGCAGGGGCGCTGCAAGCGCTGCGTGTCAAACCCTAGTCATGGAAGACAACGACGCCCAGTCACAACTCAAGAAACGCGCCCGTCGCCGCCTGGTCGGCGCGGTGGCGTTCGCCTCGGTAGTTGCCGTGGTGCTGCCCATGGTGATGGACCACGAGCCGCGGCAAAGCGTGCAAGAGGTCGAAATCCGCATCCCGGGGCAGGATGAAAAGCCCCTGGCGCCGAAGTTCGCCGTGACCCCGGTCGAGAATCCTGCACCGAAAATGCCGGAGCCCGCTGCCGAAAGCAAGCCGCCGGTAGCTACGGAGGCGGTCGCGCCGGCTGCCAAGCCGACGGCGCGCGTGCTCGAGGTGACAAAAGACAAGCCGGCGGAAAAGCCCCCCGAGAAGTCGGCGGAAAAATCTCCGGAAAAACCGCAGCAGAAACCTGCCGAAAAGCCGGCGGCCAAGCCGGAAAAGGCTCCGGAAAAAGTTGCGGAAAAACCTCTTGAAAAGCCGCTTGCCAAGGAGTCGGCGGCAGATGCCAAGCGCGCAGCAGCCATTCTAGCCGGCGCAGGCGCCGCGACGGAAGCGGCGCCTGCGCCGGCCAAGGCGGGCGAATTCGTGATCCTGATCGGCGCCTTCGCCAACGAGGACAACGTTCGCAACCTGAAGGCCAAGCTGGCCGAAAAGAACATCAAGACCTACAGCGAGCCGTTGCCGACGCCGGGTGGCACGAAAACCCGGGTGCGGGCAGGGCCGTTCCCGAGCCGTGAGGCGGCTGAGAAGGCGCTCGAAAAAATGAAGCAGGTTGGGGTTTCCGGCGTGATTTCAGGCAAGTGATGGCGACTTTCGATTATGTCGTGCTCGGCATTGTCGCCATTTCTCTGGTGCTCGGATTGTGGCGGGGCGTGGTGAGTGAGTTGATTGCGCTGGCAGCCTGGGTTTTGGCGTTCCTGGCGGCACTGGAGTTCGGTGCGCCATCCGGGAAGCTGGTATTCACCGGGATCGCCGATCCGGCGATCCGTGCGCTGGCCGGTTGCGTACTGATATTCGTCGGCGTCCTGGTGCTCATGTCGCTGGTCCGGTTAGCGGTGCGCAGCATGGTCAAGGCGCTCGGGCTGAGTCTGTCGGATCGCCTGCTGGGCATGTTCTTCGGCCTGGCGCGCGGGTTGCTGCTGGTGATGCTACTGGTCGCCGCCGGTGGCATGACCTCGGCGCCGCAGCAGCCGTGGTGGAAGGAAGCGGCACTGGCGCCGCCGTTGGAAACAGCAGTTCTGGTAGCCAAACCCTGGCTGCCGGACGATTTGGCAAAAAAGATTCGATTCAGTTAGGCAGGAAACAGCTATGTGCGGGATTCTCGGAGTGATGGCGACGTCGCCGGTTAACCAGTTGCTCTACGACGGTCTGATGGTGCTGCAGCACCGCGGCCAGGATGCGGCGGGCATTGCGACGGCGGAAGGCAACACCTTCAACCTGCACAAGGGGCCGGGGCTGGTGCGCGATGTGTTTCGTACCCGCAACATGCGCGCCCTGCCCGGCAACTGGGGGATCGGCCACGTCCGCTACCCGACCGCCGGCTCGGCCTACAATTTCGCCGAGGCGCAGCCGTTTTACGTCAATTCGCCGTTCGGCATCGTCCTCGGGCACAACGGCAACCTGACCAACGCCGAACAATTGAAGGGCGAGATGTTCCGGCTCGATCGCCGCCACATCAACACCAATTCCGATTCCGAAGTCCTGCTCAACGTGCTGGCGCACGAACTGCAGTCGGCGGCGCATGGTTACGAACTCGACGTCGACAGCATTTTCCAGGCCGTGGCCGGCGTGCACCGCCGTTGCCGCGGCGCCTATGCGGTGGTTGCGCTGATCGCCGGCTATGGCCTGCTCGCCTTCCGCGATCCGTACGGCATCCGGCCGCTGGTCTATGGAAAGAACGAGACGGAAGCGGGCACCGAATATCTGGTCGCTTCCGAATCGGTGGCGCTCGATACGCTGGGTTTCCAGATGGTGCGCGACATCGAGCCGGGCGAAGCCGTATTCGTCAGTCTCGATCACCAGTTGTACAGCCGTCAGTGCGCGCAACAGCCTACCTACTCGCCGTGCATTTTCGAGTACGTCTATCTGGCGCGCCCGGATTCGGTGATCGACGGCGTCTCGGTCTATGAAGCGCGCCTGGCGATGGGCGAACTGCTCGCCGAGAAAGTCCGCAAGAACATCCCGGTCGAGGATATCGACGTCGTCATCCCGATTCCCGATTCCAGCCGCCCGGCGGCCATGCAACTGGCGCAGGCGCTGGGTATTCCGTTCCGCGAAGGTTTCGTCAAGAACCGCTATGTCGGCCGCACCTTCATCATGCCCGGCCAGTCGATGCGCCGGAAGTCGGTGCGCCAGAAGCTCAACACCGTCGGCCAGGAATTCAAGGGCAAACGCGTGCTGCTGGTCGATGACTCGATCGTCCGTGGCACCACCAGCCGCGAAATCGTCGAAATGGCCCGGGCGGCCGGCGCGGTCAAGGTTTACTTTGCCTCGGCGGCGCCGCCGGTGCGCTTCCCCAACGTCTACGGCATCGACATGCCGACGCGTTCCGAACTGATTGCCACCGGCCGCACCGACGACGGCATCGCCCGCGAGATCGGTGCCGACGCACTGGTCTATCAGGACATCGAGGCGCTCAAGCAGTCGGTGACGACCATTCGCTCCGACCTGACGGTTTTCGATGCCTCCTGCTTCGACGGCTGCTACATCACCGGCGACATCGACGAGCATTACCTTGATGCCGTCGAAGGCAACCGTGGTGGCAAGTCCGGCAAGGGTACCGACGAAGACGGCGACGGCGACGGCCAGGCCGCGCAGCAACTCGTGCTGCAGCTGGCCTCGGGAGGGCAGGACTGATGGCAGAATCCGGCAACGACCGCTCCGACTACCGTCCAGAAACCTTGGCCGTACGCGCCGGCCAGGAGCGTAGCCAGTTCGGCGAGCATTCCGAGGCGCTGTACCTGACCTCCAGCTTCGTCTTCAAGAGCGCGGCCCTGGCCGCCCGGCGCTTTTCCGGCGAGGAGGAGGGCAATGTCTATTCGCGCTTCACCAACCCGACCGTCACCATGTTCGAGGAACGCCTCGCCGCGCTGGAAGGCGCCGAGGACTGCGTGGCGATGGCCAGCGGCATGGCGGCGATCATGGCCGTCTGTCTGGCGCACCTGAAGAACGGCGACCACATCGTCGCCTCCAGCGGCCTGTTCGGCGCCACCGTGCAGTTGTTTTCGAACATCCTGGCGCGCACCGGCATCAGCACCACCTTCGTGCCACAGACCGATCCCGCCGCCTGGGAAGCAGCCATTCGTCCGGAAACCAAGCTGTTCTTCCTCGAGACGCCGTCCAACCCGCTGACGGAAATCGCCGATATTTCGGCGTTGACCGCAATAGCCCACGCCCGGGGCATCCTGGTCGCCGTCGACAACTGCTTCTGCACGCCCATCCTGCAGCGTCCGCTCGAACTCGGTGCCGATCTCGTCGTCCATTCGGCGACCAAGTATCTCGACGGCCAGGGCCGCGTGCTGGGCGGCGCCGTCTGCGGCCCGAAGAAGCTGACCGACGAAGTGTTCAAATACCTGCGTACCGCCGGTCCGACGCTCTCCGCCTTCAACGCCTGGGTCCTGCTCAAGGGGCTGGAAACGCTGAAGATCCGCGTTGAGGCGCAGTCGGCCAACGGCCTGCAACTGGCGCGCTGGCTGGAAGCGCATCCGAAAGTGGCACGCGTCTTCTATCCCGGCCTGCCGTCGCATCCGCAGTACGAACTGGCGCAGAAGCAGCAGAAAGGCGGCGGCGCCATCGTTTCATTTGAAGTCAAGGGCGCTCGCGAGCAGGCTTGGACGGTCGTCGACCACTGCCAGCTGCTGTCGATCACCGCCAACCTTGGCGACACCAAGACCACCATCACCCATCCCGCGTCTACCACGCACGGCCGCATCACCCCCGAAGCCCGGGCGGCGGCCGGCATCAGCGAAGGTCTGCTGCGCATCGCGGTCGGCCTCGAAGCCGTCGAAGACCTGCAGGTCGACCTCGAGCGCGGCCTTTCTCTCATCTGATTCATAAGCGGCGCCCGGCCTGCCGGGCTGCCGCACGGAGTTCCCATGCAATTCACCGATCTCGGCCTCAAGGCCGAACTCCTGCGCGCCGTCAGCGAGCAGGGCTACGATACGCCGACGCCCATCCAGCAAAAGGCCATTCCTCCCGTCATGGCCGGCCACGACCTGATGGCCAGCGCACAAACCGGCACCGGCAAGACCGCCGGCTTCACGCTGCCCATCCTGCACCGTCTGGTCAGCGGTCCGCACGGGCACCTGGCGCGGGTGACCAAGAAGCCGCGCGTTCTTGTGCTGGTGCCGACGCGCGAACTGGCGATCCAGGTCGAGGAAAGTGTCCGCACCTACGGCAAGCATTTGCCGATCGTCTCGCTGGCCGTCTTCGGCGGCGTCGGCATCAATCCGCAGATCGCCGGCCTGCGCCGCGGGGTCGACATCCTGGTCGCCACGCCGGGGCGTTTGCTCGATCATGTCCAGCAGCGCACGGTCGACCTTTCCGCCATCGAGATTTTCGTGCTCGACGAAGCCGACCGCATGCTCGACATGGGCTTCATCCGCGATATCCGCAAGGTCATCGCGCTGCTGCCGAAGCAGCGCCAGAACCTGATGTTCTCCGCCACCTTCTCGCCGGACATCCGCGAACTGGCCAGCGGCCTGCTGCACCACCCTGTCTCGGTGGATGTCGCGGCGCGCAACACGGCAGCCGAAACGGTGACCCAGCGCGTCA
>Ga0209202_1001352_pt1 | contig 15413 bp, 12 predicted proteins | sample AD_UKC032_MetaG_FD_184416 | JGI IMG/M metagenome (GOLD analysis project Ga0209202, IMG submission 184416) | Active sludge microbial communities of municipal wastewater-treating anaerobic digesters from USA - AD_UKC032_MetaG (SPAdes) (version 2) | ecosystem: Engineered > Bioreactor > Anaerobic >... | reverse complement strand
TCGCCGCTGCCGATTCCGAGCCGTTGAAAGAGCATTACAACGAAAAGAACTTCCAGATTCACGTCATCCACGAATACGCCAAGCTCGGCCTGAAGAAGTTTTCCGAGGCCCTCAACTTCGTGCTCGCCTACTTCACGCTGCCGAAAATCGAATTCATCCGCCGCTACTTCGCCGGCCGCAAGGAAGTCCTTGAACGGGCGACTACCGAAGAATCCTACCGGCGCATCGTCGACAGCCTGCGCCACCCGCTGCAACAGCGTCTGGTTTCGGAAAAGCCGGACACCAATCGCCTGATCCTGGCCGGCCCCGGTTCGGGCAAGACCCGCGTCATCGTCCATCGCGTCGCCTACCTGGTGCGGGTGCTGCGCGAGGCACCGAGCAGCATTCTGGTGCTCGCCTTCAACCGCGGCGCCGCCTGGGAGATTCGCCAGCGCCTGCGCCAGTTGATCGGCAGCGATGCCGGCTTCGTCACTGTCCTTACCTACCACGCGCTGGCCTTGCGGCTGACCGGCAGCAGCCTGGCCAATCTGGCCGAACAGGGCGACGACGCGCAAACCAAAATCGCCCTCGAAGGTATCCTCGACCAAGCCACTGCCCTGCTGCAAGGCAAGGTGGAATTTGCCGCCGATGGCGACGGCGACGCCCTGCGCGAACGCCTGCTGGCCGGCTACCGGCATATTCTGGTCGACGAATACCAGGATATCGACCAGCGCCAATACGACTTGATCGGCGCCCTCGCAGGTCGCCAGACCCAGGACAAGGATGCCCGCCTGACGCTGCTGGCGGTCGGCGACGACGACCAGAATATTTACAGTTTCCGCGACACCAGCAACGATTTCATCCACCGTTTTCAGGCCGACTATCAGGCCAAGGTCGATTATCTGGTCGAAAACTACCGCTCCAGCCGCCATATCATCGACGCCGCCAATGCCGTGATTGCTGCCAACCGCGAGCGGATGAAAACCGATCATCCGATCCGCATCAACCATGCTCGCCAGAACGAAGCGGCGGGCGGGCGCTGGCAGAAACTCGACCCGCTCGGTCAAGGGCGGGTGCATATTCTGGCGGTTCCCAATGACCTGATCGGACAAGCCGCTGTGGCGATGGCGGAAATGCAGCGCCTGAAAGCCCTGGCCCCGGACAGCGACTGGTCTGACTTCGCCATCCTTGCCCGCAACCGGGCGACGCTGGAGCCGATCCGCGCCTGGTGCCACCGGGAAAACGTCGGCTATCGCCTGAACGAGAGCGACACCAGGGGCGGGCCGAAATTTCATCAAACGCGCGAGGCCAACTGGCTGCTCGACCTGCTGCGCGGCAAAGCCGGCCGCTGTCTCAAGCCCGGCACGCTGACGCGCTGGTATCACGCCCGTTTCGCCAGCCTCACCCAGGACAACCCGCGGCTGGCTCAACTCGGGCTGTTCATCGATGAACTCGACGGCGTCTGGGGCGAAGTCGGCATTCCGGCCGGCCTGGCCATAGCCGAGCTTTACGAATTTTCCGCCGACATCGCGCTGACCGAAAAAGGCCGTTTGACGCTGTCGACCGTGCATGGCGCCAAAGGCCGCGAATTCAAGCATGTCGTCATCCTCGATGGCGGCAACTGGAAGAAACCGTCGGACGACGAACGCCGGCTCTACTACGTGGGTATGACTCGGGCGCAGGAAACGCTGACCTTGTGTGAGGCGGTGGGCCGGAGAAATCCGTTTTCCCCTGGCTTGGCAAGTGTGGCCGTCATTCGCAGCCCCCTCCCGCAGCCCTTGCCCGACTGCAGCGGTCTCTACCGCCGCTACCTCAGCCTGGGACTGAGCGATGTCGTTCTCGGATTTGCCGGGCGCAAGCCTGAGAACGATCCGCTGCACGCTTGCCTCGACCGACTCGAATACGGCCAGGGCTTACAATTGCAGTCCATTGGCAGCGGTTGGGAGTTACGCCTGGTGGAGGAAAACATCGTCGTCGGGCGCCTGTCCGGGAAATGCACCCTGCCCGCCACACGAAATATTGAAGTGCGGGTCGAATGCATCATCCGCCGCTACCACCATCAATCGAAATCGGAATACGCCGACGGCGACAAGGTCGATCATTGGTATGTGGTTGTGCCGATGCTGGCGTGGACAGACGAGGTGCCCTGATGGCCGGTTTTTCACGAGCAATACGATCCCTTCCGAGAATTTAAACGAAAAGCCCATGAAAACCCCGAAAAGACTCACCACCCTCGTTGAAGAAGGCCTTGTAGACGAGGTGATCGGGCAATTGATGAGCGGCAAGGAAGCCACCGTCTATATCGTCCGCTGTGGCGAGCATATTCGTTGCGCCAAAGTATACAAGGAAGCGAATCAACGCAGCTTCCGCAAGGCCACCTCCTATCAGGAAGGCCGCAAGGTCAAGAACAGCCGGCAGGCGCGCGCCATAGAAAAGGGCAGCCGTTATGGCCGGGAGATGCAGGAAGAGGCTTGGCAAAACGCCGAGGTCGATGCGCTGTACCGCCTGGCCACTGCCGGGGTGCGCGTGCCGCAGCCGCACATTTGCTTCGAGGGCGTGCTGCTGATGGATCTGGTGGTCGATGGCGAGGGCAATGTGGCGCCCCGGCTCAACGATGTGGCGCTGAGCCAGGAAGTGGCGCTGGAGTTTCATGCCATGCTGGTCAATCAGGTGGTGCGCATGTTGTGCGCCGGGATCATTCACGGCGATCTCTCGGAATACAACATTCTCGTCGATGAAAACGGGCCGGTCATCATCGACCTGCCGCAAGCCATCGATGCAGCCGCCAACAGCACGGCGGCCGAAATGCTTGAGCGCGACGTCAACAATCTGCGCAGCCATTTCAGCGCCTTTGCCCCCACACTCGCCGACAGCCAGTACGGCAAGGAAATCTGGGCGCTGTACGAGAGCGGTTTGCTGTATCCGGAGCAGGTTTTGACAGGTCAGGTCGAACTCGACGAAAGCCTTGCCGACGTCGATGCCGTGCTGCTCCAAATTGAAGAAGCGATCAAGGAAGACGAAATTCGTCGCATGTGCCAGTAAGCCGGGCGCTTCCGCCACCATTCCCCCACACCACAATGCCAACCAGCCCGACGCGCGTCCTTTCCGTTATCCCGCCGATGACGCAGCTGAACACGCCCTACCCTTCGACGGCCTATCTGACGGGCTTTCTGCGCTCCCGTGGGATCAGCGCGGAGCAGGACGACATTGCGCTCAAGCTGGTGCTGGAATTGTTTTCGCCGGCCGGTTTGCAGGAAATCCGTGAGCGGGTGAAGGCCATTCCGGCAAAAAAGCGTTCGGCCACGCTGCACTGTTTTGACGATCAGTTCGACCGCTACCTGGCCACCGTCACCCCGGCCATTGCCTTCCTGCAGGGGCGCGATCCGTCGATCGGTCACCGCATTTGCGGCCGCAACTTCCTGCCGGAAGGTCCTCGTTTCGCATCGCTCGACGTCTATATCGACGAAGACGGCGGCGACCCGCTGGCCTGGGCCTTCGGCTCACTCGGTGTGCAGGACAAGGCGCGCCATCTCGCCACGCTTTACCTGAACGATCTGGCCGACGTGCTGCGCGAGGCGGTCGATTCGCGTTTCGAATTCGTTCGCTACGCCGAATCGCTGGCCCGCAGCCAGCCGACTTTCGAACCGCTGGCGAAAGCCTTGGCAACGCCGCCGACGCTGGTCGACAGCACCCTTGAAAAACTGACCCTTTTGGCCGTCGACCGCAACCGGCCGACTATCGTGCTGCTGTCCGTGCCCTTCCCCGGCTCGGTCTATGCCGCCTTCCGCATGGCGCAGGCGATCAAGGCGCATGACCCGGCCATCGTCACTGTGCTCGGTGGCGGTTGGGTCAATACCGAATTGCGCGAGTTGAAAGAGGCGCGCGTCTTCGACTATTTCGACTACGTGACGCTGGACGACGGCGAGCGCCCGATCCTCGCGCTGCTGGAATATCTGGAAGGCAAACGCCCGCGACTTAATCTGGTCCGCACCTTCGCCCGCGTTGACGGCAAAGTTCGCTATTTCAACACCAGCGAACCGGACGTTCCCTTTACCGAAATCGGCACCCCAACCTGGGATGGCCTGCCGCTCGACCGCTACCTGTCGCTGCTCGACATGCTCAATCCCATGCACCGGCTGTGGTCGGACGGGCGCTGGAACAAACTGACTGTCGCCCACGGCTGCTACTGGAAGAAATGTAGCTTCTGCGACGTCAGCCTCGACTACATCGGCCGCTACGACGGTGCCCCGGCTACGCTGCTGGTCGACCGTATCGAAAGCATCATCGAAGAAACCGGCCAGACCGGCTTCCATTTCGTCGATGAAGCCGCGCCGCCAAAAGCCCTCAAATCGCTGGCCGACGAATTGCAGAAGCGCAACCGGGCGATTTCCTGGTGGGGCAACATCCGTTTCGAAAAATCCTTCACGCCGGAACTCTGCAACCAGCTCGCCGACAGCGGCTGCATCGCCGTTTCCGGCGGCCTGGAAGTCGCTTCCGACCGTTTGCTGACGCTGATGAAAAAAGGTGTCTCGGTCGATCAGGTTGCCCGCGTCACCCGTGCCTTCAGCGAAGCTGGCATCCTCGTCCACGCTTACCTGATGTACGGCTTTCCGACCCAGACCGTGCAGGACACCGTCGATGCGCTGGAATACGTCCGTCAGCTGTTCGCCGAAGGCTGCATCCAGTCCGGTTTCTTCCACCGCTTCGCCTGCACCGTCCACTCGCCGGTCGGCCTCAACCCGGCCGAATACGGCATCAAACTGAAGGCGCTGCCGCCGATCACTTTCGCCACCAACGACGTCGAATTCATCGACCCCACGGGCGTCGACCACAACAGCCTCGGCCAGGCGCTGAACAAGGCGCTCTACAACTACATGCACGGCATCGGGCTGGACGAAGACGTGCGCAGCTGGTTTTCCGGCAAGGTGCCGCGCACGACGGTGGCGCGCCACAAGATTTCCAAGGCGCTGTCAGCGCATTATTAGCGCGTTCAACGCCTGCACGATTTCTGAAAATAGCGGGCGGGCACTGACGTTTTCCTGCGCGCAATCAGCCTGCAAGTCGCCGAGCATTTTCAGTGTTTTTTGGCCGTCGACCGCAACAGGGCAGCGTTCCAGCAATTCTTCCAGCAAGCAGGAAAACGCCCGCACCTCGATGCGTTGCAAAGCCTCGGCCACTGCCTGATCGTCGGGCGCGATGAACGACGCGGCGCCGAAATCGCCGAGCAGGGCCTGTCCTTCCGCGCCATGCAAGATGTTGTGTGCGTACAGATCGCCATGCATGATGCCCTGCGCGTGCAGATGTTCGGCGGCCGCGGCAATGCCGAGCGCGATGCCGATCGCCGTGTTCAGGTCAAACGTGGTTTCCGCCGGGTAGATGTCGCGGGTACACGAATCGAAGCTGGGCGGCCCGGCCAGATTGCGGAAGCCGGTGTCGATCAGCGACATGACCAGGCCGTGGGCATCCTCGGGATGCTGGTCGACCTTGCCCAGCACCGGAATCAGGTTGGGATGCTCGCCAGCCGTGATGCTCGCCATCATCTCGTTGTGCGGCAAGCCATCGCTGGTCAGCGCGCCCTTGAAGAGCTTGAGCGCAACCGGCTGCTGCCCATCGTCACGCCGCCATTCGGCATGATGAATCACGCCGGAGGCCCCTTCGCCCAGTTGATGCCGGACTTCCAGATCGTTCCAGGGAATGTGCGAAACAGCGCTTTGAGCCTGCGTCGAAAGCTCGGCGCTTTGGCAAAAAGGGTTGCCGGCATAGGCAAGCCAGGAGAGGCGCGGCAGGGAAAGCAGCCATTCGGGTAATGCCGGAAACCGGTTGGCGGCAATGCGCAGCAATTCCAGACGTGTGCAATTGGCCATCTCCGGCGGCAAGGCCTGCAATTGATTGCCGGCCAGCATCAGCTTCTGCAGCCGGGTGCAACGACCAATTTCAGGCGGCAGTTCGGCGATCTGGTTATCCGTCAAGATCAGCCAGCGCAAATTCGCGGGCAAGGCAGCCGCCGGCACCGTCCGAATCCGGTTCGCCTTGAAACCCACCATTTCCAGCCGGGCGCATTGCCCGATGACTGCCGGCAATTCGGTGAAAGGATTATTGGAACAGAACAGGATGCGCAGTTTGCCCAAGCGCGGCAAATCGTCGGGCAGCGATGACAGCGCATTTCCCGACAGGTCCAGAATCTCCAGCGTCTCGGCCAGAGCGAAAATCTCATGCGGGAATTCGGTTAATCCGCAGGCCAGTTTCAGGCGCCGGCTCCCCGCCAGCTTCCCGGCGCGCAGGTCTTCAAGGGTGTTCAGTGGCATTCGGTTCGTTCCGGTGCTTGGCGCGTCAGGCAGGCGTGATAAGGTGCGGCAGGATAACAAAAAGTGGTGACACATGACCTGGGAGAAGGCTGCCAGCCCATCCATGAGCGATCGCGGCATGCGCGTCGCCCTGATTTTCGCCCTCGCCGCCGAGCGCCTGACCGCTTTTTACGAACATTCGCAATGGATGACCGAAGCTCAGGGCGCCAGTCTCGCCGCCGACTGGCTTTCGCGCTCGAAAAACAAGCTGCCGCTCAACGAACGTCGCCAACTCTCCGCCCTCAGCGACCAGCTCGCCCGCCAGATCGAGGCAACGCTGTCGCGCGAAGCCGGGATGTACACCGCCCACGAAATGATGGAATCGCTCGACCCCAACCATCACTCCGAAATCGCCGAGTCGCTGATGGCGGAATGCGAGCGGCTGCTCGAGAGCGGGCCCGCCGCGCGAAACGAGAATCCACTGGCCTAGCCCTGGCAAATCGCGTTAAATTCGCCTACATGCCAAATGCAAAAAAAAGCCAGACAACCGGGCCGTGACCATTTCCAGCAATTTCGCCTTCCTCGCCGAGCATGACCCCGTATTCCTGCAACTGGCCGGCACCGCCGAGCAGGTCTTTGCGGCTGACCCCAACACCACGCTGATCAAGCTGCGCCAGCTCGGCGAAGCACTGGCCCAGAACATCGCGGCCCGCGCCGGCATCGAGTTTGACAGCGAAACCAGCCAGGCCGACCTGCTCTTCCGGCTCAATCGCGAGATCCGCCTCGACCCGACCATCCGCGAGATGTTTCACATCCTGCGCATCGAAGGCAACAAGGCCACCCACCAGTTCCGTACCCGGCACAAGGAGGCGATGGATGGCCTCAAGCTGGCCCGCACCCTCGCCGTCTGGTTTCACCAGTCATTCGGCAAGGCCGGTGCCGGTTTCCGCCCCGGCCCTTTCCAGCCGCCGGTCGACCCCAGCCTCGCGGTGCGCCAGCTGCAAAGCGAAATTGACCAGCTGCGCGCCGAAGTCGGCAGCCAAAACGCCGCCCTCGAAAGCAAGCAGCAACTCGCCGAACTGATCGCCCGCGAAAAAGAAGAATACGCCGTCCTTGCCGGGCAAATGGACACCGAAGCCCGTACCTACCAGAGCCTGGCTGAAGAACAAGCGGCCACCCTGGACCGCGTCAAACTGGAATTCGAACAGCGCCTGCAAACTCTGCAAAGCCAGCTCGACGCCAGCCAGAAAGCCACACAGCAGGTCACTCAAAGCACCCAGGCCGCCAGCCGCCAACTGGTTCTCAACGAAGAACTCACCCGCATCCTGATCGATCAGCAATTGATCGAAGCCGGCTGGCAGGCCGATACGCAGGAACTCACCTACGCCAAAGGCGCCCGTCCCGAAAAAGGCAAAAACCGCGCCATCGCCGAATGGCCAACCCTCGGCAAGGAAGCCGCCGACTACCTGCTGTTCGCTGGACTGACGCCCATCGCCGTGGTCGAAGCCAAGCGCGAAAACACCAACGTCGCCGGCAAGATTCCGCAAGCCGAACGCTACTCACGCGGCTACCGCCAATTAGCCGATGCCCAACCCGCCTGGCAACTTGAAGGCCGTCCCGCCGGCTGGCCTGACGCCCAGGGCAGCCACTTCGAAATCCCTTTCGTCTATTCCGGCAACAGCCGCCCTTACCTACAACAGCTCGCCGAACAAAGCGGCACCTGGTTCCGCGACGTGCGGAGCCCGGCCAACCTGGCCCGGCCGCTAATGGATTTCCACACCCCGGCTGGCCTGCTCGACCAGCTCACGCGCAGCAAAGCCGCCGCCGAAGCCAAATTGCAGCAGGAAGGTTTCGCCTACCTGCACCTGCGCAACTATCAGGAACGCGCTATTCAGGCCGTCGAAACCGCCCTCGCCGCTGGTCAAGCCAACTGCCTGCTGGCGATGGCCACGGGCACCGGCAAGACGCGCACCATCATCGGCCTGATGTACCGCTTCCTGAAAGCCGAACGCTTCCGCCGCATCCTCTTCCTCGTCGACCGCAGCGCCCTCGGCCAGCAAGCGCAGGAAAATTTTGACGAAGCCGCGCTCGAACAAAACCTGCCGCTCTCCAAGGCCTACAACATCGCTGAAATGGGCGACATGGCGGCCGAAGCCGAAACCCGCATCCAGGTCGCCACCGTGCAGGCCATGGTCAAGCGTATTTTTCAGAGCGACACCCCGCCCGGCATCAACGAATTCGACTGCATCATCATCGACGAAGCCCACCGCGGCTACACCCTCGACCAGGAAATGTCCGAAGGCGAATTGCAGGTCCGCGACCAGGCCCAATACCTCTCAACCTACCGCCGCGTCCTCGACTACTTCGACGCCACCAGGATCGCCCTCACCGCCACGCCGGCCAAGCACACCAGCGACATCTTCGGCCGCCCGGTTTACACCTACTCCTACCGCGAAGCCGTCGCCGACGACTGGCTGATCGATCACGAACCGCCGATCCGCTACGAAACCCTGCTCAGCAAGCACGGCATCAAATTCGCCAAGGGCGAGCAAGTCAGCGCCATCGACCTCGGCACCGGCGAAATCGAGCAATCCGAACTTGAAGACGAGCTGAAATTCGACGTCGAAAGCTTCAACCGCCGCGTCATCAGCGAAGACTTCAACCGTGTCATCTGCGAACAACTGGTCGAGGAAATCGATCCGTTCAGCGAAGAAAAAACTCTGATCTTCTGCGCCACCGACCTGCACGCCGACATGATCAAGCGCCTGCTCGACGCTGCCTTCAAGAAAAAATACGGCGACGAATACGCCGAAGCTGCCGTCCGCAAAATCACCGGCCAGTCCGACAAGATCAAGCAACTGATCGCCCGCTATAAAAACGAGCGCTACCCGAGCATCGCCATCACCGTCGACCTGCTGACCACCGGTATCGACGTCCCCGCCATCAGCCACATCGTCTTCATGCGCCGCGTCCGCTCGCGCATCCTTTACGAACAGATGATCGGCCGCGCCACTCGCCGCTGCGACGACATCGGCAAAACGGTGTTCAAGATTTACGACCCAGTCGACATCTACCAGGCGCTCGAAGCGGTCAACACCATGCAGCCGCTGGTCAAGAACCCCGACATCACGCTCGAACAACTGGTCGGCGAACTCGACAATCCGGCCAGCTTCACCGCACCCGGTAGCCGCAAGGACCAGACCCACGCCCACGATGTCCTCGACGCCATCAGCCAGAAGCTCATGCGCGTCCTGCGCAGCGCCACGCACCAGGCCGAAAAGAAACCTGACCTCAAAACCCGGCTCGACGAACTCGAACAACACTGGGGCGTCGCCCCGGCCATCCTCCACCAGCACCTGCGCGAGCTGGGGCCGATTGCTGCGGTCGACTGGCTGAAACAGCAAAAAGCGCTCATCGCCCAGGTCGAAGGTATCCGGCTGATGATCGGCAGCACCTACAAGCCCATCATCTCCGGCCACAAGGACGAACTCCTTGCCCGCGAGCAAAGCTACGGCGACTACCACAGGCCCGAAGACTACCTCGACAGCTTCAACCACTTCATTCACCAGCAACTCAACCAGTCCGCCGCGCTCGCCGTCGTCGTCAATCGCCCGAAAGACCTCAGCCGCGAGCAACTGCGTGAAGTCCGCCTGCTCCTCGACGAACACGGCTATTCCGAAGCCCGGCTGCAAACCGCCTGGCGCAACCGCAGCAACCAGGACATCGCCGCCAGCATCATCGGCTACATCCGTCAGGCCGCGCTCGGCGAAGCCCTGCTCCCCTTCGAGCAACGCGTCGCCCAGGCCATGCAACGCATATTCAGCCTGACCAACTGGACACCCGTCCAACGCAAATGGCTCGACCGCCTCGCCAAGCAACTGCACCACGAAGTCGTCATCGACCAGCAATTCGTCAACCGCGCCTTCGCCACCGACGGCGGCGCCAAGCGGCTCGATGCCATGCTCGGCGGCAAGCTGGATAACGTGCTCGAAACGCTGGCTGAAGGGCTGTGGCCGGATGCAGCGTGATCGAGAAGGCAGGCCGGGCTGAGCGTTATATTGACCGCAGTAGTCGGCATGCTATTCTTGGATACCACAAATGTAGCAACGAGGTTTTGTATGTCGACCACATCCATCCGCATCGACCAAACGCTCTACGATCTGGCTAAAGCCGATGCCGCCGCCGAACACCGGACCATCGCCGGCCAGGTCGAATACTGGGCAAAACTCGGGCGCGCCGCCCTGGATAACCCCGACCTGCCGGTGAGCTTCATCGCCGAATCCTTTGCCGCAATGGCCGAGCCACGCGAACAAAGCACCCCCTTCGTACCAAGGAGCCGTGCGGCATGAGCTACGGCGTTCGCCAGACGCGCCGCTTTGCCAGGCAGTACAAGAAGCTTCACGACAACATAGCGGCCGATGTCGATACCGCCGTTGAGGAAGTCGCCGCCGACCCCAGTATTGGCGAACGCAAAAAAGGCGATCTTGCTGACTTGCTGGTCCACAAATTCCGCAGCCAGGGCCAACTCTATTTGCTCGGCTACACGCTCGATGACGAAGTGAAGCTGGTTTATCTCGAAGCACTCGGCCCGCACGAAAACTTCTACCGCGACCTAAAAGGCAGGTGAAACAATGAAACCCTCAGAAGCGCTAAGAACCAACAGGGAAGCCATCCGGCAGGTGGTAGCAGCGCATCGCGCCACCAATCCCCGCGTATTCGGCTCGGTTGTACATGGCGAAGATACAGACGATAGTGACCTCGACATCCTCATTGACCCAACGCCGGACACCACGCTTTTTGACATCGGCGCCATCCGGCATGAATTGCTTGAACTGTTGGGCATCCCGGTAGACGTCCTGACCCCCAAGGCGCTGCCGGAAAAATTCAGGGCAACCGTACTCGCCGAAGCAAGGCCGGTATGAAACGGGATCAGCAGCGTCTCCCCGACTATCTGGGTCACATTCTCGAAGCCATTGAGCGCATCGTCAGATACACCGATGACATCGACGAAAACAGCTTCCTGCAGGATGAAATGGCTCAGGATGCGGTAATCCGCAACCTGGAGATCATCGGCGAAGCCAGCCACAACATTGAGCGCGATTACCCGGAGTTCGCCGCCGCCCATCCTGAACTTCCGCTAGCTTTTGCCTACCAGATGCGTAACGCTGTGGCTCACGGTTACTTCAAGGTTGACCTGGAAATAGTCTGGAAGACCGTTCAGAACGACCTGACCGGCCTGCATGCGCAAGTGCAGGAAATCCGGCAAAACCTGCTGGAACACAACAGCACGGGTGAGACGTAATCCATCCAGTGGATGTAAATGGCTCACCTCATGAGCCGAATCCCCGACTTATTCGGCTCACCACCCCAAACCTGAAGTAACCCCGGCACTAATTTCAAACGCCGGCCCAACCAAAAAAAACGACCCCATGAGCAACAACGAAATCGTCCAGAAACTCTGGAACCTCTGCGACGTCCTGCGCGACGACGGCATCAACTACGCCGACTACGTCACCGAACTGGTCCTGCTCCTCTTCATCAAGATGGAACACGAAAATGCCCAGAGCGGCGTCATGCTCGGCCACAAGCTACCCGAAGGCGCCCGCTGGCCCGACATCGCCAGGCTCGACGGCCCCAACCTGCTCACCTACTACAAAGCCACGCTGCTCGGCCTCTCGCAAAGCACCGACCCGCTCATTTCCGCCATCTACGCCGACGCGCAGACCCGCATGAAAGAGCCGCGCCACCTCCGGCAACTGATCAGCGCCATCGACAGCATCGACTGGTACTCAGCCCAGCGCGACGGCCTCGGCGACCTCTACGAAGGCCTGCTCGAAAAGAACGCCACCGAAACCAAGTCGGGAGCCGGCCAGTACTTCACGCCACGGCCCTTAATCGACAGCATCGTCGCCCTGATCAACCCGCAAGCCGGCGAGACTGTGCAAGACCCGGCCGCCGGCACCGCCGGCTTCCTCATCGCCGCCGACGCCTGGATCAAGGCCAAGACCGACAACCTCTACGACCTCAACGAAAAACAGCGCACCTTCCAGCGCAACAAAGCCTTCATCGGCATGGAACTCGTCCCCGGCACCCGCCGCCTGGCGCTCATGAACTGCCTGCTGCACGGCATGGAAGGCGACGAACAAGGCGTCATCCACCTCGGCAACACGCTGGGCAGCGCCGGCAGCAGCCTGCCCAAAAGCGACATCATCCTCAGCAACCCGCCCTTCGGCACCGCCAAGGGCGGCGGCGGCCCGACCCGCGACGACTTCACGCACAGCACCAGCAACAAGCAACTCGCCTTCGTCCAGCACATCTATCGGCATTTGAAGGATGGCGGCCGCGCCGCTGTCGTCCTCCCTGACAACGTCCTCTTTGAAGCCGGCGTCGGCGCCGACATCCGCCGCGACCTCATGGACAAATGCAACCTCCACACCCTCCTGCGCCTGCCCACCGGCATCTTCTACGCTCAGGGCGTCAAGACCAACGTGCTGTTCTTCGACAAAGTCAGCCAGCACGCCACCGGCAGCACCAAGGAAGTCCGCGTCTACGACCTGCGCGCCAACATGCCCCGCTTCGGCAAACGCACGCCGCTTACCCGCGCCCATTTCGCCGAATTCGAGGAATGCTACGGTCAACCCGAAAAAACGCCCAAAAATGAAACCAGCCGCTACCGCAGCTTCAGCCGCGAATGGATCAGGGAACGCGCCGACAGCCTCGACATCGCCTGGCTCAAAGACGACAACGCCGAAGATGCCGCCGACCTGCCCGAACCCGCCGTGCTGGCGCAGGAAGCGATGGGAGAACTGGAAGGCGCGCTGGCGGAATTGCAGGCGATTTTGGCGGAGCTGGGTGAAGCGGAATGATCACCCACGCCAAACGTGACCGCGCCCGCGAACTGCGCGTTAACGCCACACCCTTTGAGCAAACTTTTTGGCAAGTAGTCCGCGGGCATCGCTTTGCCGGCTTCAAATTTCGCCGCCAACAAGTCATCGGCCCATTCATCGTTGATTTCGTCTGCCTGTCGGCAAAACTCGTTGTCGAACTTGACGGCAGTCAGCATGCCGAGGCGGTTGCCTATGATACGGAGCGCGATGCTTGGCTAAATAGTGAGGGCTATAGGGTACTTCGTGTTTGGAACAACGAATGGACTCAGCAACAAGAGGCAGTGCTCGAAAGGCTTTGGGAGATGCTGAATGCGACGGCGCCCTCTCCCCAACCCCTCCCCCCGGACGGGGGAGGGGCTAAAACCACCGCCATTCCCAGCCCCACCACTCCCCTCTCCCTTCAGGGGAGAGGGGCCGGGGGTGAGGGTGCAGCGGCAAGCGCCGCTGACGCGACTCAAATAACCGGAGTAGCTGAATGAACGGGCTTCCTAGCGGCTGGGCCGAAACGCAACTCGGTTCGCTAATCGAGCGGGTAGAGGCGGGCTTAAACGTCAAGTGCGAAGAGCGCCCGCCGCAAGGCAAGGAACGTGGCTTGGTAAAAATCAGCGCCGTGACATGGGGCCGATTCAATGAAGAACAAAGCAAAACGCTCCCTGCCGACATTGCCGTTTCTGCCAATGCTCAAATACAGACAGGCGATCTTCTATTCTCGCGAGCCAACACGATTGAACTGGTTGGAGCCACTGTGCTTGTAGAGGAAATTGAAAAGCGCCTGTACCTCAGCGACAAGGTTCTGCGCTTGGTCGTCCCGGCGGAATCCAAGCGTTGGATCAACTACGCCATGAAAACTGCTGTAGTGAGAAAGGCCATCCAAGACGCTTCGTCTGGCAACCAGCTGTCCATGCGAAACATTTCGCAGGAAAAACTGCGGCAAATACCCATCCCCCTCGCCCCGCTCCCCGAACAAAAACGCATCGCCGACAAACTCGACAGCGTGCTGGCGCGGGTGGATGCCTGCCGCGACCGCCTCGACCACCTCCCGGCCCTGCTCAAACGCTTCCGCCAATCGATCCTCGCCGCCGCCACCTCGGGGCGGCTGACTGAAGATTGGCGACAAATCAACAATTGCGAAACCGGAAAAATAGATAAATTGGGCCAAATGGGAGAAGTAATTGCAGGTCAATCACCCAGCGTTTCTGAAGTAAATCTGCTTGGCAAAGGTGTTCCGTACGTCACTGGGCCAGAACAATGGGATGGCAAGAAGATACTCGCCCACAAATGGACAGAGTTCCCCAAACGAATTGCCCCTGACAATTCAATCTTTGTAACGGTAAAAGGAGCTGGCGTTGGAAAGACTTTTCCCGGTTGCTACTCCGCAATTGGCCGAGATGTCTATGCATTCGTACCGAATAACGGGCATGACAAAAACTATGTCTTGTACGCAATTCAAGCTTCTGCCGAAGCAGTTGTCACAAAAGCAAAAGGTTTAATTCCAGGACTAACCAAAAGCGATATCGCAGACCATCCTGCATACATTCCAAGCTCGCCCGAACAAGCCGAAATCGTCCGCCGTGTCGAACTCCTCTTCGCCTTCGCCGACCGCCTTGAAGCCCGACTTGCCACCGCCCGCCGGCAGGTTGGCCAACTGACGCCAGCCCTGCTCGCCAAGGCGTTTCGCGGCGAACTGGTGCCACAAGACCCGGCCGACGAGCCGGCGGCCGAACTGCTCAAGCGCCTGGCCGCCCAGCGTGCCGCGGCGCCGGCCGGCAAGCGCTCCCGTGCCGGGGTGCCGGGCGCCCGTTGAGCCGGCGCTGACGGGCACGGCGGCGGCAAAACCCTGCCCGGTTGCGGTCGACCCTGAAATTCGGCCATTTTTGTCGCAGAATATCTTCTTCGCTTCCCCGACTGCGCGAGGCCCCATGACCGATCACGACAATTTCGCCAGCAAGCTGCTCCGCAACCGCCTGAGCCGCCGCCAGGTGCTCGCCCTGTTCGGGGCGGCGGCGCTTTCCGGCTGTGCCACGTCGCCGGTCGGCGGCGGTTCGATCCTGGTCGGCATGTCGGAAGATGAAGAGAAGGACGTGGACCGGAAGGTGGCGCCCGAGCAGTTTTCGCAGGATCTGGGCGCGGTGCAGGATGCGCAGCTCAACGGCTATCTGTCCGAGGTCGGCCACCGGCTGGATGCCAGGACGCACCGCCCGCAGATGCCTTATTCGTATCGCGTGCTCAACGCCAATTACGTCAATGCCTACACGTTCCCCGG
>Ga0209202_1001351_pt1 | contig 15427 bp, 20 predicted proteins | sample AD_UKC032_MetaG_FD_184416 | JGI IMG/M metagenome (GOLD analysis project Ga0209202, IMG submission 184416) | Active sludge microbial communities of municipal wastewater-treating anaerobic digesters from USA - AD_UKC032_MetaG (SPAdes) (version 2) | ecosystem: Engineered > Bioreactor > Anaerobic >... | reverse complement strand
GGGAAGCGGCAGCCCGTCCCCGTCTCGGATTCCTCCGGGTCGGGCAGGGCCGCGCGGGAGAGGTAGTTCTCGCTCATGCCGATCTCCTCGGCGATGGCTTTCAGGGGCTTCTGGTTGCGGTGGATGGTGCGGTACAGGCAGTCTCGAAGCGTCATTCAGATTTTACCCCGCAAAATTAATTGAAATGCCGTTAACGATGTGTATAATGCAACGTAACGTCAGGCAGCTCTGTCCGGCGGCCAGGCTTCCAGGATCTGCTTCAGCTCGACCAGCATGGCGTGATAGGCCTTCGTCTTGCGATGGCCCGTCAACGCGTAGCCGATGTTCGCGCGGCTAACCGGTTTCCCGGTCCGCTCCCGGAGCGCATCCTGGAGAAGGTTAACTCGGTTGCGCTCCAGACCGTGGTCGATCATGAGCTTCCGGACATCCCGGCGAATGGCTTCTGTCTCTTGTTCTGTCATAATTTGCTCTCTGGGGTTGAGAAGTAAACAAATATGATACTATTGTCAAGCAAAATATTTCATATATTTTTATCCGTATCGTAAATGTCTATAAATACAACAGAAAAAAACCTTGCGAAATTAGCAAAAAGAATCGGGATTCCATTGGAACACGGATGGAAGACAAAACTTCAACGCAGACTGAATCAGAAAAAACCAGAAATATTATCAACTTGGATCAGGAGAGGAATACCTAAAAACTTTGTTAATATTTTGAGCGAGGCCGGAATCGACCCGAGGATATGGGAGAAAATCGAAGAATCGAGCACGGTTATCGAGGTGACGGCGACGGAAAACATCAACATGGCCGACGTTGCGAAGCTGAACGAAACGACGCGGCCATACAATGAAGGAGACACGCCGGCAATGCCAATCCAGGCGCTTTACATGAAGCAGGCGGATGTCATGATCGAGATGCAGCGGACGATCAATCGCCTGTATGAGGAAAACATCGACCTGCACAAGAAGATCCACGATTTGCACGAGAAGATTCACCGCCTCGCATCGGAAATCGGCGAGATCAAGACCAACATGTTCCACGCGGCGAGATCCGGAGATATCAACCGGCTCTGGATCGGTCCGCTTCCGGACCCGAAAACACCGAACTGAATTCGGAATAAGGAGTATTCCCATGAAGTCTTTCATCAATTCGTTAATTGTCGCGTCCCTCTTGTTTGCTTCCGCTGATTGCGCTTGCGCTTTTCGATGCGGGAACAATATGATCAGTACGGGTGATTCCGCCGAGATATTGCTTACCCGGTGCGGCAGACCACAAAATAAAAGGTTTGCAACTGAAAAATATCAAAACCGGTGGGAATCGGTCGAAAAGTGGTATTACAATTGCGGATCACAGGATTTCATTTACATATTGACCATCATTCATGATGTCGTCGCCAAAGAAGAAACTGCGGGTCGTGGAACCGGCGCCTCGCGCTGCCAGGGGACAGAATAAAGATACAAGGGACGATCCATGGATAATTGAAAGGATTGCCCATGATGAAATGCCGATCATGCGGCGGCAATATCGCATCTTCCGCCCGCCGCTGCCCGCATTGCGGGAATTATATCTGGAGTACGGGTCGCATCGGATGTGCATTCATCTTTCTTTTCTTATTCATGGTTTTCATGATCCAAGTTCGTCAACGATAGATGGCCGTCCACCTGAAAAACGGCCGGTGGGTGATCGACTACCGGCCCCATGGGCGCTACGGCAAGCGGGTCCGGCTGAAGCTGCCCGAGAGCGTGACGGGCATGGACCAGGCCGTCGAGATCGAGCGCAGCCTGAAGGCCGCCCGCCGGTCCCGCCGAGAAGAGATCCCGACGCCGCAGGACTCGACCGTTGATGATCTCTTCCCCGAATACCTCGCCTGGTACCGCCTGCGCCGCTCGCCCCGGACCGTCGAGGACCTGGAATACACCCACAAGCGGCACATCTCCCGGATCCTGGGCGGCGAGCCGCTGTCCGGTCTCGGCATCTCACACGTCACCCTGTACCAGACCATGCGGAAGATCGACGGCGTGGCGAACCGCACGATCAACAAGGAGCTGGACTACCTCTCCGGCTTTCTGCGGTGGTGCCGGGACACGCACATGATCCTCTGCGAGGTCCCCAGGGACCGGCTGCCGGCGAAGCGGCCGATCCCGATCGTGCTGACCGCGGGCGAGGTGTCGCGGATCGTGGAGGCGGCCGAGCCGATCTACCGGGCTTTTTTCCTGTGCCTCTACGCGACGGCGCTCCGGAAGGCGGAGGCGCGGATGCTGAAGTGGCGGGACATCGACCGGGAGAACATGTCGGTGCGGGTGATCCAGAAGGGCGGGTCGTTCAAGATGCTGCCCGTTCCGGAGATCCTGGCCGGGGCCCTGGAGGGCGTGCCGAGGCACGGGGAGGACGTCAACCCGGAGGGCTACATCTTTTTCAACCGGGCGACGGGGAAGCCGATTTATGACGTGCGGGACGCGATCCGGCGGGCATGCCAGAAGGCCGGGGTCGTCAAAAAGGTGACGCCGCACCTGTTCCGGCACAGTGTCGCCACCCACATGATGGAGCGGAAGATCAACCTGCGGATCATCCAGCTATTCCTCGGCCACACGGCCATATCGACGACGCAGTGGTACACGCACGTCGGCGCGGAGAGCCTGCGGGACGCCCAGGAACAGATCGAGAAACCCCTGCTTGTCCACGCGAAACCGCAATGATTCCGAGGCCCGTCTCCACACCATGAATATGTAACTGATTGATTTCCCGGATTTCCTATCTGGCTTCAAATCCGGTGTGAGGGGCTAATAACCTCTCAGGTGGGTTCGATTCCCATGCACTTCCGCCAACTTACAAACGGCAGAGCGTGGACAGGAAAACGGGTAGTGTCCACGTTTGTCCACATTTCAAAGCCGCGGGACGACAAGCCATAGGGAGGCCGAAAAGACTAATCGCCCCGCGGCAGCCGGGGAGGGGCCGCCGGAGTTTCCACTTTTGCCTTATGGTGCAGTTCTGGTTTCTTGCCGTTTTTCTTTCTCGTCAATTCCCGTCCATGACCATGCCTGTCATCATGGTCTGCCCTTTTCCCAATGCGACGATGCCCCCTGTCCATCGTCTGCGTTTCGTCGGGATAGCTGATCACATAAATCGGAGCGCCCAAACTGACAGGCGCATACATTTCGACGGGCGGCGCTGGGTCGTAATCCGGTGCGGTTGACCCGCATGACGACAGCCCACGGCCGCGCCTTGCAGTCTCCATCCCGGTCAGCGTCCCGTTGCTGAATACCAGAATCTCGACGAAGCCGTCCGGGTCGCAGTCGTAATGCCACCGTTCCCCGTCCGGCGCGTACACTCGCGTCACCGGAGGGCCGCATAGTGCAGCCACCTCGCCCGCGCTGATGCCGGCCGTGATCATTTCCCCGCCGCAGACGATCGCCCATGCGGAGGCAGGAGTCAGGAGCGCGGCCGCGACTGCAATCCTACAGGCCAGAAAAAAGCAACCCGACAGTACAATCCTCATGCATTCACCGTTTCATCTCGCCGTCGCCAGAGCCTCGCGGAACGACGCGCGGAAGTGGCCCGCGAAATTGCTCTTGGCGATGCGGTGGGCGACTTCATAGAAATTGTACCGCTTGGCATAGGTCGGGGTTTTCACGAACATGAAAATCGGCTGGACGGCGCTTCCGGCGGCGAAGCTGGTGCGCTTCCAGATCCCGGCCGGGAGGTTCTGCATCCGGCCCGTCGCGGACAACGTCCCCCGCCCTCTCGACACAAAATATACGAATCCCTGTTTCCTCCGGTTGCCCTTCGCCAGGCGCGCCTTCCTGGCCTCCGTGATGTTCGCCTTGTACCCCTGCTCGCCGAACGCCTGAAGGTAAGAAAGAACCTGGACGATAACGGATCGCTGCACGTTCCCGTAGGCGTCCATCGGGCAGGCCGAACCCGGAACGACAAACCGGCCCTCCGGAAGCAGCCCGACCCTCCGCAGCGCCATCTCGAAGCGCTTCAAACCGCGGTGACCGCCCATGATCTCCGGGCCGAGGTATTTTCCGGCCGGTGTCCCCTTTCCGGCGAACTCCTTCAGGTAAACCTTCGCGGATAGGTCACGCTTCGTCGCCGCCTTGACATAATGAGACGAGAGCGTGTAGGGCGTCGGCCGGTCGAAGACGGCGCGCATTTCCTTCACCAGGGCATCCTTGGCGTCCTGCGCCGTCCGGGTCAGGGCCAGGGCCATCGCAAATGGGAGCTGCCCGGCGGAGACCTTGTCCAGCCGCTTCTGCAACTCCTCGACGCCCGTCACCTTCATCGTGATCATGGCTACGCCTCAAATGCTCACCAGCAGCTCGATGGTCGCCTCGTAGCGGCCGTACAGGGACGGCGATACGGAGACGTTCGGGGCGTTCCATAGCGTCGCCGTCCAGCTCGTCCCGGCCGGGTCCACATAGGTGAAGCTGTGCGATACGCCGTCGATGGCCGTCAGGAACGTGGAAAGGCTCGACCAGTCGGCGGCCGTCATGTCGCGCCAGGAGAGCGTGTGGATCTCCCGGACCAGGCTCTTGTCGTAAACGAAGCGGTCCTCCCCCGCCCCGGCGCGGGCGACGGGCGAGAGCCACTTGCGGGTGCGGCTCCATTCACCCATGTCCGGCAGCCTGCTGAAGGTGACGGAGGTCCCGCCGTATGTGAAGCTCACCGCCATCAGCAGACCTCCAGCTCGATCCGGACCTCGTGCCGGCCGCCGCCGACCTCACGGTGCGCCAGACCGTCCGCGTTGGCCAGGCGGACCGTCTGCGTTCCCGAGTCCGGGTCGGTGTAGGTGAAGGTGTAGCGCGCCCCGCACATCGTCCCCAGGAAGGACAGGAGGTTCGTCATGTCCGAGGCGGGCAGGGCCGCCCAGCGCAGGGAGAAGATCTCCGACGAGCCCTTCTTGTAGCTGTACAGGTCTCCCCCGTCGGAGAGGCTTTTCGGCTGGTGGCGGCGGATGCTCCGGACGTAACCGTCCCCGTAGTTCGGGTTGTGCGTCGGCGACCAGGAGCCCGCAGGGGCCGCCACTCGCGCGAAGGTGATCAGCGCCATCTATTCACCATATTGCCGTATCGCAGCCGGAATCTTCCACTTGTCCAGCTCTTCCATGATCTTTTCGACCTTCTCAGCCTCGGAGATGTTGTAAAGGTGCATGAAGCCGCCCCATTCCCCGGTCCACCCGATCTCCTTCTGTATGTCCAGCACACCCTTGAATTTTAATCCGTAGCGGGCGATGTTGCGGCTCATGGCGTAGTCGTCCACCAGGTGATCGGCCAGGCAGCCGCCGCGCAGCTCCTCCACGATCGGATAGATCTTGGCGATGGCCTCCTCCGGCCCGATGTCCAGCGGCCGCCAGAAGTCGAGGCACCAGTCCGAGGCGATGGCGATCCAGTTGCCGCTGCCGATGTTCCGCCCGTCCCGCAGAAAATACTCGTCGTATTGCCATCGGACCGGGGCAAAGTCGTGGCCGTTGTGCGCCACCGTGTCCTTTTTCAGGAAGACCGTCGGGTCGAACATATGCGGATGGACCAGCGTATCGGCATCCAGAAAGATGTTCCAATCGTTCCCGTGCAGGCGGCCCAGCTCGTGTATCTGCAACTTCTCATAGGTAATCGGCCAATCGGGGAACTTACGATCACGGATAACGTGGAACTCTGCCCCGATCTTGCTCGCCCAGTATTTAATCAACGGGAAGGTCAGCCTCGTGATCCGCTCGGAATAGCCGTTGACCTGCAGGGTGTAGAGGGTCTTTCTCATTGCAGCGTAAACTCCTGGTACAGGTCCCGGTTCCCCGGAACGGTGATCCGCACCGCGACGCTCACGTTCGGCCGGTCGAGGCTGACCACGGCGTCGAACGTGCGCGGCAGGGCGAGCGACATGCCGAGCTGCTTGCGCTTTGCGGCCAGACGCTGCCACTGCGTCGTATTATTCAGGCAGGTCTTCATCATTTTGCCCAGGGTCATCCCCGTTCCCGGTCCGCGCTGGAGGGTGAAGTAATAGCGGTAAAACTCCCCCCATTGCGTGTCGAGCAGCGCGTAGCCCTTCCGAAGCTCGGCGTCGATTTTCTTGATCTCCGCCGCGATCTTCGCGTTTTCCTGCCGGACGATGTCCCGCACCCGCTCGCGGACGTAATTGTCGATCATCGGGCGGGACCCACCGAGGATGCCGCTGTTCTGCGGCAGGCTCGCCCATTCGACACGCAGGCCTTCCATCAGGCCCCCTTCATTTTGGCCAGCGTCGCCTCGATCTCCGCCAGGGCATTGGCGTGTGCCTCGTCCGCCGCGATCTGCTCGTTGTAGATCTTCGCCGCGATCTCGTTGACGACGCCAACGTGCTTCTGCAGCAGCTTGAACAACCTCATCGCTTCCATTCTCATGCCTCCCCTCGTCAGTATTCCCGGACGGTCAGCTCGATCGTGTCGTTCGCCTCGGCCGAGCCTGGCTGGAAGGACACGTTCCGGACCTCGCACAGCAGGCTCGACAGGGCGGAGAGCGTAACGGCGTCGGCGTACTCCAGCTCGGAATTGTCGAGGAACGCCGTCATCCGGACGATCTTCTTCCGGTTCTTGTACCTGGCCAGGTAGAAATCCCGCAGGTCCGCCGCCATCGTCGCCGAGGTCACAAAGTCGAACTTGAAAGTTTCCGGCTTGTCCTTCTGGCCGTAGGCCGTGATGGATGTCGCGTCGCTGGTCGAGGAGATCGCCTGATACGCCTCGTCGCTTGTCAGGCTCCAGTCCTTCTTGTAATACAGGTCGATATAGTTGACCACCTCGTCCAGCGGCGAGCGCCAGATCCGGGTCGTCGTCGCGTAATTGGACAGCATTCCGGTCATGGCGGCCGTCAGGGTCTTGTCGGATGTCAGGCTATCCGTCCGGTATAGCAGGTATGCCTTCCCGGCGGCGAAACGGAACCAGCAGCGGCATTGCAGAGCCATGGATGCCAGCCATTCACGGAGCTTGCGGCGCTCGTTGATAACGACGCCGAACTTGTAGCTGTCCGCTGCGAAGGGCGTAGCCGCATCCGTGGAGAAGTCCGCCACCGGCCATGATGCGTAGGTGTAGAGGAAATGCTTGAAGATATGGTCCGGCCGCTCGATCAGGGCGGAAGCCGACCCGGTGAACGTCCCGCTGCCGTCGTCCTGATAGCCGTCGCCGGAGATCAGGATGTCGATCCCGACGGCGACATCGGCATACGAATCGCTGGAGATGGTCACGGTCCCGGTCTTGGTGGCGGCGCCGGCTTTGGACGCCGTGCCGAACTTGGCTGCCGAGCCCGTCTTGGATGCCGAGCCCGTCTTGGATGCCGAGCCGGATTTGGTGACGCTTCCTGTCCGGTTGGCCTTTCCGGACTTCGTCAAGCTTCCTGTCCGGTTGGCCCTTCCGGACTTCGTCAGGTTCGTGTTGACGTTGACGGTCTGGCGGGCGATATAATTTAATATCTGCACTTCAAATGTCGATCCGTTGACCGTTCCTGTCTTCGTGAGGATGGTCCTTGTGCCACCCGGCCAGGAGCCGGAACGGTTTATATATAAAGGCGATGGGGCGGATTGCGTCCAACCATTAGAAGATATGGTCCCCAGGGTGACATTGCTTCCGCCGCAGTTTGTGTTGATCGTGACGACTGCCGAATTTGCCTGCGGCACCGTACAATTGCCGTGCCAGACCACCTCGTAATACTGGTCATTTCCGGTCGTGGGCAATGTAGGCAATGTGGCGGCAGGAGAGGCGCCGGTTTGATTGACATACCACGGACTGCCGGATGCAACATTAGATTCAGCCTGGACAATGACCGTGTTCGACGTATAGTTGATGTTGTCGTTAATCACGATCCCATCCGCATAGGAGATGTTGTCGTTGATTACGATGCCGTCGCTGACGGCAATCGTGTCGCTGACGGCTATGGTATCGCTGACGCCTATGGTATCGCTGACGCCTATGGTGTCTGACACGCTGATCGTGTCTTGAACGGCAATTGTGTCCACAATCCCGACGGAAACGGCCTTCGCATAGGACACATAGCCCGGAAGCGTGACGACGGCCTTGTCCTCATATCCAGCCAGCTCATCTCCGGTCTGCCCGGTATAAACAGTCGCCAGGGACGTGACATCCACCGGGACGCCGTTGACCGTCGTATATACCGCGTCGATCGCCTTGACGGGGTGATCCGCAAACATATAGACATGCGTTGCCTGTTTCTCGGTAACCGTCGATCCGGCGCGGTGGGCCACGTTGTCCGTCGTCGAATATCCGCGGGTGCATCCGGTGAAATTATTTCCAGTTATGCCCCCGATAACGATTTCTTCCACATCAATGATGATGTGATCCCCGGCGTTGAATCCGGTGGAATCGCTGACGGCTATGGTCGTGGCAGCATCCGTGATCGCCGACGGCAGGCTGGTGATTTTCCCCACGTCAAGGCGGATGGCCGGGACCTTCTCCACGGACCCGTAGAGGATCGGAAGGGTGTAGCCAACGTCGTTCAGGTAGGCGTTGGAATAGTCCGCCAGCGACAGGACGCGGCCGACGGACTTGTCCAGGCGCGTCCCCTCGTCCACGAGACTGACCTCGTAGGTCAGCTCGTCGGTCCGCACGAAGTCGATGATGTTGCCGCTCCACATGAGGACGGGCGGGTCCGTGGAAGCCGTCAGCCCATCGAACCAGAGGTAAAGCTCCGCGTCGAGGGTCTCCACGGCCTGGCTCCAGAGAAGGGTGTGGAGGTTCGGCGAGGCGTCCGGGTCGATCAGGGCGGTGACGGAAAACTCGGAGACGATCGGGGCGTCAAACTCGCTCGCGATGTCCTCGTCGATCCGGCCCCAGGCGGCGATCCAGGGAACGGTGGTATAGTTGGAGCCGCCCCAGCCGTTGATCGTCACGATCCGGTCGGAGAGGCAGAGCGTCCCGGTCGTGAAGGGGATCCGCAGAACCCAGACCGGGGCGGCCCCGGTCTTCTTGTTCTTCTCGGTGTTGAAATTCGTCGTGAAGGTCTTCATGCGCCGACGGCCTCCAGCCGCCGCATCTCCGCGCGGAGCGGCTTGACGATCTCGCGGGCGAGCTGCTCCGGGGACTTCCCGCCCCCGCTGATGCTGATCGACGGGGAAAAGTGGATGGTCTGGCCCATGGACTGCGCCTGCTTCTTCGGGATGACCGCCTCGCCCTCGTGCAGGCGGAAGGCACCGGTGTGGGGGACGTAGCGCGTCCCGAAGGCGTAGGACGGAAGGCCCTCGCCGTAGGACAGCTCGTAGCCGCCCGTGCCCGGCAGCGCGTATCCTTCGGTTGCGGACGGCAGCGCATAACTGCCGGCAGAGGCCGCGCCCTCGCCGAAGGACTCCCATGAGACGCTTCCGCCTTCATACCCTCCGGATACGCCCGTTCCTGCGGAGACGCCCGTTCCGGCGGCAACCGCCGCGCCTTCGCCGCCGACCTGCTTGATCTGGACCGTGACGGTGTAGGGCGTGCTGACGAGCCGGTTAAGCTCGGCCTGGATCTGCCGGATGGCCGGGGTCGCCGCGTCGTTGACCTTGATCGCGATCTCCTTGTCCAGCTTGGCCAGTTCGTCGGCGACCTTGAGGATCTGCGCCTCGTACTCCGTCATGGCGGCCTTCGCCTCGTTCATGGCGGCGGCGAGCTTGGCGCGGCTCTGCTCCACCTGCTCCATTTCCGCTCTTTTCCCGTCGATGATCTTCTGCTGGGCGGCGGCGATCTCCTCCTGGACGGAGGAGACGTTCCGCATGGCCTGCTGGATCTGCTGCTCCGAGGTCAGGATGACCTCGTTCTTTGCGACCCACTTGGACTGCGCCGTGTCCCACACCTGGCTTTCCGTCGTCACCTCGCCCGTCAGGGCCGCGTACTGCTGCTTGACCTTCTCCAGGGCGGCGACCTGCTCGGCCCCGGAGAGCCGGTTGGCGTCCGCCCGCGCCTGCTCGATGGCCTGGAGCCTCATCGCGTAAATCGACTCGTCCGTGGCCGCCTTGCCCCTGGCCTGGGCCAGTTTCGTCTGCAGGTCCAGCATCGTGGCGGCGTACCCCTGCTGCTGGGCGCGCTGCTCCTTCTCCAGGGCGGCCAGTTCGGCCGTGAGCGACTTCATTTTGCCCGTGGCGGCCTGGTGCTGGGCGGTGAGCGTTTCGTAATAGGTCTTCCATGCGGCCAGCTTGTCGGCGATGAAGGCCTTTTCCGCCTTCAGGACCTCCGTTTGCTGCTTCGCCAGGTCCGCGCCGGAGACGTTCGACTTGGCCATCAGGTCCATGATCTTCTGCTCGCCGTCGATGCGGGCGTCGTAAACGGCGGTCAGCTCGGCCAGGTAGCCCTGCAGGGAGGCGCGCATTCCGGCGATCGTGGCGCCCTCCGCCTTCAGGGATTCGCCGTATTTCGACTGCGCCAGCTTCAACTGCTCCTCGCCGACCCTGGCCTGCGCCTGGGCGAGTCCCTGAAGGGCCTTGGTCGCATCGGAAGCCGCCTGGGCCTGCTTGCGATCCGCGGCGGCGATCTGATCCGCGGCGGCGGCATTCTTCGCCATCGCCGCCGTCAGCTCCGCCGTCGAGGACGTGGCCAGCTTGTAGTATTCCGCCGAGCGCTTGACCAGCTCGTTCCGGGCGCCCCAGGCCGCCTCGGCATTTTCCGTCTGCCCCCACAGCCGCTCGTTGGCCGCGACAAGCCCCAGGACGCCGGCGGCGAGGTAATTGAACGCGGAGGCGGCGAGCATTCCGGCCCGCAGCAGATTGACCCCCATCTCCGTCTTCAGGTCCTTCATCTGGATCTCGAAACGCTCCATCTTATCCGCCAGGCTGTCCGTGCCCTCGCCGAGCTGGGACTCGATCTTGGCCGTCGCCGTCATGATGGCGTTGTAGGCCTGCATGGCCTTCTCCGCCTTCGTCATGGCCTTTTCCTGATTCTCCGTGGCCTCGGTCATCTCGGTGATGCCGATAGCCGCCGTGATCGACCTGGTGCGGCCCGTCTCCAGGGCGGCGGCGAACTGCGCGAAGGCGTCCTCGACCTTGACCCCCATGAAGTCGGCCAGGACCTGCGCGGAATGGGCCAGATCCGTGAGCTGCTTCGGCGACAGGCCCTTGGCGAGACCGGCTCCCGCAACCTCCGCCGCCTTGCCCATGCTGATCATGCCGTCGGAGGCCCGCTGGATGCTCTTGACGATGCTGTCCGACGACTGGCCGTACTTACTGGCGAGGGCGTCGAGGAGCTGCATCTGCTCTATGTAGTCCGCAGCATCCCGCATCATCCCCCAGGCTTCGCGGATCCCAACCGCCGCTGCCGCGACCGCCGCCGTGACGCCGACCCACTGCGACTTGAAGGCCGCCCAGTGGCGCTCCATCTGCGATGCCGCGTCCTGCGAGGCGGATTTCAGGTTCTGGATGCCCGCCTTGGCCGAGGCGACCGCGTCGGCCGTCAGGTCCTTGGCCGAGATGATGTAGGAGAATTCTTCAGAGAGGTTCGCCATCGTATTTCTTCTCCATCAGGAGCCGGGACCGCTCGGCCCGGAGCAGGCCGAGGCGGACCCAGTCGGAATTGGTCAGCTCGTGGCGCTCCAGCGGGCAGCCCGCGTCCAGAAGCGAGAGGAAGCGCATGAGGCGCTCCATCGCCTGCGGCTCGCGAAGCTCACGCCCCCACGGGCAGATCGGGCAGAGCGATTCCACGACGAAATCGGCCGGGTTCTCGTCCCAGGCCTCGCAGTCCTCGCATCCGGGGACCCCCTCCCGCTCGGAGAGGAGGCGGAGGTCCGCGATCAGTTTTTTACTTCGACCTGCTCGACGGACTCGAAGGCCTTGAAGACGATGTCCGACTTCAGCCGCTCGGGAATTCGGTCCAGCGTGTCCAGACCGAGCTTGCCCTGGCCGTCCTCCAGGTTGTCGATCCGCAGGACCAGCCGGTCGAACAGGGCCGCGCGGGCCGCCGTGGCGTTGTTCCGGAGCTTCTGGTTCCGCCCGATGGGATACCGCTCCGCCTCAAAGCGGTTCCACTCCTGGTTGGTGGGTTCTCGCAACTCGATCAGACCGTCCTCTCCGATCTTCACTTCAATCGACGCACCGATCCTTGCCATTGAAAATTGCCTCCCTTCCGCGATTATGCCATGTACGCCGCCTGGGCGTTGTAAACGTAGAGCTGCACCGCCGGGTCCGTGCCGTTCTCGAAGACCTCGTATTCCAGGTCGCAGCTCACCTCGTCGTTCGGGCCGCCCTTGGGGACCGGAGCCTCCCGCAGCTTGCAGCGGGGAATGATGAGCTGCATGCCGTAGTACATCGTGCCGGTGACGGCGATCAGAGCGCCCTTCAGGTCGAACTCGACGGCCAGGGCGTCCTGGGCCGTGAAGAACCCCAGCTCCGTCGTGGAATCGAACAACATGGAGAGCTTCAGCTCCGCGCCGCGCCGCACCCGGTCGATGTCCTGGTAGACCAGGCCGCCGCCGAAGCCGTACTGCCCCCGGAGGTTGTTCTTGAACTGGAACTCGAAGGACTGCATGCGGGCCTTCAGGTCTTCCGGCGTGGCCGAGGAGATGTTCTCCGCGTCCTGCGTGGCCGGGGTCGTGATGGAGACGTTCGACCCGTTCTCCATCCAGACCTTGCAGTTGGACAGGATCATGTAGGACTCCGTCAGCGGCGTGAGGGCCGCCGTGGCCGAGGCCGTGCGGGTGCCGGACCCGATCATCTCGCAGTCCAGGGCCAGCGTCCCGCCGGCCGTCCCGGAGAGCTTCAGGGACTCGCCCTTGACGCCGTCGTACTTGTACTGGACGCCGCCGATCTTGTCCTCGACCGTGATCGACGGGATCGCCGAACTCGCCGCGATCGGCGTGATGTAGTGCTTGTATGCGGTCAGCGCGCCGTCCTGCGTGCTCGCGCATGATCCGAGGACCAGCGCTCCGAGCCCGGCCAGGGTGTTGGGCTTGCACTTCGCCTCGCGGTACACCAGCTTGACGGCCTGCGCCATGATCTGCTGGTCGTAGCCGAACTCCTTGGCCGTCAATTCCTCCTTGTCGTTGCCGATCTTGTCCGGCCAGGTCACGTCCAGCTCGTAGCCCGTCATGGCCGTGCCGGTTCCGGCGGTCAGCACGACACCGGCGTTGTACGTCGCTTCCTTGGAAAACAGGCTCATCATCGTGAGCCTGTCCCATCCCTTTTTGGTGATCATCGCTCCATCCTCCTATGTGTAATTGTCGAACGGGTCTGTCACATAACTCACGACGAACCTCAAAATCGCCCCGGCAACGCGCCGTTCGTTCTGCACGACGGTAATGCTCTCGCCCTCGCCGTACCCCGTATCGAAGGCCAGTCCGCCCCAGGTCCGGTCGGAACCGACCGCCTTGACCACGTCGGCGACGGCCCGCCGCATATCCGTCGGGGCCGCAGCTCCGGACAGGATCAATTCGATCTCCAGATCCATGCGGTGGTCGTGCCTGCCGACGGTGATCTCCAGGGCCTCGTTCCGGTCCCGGTACACGACGGCCGGAAGATCCGCCTCGTCCAGCGGGATCGAGCGCCACTCGTGGACGCTCTTGCCGAGGTCCAGCTCGTAGCCGTTGGCGACGAGCATCGCCTTCAGCCGGGTGTCCACCTCCGTCATGATCTGCTGCCGAATGGAGGTCGCCATCGCCTAATCCTTGCTCAGCACGAGCGTTGCCACGAGGCCGTCCAGGTCATAGGCCACATTGACGATGTTGTAATATGTCCCGTCGATCTCCAGCCCGTCGCCGATGGCGACCCCGGACACGGCCGACGCCGCGCACTGCGCCTGGGGGACATACTCCGCGACCTGATCGTCATATACCGCCAGGGCGCTGCGCGGATTGTCGAAGATGACACTGACGGCATGGGCGGCGATTCCCTGCCACCAGGTAGCCGCCTGGGCGAATCCGTCTTCGTCAAAGAACGTCGTCAGGTCATTCGACATCTGGTCCCGCAGTCCCATTTCAAAGCACCTCCACCGTTGCCGTGCCTTCGATCTTCTGGCCGTTGGTCGTCGTCACCTTGACAACGACGGTGTAGGTTTCCCCTGCCGTCCCGCCCTTCAGCTTGTAAATCGCCGTTGTCTTGGTCGTATGCACGGCGGCGTCGGAGATCATGGTGGATGATTTGTCCGTTCCGCTGGAATCGAGGCACGTCACCGCAACGCTGGACAGCTCCTCGCCCGCGATCAGTCCGTCCTTGCCGTCCGCCCTGGCGAATGCGTAATACCGCCAAAGCTCCTCATATGCGTACTTCTGAAAGTGGGTCATTGTCGCCTCACGCCGCCCGCTTGAACATGATGTCCGTGAACTCCCGTTTTTGAATCGTGTCCGTGAACTCCCGCGCTCCGATCGTCTCGCCCAGCTCGACCGTGTCCGGATACGCCCCGCTGTATTTCAGGTCGACCGCCGTTCCCGCCAGGGCAATGCTTCCGGACGCGGCGGCGATTTTCCGGGCCGGCTTCAACGTAGTTGCCGTTCCGGCCAGGGAAAGCGCCCCGGACGACACGACCAGCTTCAAGCCGCGATTCAACCCGGCTTGCGTCCCTGCCAGCGACAACGCCCCCGATGCCGTGGCGAGCTTTCTGGCCGTCCGCAGGACAACGGCCGTTCCATTCACGGCCAGGCTGCCGCTTGCCGTCGCCAGTTTGCGCGTGGCCTTGAGTCCCGCCGCCGTGCCGGAGAGTGACAGGCTTCCGGACTCGCATGCCAGCGAGTAGGAGCCGACCTTCGTCAGGACGACTGCCGTCCCTGCCAGGGTCAATGCGCCGGAGGCGGTGGCCAGCTTGCGGGCGGCCTTGAGCGCAACGGCTGTGCCGGAGAGGGCAAGGCTTCCGGATGCCGTCGCAAGCGTCCTCGTTGCCTTCAGTCCGACGGCTGTGCCGGACAGCGCGAGCGAACCGCTGGCGCAGGCCAAACTGAAACTGCCCGTTTTGGTCAGCGTGACGGCGGTGCCGTTCAGGGTCAATGACCCGCTGGCTATTGCCAGCTTTCGGGTTGCCTTCAGAACGACTGCGGTGCCCGAAAGTGCCAATGAACCGGAGGCGCAGGCAAGGGCCTTGCCCGCCTTCAGCGCGACGGCTGTTCCAGACAATGACAGCGGTCCAGACTCTGCCGCGATCCTGTACCCTTTTTTGAGGGATACAGCCGTTCCAGACAGGGCCAGCGAACCGCTTGCCGTGGCGAGCTTGCGCGTGGCCTTCAGTCCAACAGCCGTGCCGGATAGTGTTAAAGAGCCGCTTGCACAGGCAAGCGAGAACGCACCTGCCTCAACCCATGATCCGTCAGCCCATGATCCCGCTACCCATGAGCCGGATGCCCAGGCCGCTCCCATCGGTTAGGCCGGACCCCACGGCGTAGCGCCGCCGTCTCCGGTTACAGCCGTGCCGTTGATTTCCTTAATGTCGGCGGCCGCGTTTCCGCTCGCATCCACCGCGATTGCCGCCGTTCCCTGACCGACATAAGCCCCGACCGTGACCCCCGCC
>Ga0209202_1001339_pt1 | contig 15522 bp, 13 predicted proteins | sample AD_UKC032_MetaG_FD_184416 | JGI IMG/M metagenome (GOLD analysis project Ga0209202, IMG submission 184416) | Active sludge microbial communities of municipal wastewater-treating anaerobic digesters from USA - AD_UKC032_MetaG (SPAdes) (version 2) | ecosystem: Engineered > Bioreactor > Anaerobic >... | reverse complement strand
CGTGTCCCGGGACGGTTCGGACCGCGTCCGCCCGGGGCGAGTCCAGCTGGCGCCGCTGCTGAACAAGAAGGCGGATGACGTCCCCCTCCCGCCTGGCGACGGCCCACTCGCCGGTCGTGCCGAAGCCCTCGGACCGTATCTGAGCCTGCCGGATCTGCTCCAGCGTGGCCGCCGTCCAGTCCCGGTCTGACAGCCCGTCGGCACGCGACTGCTCGGCTTGAACGATGACTTCGATGAAGCTCACCTGGTTGTGGACCACGTCGGCGAGCCAGTTGCGATGCCAGTGGACCCCCGCGGTGTATAGGACGTAGACCGTGGTGATGAGGGTCAGCAGCGACGTCCCGACCATCAGAAGGGCCAGCATTCCAAACGGCTGCCGATTCGAAGTGAGCATGACTATACCTTCGGCCGATCGTGGCTTGAGCCTGAAGGGGCAGGTGCCCGGCGGGCCTTTTTCGGAACGTCGGACCGGAGGGACGCTCGGCCCATGCGCCGATCATGCTCCCCGTGTCCGGATATCGCATCCCGGGCTTGGGTGCCGACTTCGTGGAGCCCTTCCGCCATCACAAGTAGGCGTCGACCCGAGCCGATAGTGATGTGAGGGTCGGAAGGCTCGCCGAATTGAGGGTGGACCTGGCTCAGGATGTGGAAGCCAAGAATACTCATTGCCGAGGATAATCCGGATCACCAGCGGCTGCTCGAGCTGAGCCTGACCGGCACCGGTCAGGAGGTCGAGCTGTCCGTGGTTTCCTCCGGGGAGGATCTGCTCCGTCTGATCGCCAAGCGATCGTTCGATTGCCTGGTGCTGGACTTCAACCTGCCCGATCACCGGGCCGATCAGCTCCTGCCCTTGATCGCGGAACGCGGATGCGAATGCCCGGTGATCGTGGTGTCGAGCTCCCTCGGGCAGCAGGTCGTGGTCCAGAGCATGCGCTCGGGAAGCACCGATTTCGTCCCCAAGTCCGAGGCCATTCAGGGAGACACCCTCTGGCGGCGCATCCAGGTGGCTCTGGACCGCAGACGCAGGCGAGCGCACCGTCAGCGTCAGATCGAACGCCGCGTCAAACGGCTGGCCAAGCTGGCGGAGAGCGATCTGCTGACCGGCCTGTCCAACCGGCTTTACCTGCATCGCGTCCTCAACGGGCGACGCCACCACTTCGACCGCCGGGGCACCGTCTGCGGCGTCATGCTCGACCTGGACCGATTCAAGGCCGTGAACGACACCTACGGCCACCTGTGCGGCGACATGGTGCTCCGCGAAATCGGTGGCGTGCTGCGGGCCAGCGCCCGCCCGGATGACATCCTCTGCCGGTGGGGCGGAGAGGAGTTCCTGGTGGTCATGCCCCGGACGTCGCTGGGGACCTGCTGGCTGTGGGCCGACCAGCTTCGTCGCACGATTCGTCAGCTTCGGCTCACCTGGTCGGGCACCCCGGTGCCGATGACCGTGAGTATCGGGGTCGCGGAGGCCCCGGCAAACTTCAGTCGCGAGGAACTGGTCGGCCGGGCGGATCAGGCCCTGTACATGGCCAAGTCGCGCGGTCGCGACCGGGTCTGCAGTTGGGCCATGGTGGTCCTCGAGCGATTGCTCGACGACGATGAGGTGCTGACCGCCGGCGACCTCCAGCAGCAGATTCAGACCATGGTGGCCAAGGCTGGTGACGCCCTGGGGCCGACCCAGCGTGACCATCTCCTCGCCCACTCCACGCGGGTGGCCACCCTCGCTCGACAGATCGGCGTTGAAATGGGTTTCAGCACCAAGGGATCGGATGCCTTGCGTCTCGCCGGCCTGTCCCATGACCTCGGCAAGTTCATCATTCCTGAGGACATTCTGGCCAAACCCTCGGCGCTCTCCGGCGAGGAATGGGCGCTGTGTGAACAGCATTCCGTGATCGGGGCGGACATCTGCGGCTGCCTGGGCATGGGAGACGGCACCACCGAGCACATTCGCCATCATCACTGCCGCTACGACGCGAACGGTCGATATCGCGGTCTGCGGAAGAACGAGGTTACCCTCGGTTCTCGGATCCTCGCGGCCGCCGACGCCTATGACGCCATGACTTCCTGGCGGTCCTATCAACCTGCCAGGTCGCCGCAGGATGCGATCCGCGAACTCCAGCGTGAGCGGGGGGGGCAGTTTCACCCGGATGTGGTCGATGCGGCTGTCCGCCTGCTGTCGCCGGGCGAGACCGCCGCCTCAGCCTCGCCGGCTCCGCTGGTCCAATCGCCGGGCAGCTAGGGACGCGGTTCGAAAGGGAGAACAGAAATGAAACGGGACCGCCGGCACGGCACCAGAATCGAAGACAGCCGGCGGCGGTCGGCTCGGATCGCAGACTGTCGGGCGGTCTGGTGGTCTCGAACCGGCGACCGTCGACCGCATCACGGCTGGCTGGTGGACTGGTCAGCCCATGGGGTGGCCCTGGTCGTCGAGGCAAACGATTTGCCCGCGCCGGGAGAAAGCATCGTGCCCTGCCGGCGCCAGGACATTCGCGGCTGGCATCGGCCGGTGACCGTGACCCGCGTGGCCCCGTTGTCCGGCCTGCTGAGGCTGATCGCGGCCGAATACGCCTCCGCCGAGCCGAAGACCTGTCCGCACGGCTCATCCTGACAGAAAGGACTGGTGATGCGCGAGCGAAGATCGGACCATCGTGATCGCCGCAAAACCGTTCGCCGGGATGCCGTTGGCCGGATTCGCTGGCGGCGGATCGGAAGCGACTGGTACGCCGCCGGCTGGTTGAGCGATCGCTCACCGGCCGACTTGTCTTTCATCGCTTCTCGGACCAACGAGCCCTCGCCCGACGAGGAGATCGAACTCCGCACCCCGGATCGGGACCGCCAGTTCGCTCGCGTCACCCGCGTTGCCTCCTACGACGACGAACTCTCCCTCGTCGCCTGCCGTGTGGTCCCGCGCCCCCAGGGGCCATCGGTGGGCCACCCGTAGCTGACCTCCGATGCTCCCACTGGCGGACCGGTTCCTCCATCCCCCTCTCCGCCAAGGCCGGCCCTCTCCCTCCGCCGGGCTTGCGGAATAGTCAGGGGAAACTCCCATCGATCCTCAGCGGAAGACCTTCTCCGGGACACCCGTCGTGTTATTCATCAGCCCACAACACGACCCGGGCCGCGCCAAGACCGCTAGCGCCCATGGCTTCGTTTCGCAGGCGGCCAGAGCGGCTTCAAGCCGCAGGTCCCGAATGGGTTCGTTTGGTCAGAACGAGAATGGTGGGAAAACCGCTCCCGTGGCGACCTGCGGCCGGGGGCACGTCCGCTGCTTACGTTCAGTTGCCGCCCCGCGTACAATAGAGGGCCTCCGGACGGGCGGGCGGCGGAAAGGAACGTCATGGGCAAGCCGTTTTGCACCATCGCTGAAGCCCTGGCCGAGCTGAAGGCCGGGCGGTTCATCGTTCTCGTAGACGACGAGCACCGCGAGAACGAGGGAGACTTGGTCTGCGCCGCCGAGTGCATCACCCCGGAAATGGTCAATTTCATGTTGATCCACGCCCGAGGGGTGCTGTGTGTGGCTTTGCCGCGCAACCGATGTCGAGAACTCGACTTACAGCCACAAGCGGTCGAAAACACCGCGGCCCTCCAGACCGCCTTCACGGTGACCATCGATGCCCAGGGTCGTTTCGGCGTGACCACCGGCGTGTCCGCCAAGGACCGGTGCACCACGATTCGACGCCTGGCCTGCCTGGAAGCTATGGCCGATGACTTCGCCCGGCCCGGGCACATCAACCCCCTGATGGCTCGCGACGGCGGGGTGCTGGTCCGCGCCGGCCAGACCGAAGGAACGGTCGATCTGCTTCGCCTGGCCGGAATGCAGCCGGTCGGAGCCCTGATCGAAATCATGAACGACGACGGGACCATGGCCCGGGTGCCCGACCTGATCCGTTTCTGCGAGCGGCACGGCATCCGGATGTGCACCAACGCCGACCTCATCGAATACCGCCAGCAGCGCGAATCGCTCATCCAACGGGTCGAGGTGGTGCAGATGCCCACCCGGTACGGCCGCTTCAAGCTTCATGCCTACAAGTCGCTGGTCGATCCCGAACTGCACCTCGCCCTGTGTTGCGGAAGCGTCGGCGAACCGGACGACCAGGGGCAGGTGATCCAGCATCACGATCCCATCCTCGTGCGGGTGCACTCCGAGTGCTTCACCGGAGACGTATTCGGCTCGCAGCGCTGCGACTGCGGCGAACAGCTTCGCGACGCCATGACCATGATCCAGGCCGCCGGCAAGGGCGCGATCGTATACCTCCGTCAGGAGGGTCGAGGTATCGGGCTGCACAACAAGCTCCGAGCCTACCATCTGCAGGAGAACGGCTTCGACACCGTCGAGGCCAACGAGGAACTGGGTTTTCCGGCCGACAAGCGCGATTATGGCATCGGGGCCCAGATCATCCGCGACCTCGGCCTGCGCAATATTCGCGTGTTGACCAACAACCCCAAGAAGATCAGCCGACTGTCGGTCTACGGCCTCAACGTCGTCGAGCAGATACCGATCCGCATACCGCCTAATGATGCCAACCGCGCCTACTTACGGACCAAGCGGGAGAAGATGGGTCACCTGCTCGACGCCGACGAGACCTGATCGCCGCGTATCCGTCAAGTTGGAGGATTCTACAGATCAGGCGGCAACAAGCCGGCTTTCGGTTTCCGGCTGACTGCCGATCGCTGAGAAGCTGAAAGCTGACCGCTGAAAGCCGATGGCTCCCTATGCTTCCTTCCATCGCCCGAATCATCGATGCCAATTTCAACCGGGCCCGCGAGGCCCTGCGGGTGATGGAGGACTATGCACGGTTCGTGCTCGACGACCCGGCCGGTTGTGAGAGTCTCAAGCGTTTCCGGCATGAGCTGGCCGCGATTCTGAAGCGATTCCCGGCCGAGGAGCTGCTCGTCGCCCGTGATACACCCGGCGATGTCGGAACTCAGATCACCACCGCGGCCGAGCGCGAACGCGATGACGCCCAGAGTGTCTGCGTCGCCGCCGCCAAGCGTCTGCCCGAGGCCCTGCGGACAATCGAGGAATACGCCAAGACGGTGGACACCGACCTGGCGGCCGCGGTCGAGGCCCTGCGCTACCGATCGTATTCCCTCGAGCAGCAGCTGCTCCTTCGCGGCGAGCGATCCGGTCGGTTCGCCAGAGTGCGGCTCTACGTGATCGTGACGGCATCGCTCTGCCGCAAGGACTGGTTCGATACCGCCGCCGATGTGGTCGCCTCTGGCGCCGGTTGCCTGCAGCTTCGCGAGAAGGACCTCGAGAGCGGCGAGCTCGTGCAGCGCGCACGGCGCCTGGCTTCGTTCTGCCGCGAGCACGGAACGATCTTCATCGTGAATGACCGTCCGGATGTAGCCGCTCTCTCCGACGCCGACGGCGTCCACATCGGCCAGACGGACATGTCCGTGGCCGATGCCCGGCGGATCGTCGGGCCGCGCCGCCTGATCGGCAAGAGCACCCACACCCCTGAGCAGTTGCATGCCGCCCTTGCCGAAGGTCCGGACTACGTGGCCGTCGGCCCGATGTTCCCGTCCACGACCAAGCCCCAGGATCACGTCCCCGGCCCACCGTTGCTCGAGCTGGCCGGGCATCAAACCACCATGCCGGTTGTGGCCATCGGCGGGATCACCCTCGGCAACGTGGATCAGTTGAGAGCCGCTGGGGGCAAGTGCATCTGCGTGTGCTCTGCCGTGATCAGTGATCCCGATCCCCGTACAGCGGCAGAACGGTTCCTGCCTGCAAAGCAGGTCTAGGGTCGGGCCGGCGAGATGGAACTTCGATGTGCGCGGCCGCGCTGTCCACTGGCCCTCTCCACGTTGGACACGGCCGTTCCAGGACAAGATGAGCGACAGCGATGTCGAGAAGAACAGCGGTGGGGAATAGCGGTCCGACACCGAAACGCGGAGGCGTCTGGGCGGAAGTTCGTGATTCAGGCTCGTGCGGGTACGCCCACCCTGGACATCGCGGGTCGTCCATCTTGGCGGTCTGCTTCGTGGCTCGCCGTATCAGGCTTGTTGTTAGACTGCGATTACTCCTTGCCCTTACCGTACCGCTTCTCAGCGATGCGCTTGGCGAGGCCGGCCAGATAGAAGGAGCCGGTGATGCAGATCAGGTCCTCGCGGGTGACGGCCCGCTCGGCGATCTCGAGGGCGTCCTCGAGCCGCTCGGCCACCTGGGCCATCTTGCCGCTCCGCTCCATGTACTCGGCGGCGAGTTCGGCCGGATCGCAGGAACGCGGCGATCCCGTCGTGGTGAAAATGACCTTGTCGGCACCCAGTTGGATGTGGTTGAGCATCCCGTTGACGTCCTTGTCGGAGCGGCAGCCGAAGATGACCACCATCGAATCGTAAGTGATGTTCTGGCCGATGGCTCGCATCAGGGCCTCGACGCTGGCCGCGTTGTGGGCGCCGTCGATGAGAATGCGCGGCTGCTCGTGAATGATCTCCATCCGGCCGGGCAGCCGGGTCTTGGCCAGGCCCTGAATCGCCTTCTGGTCGTCGATCTGGAAACCGCGTTCCTTGAGAATGGCCATGAGGCTCAAGGCCAGCCCGCAGTTGATGGCCTGGTGGTCGCCGGGCATGGGCACGGCCAGATGCTCGAACCGGCTGTTGCCGGTGGACAGGCTCACCCGGGTGTGGGGGCCAAGTGCCCGCGACGACTCGAACCGATAGCTGAACTCGATCTCCTTGCCGGTGAACAGCAGGGGGGCCTTGACCTTCTCGGCGGCCTTGGCCAGCACCATGCGAACGCCCTTGGGCTGTGGGCTGCTGACCACCGGTACGCCGGGCTTGAAGATCCCGGCCTTCTCCTCGGCGATCGCTTCAAGCGTCCCGCCGAGTTGGGACATGTGGTCGTAGCTGATGCTGGTGATCCCGCAGACCTCAGGCTTCAGCACGTTGGTCGAGTCGAGTCGCCCACCGAGTCCCGCCTCGATCACCGCGATGTCCACCTCCTGGTCGATGAAGTACTGAAACGCAACCGCGGTCATGATCTCGAAGAAGGTGGGCTCGTCCTTGGTCTGCTTGCGGACGATCGGGGCGATCCGGGCGATCAGCCGAGTCATCTCGGACTCCGGGATCATCTCGCCGTTGATCTGAATCCGCTCGCGGAGATCGACGAGATGCGGCGAGGTGTAAAGGCCGACCTTCAGTCCCGCGTTGGCCAGCATCGAGGACAGCATGGCCGCCGTCGAGCCCTTGCCCTTGGTCCCGGCAATGTGTACGCTTCGCAGCTTCTTGTGCGGGTTGCCCAGGCTGGTCAGCAGCCGGTTCATCCGGGAGAGATTGAACGTGGTGGTGTTGTAGCCGACCCGAGCCATTTTCTCGTAGTCGGTGGCCGTATTGAGGAAACTGATCGCCGCTTCGTACGTTCGAATGGCCGCAGGTGCGCGCTTCCGCGCTTCGATGCGGGAGTTGACGGAGAGTGTTTGTGCCATCTAGCGGTATCCTGCCTAACGGCCTGCCCATTGTGGGCCGGCCATGCGGGCCCTTTGCGCACGGGTTCCGTCCGCCTGCCAGCGCCAAAGGTGCGGAACCCTACAAGACCCCCCAGCCGGCCATATCCGGCTGTGAGGAATGACCTTACCAAAAACGGCCGCGGATTTCAAGCCCAATCTCGAGGGAAGCCTCACGCCCAACATATGGGGTACGTCCGGCTTTGCGGTACTATATCTAGGGGGTGTCGAAGGAAGTCGGTCTTCGCCGGCCGTGTGTTCGCTGGAGGCTGGGGTAGAGTTCTTGGATTGCATGAGGCAATATGTTACCGTTAGGCACGCGAACGGGGTGAGAGGTGACGCGTGCGTGTAGCTGGTTTTGGGGCTTCCGAGCCGTTGGGGCGCGCCCGCCGGCTGGTTTCGTTCGTCTGAGGAAGCAGGAAACGCTTAAAATCCTGCGACGTCTGGCCGAATAGTCTGTATTACAGGTGAGCGGAAACACCACTCCTCGGTCCTGACGCTGAGTCCAAGGGAGTCTCGATGTACCTGTTGCGAAAGAGCCAAGCCGTGGGTCGCATGTACGCCTTGCTGGTTGTGGCAAGCTGGGGATTATCGGTCCCGGCGGTTGGGGTGGCGTGTGTCTTGCTGGCTTCCGGAGCAGGGTGGGCGGCCACCGAATCACCGGCGGTGGTCGACTGGGCGGGGAGCGAGGCTCAGCGCAAGCAGTGGCTGCAGGGCCTGTCGATGGTGGGGTCGGGTCAGTGGGATGAGGCTGGCCGGCTGATCAACCAGTTGGTCTCCGACGGGGTGTCCGACCTTCGCCTGAAGCGTGTTCAAGACTGGGTTACGGCGTTCACCAAGCTTCAGGGTGAGCGACGTGAGCGGCGGCTCAAGGACTACGAGCAGTACGTGGCGTGGACCAAGGAGGACATGAGGGACAAGAAGTGGCGGCGGGCGGTGGCCACCTGCCACCGGGCGTTCACCAACGCCGACGACAAGGAGGCCTTCCGCAGGGCCGCCTTCGTCAAGGAGCTGATCGACGGTGCCATTCTGGCCGCGGAGGAGTATGAGAAGGATCACAAATGGCAGAACGCGGCCACGATCTACCTGTATTTGAAGGAGATCTTCCCGCTGGAGATGCGCTACCGTGACGCCATCGAGCGGTGTCAGGAGCACATCCGTCTGGAGTATGCCTATGCCAAGGACTCCGACTGGGAGAACTCGGTCGCCAACATTGTGCCGTCGATGGCCAAGGAGGCCTTCAAGCGGGTGCACTCCGACTATCGCGAGCAGCCGAACTTCAAGCAGATGGTGGTTGACGCCCTGCAGCAGATGCAGCGGATGACCGAAGAGCCGAAGCTGGTCAAGGTATTTGACAAGCTCAAGGACACGGATGAGGTTCAGGAGTTCCGGGATCGCATCCAGCCGCACCTGGCCCGGGCTCAGAATCGCTCGAAGATGTCCTTGACGGACATCATCGAGGTGTTCGACCGGGTGCTGGAGATCAACAACGAGATCGGTCTGTTTCCCCAGGCGGTGGTGATCCGCGAGTTCGTGCACGGCTCCTTCAAGCCGCTCGACCAGTTCAGTGACATGCTCTGGCCGGCGGACACCGAGGAGTTCAACAAGCACACTCAGGGCAAGTTCTACGGGGTGGGCATTTCGATCCGCAAGGGCCACGGCGAACCGATCCGGGTGGTGACTCCGCTCGAGGACACGCCGGCCTACCAGGCGGGCATTCGGCCGGGCGACATGATCACCCACATCAACGGCAAACCGGCCGCTCCGCTGAGCATCACCCGGGCGGTGCAGGAGATCACCGGGCCCCCGGATAGCCTCGTGACCCTGACCATCAAGCGTTCCGGCGAAGGCGGCAAGGATGAGCGCTTTGACGTCAAGCTCAAGCGGGCCGAGGTCGTGATTTACACGGTCAAGGGCCAGCAGCGGAATCCTGACGGTTCCTGGAAGTACATGATCGATCCTGAGAACCGGATCGGCTACCTCCGCATGACCAATTTCACGGATGAGACGCCGGGTGAACTCAAGGCCGCCCTGAAGTCGCTCAGCGCGCAGAAGATGCGAGGTCTGATCCTCGATCTCCGCGGCAATCCCGGGGGCACGCTGAAGGCCGCGGTCGACGTCAGCAACCTTTTCCTCGATGGCGACAAGCAGATCGTGTCGACCCGCGACCGGAAGGGCCAGGACATGCAGATGTCGACCTCCGAGCCCGAAGGCGAGCACTATGCCGACTTCCCGCTGATCCTGCTGGTCAACGAGAGCAGCGCCAGTGCCTCGGAGATCGTGGCCGGAGCCTTGCAGGTTCATCATCGCGCTCTGCTGGTTGGAGAACGGAGCTTTGGCAAGGGCAGCGTGCAGCAGGTTCTCCCGGTGAGTCCCACCCGCTCGGCGTTCCTCAAGCTGACCACCGCCCGCTACTACTTGCCCAACGGGCGCTGTCTGCACCGCGACGAGGACTCCGAGACCTGGGGTGTGGATCCGGACGTGGAGGTCGATCTGGTGCCCAAGGAGATGTACAAGATCGCCAGCGCCCGCCTCAAGAGTGACATCCTGAAAGGCACCGGTCAGGACAAGCTGACCGAGAAGGAACTTGACCGGGTGCTCTCCACCCAGCCGGTCGTCGGCGAGGACGAGGACATCGAGGACAAGGCCGACGACGATCCGGATTCCAGGGACGAGAAGGACGACGAGGGGGCCCGAGAAGACCCGAACGACTGGCCGGAAGTCGATGCCCAGCTGGGCGCCACGTTGCTGCTGATGCGCGTCCGCATCGAGACCGACCAGCCCTGGCCGATGAAGAGCCAGGCTCTTGCCTCCACGCCTGAAGCAAGCACCGGGAGTTGACGGGCCCCGGTCGCTTCACATCTGGTATTCGCGGATCCGCCGCTCGAAAGAGGGGCAGGGCAGCCGGCGTGGCAGACACGACCGGTGCGGCGTGCGCTCGTTGTCGCGCGGTGGCGGGGGTACTCGGCGGCGGAGGTTCTTTTTGGAGCAGCGGAGGGGTCAGTTCTTGAGCTGCAGGCTGAGCATGCCACTGGCGACGTCGTCGTAAACGTCGAAGATCTTGTCCAGGCCCGTGACCAGAAACACGCCCCAGACGTGGGTGTTGATGGCGCACAGCTTGAGCTTGCGGTGGTTGCTGCTGACCTGCAGCTTGCGGAGTTTGAGCAGCTTGGCGATGTTCGATGAGTTCAGGAAGTTGACTTCCTGGAAGTTGAGCACGACGTCGAGGTCGCTGCGCTTCTCCACCGTCTCCAGAAGGGCGGTCATGTCGTCGGTGAACTGCGGATCGTCGCTCAACTCGACGAGCAGGACATCATCTGACCAGTTCTCGATGGGCATGTCGCCCCGCCTCCTGTACGAGCCTCAAGCGCGCCGGACCGAACCGACCTGCGACTTCAGGGGCCACTCTAGCCCTGCTCACCAGCCGTGTCAACCCTGGAGCCCGGCGTCTGGGCCGCCTGGAAATGGAGAAGTGAGAGGCGAGGAATGAGAGAGGCCGCCCCTGGAGAATCCTTTGCTCCCGGAGGGCACAGCTTCAAGTCGATGGGGATGGGCGCGCCTTCAAGCTCCATGCTCTCTCGCTTACATCGCCCGCACCAGCAGCGATCGATCGATGCCCAGCCGCCGGATGGCCTGCTCGGCGTCGGCGAGGAACCGGCGGCCGTCTTCGTAGTAACCGGCTGTGGGCTTGAGATCGGGGACCTGTCGCGCCCAGTAGCGGTTGAAGCATATCATGAGCAGTTCGCGGACGTACTTGCTGAAGATGCTGGCCAGGGCGATCTGCATGTGATGGGTCTCGCCTTTCTGCACGAAGCGGATCATCCACGGTGCCGGTCGATGGTTGAGCCGATAGCTGCTTCGCTCGGGCGACTCTTCGACGATTTCGAGTTCTGCGTCCTGGAAGGCGGTCATGAGTGGCCGGGCGTAGCCGATGCGACCGCCCTGGCGGTCGACCCAGATCCGCAGGGGGCGCGGACCGACGTTGATGGCGATTCGCTGCATCAGCCGCGTGGCCAGGGCGAAGAGGACGACGGCCTTATTCCGCGTCCGGCCGACCATGTCGTTGTAGTCACCCTCGGGCAGGACCTCGACCCACGCCCCGCGGAAGCGGATGCCAGCGGCGGCCAGATCGCGCTGGACCGAGCTTCGCTGGACGCCCAGGTCGTCTTCCGTCACCTCGACCGGCAGGGCGATGTCCTCCGCCGCATACCAGGGGTACCGGCCGAGCATCGCGACCACGTGCGGGCAGGCCAGCTGGAGCATGGCCCGGAGGCTCACGGGCGCCTTCCCGTGTTGCATGAGGAATGTGAGTGCGGCCCGTTCGAGAAGGGCGATGCCGGCCGGTGTGTCGCTCTTGCCGTGCAGTTTCTTGCTGTCGGACACGGCCAGTCGCGGGTCGCGTTTGCGGTGCCTGGCGGTGAGGCTGGCCTGGAGCAGGCCCCAGAGATCCGGGCCGGCTGCCCGGTCCTTCAAGGCGCGCATGAGGGTCACCGGCACATCGAAAGCCGCGGCCGACACGACCAGCGGCCCCAGCAAGGGGCCGTAGCCGGCCTCGTCGATCCCGACGATGGTCGACGTCGCCTGCTCGGTCGGGTCCAGTCCCTCGGCCATAGAGGAGTTCATAATCGCTTTGGGAGCGAATCTCAACCTCGTCGTGATGCCGCGCGGCGAGGAGAGATGGAGAATGGAGAGTGGAGAATGGCGAGATGGGGCGGGATCGAGTCTGGTCGGAGTTGCTCCATGGCGTTTGGTCGAGGGGCGGTGGGCATTCCGCATTCATGGTAGACGCCGAACAGGTTGCCGGTTCTGCACCGGCCGATACCGTTGATGGCGTGTCGTGGCTTGCGTGGAGGGATCACTGGCGGAGGCTGCACGGATGCTGCGGGCTCATCGGCCCGTCACGGTCACGGGATGAGGAGCGCTCCCAGCAACACGGACAACCCCAGGATCATGGCTGCCACTCCCAGCCGGATGCTTGGCGGCGGATTGCTGATGTGGGGGCGGATCGGTGCGGGGATGCGGCGGATGTTGAGGACCTGGCAGCCGAGCACGATAGCCAGGAGGCCGGCCACGCAGGCGACGAAGTTGGCCAGTGGGGAGAGCACGGAGATTCCCGGCAACCGGAAGAGCAGGGCCCCGGCCCAACCGACACCGGCCAGCATCAGGCCCATCCTGGAGTCCTTATTTGCATGCTGGAGCCGAAGCATGTGGGTCCATGTTTTGGCGGCCCGTCCGCGTACTTCCCGCCAATCGAAAGTGGCTCCGCACTCGGGGCAGCGGTGCTGCTTCAGGCCGTGCAGGATGTAGGAGCACTTGCGGCAGGTGGGCGGGATTGGAAACCGCCATTCGTCCCTGGCGTTGCCCAGATACTCGAGCTCGTTCCAGGTGAAACTCACATCTCCCAGCATACATGCTGATGGACCCGAGGCCAAGTTGACCACGGACCGCCGCCGGGTGGGTGGTCAAGCGGTTTGATTGCCTCCGGCTCGGCGGATAGCCTACCGGGGCCACGATTCGCGGTGGAAACGCAAGCTGGCGATCTGTTGTTGTCTTCGGGGGCACGCCTGGCTCGCGGGTGCTCCCGCGTCGTGCGGTGATGAGCGGCCGGAGAGGCGGCGCATCGGAATGGTACGAAGGCACGCATGGACAACCGCGGTGGCGGTGTTGGCGGTCGCGCTGGCCGGGCTCACCAGCACTGCTGCGGGGGACGGCGAAGTCAGGCCGGTCGAGGTGAGTCTGACGACCGTGGACCGGATGGAGCCTGGTCAGAAGGTCACCGGGCGGCTGGAGCTGGCGAATCAGCAGGATGCGGCCGCGGCCTGCCGAATCAGCTAAACGGTGCAGACGGACGGCGCGATGTACCACGCGGCGGTTCCGGATCCTGTCTTCGGCGTCGATTGTGCCCTGGGTGCTCGGAGTTGGACGGTGGCCGACGGTAAGGTCGTGGAGGAGGGTTCACTGACCGACGGGAAGGACTACACTGACGCCGGTACGGTCTGCCGACTGGACAAAGGGCGCGAGTTCCGGTTCAAGGTGAAGCCTGGGCGTTACCAGTTGCGTTTCGGCGTCAGCCCATTCCACAACGTCAGCATTGTGCTCAAAGGTGCGGCCGGCGGGGACGGGGTGTTGCCCGCCGCCCAGGGCGAATCCACCGTGGAGGCGGCGTTCGAGGCCACGGGTTCGGTTCTGTCGCTGTCCACGGACGAGTACGCCCTGTTTCGATGGCTGACGGTGATCGAGCGGGTGCCGGGCGACGACGACCACTCTGGCGGAGGGGGGGACTGAGGCTGCGGGTCCAAACCTTGTTGGCTCTCGTATGTCGGCGTGGCTTTCGGTACCATGGTGAGGGCGCCATTCTGTTCGCAGGCGAGGAGGGCACCATGCTCCGCGGCGGATGGTCCGGCGTGTTCATCCTCTAACCGGTCCGCCGGTGGAATGAGTTCAAGGTGCCGCCCAAGACGATTCCGCGGTCCATCGGCCACGATGTGGAGCAGGTCAAGGCCTGCAAGGATGGCAGGCCGGAAGATGTCAAGGCTGGCTTCGTCTACTCTGGGCCTTTCACGGAGTCGTTGCTGGCGGGCGATCTGGCCCTGCGGCTCCAGAAATGCATCGAGTGGAACAGGGCGAGCAGGAGGGCGAAGAACGCCCCCCAAGCCGAGTCGCTGATCAGGGTAAGCTACGGTGACGGATTCGGGATCTGGTTGAATGGGTGTGGGCGGGGTTTGGAGAGAGACTTGGGCGCGTCTCGGGCGGCGCGCGGGAAGAAGGTTAGATGCACATCGGTCACGAAGGCACGGTTGCTGCTTCCGAGCTCGGCACTGACCGGCAGAGCTGCGCCTTTCCGGGCATCTGCGTGTTGCCGACCGGGCGCTGGCTGTGCACGTATCGGGTGGCGCCGGCCAAGCTGGCGACCGCGGGCCAGCATGTTCTGCTCACCTGGTCAGATGACGAGGGTCGATCCTGGTGCAAGCCCCGCGAGCTGTGTTCGCCGCCGAGGATCGAAGGCCGTGCGGGGCTGTTCCGGGCCGCGTACCTGACCGCGCTGGGCGGGGATCGTCTGCTGGCGGTGCTGTGTTGGGTTGATCACTCGGACCCGTCGCGTCCTTTCTTCAATGAGCAGACCCAGGGACTGCTGGATACGCGGATTCTGCTGTCGTGGTCCGAGGATGCGGGTGGTCACTGGTCGTCGCCGCTTCTGGTTGACACCGCTCCGTTCCACATGCCGACGCCGATCACCGGGCCGGTTCTGTGTCTGGGCAACGGCGATCTCGCCTGCCAGTTCGAGTTGAACAAGCCATACGAGGACTGTGGCGTATGGCGGCATCGCTCGGTGCTCCTGTATTCCCGCGATTCGGGCAGGACCTGGCCGGAGCACGCGATCACCAGTGGTGACCCGGCCAACCGGGTGTTCTATTGGGATCAGCGTCCCGCGGTGCTGGATGATGGGCGGATTCTGGATCTGTTCTGGACTTACGACAACGAGGCGGCGGTCTACCTCAATATCCACGCCCGGCTGTCGATTGATCATGGCCGGACGTGGTCGGATCTGTGGGATACGGGCGTGTCTGGCCAGCCCGCGGCGCCGGTGGAACTGGGAGACGGGCGTTTGGCGATGGTGTATGTGCATCGTGATGGTCCGCCCGCGATCAAGCTCTCATGCAGCGAGGACGGGGGGCGGAGCTGGCCGGCCGGTTCGGGGCTGACGATTCACGAGACCGGACTGGATTCCCAGACGCGGGTGAAGGGATCGATGCAGGATTCGTGGGCTGAGATGGGTGCGTTTTCGGTTGGTCTGCCGGCCACAAGTGCGCTGGCTGGCGGTGACGTCCTGGTGGTGTATTATGCCGGTCCGCATGCCGACCGGACGGACATTCGGTGGTCTCGGGTGCGGCCATGACGCTGCGGGAGCGCATAGGTGCGGTGTACGAGGGGCGGAGGCCGGATGTCGTGCCCTACATGCTTGATCTGTCCCACTGGTACTATCACCGGAATCACCAGCCGTGGGACCTGAGCCGGGCCTACGAGTGCCCGGAAACTGCGCTGATCGACTACCACCGGCGTGCGGGGGTGGGTTTCT
>Ga0209202_1001335_pt1 | contig 15539 bp, 16 predicted proteins | sample AD_UKC032_MetaG_FD_184416 | JGI IMG/M metagenome (GOLD analysis project Ga0209202, IMG submission 184416) | Active sludge microbial communities of municipal wastewater-treating anaerobic digesters from USA - AD_UKC032_MetaG (SPAdes) (version 2) | ecosystem: Engineered > Bioreactor > Anaerobic >... | reverse complement strand
GACGAGATTCACCCCGGCGAGACGACCGAGGAAAAGATTTCGCTATCCGAGCGTTTCGGGCTGTGGATTTCCTTCTACCCGTTCAGTCAGGACGACTATCTGAACATCGTCAATCACTGGCTTCGCCATTTCGGCGTCAGCGAGGCGCAGATCGCAACCTGCGAACGCGATGCGCTCAACTGGGCGCTCGGCCGCGGTTCGCGCAGCGGGCGTGTCGCCTGGCAGTTCGCCCGCGATCTCGCCGGGCAGCAAAAGCCGGCGCGAAAGAAAGCGAAGTGAGCAAGATAGTAGAGGTTGCTGCTGCCGTCATGCTGCGGGCGGACGCCAGCGAGTTCCTGCTCGCCCGGCGCCCGGAAGGAAAGGTCTATGCGGGCTACTGGGAATTCCCCGGTGGCAAGGTCGAGCCCGGCGAAACGGTGCGCGAAGCGCTCGTCCGCGAACTGTACGAGGAACTCGGGATCACGGTCACCGCCTGTTCACCCTGGCTGACCCGCGTGTTCACCTACCCGCACGCCACGGTGCGCCTCAATTTCTGGCGCGTCACGGCATGGGACGGCGAAATCGGCATTACCGCGCCGCTCGAGCATAGTGCGGTCGACTGGCAAAAATGCGGCAAATCCGCCAGCGTGGCGCCGATCCTGCCGGCCAACGATCCGATCCTGAAAGCGCTGGCACTACCGACGACGATGGCCATCACCATGGCCGAGAGCGAAGGCGTCGAACGTCAGCTGGAGCGGCTGAAAGAAGCGCTGAACGCCGGCCTGCGGCTGATCCAGGTGCGCGACAAGGGCTGGCCGCAGGCCCAGCGTCTGTGGTTCGCCGAAACCGTCGTCCGCCTCGCGCACAGCCATGGTGCGTTGGTCGTTATCAACGACGACGAGGAGTTTGCCCGGCGCACCGGCGCTGACGGCGTGCACCTGTCGGCGGCGCGCCTTGCCACCTGCACGCAACGGCCGAAATTCGCCTGGGTTGGTGCCTCCTGCCACAACGCAGAGGAAATTGCCCGGGCCGGCGAGCTGGACTTCGACTATGCGCTGCTCGGCCCGGTGCAGCCAACGCCGACCCACCCGGAATCGAGCGGAATTGGCTGGGCGGAATTCGAGCGCTTGCTGGCTGGCAGCACACTGCCGGTTCTGGCGCTGGGTGGCATGAGGACGGGGATGCTGGCCGCGGCCCAAGGCCACGGTGCGCACGGCATCGCGCTTATGCGCGGCTGGTAGGATCGGGCAGGTCGCCGCCCGCTTCGCCGTCGTTCTCTTCCTGCACCGGAATCCGGTAGGAATCGCTGGCCCAGCAGCCGAGGTCGATCTGCTTGCAGCGCTCGGAACAGAACGGCCGCCACGGGTTTTCGGGCGACCAGAGCGACTCGCCGCCGCATTGCGGGCAGCGCACCTTGCGGACAGTCATCAGAGATTGCAGAAGGTCAGGTCGAACGGCACATCGCGCTCGCAGACCCGGGCCTTGAGCTCGCCGGCCGACGGGTTGGTGAAGCGGATGTTGAGGAAATACTTGTTGGCACTGACCTCGGGGATCGCCGGCTCTTCGGTATTGACCTCGACACGCACCATCTGCGCTGCCGTACCGCCCAGATTGAGCTGGAACTGGCCCTTGAGCGCCGTATGGTGCTTGGGCCGGCCGCTCGAACGCAGCAGGCGCAGTACGATCGCCGCCGCGTCGCGCAGCGGCAGCATCGGCCTGGTCCACCCAGCGATCGCCTCGCGCCGGACTTCGGGCGAGCGGTGCAGCCACCAGTGATAGGACGGCAGATCGAACTCGCAGACGCCGCCAGGGATCGCCGCCCGGCTCTTGATGCCCATCAGCCAGTCGTTGTCGCGCAGGTACTGGCCGATCTTGCCGGCCATGCCGAGCAACGCCGCCGACGAATGCTCGATCTCGTAGAGGGCGCCGGACAGCGCTTCTTCGGAAATATCGGGATTGTTGCGGTAGGCCAGCAGGGTCTGGCGCTGGCGCTCGAGTTCCTGGATGAGATCCATCTTGAGGTCGGCGCGACCTGCAGTTTCGAGAATCTCGAACAGCGTGACGAGGGCGGTGTGATGTTCCAGCTGACCGTCGCTTTCAGCGAAATAAGCCGTCTTTTCGAATAAATCTTCGAGACGCAGCAGTGTGCGGATGCGCTCATTGAAGGGATATTCGTAGGTGATCACGCGTTTTTTGGCTTTTAAGAACGGAAAATTTCGCTAATTCTGAGCCATTTGCAGGCAAATCTCAACAGTTTGCTTTAGGTATTTGCGACGATAGCCGCAGATACTTCCGATGCAGTTCGCCAACCTGCTTTTCGAGATTCGCCAGATCGCCGTCATTGGCAATCACGTCGTCGGCGACCGCCAGGCGCTCGGCGCGCGACGCCTGGGTAGCCATGATGGCACGCACCTCGGCCTCGCCCAGCCCGTTGCGCGCCATGACGCGACTAATTTGCAGGCTTTCCGGGCAGTCGACAACAACGATCCTGTCACAGCGTTCGCGATAGGTACCCGATTCGACCAGCAAGGGCACGGCGAGGATCACATAGGGCGACCCGGCGAGCCGACAACGCTCGGCCGACAGCGCGCGAATCAGCGGGTGCAGGATGGCTTCCAGGCGGCCGCGGGCGGCCGGGTCGGCAAAGACCAGCCGGCGCATGCGGCCGCGATCAAGGGCGCCGTCCGCTGCCGCCACTTCGGCACCGAAGGCGGCGACCAGCGCCGGCATGGCCGCCCCGCCGGCAGCCGTCAGTTCATGGGCGATGGCGTCGGTATCTACCAGGCCGACGCCGAGCGCGGCAAAACAGTCGGCGGCGGCGCTCTTGCCGCTGCCAATGCCCCCGGTCAGGCCGACGACGAAGTCGCTCACTTACAGGCCTGGACCGGCACCTTCGGCACGATGCCGGCGGCAAGATCCTGGACATCCGCCTGGCGTGCCAATGGCCCGCGTGCCTGGACCGTAAAATGGCTATCCTTGCCCGGGCGCGGCCCGGCCTTTGCCGATTTGACGCCCTTGGCCTTCAGTTCGGCCAGGAGGTCCAGCCCGCCTTTTTCAGTCGAGAGAACACCGAGCGAAATGGCGAAGCGGTTTGGGCCTTCCTGGATGACGAAGTAATCCTTGATGCCCAGCTCCTTCAATTCGCCAGCTTTTTTGTCGGCCTCGGCCTTGCTCGCCTGCGGCGGCACGAAGACCCACCAGCCGGAACCTTCCGAGGCCACCGCCCGGCGTTCGACGCGCACGCCGACGAGCTTTTCCGCCAGCGTCGACGCCAGTTGGTCGGCCTCGGCTGCCGGCAGGCGCTCCCACGACAAGCACATTTCCTCGGGTTCGCTGCGCGCAGGCGCCGTCTCCCCTGGCTGCTTGTCGGCGCTGCCATTGCGCCCTTTGGGCGGCGGCTGATCGCCACGCGCCACGATGCGCACCCGCTCCGCCGCCAGCTGCTGCTCGACCCGTCCGGCATCCGGATTGCCGGGGCGGCCGAAATAGCCAGCCGTGAACGCGTAGAACAGCAGATTGACGAAAACGAGGAGGAAAACCAGGGCTTTCAAGCGCTCAGCCCACCTTCGGCAGATGCTTCAGCGATTCGGCAATCGCCTCGGCCGGGTAATCGAAATCCTCCAGTTGGCCGGAGAAATACTTGTCGTAGGAGGCCATGTCGAAGTGACCGTGTCCGGTCAGACTGAAAAGGATGGTTTTTGCCTCGCCGGTCACCTTGCATTTGAGCGCCTCGTCGATGGCGGCGCGGATGGCGTGGCAGGATTCGGGCGCCGGGATGATGCCTTCGGCGCGGGCAAACTGTACGCCGGCCTCGAAGGTCGCCACCTGCGGCACGGCCAGCGCCTCGATCCGGCCCTCATGCAGCAGTTGCGAAACGAGCGGCGAATCGCCGTGGTAGCGCAAGCCGCCGGCGTGGATGCCGGGCGGCATGAAATCATGGCCGAGGGTGTACATTTTCATAATCGGCGTGTAGCCGGAAACGTCGCCGTAATCGTAGGCGTAGTGCCCCTTGGTCAGCGTCGGGCAGGAGGTCGGTTCGACTGCCACGCAGCGCAGGTTGGCGGCGCGCTTTTCGCCGGCCGCCTTGTCGGCCAGGAAGGGGAAGGCGATGCCGCCGAAGCTGGAGCCGCCGCCGCAGGGGCCGAAGATCACATCCGGGTAGAGGCCGATCTTGTCGAACTGCTTTTTGGCCTCGAGGCCGATCACTGTCTGGTGCAGCAGCACGTGATTGAGTACCGAACCCAGTGTGTAGCAGGTGCCGGGATCGCCTGCCGCTTCCTCAACGGCTTCGGAAATCGCCAGGCCGAGCGAACCCTGGTTGTCCGGATCGGCAGCCAGTGCAGCGCGGCCGGCGTTGGTCAGATTGGTTGGGCTGGCGAAGACTTCGGCGCCCCAGGTCTGCATCATCGAGCGGCGGAACGGCTTCTGCTGGTAGCTGACGTTGACCATGAAAACGCGGACCGGCAGGCCGAACATCTGGCCGGCGAAGGCGATCGACGAGCCCCACTGGCCGGCGCCGGTTTCGGTCGTCAGCCGCTTGGTGCCGGCCAGCTTGTTGTAGAAGGCCTGCGGCACGGCGGAGTTTGGCTTGTGCGAACCGGCCGGCGAAACGCCTTCGTACTTGTAGAAAATCTTGGCCGGCGTACCGAGCGCCTGCTCCAGGCGCAGCGCGCGACACAGCGGCGCCGGGCGCCACAGCGCATAAATCTGGCGGACTTCCTCGGGGATGGCGATCCAGCGCTCGGCCGACATTTCCTGTTCGAGGATCGGCCCCGGAAAGATGGCGCCCATCGCTTCCGGCGGGACCGGATTGCCGTCGGGCCCGAGCGGCGGCGCCGGCGGATTGACCATGTCGGCGACGACGTTGTACCAGTGGGTGGGGATTTCTTCTTGTTCGAGATTGATGCGCAGCGGTGTCATTTTTCTCTCCCTGAAAGCTGTTCCGCAAAGGCGGTAAATTACCCCAAAAGGGCCTGCCGACCAAGGGCGGAGCGCGGTTTTGGCCGCTTTTGCCGGGTTGACCGCAACAATCCGCCGTCCGAGCGGGTAAAGTACGGCCTACACTTCCTGACCGCCCCGAACCGACGCCGTGCCCACCGCCATCGAACACTCTCTGCTCTGCCATCCCGCCACTCCTTGCGTTGCGGTACGCGCCATAACCGCCAGCGCAAGCCTGACGGCCAGCGGCGCCCTGGCCCTACACTTCAAAGTGCAGGGCGAACCGGACGGTATCCGCATTCCTGCCCTACAGCCTTCCGGCGTCGCCGACGGCCTGTGGCAGCACACCTGCTGCGAGGCCTTCGTCGCTGCGGTCGACAGCTCCGAATACCGCGAATTCAACTTCTCGCCTTCCGGCCAGTGGACAACCTATCGCTTCCTCGCCTACCGGGAACGCGACGCCGGTTTCGTCCCGCCCGCCGTCCCGCAATTGAGCTTTCAGCGCCATGCCGAGGGCTTTCGGCTCACCGCGCTGATTCCATCCGAGTTACTGCCGCCGGCCCGTGTTCTCCACATCGGCCTGAGCGCCGTCATCGAAGCCGCCGACGGCGGCAAGAGCTACTGGGCGCTCGCCCACGCCGCCGTCCAGCCCGATTTTCATCTCGGTCAGAGCTTCACGCTGACCCTAGCCCGCCCATGACCTCCCCCATCCAGTTCGGCATCGACCGCCTGTTCGCCCACCCCGCCCTGCGCCGCCCGCTGGCCGGCCGCCGCGTCGCGCTGCTCGCCCACCCCGCCTCGGTCACCGCCGACCTCACCCATTCACTCGACGCCCTCGCCGCCCTGCCCGACATCGAACTGAGCGCCGCCTTCGGCCCGCAGCACGGGCTGCGCGGCGACAAGCAGGACAACATGGTCGAATCGCCGGACTTCCGCGACCCGCAACTCGCCATTCCCGTCTTCAGCCTCTACGGCGAAGTGCGCCGGCCGACCGCCGCGATGATGGATAGCTTCGATGTCCTGCTGGTCGACTTGCAGGATCTCGGCTGCCGCATCTACACCTTCATCACCACGTTGCGCTACGTGCTGGAAGCCGCCGCGCAGCATGGCAAAGCGGTCTGGGTACTCGACCGCCCCAATCCGGCCGGCCGCCCGGTCGAGGGCCTGACGCTGCGCGCTGGCTGGGAAAGCTTCGTCGGCGCCGGTCCGATGCCGATGCGTCACGGGCTGACGATGGGCGAACTCGGCCACTGGTTCATCGCCACGCTGCAGCTCGACGTCGACTACCGCGTCATCGAGATGTCGGGCTGGCAGCCCGACGCTGCCCCCGGCCATGGCTGGCCGCTCGGCGAACGGACCTGGATCAACCCCAGCCCGAACGCCCCCAACCTGTGGATGGCCCGCGCCTACGCCGGCACCGTCATGCTCGAAGGCACGACCCTGAGCGAAGGGCGCGGCACGACACGGCCGCTGGAAGTCTTTGGCGCACCGGACATCGACGCCCGCGCGATCCTCGGCGAAATGCGCGCCTTCGCCCCGCACTGGCTGGCCGGCTGCCAGCTGCGCGAAATCTGGTTCGAACCGACCTTCCACAAACACGCCGGCAAGCTGTGCAACGGCGTCCAGATCCACGTCGAAGGAACGTACTACGATCACGCCGCCTTCCAGCCGTGGCGCCTGCAGGCACTCGCCTTCAAGGCCATCCGCCGCCTCTGGCCCGATTACCCGCTGTGGCGCGATTTCGCCTACGAATACGAGCACGACCGGCTGGCCATCGACCTGATCAACGGCTCGCCGCTGTTGCGCGAGTGGGTGGACGATCCGTCAGCAACGCCGGACGAGCTGGATGCCCCGAGCGCCGGCGATGAAGCCGCCTGGCGAGCGGCCACCGGCGAATTTCTCATCTACCGCTGAGGCCGGCCGCCATGACCCAAGTGCTGAAGCCCTACCCCGACCCCGCCGGGGCCGACCAGATCCTGACCGCCACCGAGCGCTGGCTGGAGCGCGCCGTCATCGGACTCAACCTGTGCCCCTTCGCCAAGAGCGTCTTCGTCAAAAAGCAGATTCGCTACGCGTTGACCGCAGCCGGCAACGCCGACGAACTGCTGGCCGAACTGGAACACGAACTGAACCTGCTGGCCAACACCGACCCGGCCGAGCTCGACACGACCCTGCTCATCCACCCGCTGACGATGACCGATTTCCTCGACTATCACTTCTTCCTCGCCGAAGTCGCTGCACTCAATCGCAATCTCGGCTACGAAGGCGTCTTCCAGATCGCCAGCCTGCATCCGCAGTACGAATTCGCCGGCAGCGAATCCGACGACATCGCCAACTTCACCAACCGCTCGCCCTACCCGACCCTGCACCTGCTACGCGAAAGCAGCATCGACCGCGCCGTCGCCGCCTTTCCCGATGCGGCGGATATTTTCGAGCGCAACATCGAGACCATGGAACGGCTCGGGCACGAGGGCTGGCGCAAGCTCTGGCTGGTATGAGGCGCGGAACCTTCGCCGCCGGCCGCACCTAACGGACAGTTGCCCGAAAAGGAGAAGCAGATGAAACTTTTCTACACCCCCGGCGCCAGCTCCCTGTTTCCGCACATCGTCCTCTGCGAACTCGGCCTGCCGCACGAACTCGAGAAAGTCGACCTGCGCAGCCACACCACGGCCGACGGCGGCGACTATTACGCGATCAACCCCAAGGGTTACGTGCCAGCCCTGCGGCTCGACGACGACCAGTTGCTGACCGAGGGGCCGGCCATCGTCCAGTATCTCGCCGACCTCCAGCCGGAAGCCGGGCTGCTGCCACCCGCCGGCACGCTGGAACGGGCGCGCGTTCAGGAATGGCTGACCTTCATCGGCACCGAAATCCACAAGAATTTCAGCCCGCTTTATCGCCCCGGCACGTCCGATGACTGGAAGGCTGCGTCCCGCGCCAGTCTCGACCGTCGTCTCGCTTTCGTCGACCAGGCGCTCGCCGGCCGCGACTACTTGGTCGGCGACCGCTTCAGCGTGGCCGACGCCTACCTGTTCACCGTCGCCGGCTGGGCCCGCTACGTGCAGATCGACCTCGCCCCCTGGCCGGCGCTGGCCGCCTTCCAGGCACGGGTGGCGGCGCGTCCGGCGGTGCAGACGGCAATGCAGTCGGAGGGACTGCTGAAGTAGCCGTTCAGCCCGCCGCCGATCAGCCGTTCGTCATTTGGTGAACTCGATCTTGCGCGCCGGATCCACCTTGCCAAGGTAATAGGTGCCGTCCTCGCCCTTGACGATGGTGGCACACCATTTTTCGAGTTCACGCTTCCAGTCGATTTCGATGCAGTATTTGTCGGCATCGTTGATGGACCATTTACCGGGCGACGACGCCGACGCCGACATGGCGCTGCCGTATTTCTTGTTGCTCGTCGACGCGACGAGAGTACCGTCCGGCTCGTCGGTCCAGCGCCGTTCGCTGCCGAAACTGTTAACATGATGGACCTTCGCCCCCGTCACCAGCGTGCGCAACTCGTCCCCGGTCACCTTCGTCGCCGCCTCGTCGGCGCCGGCCTGGAACGACGCGACGACCGCTACTCCCACAATCAACTTCGCAAGCATGATCCACCCCCTTCATATCAGGCAGGGCCGTTTCGCTTGCCGGTCGACCGGCAAGCCTGGCAGGACCTCGTCGCCATTCAAATCATTTTAGGCCCGAATCGGCGGCCGGGGTTCCGGATGCGGATTCAGGCCGGTGTGGAACCGGCACCGGAGCGCCGGGCAAGAACCCGCTCCGCCGCCAGCACCCCGCGATACTGCGCCTCCTCGAACAGCGAGAAACCGGAAAGGTCGGCATGCGCCAGCGTGATGCGCGGGCTGCGGAAATCGGCCAGTTTCTCGCGTTGACCGGACCACAGGCTGCCCGGTACCGGGCGCCGCATGGCGTGGCCGTTGCGGAAGATATCGAGGCGGATGGTCAGGCGGCGGATGTCGGGATGGACACGTTCGAGTTCGGCGAGGATTCCTTCGGCCCAGGCTTCGCGCGGCGTTTCGAGCAGCAGGCGGCGCCCTTCGGCAGGGGCAAGATCATGCAGGGCGCGGTAGTAGGTGAACACGGTGCCGCTCAGGCGACGACGGATCAGCTGGTGGGTGGCCACCACGTAGCCGAGGCCGGGGCTGTCATAGAAGACGTTGTCCCAGGAAGACGGCGCGCCATGCCGCTCTTCGGGGAGGTCGGAGAGATGCAGGTTGGCGGTCAACCACGGCGCGTAGTCGCCGGCCAGTGCCGCGGCTTTCAGTTCGCCCGGCATGGCGCCCCAGACGCGCGGCAGGACAAAAGCCGGGGCCGCCCAGACCAGTTGCCGCGCCTCGAAACGCACGGTTTTTGCCCCTAAAAGCACGTCGACCGCAACCGACGACTTTCCTTCATCGATCCGCCAGACCATTGCCCCGGTGACGATACGCCCGGCGGCCTTGGCCGCCAGACCGCGCATCAGCCAGGCATTGCCATCCGGCGCCGTCAGCACCGCATCGCTGGCCGCATTGCCGGCCTCACCGTTGCGGCAGGCAAAGTAATGCAGGCCGGCCCAGGCCGAAGTTTGCGTGTGCGCCGTGCCGTAGTCGTCGCGGGTAGCGTAGTTGGCGAGCCAGTGCAGGCTGGGCGCGGTGAAGCCGTTGTCGGTCAGCCACTGGCTGAAGGAAATGCGGTCGAGTTCAAGCCATTCGGGATCGCGGCTGGAGAGTTCCATCGGAATGGCAAAGGCACGCCGGCCATCGCTGCCGCGCGCCTGCTTGAGTTCTTCCATGCGCTTGTGGAAGCGCCGTTGCTGCTCGCGCTCGCCGGCGTCGAGTCCGCGATGGGGCAGCAAGCCCTCCTTCCACAGGCCGTTGCGATAGACGCGCTCCTGCGGCGTCGCACACAGGAAGCGTTCATCGTAAAGTGGCTTTTGGGCAGCCGGATCGCCTTGCAGCACGCCCAGTTCGGCGAGCAGCTCGCGCACATGCACCGCTTCGCGCGTCGGCAAGGGCAGGTAGTGGGCGCCCCACGGGTAGGCAACGAGCGGGCTTTGCCCGGCACGCGAATTGCCGCCGGGTTCGTTCTCCATTTCGAGCACTAGGAAGTCGTCGACCGCGGCATGCGCCAGCCGCCACGCAGCCGCCAGACCGGAAATGCCGCCACCGACGATCAGGACGCCAATCTTGCGGGTTTCGGAGGGCGCCGGGAAACCGCCATCGCGTAACCGGTGGCCGAGCGCATGTGACATGCCGAGCAGTTCACCGGGCGGCAGCGGGGGTTTTCCGTTTGGCGCGCAACCGGCGATGGCGGCAGCCCCCACCGTGCAGAGAAACTCGCGGCGGTTAGTCAAACTTTCGCAGCGACAGGCTGACGGAAAGTTGCGCGCCGAGCCAGCCGAGGAAGGCACCGATGGCTGCCAGCGCCGCGACTTCGATGGCGCCCGGCACATGCAGGCTGAAACTGCCGCCGTAAAGCGCCGCCAGTTCGCCGACCGGCTCGGCCAGCAGCGTCAGCGCGCCGAACACCAGCCCGGCCGCCAGCAAGCCACCGAGCGCACCCTGCAGGGCGCCAAAATAATAGAAAGGCCGGCGAATGAAGGCATCGGTGGCGCCGATCATCCGCGCCACCTCGATTTCGGCGGCCTGCGCCAGGACCTGCAGGCGGATGGTGTTGAAGGTGACGGCGACCAGCCCGGCGGCGAAGATGCCGGCCAGCATCCACAGCGCCAGCTTGGCGAGCTTGAGGAAAGCGTCGAAGCGCTTGACCCAGGCCGAGTCGAGCTGCACGTGGGCGACCTTGGGCCAGCCGGCGATTTCCTTGCGCAGGATTTCCAGCGCTTCGGGTTCGCTGTTGGTCGGCTCGACGATGAAGGCGTCGGGCAGCGGGTTGCGCGGCAGGCTGGCGACGATTTCGGCCATGTCCTCGCTCGCTTGCATGCGCTTCAGGGCTTCTTCCTTCGGCACGAAGCGCCATTTGCCGGTCGCCGCCTGCTTGAGCCGGTTCTCGATTTCGCCGATATCTTTCTTGTCGGCATCGAGGTTCATGAACAGGCTGATCTGCTGGACGCCGGAAGCGTTGTTGCCGAGGTCGCGCAGGTTGTCGAGCAGCACATAGCCAAAGCCGGGCAGGGTCAGCGCGATGCCGATGACGAGCAACGACAGCACGGTATTGAGCGGGGTAGACCACAGCCGGCGAAAGGCCGAAGCGAGCGCCGCACGGTGCTGGGAAAACCAGGCGTTCATGCGACCAGTCTCCCGTGGTCAAGGCGCAGCACGTTCGGATGGTAGCGCTCGATCCAGCTCTGGTCGTGCGTGGCGACGACCACCGTGACGCCGACTTGATGAAATTCGGCGAAGATCTCGAGGATGTCGGCGGCCGAATCGCTATCGAGATTGCCGGTCGGTTCGTCGGCCAGCAGCACGGTCGGGCGGTTGACGGCCGAATCGCTATCGAGATTGCCGGTCGGTTCGTCGGCCAGCAGCACGGTCGGGCGGTTGACGACGGCGCGGGCGATGGCCAGGCGCTGCTGCTCGCCGCCGGAGAGGGCGATCGGGTTGGCTTTTTCACGCGCCAGCAGGCCGACCTTGTCGAGCGCTGCCGAGGCGCGGCGGATCGCTTCGCGCCGCGGCAGGCCGGCGATCTGCAGGGGCAGCAGGACATTGTCGAGGGCGCTGCGGTCGAACAGCAGCTTCTGGTCCTGGAAGACCATGCCGAGGTGGCGGCGCACATAGGGGATAGCGCTGCGGCGCAGGGCCGACAGGTTCTGGCCGTTGACCACGAGGCTGCCGGCAGTCGGCCGCTCGATGGAAGCGATCAGCTTGACCAGCGTCGACTTGCCGGCGCCGGAATGGCCGGTGATGAACACCATCTGCCCGGCCGAAATCTCGAAGCTGATGTCCTTGAGCGCCTCGTAGCCGCCGGGATAGCGTTTGCTCAGATTGCTGGCGACGATCATTCGAACAGTGCGTCGACGAAATCTTTCGCGGAGAACGGGCGCAGATCGTCGATCTGCTCGCCGACGCCAATGAAGCGGATCGGTTTCGGACACTGGCGGGCGATCCCCAGCACGACACCGCCCTTGGCGGTGCCATCGAGCTTGGTGACGACCAGGCCAGTGACGTGGATCGCCTTGTCGAAAGCCTTGACCTGCTGCAGCGCGTTCTGGCCGATGTTGGCGTCGAGCACCAGCAGCGTTTCATGCGGGCCGGCCGGATCGATCTTCTGGATCACCCGGCGCACCTTGGCGATTTCTTCCATCAGGTGCAGCTGGGTCGGCAGACGGCCGGCGGTATCGGCCAGCACGATGTCGATGCCGCGCGCCTTGGCGGCGGAAATGGCATCGAAAACGACGGCCGCCGGGTCGCCCTTGTCCTGGGCAATGACCGTCACGTTGTTGCGTTCGCCCCAGGTTTCCAGCTGTTCGCGGGCGGCGGCGCGGAAGGTGTCGCCGGCGGCCAGCAGCACGCTCTTGCCTTGCGACTGGAAATAGCGGGCCAGCTTGCCGATCGAGGTCGTCTTGCCGGCGCCGTTGACCCCGGCGATCATGATTACGTAAGGCTTGTGGCCGGAAACGTCGAGCGGCTTTTCGAGCGGCTGCAAAGTTTCGAGCAGGGCATCGGCCAGCGCCTTCTGGATCGCCTCGGGCGTGTCCAGCTTGTCGCGCTTGGCGGCCTTCTTCAGCTCGTCGAGCAGGTGGGTGGTCGCCTCGATGCCGACGTCGCTGGTCAGCAGCAGGGTTTCCAGCTCTTCGAGCAGTTCGTCGTCGACCTTGCCGCGCGAAAAGATGGACTTGAGCTTGCCGCCCCACTGGGCGCGGGTCTTGGCCAACCCCTTGAACAGGCGCTCACGCCAGGAGGTTTTGGCTGCTTCCGCCGGCGCCGGCTCGGCCGCGACTTCAGGTTTGGCGTCGGGGGCGGATTTTTTCAGGAAACTGAACATGAGGAATGTGGTCTGAGGCCGTGCTGACAGGCAGACGGCAAGCCGTTAAGATGCCGTCCAAAGAATACAAATTTCGCCGCTGATTCTAGCAGAAAGCCCGATTTCCCATGCGCATACGACACCTGATCGCCATTCTGGTCGCCCCCTGGCTGTTGACCGCGGCACTCGCCAATCCCTTTGAAATGACGCTGAAGAACGGCCTGCGCGTCATCGTCAAGGAAGACCGGCGGGCGCCGACCGCCGCCCAGATGGTCTGGTACCGCATCGGCAGCATGGACGAGGTCGATGGCGCCTCCGGCGTCGCCCACGTGCTCGAACACATGATGTTCAAGGGCACGCCGAGCGTCGGCCCCGGCGAATTCAACAAGCTCGTCGCCGCTGCCGGCGGCCGCGACAACGCCTTTACCAGCCGCGACTACACCGCCTACTTCCAGCAGGTGCCGAACGAAAAACTGGCGGAAATGATGCGCCTCGAAGCCGACCGCATGCGCCATCTCAACGTCGATGCCAAGGAATTCGCCCAGGAGATCAAGGTCGTCATGGAGGAGCGCCGCATGCGCACCGACGACAACCCGCAATCCAGGCTGTTCGAGCAGATGAACGCGGTCGCCTTCCAGGCCCACCCTTACCGGCGGCCGATCATCGGCTGGATGAGCGACCTCGAGAACATGAGCGCCGCCGACGCCAAGGCTTGGTACGACACTTGGTACGTGCCCAACAACGCCTACGTGGTGATCGTCGGCGACGTCGACCACCGGGAAGTCTTCGCGCTCGCCGAGAAGTATTACGGCGCGCTCGAAGGGCGCGCCCTGCCGGCGCGCAAGCCGCAGGTCGAACCGGCACAGGACGGCACGCGGCGGGTCAACGTCAAGGCGCCGGCCGAGCTGCCGGTGCTGATCATGGGCTACAAGGCGCCCATCCTGCGCGATGTCGACAAGGACAGCGACCCTTACGCGCTGCAGATGCTGGCGGCCATCCTCGACGGCCACGACGCCGCGCGCTTCAACAAGAAGCTGGTGCGCGAGGACAAGGTGGCGCTCTCGGTCGGCATCGACTACGACGCGACGGCGCGCGGCCCCGGCATGATTTACCTGCACGGCAGCCCGTCGGAAGGCAAAACGGTCGCCGATCTGGAAACCGCCCTGCGCGCCGAGGTCGCCCGCATCCAGAAGGAAGGCGTCAGCGAACCCGAACTCAAGCGGGCGCGGGCGCAACTGGTTGCCGCCGAAGTCTACAAGCTCGATTCGATGTTCGGCCAGGCGATGGAGATCGGCCAGGCCGAATCGGCCGGGATTCCGCACCAGAAAATCGACCGCATGCTGGAAAAGCTGCAACAGGTCACCGCCGCCGAGGTGCAGGCGGTGGCGAAGAAATATTTCACCGACGACACGCTGACCATCGGCGTGCTCGAGCCGCAACCGCTCGACGGCAAGGCGCGCCGTCCGTCCGTCGCCATCCGTCACTGATGAAAATGACCATGAAAAAGCTGTTGACCGCAGTCGTCGCTCTCCTTGCCGCCCACTCTGCAATGGCCGGCGTCAAGATCGAGCACTGGGTTTCGCCGACCGGCGCCCGCGTCTATTTCGTCGAAAGCCGCGTGCTGCCGATGCTCGACGTGCAGGTCGATTTCGCCGCCGGCTCGATGTTCGACCCGGCCGGCAAATCCGGCACCGCTGCGCTGACCCGGTCGACGCTCGACCTCGGCGCCGGCACGCGCGATGAAACCGCCATCGCCGAGCAACTGGCCGACATCGGCGCCACCCTCGGCGGCGGCGCCGACACCGACCGCGCCAGCATCGCCGTGCGCACGCTGGCGGCACCCGAAAAGCGCAACGCGGCGATCGACATCCTGCGCAATGTGCTGCAGGCGCCGCGCTTCGACCCGGCCATCGTCGAGCGTGAAAAGGCGCGCACCGTCGCCGGCCTCAAGGAAGCGCTGACCCGGCCCGACGCCATCGCCGGCAAGGCCTTCTGGAGCGCCCTCTACCCGGCGCACCCTTACGGCCGCCAGGCAACGCCGGAATCGGTGGCGGCGCTGGCCCGCGACGAATTGGCCGCGCATTATGCCCGCTACTACACTGCCGCCAACGCCAGCATCACGCTGGTCGGCGACATCTCGCGCGCCGAGGCCGAGAAGATCGCCGAATCGCTGGTCGCCGGACTACCCGCCGGCGCTGCCGCCACCCTGCCGGCGCCACCCGTCATCGCCCCCGGCAATACCGTCAAGCTCGCGCACCCGGCCAGCCAGGCGCACGTACTGATCGGCCTGCCGGCGATCGAGCGCGGCAACCCGGATTTCTTCCCGCTGCTCGTCGGCAACTACACGCTGGGCGGCGGCGGCTTCGTTTCGCGCCTGATGAAGGAAGTGCGCGACAAGCGCGGCTACGCCTACAGCGTCTACAGCTATTTCTCCCCGCTGCGCCAGACCGGGCCGTTCCAGATCGGTCTGCAGACCAAGCGCTCGCAGGCGCAGGATGCAATCAAGGTAACGCGCGACGTGCTCGCCGGCTTCCTCAAGGAAGGCCCGAGCACCGAAGAACTGGCGGCGGCCAAGGCCAACCTGACCGGCAGCTTCCCGCTGCGCCTCGACAGCAACAAGAAGATCCTCGACAACGTCGCCGTGATCGGCTTCTACGGCCTGCCGCTCGACTGGCTCGACCGCTACCAGGAGAAGGTGCAGGCGGTTACGGTCGACG
>Ga0209202_1001329_pt1 | contig 15564 bp, 16 predicted proteins | sample AD_UKC032_MetaG_FD_184416 | JGI IMG/M metagenome (GOLD analysis project Ga0209202, IMG submission 184416) | Active sludge microbial communities of municipal wastewater-treating anaerobic digesters from USA - AD_UKC032_MetaG (SPAdes) (version 2) | ecosystem: Engineered > Bioreactor > Anaerobic >... | reverse complement strand
CTGGAGTTGAGGAAATACATTATTTTTTCACTGGTGGATATGTTTTTAATTTAAATGATAATTTAAAATTTAAACCGGCTTTTATGACTAAAGCGGTTGCAGGTGCTCCAATGTCATTAGATCTCACAGCCAATTTTTTAATCAATAATGTTTTTGAACTAGGTGCCGGTTATCGTTGGGACGACTCCGTGAGTGGTTTAGTAAATTTCAAAATTACACCTTCGTTACGAATTGGATATGCTTATGACTACACCCTTTCCAATTTAGGAAAATTCAATACCGGAAGCCATGAAATTATGTTATTATTTGATTTAAATAAAAAAGGGAAAACAAACGGGTATGACAAATCGCCACGATTTTTCTAATATAATAAAGATGAGAAAGAACTTTTATATACTATTCTTTTTGTTGGTTTGCCAATTGATGTTGGCTCAAAAGCCTACGGTTAAAAAAGCAAACGAACTTTTTGCCAACAAAGCTTATGTCGAAGCTGCAAAAATGTATGAACAGCTCAAACAAGATCAAAAAGTTTTACAAAATTTAGCTGATTCTTATTACTACAATGCTCAAATGAAATTTGCATCAACGCATTACGGAACTTTATTTTTTACTTACAAAGACAGTGTAAAACCTGAATATTATTTTAGATATGCCAACGCGTTGAAAGGAATTGATGACTACGAAAAAGGAGATGTAATCATGGGCGAATATTTAAAATATTCAGTTGATACCAAGAAATTTAAAGAGCATTTAAATAATATCGTACCTTTTAATTACACCGTACGTCAAATGAGCCGAAGCAATAGTACTGGTGATTTTGGAATTTCTTTTTTTGGAGAAAAAGTCGTTTTTGCTTCACTCAGAAACACAGAAAGCCCACTTTATAAATGGAACGACAGACCATATCTCGATTTATATGAAGCAACCGTTTCTAAAGATGGTATATTAGAAAACATCAAACCTTTTTCTGAAATCATCAACACAAAAACACATGAAAGTTCAGCAACCTTTTCCAAAGATGGCAAGACGATGTATTTTAATCGTACCAATGATGTACAAGTTCAAGTTGGGGAAGAAAAATTTGCTTCTGTAAAACTCTTCAAAGCCGTATTCGAAAATAATGCTTGGACAAATGTAACCGAGTTGCCTTTTTCAAGCGATCAGTTTTCAACACAGCATCCTATGTTAAGCCCTGATGAAAAGAAATTATATTTCTCCAGTGACCGTCCGGGCTCTCTTGGCTCGTTTGATATTTATTTTGTTGACATTTTTGAAGACGGAGGTTATGGCGAACCTCAAAACTTAGGCGATAATATCAACACGATTCATCGTGAACAATTTCCTTTTATTGCGGAAGACGAAACACTTTATTTCGCCTCTGAAGGTCTTCAAGGTTTGGGCGGATTAGATATTTTTATGGCTCGAACGTATGATGGCGTCTACGGAAAACCAATCAATTTAGGAGAAACCATCAACACCGGAATGGATGATTTTGCCTATGTGTTAAAAGCCAACGAAGACATTGGGTATTTTGCCTCTAACCGCAAAGGAACAGATAATTTATATTCCTTCGTTCGCGAAGAAAACGAACGTAGGTTCATCGTGGAAGGTGATGTTCGCGACATAAACACCAAAGAATTGCTACCCGGAACGACCGTCACCTTGTATGACATGGATGATAAGTTAATCGGTCAGCTCGTAGTAGGTGAAAATGCAGATTATGTATTCAATTCTGAACCCAATACAAAATATAAAATTGTAGCTGATCGTGATTTCTATGCTTCTAAAACTGAAATTTTTGAAACGACGGATGATGGTCGGGTTCGATTCACAATCGAGTTAGAAATTGAATCCTATGATGATGCAGAAGATATCATTGTAACGAAAGAAGATGGTTTAGTCTACATTCAATTAGAAAACATTTATTTTGATTTAGATAAATGGGATATAAAACCGGAAGCAGCAAACACGTTGGATGTTTTAGTGGCCATTATGAAAAAATACCCACGAATGGAAATTGAGTTGGGTGCCCACACCGATACCCGAGCATCGGATGCCTATAATTTACGCTTGTCTCACAACAGAGCTAATTCAACCTTAGAGTACCTAGTAGAAAATGGAATCGAAAGAAACAGAATGCGGTCAAAAGGTTTTGGTGAACGAGTTCCTTTAATTAACTGTGGCGACAATTGTTCTGAAGTCGAACATTCAATCAACCGTAGAGTAGAATTCATTGTACGGAAATAAATTATTTGATAACTAAATCATATTTAGAAAGCAATCCTTTTAAACCTTCAGTTGAAAAGATTGCTTTTTTAAGTTTATTTTTTTCTGGATCTAAAACAAAGTCATAACTGCTGTAAAAATCTGCTTTTTCTAAATTGGTATCAATAAATACGGCTCGTCTTAAATTGCAATGGTCAAATAAAACCTCGGTTAAATCGCTTCCCATGAAATCAACGGAAACCATACTACAATTAATGAACTGCATTTTTTTTAATTTCAAGGCATAAAACTGAGCATAGTCTAACAAGCAATCCGTAAAATTAAAATTATAAATCACCTGATCGGTCATCGCAAAATTAACGGCCGTAAAATTGCATCCCACAAACTGAACATCGCGTAACGAAACATAATTAATCTTCGTTTCCTTAAAATTGCATTCATAAAAAGTACATTCTACAAATACAACGCCCGAAAAATCACAAGCTGAAAAATCACATTTTTTAAAAATGCAATTTTCATATTCTTTATACCGAATACCACTTTCTTCAAAAACAATATGTTCTATTTCTTCGTTAAATATATAATCAGAAGCCATTGCAAAAGGATATAAAAAGTTATAAAAAAAGCTTCTCGAAGGGGAGAAGCTTTTAATTTTTGTGACCTCGACTGGATTCAAACCAGTAACCTTCTGAGCCGTAATCAGATGCGCTATTCAGTTGCGCCACGAGGCCTTAATGCGGGTGCAAATATAGGAATATTTGTGTAACTTGCAAACCAAATTTAAAAATTACTGCTTTTTATGAACCTTGAAAAGTACATCCGCATCATACAAGATTTCCCTAAACCGGGAATCATCTTTAAAGACATTACACCACTATTAATCACACCGTCCGCTCGTCAGGAGTGTTTGTCTATTCTATTGGAAAACGTAAAAGAGTTAAAAATCGACAAAGTAATCGGTGTCGAAAGTCGTGGCTTTTTCTTCGGAATATTATTGGCAAACGAACTGAATGTTGGCTTCATTCCGGTTAGAAAACCTAACAAATTGCCTTTCGATACCATTTCCGCCTCATACGATTTAGAATATGGAACAGATGCATTGGAAATCCATACCGATGCCATTCAAAAAGGCGACCGCGTCCTCATCCACGACGATGTGTTAGCCACCGGAGGCACTGCAAAAGCCGTGTGCGAATTAGTAGAACGCCTAGGCGGTGAAATCGTTCAAGTCAACTTTCTAATGGAATTAACCTTCCTGGACGGAAGAGAAAAAATTAAACAATACCCTATTTCCGCAGCATTAACGTATTAGGGAGTTTCGTCCAACGCCCGCGTTGTTACATAATATCGCCAACCGATAATCGCCATCTGCCATTTGGCAGCTTTGGCTAAATCCAAACCTTGTTTAGTAAAACTAGGTAATAGAAGTTTGTTCAGCCGGGCTAAAAATCTAAACATAAGCAGTTATTAAAATTAATACGTTGGTTGTACTTCACTTGTAGGCTAATTAAACACATAGCATCATAGTTTTTCATAGATTTTGAAAGTCGTTTCACTTATGTATAGAAAATCATAGCTATGTGAACCCAATAATTGGGCTATCTCTCTCTCTTTTTGCTATGCTTTCTATGTGGTTAAATCATACGTGTCTTAAATAATTAATAGAGTACTAATTACACCCAACGGTATAAAATTAGTCAAAAATTACGTTTCTTCCCGCACCATTTTCATTACCCAAAGGGCACAACCGGCTGCGAGTAAACCAAAACAAGCCATCACCAGCCAATTCATCTGATAGCCAAACACAGCAATTAGTTCCATACCCATTTTTGAACTCATAATGTGGGCCAAACTAAAACTCATCGTATACAACGCCATATAGCGTCCTTCCTGACCGCGGGGAGCTCTGCTCAAGGCAAAAGAATTTGAAAAAGGAAAGGCAAACATCTCCCCAAAAGTCAAAAACAGAATATTAATGACCAAAATTCCTGCCCACACATTAATCAATAACGAAAAGAATCCCAAGGCCATACAAAACGAACCAAAAAGAACAATCTTTAACCGATTAATTTGCTTGCGTTCAAAAAATCCCACAATAGGCATTTCTAATAAAAAGATTAAAAATCCGTTCAACGTCATCAACAAACCGGTTTGAAATTCAGTTAAGCCATACATTTCCTTATGATACAACGGAAGGGTAGTAAACAACTGAAAGAAAATCATCGCCGTAACAAAACTCACAAATAAGAAAACCCAAAAAGGTTTGTCCTGATAAACCGAACGTTTAGGCATTTCAAAAGCATCGTGTGCGTCTGCCGTTGTTTTTTTCTTCTCTTTCACCAATATCCAAAAGATAGAGATGGCCAAGATACAAGTAGCACCATCCACCCAAAACAACCCGGAATACCCCATGTTCATAATAATCAATCCCCCCAAGGCAGGCCCTGCAGCAAATCCTAGATTAACAGCCAGTCGTACCAAGGTTAAGGCACGGGTTCTGTTTTCCGGTTTTGCATAAGCACCTAGCGAAACAAACATCGCCGGGCGAAACATATCGGCAATAATCATCACAAAAAACCAAGCAATACAAAGTGTATAAAACTCCGTGATGTAAGGAAATATAAACAACAAAAATCCGGTCGACATCAAACTGAAAATCATCACCTTATAAAACCCGATTTTGTCCGCCAGTTTCCCTCCAATCCAAGAACCCAGCATCGAACCGGCTCCAAAACAAACCATAATCCAACCCACTTCGCGGTAACTGAATGCCAAATCCTCTTTTAAATATTTAGATAAAAACGGCAAAACCATCGTTCCTGCTCGATTGATAAAAGTGATAATAGCTAAAATCCAAACCTCTCTCGTAAAGCCACGAAAATTATTAATATACCTTAAAAAAGCAGTTTTGAGCATTTTGGATGTTTCAAGCGGTAAAGGTAAAAAACTTTAAAGGCCTAAAACTTACTCCGCAATTATTTTTTAAACGAGTTGATAACAACCAAACTAATCCCCAAAACCACTTCTCCTCGCTCTACGAAGTCTGACTTCGTAGTAATCTTATAAACCAAAGAACCAAAAAATAAAAAGAACAAAAAACAAAACATTCTCTTCCTACAATAACCACATCTACAAAACTGATGACCTGAAATTCCCTGTCCCGAAACTTCCGGAGGTTACATGGTTAAATACACCTCTTTTCTGTTTTCTTACATGTTTTTAAGTATATTTGTTAAAGAGATTCTGGAGGTTTTTCACTGTCTGAGGTTGTGCCGTTATATTAAAAAAATAGAATTAAAAAAATATATATTATGAAAACAAAATTACTTTTTTTAATGTTTTTTGGACAGATTTTCATATCTAATGGACAATCGATACAAATCAATCAAATAACTCCAACGGCTGTTAGTGATGGTATAAACGTAAATTTACTAGTGACAACTTATAATGGTGCCGGATATTTGAGTCATAGTTATACAGTGATTGAAAATACTATAAACCTATCAGTTTGTTATTGGTTTAATACTACTTTACCAATTTATCAAATTAATAATGACTTTCTGATTAGTGTTCCCAACAATATAAATTACATTATAAATGTCAGTATTTTTAATTCATTTTCCCAAACAGTATGTGATAATTTTTCTACTGGTCCAACTGCTTCAACTAATTATTTGGAAATAGAAAATTTTAAAGAAGCAAACAATAAATATTTAATTTATCCAAATCCAAGTAAAGGAACAATCGAATTAATAGGAGATGAATCTTTAATAAAGCATATAAAAATTTATGATAATCTTGGTAGATTAATAAAACAACTAAATGAAAGAATAACAAAAAATATAGATTTATACGAGTTAAACGATGGCATTTATATTATTAATATTGAAACGGAAAGCGGAAATTTGAATCAGAGATTTATAATAAAAAAATAAGTACAGCCACTAACAGTGGTAGCTGTTGCACAACCTCGTTTAGAAAGATCTAAACAAAAGTTTTTTTGTAACATACTGAAAAACCATTTCTGCCTACCCCGAAACTGCCGACCGACCTTTTGACAACAGTAAACGAAGTAGAAAATTAGTACCAACATTAAACAAAAAACATGAAATTGATTTATTACTACTCACTATTCATACTAGTAACATTAACAAGCTGTTCAAAAGCAGCACAACCTAACGACCCAATACCACAACACGAAACACTTAAAATTCAATCTAAACATGTTGGAGAAGAAAGAATAATTAACGTTTGGACTCCCTCAAACTACAAAACAAGTTCAGACTCATTGCCGGTTATGTATATGGCTGATGGTGGAATTAAAGAAGACTTCCCTCACATTGCTAATACGATAGCTAAACTAATTAAGGAGAACAAAATAAAACCTTTAATTCTTGTAGGAATAGAAAATACACAACGAAGAAGAGACTTGTCAGGCTTTACAGAAGTTGCAAAAGACAAAGAAATTGCACCGGTTGTCGGAGGTTCAGAAAAATTTAGAGCATTTATTAAAGACGAACTTTTTCCCGAAATCAATAAAAGATATAGAACAACTTCTGAAAAAAGTATTATTGGCGAATCATTGTCAGGTCTTTTTGTGGTGGAAACTTTCCTTTTAACGCCTAATATGTTTGACAATTATATAGCCTTTGACCCTTCACTGTGGTGGAATAATCACTATTTAGTAAGAACAGCCAAAGAACAGTTATCTAAATTCCCAACAACCGAAAAACGAATTTGGTTTGCAAGTTCAAAAGCAGAAGATATTTCGCCTTATACCAAAGAATTAGCAACTATTTTAAAAACAGAAAACAAAGCAAACTTAAAATGGAAATTTTCAGACGAACCTAAAGAAAAGCACAACACCATTTTTAGAGCAACAAAAGAAAAAGCAATCATTTGGACATTAAACAAAACGGAATAAAAAACCTGAAAGCCCAAAATCAATTTGCAAAAAAGGAGGGTTCAATACTAAAAACACCTGCCAAATTGCAAAGTCCAAACCATTGGCCACAATGCTTTTTCAAATCTAAACCAATAACAGATATCAAAAAATGACAAAAAAAATAGTATTGGCAATATTGGTAATACAAATTTTATCTTGCCAAACAAAGAAAAAAGGACATTCAGAAGAATTTATTAAAACCCAAAATGAATTAACCGAAAAACTCACAAAAATTAGTACACATAGTGCTTTTAATGGATTTGGGGTAGCTTTAACAAACGACAAGGAAGTTTTATATCAAAATGGATTTGGATTGGCAAACCTGGAAAAAGGAGAAAAGTATACCGAAAATACAATTCAAAATATTGCATCGGTTTCAAAAACATTTGTTGGTATTGCAATGCTGAAAGCACAAGAGTTAGGAAAACTAAAACTTGACGACCCAATTAGTAAGTACCTGCCTTACAAAATTGAAAATCCAAAATTTAGAGAAACCCCCATTACAATAAGACAACTTGTTACCCACACTTCTTCAATACGCGACAATGAAGAGTATCTTCATAGAGCTTGGGTTTTAGAGGATACTGTAAATTTAGAAAAGAATTTAAAAATTGACATTGGAGTGTGCAAGTTCAGTGCACCATCAACAGCAGTTTCAATGGAAGATTTTTTGATAAATGTACTAACTGAAAAAGGTAAATGGTTTAAACCAACTACTTTTAATGATCACAAACCCGGACTAATATTTGAATACTCAAATATGGGAACAACTTTGGCTGCATTAATCTTGGAAAAAGCAACAGGTGAAAAATTTGATGAGTTTACTGCGAAGCATATATTCCAACCACTGAAAATGGAAAGTACAGGTTGGACACTGCGTTCAATAGACATGAAAAAACATTCAAGGCTTTACATAAATAAAAAAACAGCCTATCCTTTCTATAGTTGCATAACTTATCCCGACGGAAGTGTCATTACATCAAGCAAGGATATGAGTAAATACATTGGTGAACTAATGAAAGGTTATACAGGCAATGGAACACTATTGAGTAAGAATAGTTACAAAGAATTATTCACTCAGCAACTTAAAGCTGAAAATTTTATAGACAGAAGTACAAGCGAATACAGTGATGAGTATAACATAGGGATATTAATGGGATTTGGTTCAACAGGTAATTTTGGACATACTGGTGGCGATCCGGGAATGTTTTCCGTTATATGGTTTGATAAAAACACCAAAACGGGAAGATATTTCATCATAAATACAGATTGGGATGATAAAAATTCAGGTAAAACCCAAAAAGAAATTTATGAATTATTGGATGAATACTCAATAAAACTAAACAAATTAAGTAAAGAAGAAAAATAACAATGCAACTAACACCAGCTTCTAACAACGGCAGGTTTAGTGCTATTCCCCCTAAAACCCCAACCCACAAATGACAACCAAAAAACAAACCCTTTGGCAAATCACTAAAAAATATTCCGTTTTGATATGCTTAATCATTTCAGTAATTTTAATACTAATAGCAGCCTCACTATATCCTGGCGGCTCATTGTTTGACAATAATGCGATAGGCTTTAAATGGACAAAAAACTTCATCAGCAACCTGTTTCAAACAAAAGCATTAAATGGAACACAAAACCCTGGCTGGATTTGGGCACTAATAGCAATGGCATTCCACTCGATTGGCTATGGAATTTTTTTCATCAATATGTCAAAAAAGATGGCTTCAAAACCCTGGGCTACAATTTTAAAAATGATAGGAGTATCGAACATAATACTTATTTTCTTAATCGCAACCCCCTTGCACGACCTCGGAGTACTATCAATCATCCTAACATTGTTAGGGCTATTCACCATTACGATGTTTATCCTAAAGTCAAAACGACACGCACTTAAATTCGCCTGCATGAGTTGCTTACTCACCTATTACGGTTTCTTTTTCGTTTATGGCTTAGGATATTTAGATTGGGCAGTCATAATGCAAAAAGTATACATACTAAGCTCTTTGCTAATAGTGTTAGCACTCGAGTATGCAACCAAACAGGAAGACTTCATACAAGCCAAACCCTAATCCCTAATCCGTAATTCCTAATTCCTAATTCGTAATTCACTTCCCAACACCAAAGAGATGCATTCCGGAAGTAAAGAGATGCCTTCCGGCAACAAAGAGATGCCTTCCGGCAACAAAGAGATGCCTTCCGGTAACAAAGAGATGCCTTCCGACATCAAAGAGATGCTTTCCGGCAACAAAGAGATGCCTTCCGGCAACAAAGAGATGCCTTCCGGTAACAAAGAGATGCTTTCCGCCAACAAAGAGATGCCTTCCGGAATCAAAGAGATGCCTTCCGGAAGCAAAGAGATGCTTTCCGACAACAAAGAGATGCCTTCCGGCAACAAAGAGAAGCCTTCCGACAACAAAGAGATGCTTTCCGGTAACAAAGAGAAGCCTTCCGGCAACAAAGAGAAGCCTTCCGACAACAAAGAGATGCATTCCGGAAGTAAAGAGATGCCTTCCGGCAACAAAGAGATGCCTTCCGGTAACAAAGAGATGCCTTCCGACATCAAAGAGATGCTTTCCGGCAACAAAGAGATGCTTTCCGGCAACAAAGAGATGCCTTCCGGAAGCAAAGAGATGCCTTCCGGCAACAAAGAGATGCTTTCCGACAACAAAGAGATGCCTTCCGACAACAAAGAGATGCTTTCCAACAACAAAGAGATGCCTTACGTTAACAAAGAGATGCCTTCCGGCAATAAAGAGATGGCTTTGAATAACGATAAATTAAACCCTCTTTTTATTAATTTGTAGGAAAAAATTAATACATTTGATATATATCAAAAAGCGAAACAAACCTTCGCCAATCTACCCAAAATTGGATGTATAGACGAAGGTTTGTTTCGCCTATAAACGAGTTACCTGCTATGTTAGGACGACCGTTCACAACGACACAGTTTGACGGACTGAAAATCTAACTTTGCAGAAAACGGGGAACGCTGAAAACCGAATAGAGTAAGCACAAACGAAAAACAATTTTTAAAATGAAAAATTATCAATGCAAAAAGTGTAAAACACACATCACAAATGACAAATCACCAAGCAGTTTTAATTGCCCAGGTGGTGGAATGCACACTTGAACAGACTTGGGAGAAGTTGGACCCAACAATTACCAATGCAAAAAGTGCGGAACACTTGTAAAATCTAAAAATTCTCCATCTTCATTTAATTGCCCTTCTGGCAGTATGCACACTTGGACAAAACTGTAAAATGAAACCAAACATATTTAGACTTGCAACAAAGGAGCTGTCGCAAGACGGCTTCTTTACTTGGCTTTTACAGTGGGCAGACAACAACCATAATCAACACGACCAAAATCTAAATGAAACTGCAAAAGATTTTGTAAGGTTGTTACTTGGGCAGACACCTGACTACCAAGTCATCAAAGTTGAAGCAGGTAGGCAATGGAACAACATTGATATTTGGGCTGAAATAAATGACGAGTATTTTATCGGCATTGAAGACAAAACAAACACTGGCGAACATTCCGAACAATTGGAACGCTACAAAGACATTGCAACCAACCATTACAAAGAAAAAAATCATAAACTTGTATTTGTTTACCTTAAAACCGGAAATGAGAGTTTATCTACACTCAAAAAAATCATAGAGAAAGGTTACTCCACCGTTGACAGAAAAACCGTTTTAAGTGTTTTAAACAAAAGACAAGTGACAAACGAAATTTTTAATGACTTCAAAGAGTATTTGACAGTTATTGAAAATGCAACAAACTCTTACACAAAATTTGAAAACATCACATCTGAATGGAAAGCAGGAGAAGGTTTCTATATCAAACTGCAAGAGCAAATAAGTGAGTGGACAGACTGGCGTTATGTTGCAAATCAAATGGGCGGTTTTCTTGGCTTTTGGTATCACTGGACAGGCACTAACGAAATTGGAGAGATTTATATTCAAATTGAAAACGCTTTTGAGTATGGTATCAAACTCGTTATAAAAATTGCTGACTGGGAACCAAGCACAGACGCTTTGTATCGTTTGTTGAATGAGATAAAACCATTCGCAGAAAAAAATGGGCTTACAATTACTAAGCCTGACAAATACCGAGCAGGCTCAACATCAACATTAGCAATTGTTCAAAACGCTTTTTCGGTTGACAATGACGGAAACATTGAACTTGACAAATTTATATTAACATTAAAAAAATTAGAAACAACACTTGACGAATACTGCAAAGACAAAGAAACACAGCAGGTAACAGCGGTTTTGCAATAGCGGGGCTGACGTGCCCCCCGCTCCGCGAAGTCTGTGACTTCGTGGCAATAATTAATCACCAAACCACACAAATCCCATCGTGTGGTTTTTTTGTAAACAAACATTCCCCCGCTCCGCGAAGTCTGTGACTTCGTGGCAATAATTAATCACCAAACCACACAAATCCCATCGTGTGGTTTTTTTGTAAACAAACATTCCCCGCTCCGCGAAGTCTGTGACCCGCTCCGCGAAGTCTGTGACTTCGTGGCAATAATTAATCACCAAACCACACAAATCCCATCGTGTGGTTTTTTTGTAAACAAACACCCGCTCCGCGAAGTCTGTGACTTCGTGGCAATAATTAATCACCAAACCACACAAATCCCATCGTGTGGTTTTTTTGTAAACAAACATTCTCCTAATCAAAAAAACTAAAAAAATCAAAAGAACTAAAAAATCAAAAAAGTTCCTTTTCATTCTCTTCAGGTTGTAGTTCATCCTTCAAACCAAATAATCAAAAAAACTAAAAGAATCAAAAACTAAAGAACAAACAATAATTCATCCTACAAATTTCCCCTTTCAAAACCCTTTCAAAGCAATAATAAACTAAAAAATAATACATTTAATCGTTAAATTATAACATTTTAACGACAATTACTGTAAGATTTTTACATAATAATAAGCAAAAAAGATACTTTTTTAACACTTTTTCATATTTTTTTTTGGTTGTAAGAAAAAAATGTGTTTAGATTTGTAATGCACTAACAATTAGACCAGTGCAAAAAATAATAGAATAATAATTTAAAACCCCAAACGCTCATGAAATCTACCCAAGAAGACAAATTGTCTATGGAGATTGTAGTCGTTGATTTAATCAACAACACCGATCCTACAATCGTGGCTAAAATGCCAAACTTCGACTCGCTAAGCACTGACTTCAGCAAAAACGTCGACAAATTAAGAGAATTCAAAAACGGACAAACCCTCAACCGTACAGGGAACAGAATGTCAAAAGAACAGCTCCGTGAACAAATGACACAACTTGGCTTCATTACATCAGCCAAAGTATGTGCCTACGCAATCGCAATCGATGATGAAGTACTGGAAATGGAAGTAACCTACACCTATTCTAATCTTCAATATCTTCGCGACACTGACATTGCCGACACCTGCCAAAGCATCTACGAAATCGCTCAGGCAAATCTCGCAAACCTAACCGATTATGGTGTAACGGCCGCTTCATTACTCGAATTAAAAGACAGCATCGACCTCTACAATGTCATGCTTCCAAAAACTCGAGCAGGAATCGTAACCCAAACAATCTTCACCGATAAAATCGTAGAAGTATTTGAAGAAAACGAAAAACTCCTCTTCCGAATGGACAAACTTGTAACCATGCTAAAATTCGAAGAAGCAACCTTCTTTGATGAATACTTCAAATCCAGAAAAATCGTCAGCACTGGTCACCGCAAACTCTCCCTAAAAGGAAAAATCACAAACGAGTTAGGGCAACCAATCGACAATGTAACCATCACCATCGAAACCCCAACACCGGAAACAACCAAATCCACTGAACTAGGCAACTACCAGTTCAAAACAGCCATAGCAGGCGTGTTCCCGGTAACCTTCAAACGCGATGGATACATCACTGAAAGAGTCTTTTTAGTATTCACGCCAAACGTAAGAGTAGATTTCAACGTTGTCCTAAAACTAGCCGAAGAGCAACAACGTTCCGCATAAAAAAAGCAAATCTTTGCACAACACAAAATCCTGTTTCCCCTCGAAACAGGATTTTTTTTCCCGATAAAGTAAAAAACCAACCAATAATCTAATCTATTTAACTAAATTTGAATCATTCGTTTAGAATTGATAAACTAAATCTAAAATTTAATATAGTTCTATGAAAAATATAATGGCGTTTTTTGCAATTGTATTAATACTAACAAGTTGCGAAAAAATAGAAGATGATACAGATAATGATTGTATTTCAAACTGTGCCACTTTAAGCGGAAAATTCGTTACCTTAAATAACGAACCTGTTCCAAATATTAAAGTTTCATTTAAATATACAATTAGTGGTGGTGAGTTAGGTGGCGGTTCTACACGAAAGATTGTAAACGAAGAATCAGATCAAAACGGCAAGTTTTACAAAAACTTCTTTATAAAAGACAGTGAATTGGGAAATTCTGCTCAAGGCTATTTTCTATTTGAGGTAGATGATTCTAGTCTTGATGTCAATAAATATATTAGAACAAATAACTTAATTGGTAATACAACAACTCCTATTGGTTTTGCAATTTTTCCCATCACAAACAGAGATACAATAATTGACAATACTTTTTATATTCCTAAAAAAGCATATATAAAAGTAAATTTAAACAATTTTGTACCCTTACAAGACGATGACTTTTTTGAAGTGCAAACATTATATCCTTTTGGTACTAAAATTGGAACAAATCCTTTTTTAAATTCAGAGTATCAAACGGGGTTTAGTGGTTATGGAAATTGGAGAGCAACAGCTAATAATACTCTTTTGAATATATTTGTAGCCGAAGGCGAAAACAATATGGTGAGGATTTTTAGAAGAAAAAATGGGGAAAACACGATTGAAGATATTCCAATATTTATTCCCGTCAATAACACCATAGAATTGACTTTTGATTATTAATAAAAACCATCACCACCAAGTCTACCAACTTCGTTGAAATAATACCTTGTCATCTGCGTTGAATCTCAAAAACTGAAAATTTAAAGAATTAAAAAAAAACAAAAGCAATCCACTCACATTGGAAATCCTTTAAAATCCCCTTATCGCAAAGCGATACCCTATAAAAATCCGTCCCGAGACTTCGGGATCCATTCAATCCACCTCATCCGTGTTCAATCCTTCAAACAAAAACGTAGTAAATCCTTTAAAATCCATTTATCGCAAAGCGATACCCAATAAAAATCCGTCCCGAGACTTCGGGATTCATTCAATCCTCCTAATCCGTGTTCAATCCTTCAAACAAAAAACCTATTAAATCCTTTAAAATCCCCCTTAATCTCATTCTAATTAATTAAATTTGAAACAACCAATAACCAAACACTAATTCGTAATTCGTAATTCATAATTTGTAATTTATTAATGAAAATTCTCTTTCCCCGCTCCGCGAAGTCTGTGACTTCGTGGCAATAATTAATCCCCGCTCGCCGAAGTCTCCCTATTTAGCACTTCGCTCTGCGAATGTCTCTGACTTCGCAGCATAAAACCACCCTATCTCACCACCAAACCCCATGAACCGGCAAACCCCCTCAAATATACACAACTCTTTTAACATTTACAGCAATTAATCAAGACAATTCTTATAGAAACCCTTAAAAAACCTCCCTTTCCCACCAAAAAACCACCCAAACGTTCGTCTTTTTATACCAAACGTTCACGATTTTATACCAAACGTTCACGATTTTATGCCAAACGTCAGTCAATTTATGCCAAACGTTCACGATTTTATACCAAACGTTCGTCTTTTTTTACCAAACGTTCGCAATTTTATATCAAACGTTCGTCTTTTTATACCAAACGTTCGTCTTTTTTTACCAAACGTTCACGATTTTATACCAAACGTTCGTCTTTTTATACCAATGAATCGTAATTTTTCGACAATGAATCGTAATTTTTCGACAATGAATCGCATTTTTTTACGTATCGTTTCTAAAAAAATACCCCTAAAACGCATTTTTTTTCTAAATAATTGCGATATTTAAACTCCAAAAACAACTTTTTCAAGGACATAATGGGCTACTTCTGCCCTAATTTTTTCGTTTTTTTTATCAAAAAAACTATTTTTTAAATCGTTGAAATCTAAAATAATAGAAAATTTTATCGCTTTTAAGAAGAAATTCTAACTAATTTATTGTAAGAATTTATTTTAAATCTAAAAAAACTAAAAGAATCAAAAAACTAAAAAACCTATTAAATCCTTTAAAATCCATTTATCGCAAAGCGATACCCAATAAAAATCCGTCCCGAGACTTCGGGATCCATTCAATCCACCTCATCCGTGTTCAATCCTTCAAACAAAAACGTAGTAAATCCTTTAAAATCCATTTATCGCAAAGCGATACCCAATAAAAATCCGT
>Ga0209202_1001328_pt1 | contig 15567 bp, 9 predicted proteins | sample AD_UKC032_MetaG_FD_184416 | JGI IMG/M metagenome (GOLD analysis project Ga0209202, IMG submission 184416) | Active sludge microbial communities of municipal wastewater-treating anaerobic digesters from USA - AD_UKC032_MetaG (SPAdes) (version 2) | ecosystem: Engineered > Bioreactor > Anaerobic >... | reverse complement strand
CTCCTGCGCCAATAAGCGCCAGGACTACTTTATCGTTAGCACTTGCCATGATATGTTGTTGTTGTTTTAAACTTTTTCTGGAACTGTATAATTTTCTCTGTAACTTACTTTAAGCAAGCTGTTTGCTTCATCATTGCCGATGAATTTTTCCGATTGAGGATCGATTAACAGCTGTTTGTTGCCAACCCTGTATGCAATGTTTGCAAAATGAACAAGTGAAGCGCTGAGGTGAGCCTGTTCCATGTTTGCATTTGGCTGTTTCCTGCTTCTTATTGAATCGATGAAATTTTTCTGGTGTTCAACATCGGGATGTATACCACCTTCCTGTGCAATAAGTTTTTCACCAGGACCATAGACCTGCCATCCTCCGCCGGTCCTGCCCATGAACATCACACCTTCGGTCCCATAGATCTCAATTCTGTCGGCATTTGTCTTCCACTCAGGATATTTTGCAGGATCCATCCTGATCTCATTGGATGCTTTTGACATATAGTTAGTTGCATTACAACTCTCGACTGTTACTGTGATTTTTTCAAAATCGTAGGTAATTGATTGAGATTCAGGAGTATTTCTTTCTGAGCCAAATACATGATTTCCGCCCCATCCGTAAACAGATTTCGGATGGTCCGGATCGCCCATCAGCATCCTTGCAATATCAAGCTGGTGAGAAGCATCATTAAGTGTTCCCGGATTATAAGCATAGTAATAGAACCAGCCGATGAACGCTCCTTTATTAAAAGGTATTGCCGGTGCAGGGCCGAGCCATTCATTCCAGTCCAGAGAAGCAGGGGCCTCAGTGTCCGGTTCAGCAATCCATTTCCCGCCAGGAAGCATGTTAAAGATCCTTATATGTACAAGCTGACCAAGCTTACCGCTCCCGATAAATTCCTTGGCTTTTGCAATATAGGCACCACTCCGGTTCTGGTAGCCGGTCTGAATTATCTGCCTGTGTCTTTTCCCTGCTTCAATCATTTTTCTGCCTTCCCAGAGACAGAGGCTGGGAGTTTTCTCAACATAAACATCCTTGCCGGCCTGGCAGGCCCAGACAGTGGCAAGTGCATGCCAGTGATCAGGAGTCGCTATCCATACAGCATCAATATCCCTGTCATCGAAAACATGCTTCATGTATTTTGCAGTCGACGGTTTATATCCAAGTTGTTTTTCAACCTCTGCCGAAGCCGCAGCAGCCCTGGAGTCATCAACATCGCATATTGTCTTTATTTCAACCCCGGTGTTGTTTTTACAGCAGCTGATAATTGTCGGGACGCCTCTTCCCCCGGCACCAATCAGCGCAAGCACAATCCTGTCATTAGCTCCTTTGCAGGAAGATGCAATAAGCCCTGAAGCTCCGATGGCCACGCCTGCAGTACCTGCCAGTGTTTTACCCAGAAATTCGCGTCTTTTCATAGCTTGCTTGTTAAGAATTTTGTATATGTTTTTGGTTTTTTTGGTCTGTCATATAAAAATAAGAAAAACTCTTTATTAAGATCTGTTATCCAGGCATATTTGCTAAATAATGTTAATTCCTGATAAACAGCAAGGTAAGTATTGTATTTTACCTTATTATTTCAGAAATTCACCTCAACATAACCTTATCAGTATTATGAAATACAGTGGAGCAATTTTGAAAACATGTTATATAACATGTTTTTTTATTTTAATTATACTGTTTGTCAGCTGCAGCAGTAATTACGGAAAAACTGAAATTACAAAATGGCAGTACGGAAAGAAAGGGGCTGTTTCAATTACCTATGATGACGGCTCCATAAATCAGTTCAGAAAGGCTGTTCCAATAATGAACGAACTTAATATGCCGGGAACTTTTTTCATAAACACGGGTTCAATACCTGGTTCGATGTATGAAGGCAAATTCATAGGAAGGCCTGTGAATGAGATAATTAAAGAAGCAAAAGCAGTGCCAACAGGGAAGGAGAATTTTTTTGAAAGGGCCTCGGCAGCAAGATTCCTCGGTTACAGGGGAGCCGGTGATTATTTTACCAGGGCAGGAGGGCAGATGGATGCCGGCAGGCCGGAGGAAGCTTATAAAATAATCGATGAATTGTATAAAAAAGTGATTAACGGTGAGCTGGAGAAGGCAGTCCCCGGAAAAAGGTCCGGAGAAAATGCCGATGTTCTTACCTGGGATATGATAAAAACCTTTGCTGCCCAGGGACATGAGTTTGCAAGTCACATGGTCACCCATCCTTATGTGGCAGCGCTGGATGAACCTAATATGCTCTATGAACTTGAGAAAAGCAGGGAGGAAATTCTTAACAAACTGGGAAAGCGTTTTGTGTTTTCAGCGGAATGCCCTTATGGCACAGAGAATGAACGGGCAATGGAATATGCATACAAGGTATATCCTGCTCTTCGGAACAGGATGCCTGAACCCTTCCTCCTTGAACTTAACAGGGCCAGCAGGAAGAGCCCGGTAAGCGCTGAATATGAGTATGTTCAGTGGCAACGCGGTGTAACAACGAAGACTCCGCTTCCGATGATGAAAACCTGGATAGACACTACAGCAATGCAGAATAATATCTGGCTTGTGCTTGTTATACACGGCATTGATGGTATAGGCTGGGAAGCGCTTAACAGCAGTGAGGTTGATGATTATTTCAGATATATTCATTCAAAGGATAATGAGCTCTGGGTTGCCACCTTCGGAGATGCTGCAAGATATATGAGAGAAAGGATGAACAGCAGGGTAAGTGTAAACAATGAAGGCAGGGAGATACGGATCAGCCTGACAAATGACATGGACAGGGAATTCTATGATCTTCCGCTAACGCTTAAGACCTCAGTAAAGAAAGGATGGGATGAGGTTCTTGTAAAGCAGGGAGAATGGGAACAGATGATAAAGCCTCTGCGTGAGGGAAAGGAAGCATACATTCTTTACCAGGCAATGCCCGATGCAGGTGACATTTTAATTAGCGAAAACAAGTAATAAACTTTAAATACTACGCACATGAAACCTTACATGCTAAAAAACCTCATGATCTTCATCCTGCTGTTCTTTGCCGGCACAGCTGTTTTCTCCCAGACAAAGAACAATATCAGGGTATTGTCATATTATGCGGGGCCGGCTGAAGCCCTTGATAATTTTGATGCAAATCAGATGACTCACATAATTTACTGCTTCGGTCATCTTAACGGGAACCGCTTCCATATCAGGAGCGCCCGCGATACAGCTGTAATTCTGAAGATGATGTCTCTTAAAAGCAGGAATCCCGAACTGAAGGTTCTCATTTCCCTTGGCGGATGGGGAGGATGCAAGACCTGTTCTGAAGTTTTTGCAACAAAGGAGGGAAGAAAGGAATTTGTTCAGTCAATAAAAGAGGTATATGATTATTTTAAGGTCGATGGTCTTGACCTGGACTGGGAATACCCGGGCATAGCAGGTTATCCCGGACATCCCTTTGCTGCTGCCGATAAAAAGAATTTCACGAAACTTGTAAACGATTTGCGTAAACTCGGATATGACAAAGAACTGAGCTTTGCTGCCGGCGCTTCACAGCGGTATCTCGATTCAGCAGTTCAGTGGAAAGAGGTAATGAAAAAGGTTGATTTTGTGAATCTTATGACTTATGACATGTCTGGTCCGGGATCAAAAACAACAATGCACCATACTGCTCTTTATTCATCACCGGAACAGCCAAGGTCGGCTGACTGGATGGTTACCTCTCTTGTAAAAATGGGCGTTCCGGCTAACAAGATTGTTGTCGGAGGTGCATTTTACGGTAAGATCTTTGAGGATGTTGAAGACGTCAATGGTGCGCTGGGACAACCAGCAAAATTCAAAACCACTCTTGGGTACAGGAATATGGCCCAGGCGATGCCTGCCGACAGCGGCTGGGTGTATCGCTGGGATGAGAATGCTAAGGCTCCCTATCTCTATAATCCTGTAAAAAAGCAGTTCTTTACTTATGATGACAAGCGTTCAATTGCCGAAAAAACAAAATATGTTATCGACAATAAGCTTTACGGAATAATGTACTGGCAGCTTGGAAGTGACACCTTTACCGATGGTCTTATGAATGAGATCGACAAGGTAAAGAGGACTTATGTGCCTGCTGCAAAATAATTTATCCTGACTTTTTCGGAATAAAAATTTCTATTTTAACCACAGAGGGCACAGAGTCCCGATAGTATCGGGATCACAGAGAGCACAAAGTTAATTGTACTATCATACCTCTGTGTGCTCTGTGTTCTTCCTTAGTGTCCCCTGTGGTTAAGATATTAAGTTTCTTTTATTCATGCCATTTCGACCTGTCGGGAGGGGCAGGTATTGTGACTTTTTTGGATGGTTTGTCCTTAAGTTCCTGCAGAAGAACCTCCACAGCCTTCTCTATTGAAGGATCAATTCCTTTTGCGAGTTGCTCGGGACGGTCTACTACTTCAATATCGGGATATACACCAACACCCTCAATTATCCATCCGTCCTCCTTGTCGAATACTCCGAACTGGGGCACTGAAAGGTTTCCGCCGTCAACAAGCCTTGCATTTCCTGAAATTCCCACAAGTCCTCCCCATGTTCTTGTGCCAATTAGTTTTCCCAGTCCCATCTTTTTGAAGAAATAAGGGAAAGCATCACCACCGGAGGCAGAATAACCATTTATGAGCATGACTTTCGGCCCGTCATGAGCAATGCCGGGAGCCCTGTTGGGTTCGAGTCCATTCCTGTGCCAGTAAACAAGTGTATGACGGTCAAGAAGATCGGCCATTCTGTCGGGAATGAAACCTCCCCCGTTATACCGGTCATCTATAATAAGAGCTTCCTTGTCATAATAAGTGTACATGCCGTGGAAAAGTTCCCTGTTTCCGTCAACCGAGGTGTTAGGCACATGAATATAGCCAATCCTTCCGCCTGAGAGCCTGTCAACCATGGCTCTCCGTTCATTAACCCAGTTGAAATACCTGAGTTCCTGTTCCGAGGTCAGCGGTTTTATCAGTGATGTTCTTGCATTTTCAGCTGATGAGGTGCTGTTTACCTTAATTTCAACTGTCTTCCCCGCTGTATTTTCAAGCAGCATATAAGGGTTCAATGCTGTTGTGACCTCCTTGCCGTTTATACTTATAATGTAGTCACCTTCCCTTACATCGACTCCCTGTTCGGTAAGCGGCGATCTTCTTGAAGGATTCCAGTTTTCGCCCCTGTAAATTTTCGAAATGCGGTATCTGCCTGAAGCATCATCTGCAAGCAGCTCTGCGCCGAGAAGGCCATTATCAATCCTTTTAACTGTTTCGAAATCGCCCCAGTCGATATAGGTGTGACCGGTATTTGTTTCTGCAACTATTTCATTAAGAATATAGTCAAGATCGGCCCTGTGACTGACATAAGGAAGGAGGGCATTATAGCGCTCCCTTACCTCAGACCAGTTGACCCCGTGAATATTATTTACATAGAAGTAATCGCGGAAGATCCTCCATGCATCAGTGTAAATCTGATTCCATTCCTTCTGCGGATCTATTTTCATCTCAAGTCCGCTGAGGTTAAGCTTCCCTGCCCCTGCTTTCTGACCCGGAGCTGCTTTAATAATTCCATAATCCTGACCTGACCTGTACATTAGCATCTTCCTGTCGGCTGTCAGGCTTGCCATCATTACCCTGTCGAGTATTTCCTCGCTCTTTTCATCAGCGAGACTGTATTTCATCAGTTTCCCGTTGCTTATGTAGATGAATCCTCCGTCAACTGCGCCCACTATCCTGTAGTTTCCGGGATCACCGGGCAAGGCCGTTATCCTGTAGGAGATATTGTTGAAATCTATTTCAACCTTAACTTCCTTTTTCGCTGATGATGCAGTATCAGCTGCTGTGGTTTTTGTTTTTTTGTCTTTTGAAGGAACTGCAGGAGCAGGAGCTTTATCTACAGTAACCGGTTCTGTATCATTCTTGTCTTTGAATATCTTCGGACTCTTTCCTGTCAGAGCCATAGCATATAATTTGCCGGCCTCATTATAGAGGTAGTCAAATTCAAAATCGGAAAATGACAGGTTGTAGGTCCTGTTGGAAGTAAAAAAGATATAGTTTCCGCAGGCGCTGAACACAGGATTCTCATCAGCGTATGTTCCGTCAGTAAGCTGAGTCTTTTTGCCTGAAGGCACTTCATATACCCAGATGGCAGTTTTGTCATTGCTGCCTTCTTTGCAATAAGTTATCCATCTTGAATCGGGCGAAAAGCTGTAGCTGCGTATCTCGCTTCCTGTTGCGTTATCGACATCAGTTGTTTTTCCGCTTGAGGCTTCTGTCAGCTTTAACTTAAGGGTCCTGTCAAAATAAAGCAGGTACCTGCTGTCAGGAGACCATGAAGGCTGGTATTTCCATGCAGAGGAAGAAAATGTCAGCTGTTTTGGTTTTGAACCTTTTTTGTTTTCAAGAAGATACAGTTCATATTCTCCTGTAGCATCGGAATAGTATGAAATGTATTTCCCGTCAGGTGACCATCCGGGGAATATCTCGCGTATACCCTGTGTTTCGGTAAGGTTTTCGGTTATTCCGTTTTCTGCAGGTACCGAGAAAATATCACCGCGGGCATCGAACAAAGCCCTCTTACCGCTTGGTGAAACTGCTGCGCTGTGAATATTTTCCTTTACATTTTTATAATAGGGTATCAGATTCGGATTGTCAAAACTTATTGTGACATTTATTTTTTCAGGGACTTCTTTTTTCAGGTCAAGTTTGTACAGGTTGCCGCCATTTTCATAAACAAGCTGATCGCCGTTTCCTGAAGGCCACATGACATCAAATTCGGTATAGTGGGTAAGCTGTTCTGTTTTTTTAGTTAAAGTATTGTATTTCCAGATGTTAAGCTTTAGGTCGCGATCAGATGCAAAGTAAATATTATCACCTGACCATACTGGCAGCTGGTCGGTACCTTCAAAATTTGTTATCTGTTCTGAAGTGTTCTCAGCGAGGTTATATACCCAGATGTCCGAGGCCCTGCCTCCCTTATATCTTTTCCAGTTCCTGAATTCCCTGTCGACAGGTGTGAATGCTATTTTTGATCCATCGGGAGAAAGGGCTCCGAAGCCTCCGTTCATAATGGGAAGCGGTTTCTCGAGTCCTCCGTCAAGGTTTACCAGATAATACCTGCCCTGGCGCTCGCTGTATGGAGTTCTGTTGGCTCTTATAAGCACCTGTTTGCTGTCGGGTGTCCAGTCGAGAACCACATCGTCCCAGCCCCCGCGCGGAGGCATTATACCCACTGAGTTGTACCAGGTCAGCTGGCGTGGTATGCCTCCTGTTGAAGGCATAACAAAAATCTGGCGGCTTCCGGAATATTCGCCTGAAAAAGCTATCCATCTGCCATCGGGTGAAATACGGGGGAAGAGCTCCAGTCCTTCATGGGAGGTAAGCCTACGGGCCTCACCGCCACTGGAATTCACTGTCCATATATCGCCTGCATACACAAAGGCTACAAGGTTGTTATTAATATCGGGGAACCTGAGAAGCCTGGCATCATCAACTGCATTGAGCATGCCTGGAATACCCAGGAACAGTAAGATAACTGAGAGGAGAGACTTTAATCTTTTCATGGTGGAAATCTTGTTTTAAACAAAAGAACTAAGGGGCATAAATTTATTAAACATAATGATTCGCCGGAATATTTATTGTCATATTCTTCACCGGAGTTTACCGGTCCGAAGATATCTGGCCCTAAAAAGTTATCTTTGGTCGTCAATATTTAATTATGGGACTGAAAAAAACTCTGATCAGGGTAAATGCTTATGTAAAGGGGCTTGTACTTGCAGCAAGGCCACATCTATGGCTGGGCTGGGTTAGGAAGCCTATGTTCTTTTTATCAAATACTCTTGCCCTTACAAAATGGATTGCAGGACAGGAGTCAAAAGGAATATTAAATGATTTTTATACTCCTTCGAGGGAATATGGAAAGCGATTCAGATTGTATCAATATGTATCGGAAACATCAGGCCTGGGAAAGATCCCCTTTGATTACTTTGAGTTTGGTGTTGCTGAAGGGCATTCATTCAGGTGGTGGGTTGATAATTCGAAGAACAGTGAATGCAGATTTTTTGGTTTTGACACTTTTGAAGGCCTGCCTGAAAACTGGGGTACCTTCAGCAAAAGTGACATGTCAGCAGATATTCCGGTAATTAATGACGTACGTGTAAAGTTCTGCAAGGGACTGTTTCAGAACAGTTTTCCTGAGTTCCTGAAGACTTATTCTTCTCCTGAAGAAAAGATGAAGGTAATACATCTTGATGCGGATCTGTTTTCGTCAACACTTTTTGCGCTGACAAGCATGGCCCCTTACCTTAGAAAAGGAGATATACTTCTGTTTGATGAATTCAATGTACCGAATCATGAGTTCCTGGCTTTCAGGATATTCTGCGAATCATATTATGTAAGGACAAGGCTTATAGGAGCAGTAAACAATTACCTTCAGGTTGCCCTGATAATTGAGTAGCAGCATACTTTTTTCCTGGCAACAGCTGCGTTAATTTCAATTAATGGCTTAACTTTAATTGAATTAACTCTAATACTTTCCGCAATGGACAGGAAATCATTTCTGAAAACTTCAGTCATCGGAGGTACAGCATTCGGTTTTACAGGTCTTGTGAATGAAGGCCTTGCCGTAAGTCCCAAAGAATCACCATCCAGGCCATCAGGCCTTAGAATAACAGATATCCGCGGAGCCACACTGGCTTCAATATACGACTTCCCGATAATAAAGATTTATACGAACCAGGGAATTACCGGTCTGGGTGAGGTCAGGGATGCTGGCTGGATAGCCCAGGCCCTTATGCTTAAACCTTACCTTGTGGGCAAAGATCCTCTTGACATCGAGCCTATCCTTGCAAGTATAAGGCATCTCACGGGCCCCGGCAGGTACGCAGGTGGTTATTGTGCCGTTGATATCGCACTTATGGACCTTGCAGGGAAAGCTCTCGGAGTACCATGCTGGAAATTGCTGGGAAACAAAGTAAGGGATAAGGTTGAGATTTATGCCGACTGTCCTACTGTGCTTAAGTCAGAGAACCTGAAACTTATGATAAAGCGGCGTTTTGACATGGGGCTTAAGCATTACAAGATTGACCTGACGCCTCCTCTTATCAGGGATATTCCGGGAGCATATATTAACAACCTCCCGACACAAAAGGGTCTTGAAATCTGGGGTCAGCATGTCCTTGATGCACGCGGGATAATAGGATACAAGGTGAAACTGGGCGCTGACCATTTCGGTAACATGACTGTGGAAAGCGGCATTGAGCTCGGTAATTTTATGGCTGATCCGAAGTATGACCTGGCTTATATCGAGGATGTTATACATTTTACAAAATACAATGCAGTTAACCTTAACAGGCAGATAACAGCCGGCTCAAAAACTCCCACTCTGAACGGGGAGGATATTTTCAGTCTTGAGAATTTCAAGCCATGGATTGAAAACAACACAATAAGTATAATCCACCCCGATCTTCTGACTTCAGGAGGAATGATCGAAACAAAAAAGATAGCCGACTACGCTTATCAGTATGGGATTCCGACGATGATGCACTGTGCTTCCTCACCAATAGGAATGATGGCAAACGTTCACACCGCGGCAACAATAAGGAATTCATTTCCCTTGAATGCCATACAATAGAAATGCCATGGGTTGATGATCTTGTTACCGGTATACCAAAACCGATAATTAAGGACGGGGTTATTCCTGTTCCTGATACCCCCGGACTGGGAATTGAATTTGAGGACGAGGTTGCTGAGAAATACCTGCGGGAGGCCAGGTACCTGAAATACAATCCCGGCTTGTTCAATCCCACACCTGAGTTTGATACCCCGATGACAATGATGGAGGCTAAGCAGAAGGGAATTATTGGTGATTATCATCAGACCGGAGGACCGTGGTGGCATTACAGCGATGACGGGGTTTATGCAAATCAGACAGGTTCCAATTAATTTGATTGTTAATAATTTAACAGTTCTTCTATGGGTTTTCTGAGAGGAATATCAGTTTCAGTAATTTTTCTTCTTCTTTTTAGCAGCGCTGAATCACAATATCTGAAACGAAGTCTGGATCAATCAGTAGATCATAGTTCAGTTTTAACAAGCAGTACGGCCCGTTACAGAACCATCCTTGGTGATGGTGAAGAGGGTTCGGAAATAATTAAGGGACTCTCAGGATATGGCAATCTGCTTGTAGATCCGGGTGGAAGAACTAAAACAGCAAAATTCGGGGATGAGGAGCTTGTTCTGTTTGTGCTTGAAGGAACAGGTATGCTTAATTTCGGAAAGAAAGAGATTCCGGTAAGTTCAAATGACTTTATCTATATACCTCAGGGAACCGGTTTTAATTTCCTGAATCCGAGGGAGACAACCTTGTCGGTGCTTGTAATGCGATTCCCTGTAAAAGACGGCGACTGCAGAAATTCTGACCAGCCAGCGATGGCCAACACGGCGGAAGTTAAGTTTCAGACCCTTCCATCTCATGGTCCCACTACAACCTTCCAGCTTTTGCTTGGCGCTACTGACAGCAAACGTGACAGGCTTGCAGCGGCCTGCAAAGTAACAAGCCTTTTTATAATGGATTTTGCAGCAGGTGGTACAAACAATCCTCACAGGCATAATGATGAGGAAGAAGTCTACCTTGTTTTAAGAGGCTCAGGCGATATTGTGGCAGGAGAGAATGATGATAAGACTGAACTCAGGCATCCTGCAAAGTCAGGGGATATATATTTCTACCCGCCAAAGACACTTATAGGTTTTTACAGCGGAAATAAACCAGAAGAAGAACATGCAAGGATACTTGCAGTAAGGTTCAGGTATCCTTTCTGAAATCGAGAAGTGCCTTCCCTGATTCTTTCATCAGTGAAACCGACCATTTCATTATCACTGCCGATCCAAGTATCCCCACAACAGGATCTATCCATACTGTTTTTGTGAACATGGCTGCAATAAGTCCTGTTATTGCAGTAATGCTTGTCAGTGCATCTGCAAGAACATGCAGGTATGCTGCCCTTATATTATGATCGGAATGCTCATCGTTGTGGTGAAGTATAAGGGCGCTCACAAGGTTTACAAACAGCCCGATAAAGGCAACTGTAATTGCCTCTTTGTAAAGGATTGGTGAAGGATCTATAAGCCTGCTGATTGCCTCATATAGTATTACAAATGCAAAGATCAGCAACATCAGACCACTGCTGTAGCCCGAGAGTGAAAGGATTTTATCGGAGTTGCCCGCAAAGGTTCCGGACGATTCAGTTTTTCTGACAAATACATAAGCTATCCAGCTGAGTCCCAGCGCAAGTACATGCGATCCCATGTGTATACCGTCAGCAAGCAGAGCCATTGATCCTGTCCTTAAGCCGAAAAAGATCTCTACGCCCATTGTAATGGCTGTCAGAGCCACTACAATCATTGTTTTCCTTTCATGTTTCTGCCTTACTGAACTTTCCATTTACATAATAACATCCTTTCAAAAAAAAGGTTTGATAACAGCTTCAAAGATTTTTTTCATAAAATTCAGAAAAATAATTGAAAATCTGAAGCCTGTAAGTCTTATACAGCTTTTGTATAGCATATCTGTAACTGTTGTCCGGGGACTTTAAAATTCTTTTATAATCTTCAATATTACTATGATGATATATCTATAATTTTATGTAATTTGCGTTAAGGAGGACAATTTTCTGTAAATCATCAACCTTAAAAGTAGTTGGCTTGATATAATATTTTGACTGTATTGTAATTAAGTATGTTAGAATGATCAGGTTACGCAAATCGGGTAATTTAATACTGGCCGCCACAGCTTTAAGTATGATTTTTATTGCTGCCGGTATCTTATTTGCTGTTCTCCGGATCAGGTCGGTAAAACAGGATAAGGGCAATGAGCTTAAGGCTATCTCAATTCTGAAGACTGATCAGATATCCCAATGGTATAATGAAAGATTATCTGAAGCAAGGTTTTTCGCAGCAAATAAATTATTGACAGATTATCTTGACAACAGTGGCACAAAAGGGAAAAATATATATGAGGATGAGCTGAATACACTTATCAGGCCCTTTCTCAATTCATGGCGCTACGATGAGATAATTTTATTTGACAAGTCAGGAAAGCCGGTTTACAGCTCATCAGTCGATACTCCCTGTAAAGAGATTATTGTAAGGCCTGAAATTGATTTTATCCCCGGCCCTGCTGAAAAAATTTATGCTGATTTCAAGTTCAATGGAAGTACAGCGAGGATCCATTTTGAGATGGTCAATCGGATAATTGACAACAATGGTGCTGTCAAAGGTTTAATTCTGTTGCGCACCGACCCGGACAAGTACCTTTTTCCTCTTATCCAATCCTGGCCTGTTCCGTCAAAAACCTCTGAAAATCTGCTGATAAAAGTTGTTAATGACAGTGTTGTCTATTTGAACAGGCTTCGTCTTTCAGTTAAGGAACCCGTGAAGCTTAATAATTCAGAGGCGAAAAATAAAATTCTGGCTATAAAAGCTGTATCAGGCACCTCAGGATTTATATCTGCTTATGATTACAGAGGGAAGCTGGTTTTGGCCTATGTAAATGTCATTCCTGAGACTAAGTGGATTATGGTGGCAAAGATTGACAGGATTGAACTGTTCTCCGGATTGTATATTGAGACTGCCCTGATGCTGTTAAATGTTATTTTGCTTATTCTGCTGACTGTTGTCCTGTTGAAAATGTCATCACAGTCGCGGGAAAAAGAGTTATACCGTTCATTGCTTGATGCAGAGGAAAAACAAAGAATACTGAATGAGAAGCAGTTGCAGCAGGAGAAAGAGAGCGAGGAGAATTACAGGTATATGTTTATGAACAATCCACAGCCTATGTGGATATATGATATCGAGACACTAAAGTTCCTTGAGGTAAATCTCGCATCAGTGAACCTTTACGGCTATTCAAGGGATGAATTCCTGAAACTTACTATTAAGGATCTCAGGCCTTCAGAAGATGTTCCGAGACTGCTTGATGCTTTGCGTACAATGGATGATTCAAAGCAGACTGCAGGGGAGTGGCGGCACGTTACAAAATCAGGTGAGATAAAACATGTAGATCTGAGCTCGCACCGGATACGATTCAATAACAGGGATGCCCGTCATATAATGATTAAGGACATAACTGAGAGAAAGCTGGCTGAGCAGACTGTTCGCTTACTTGGAAGGGCCGTTGCTGACAGTACGGCCTGTGTTGTAATTACTGATAAATCGGGAGTTATTGAATACAGCAATCCGGCTTTCACAAGAATTACGGGCTATTCAAATGAGGAAGCTGTCGGAGCTAATACGAATATTTTAAAGTCCGGTCACCATACAAATGAATTCTATGCCGAATTATGGAATACAATAAGCTCCGGGAATACCTGGCATGGAGAATTTCTGAACAAAAAGAAATCAGGAGAACTGTACTGGGAAAGCGCTGTAATTTCACCGCTTCGTGAACCTGATGGTCAGATCAATTACTTTGTCGCGGTTAAGGAGGACATAACTGAAAAGAAAGCTCTGTACGAAAATCTGATAAAAGCAAAAGAGAAAGCTGAAGAGCATGATAAGCTCAAAACAGCGTTTCTTCATAACATAAGTCATGAAATAAGGACCCCCCTGAATGCAATTATCGGCTTTGCCGGCTTCCTCGATCAGCCGGATAATACTCAGGCTGAACGTCAGGAGTTTATAAATATTATTTTCCAGAGCAGCAGTCAGTTGCTTTCCATCGTAAATGACATTATTAATATCTCACAGATAGAAGCCGGGCAGACTACAGTTAAAACCGGCCAGGTTGATCTTTGTAAAATACTGAAGGTTATACGACTCCAGCATCAGGCAGATGCCACGCAAAAGGGCATTGATTTCAGACTTCATGATGAAAATTGTGCTGATATTGAACCAATATGGTCCGATGAAAACAAAATAATGCAGGTACTCTCCAACCTTGTTTCTAATGCCATAAAATTCACATCTAAAGGTTATGTTGAAACAGGTCTGATTAAGTCGGGTGAGAAAATTGAATTCTATGTTGAGGATACAGGCATAGGTATTCCTGATGAAGAAAAAGAAAGGATATTTGAACGTTTTTACCAGGTCGATCACAAAGTATCAAGAGAGTACGGAGGTACAGGCCTCGGGCTTGCCATTTCAAAAGCTTATGTTGAACTCCTTGGTGGGGAAATAAGGGTCGAATCAGAACCTGGAAAAGGAACAAGGATGTTATTTACATTGCCTCTCCATGCCGGACCATCTGAATCCGAAGTAAGCTATTTGCCTTACAAGCCCGGAATCAAAGCGTCAAGCCTCAGGAAAGTCCTTGTTGCAGAAGATGAAGAATCGAATTACATGCTGATATATTCGGTTCTGAAAAAGATGAATATTAAAATATTACGGGCCAGAAACGGCAAAGAGGCGGTGGATATTTTCAGATCAGAACAGGGAATCGACTTAGTGCTTATGGACCTAAAGATGCCTGTAAAAGACGGATTTGCGGCAACAAGGGAAATATTGACATTAAAGCCCGGGACAACAGTTATTGCCCAGACTGCCTACGCCTTTCCGGGAGAACTCGATAAGGCGATGAACGCAGGATGCGTTGGATATCTGACAAAACCTTATGGCAGACAGGAGCTGCTTGACGTAATATCAAAATACCTTAAATAGCCTGTATTTATCAGAATTATTCTGCAAACAGACAGCCGGCAATCATTGTTGAGAATATTATAAGGAAATTCCTGTAATGACTGATTGATATCTATTCATCTTTCATAGATAAATCTGCCCTGTTCGTTGATTTTTTTTTACCAGAATTGCCTTCAAATCTACATTTACTGCTTGTTGTTAACACAGGCAGATGAAAAAAAGAAAATGGTACCTGGCTTTTGAAAGATTCTTTGTTATATCACAATTTGTTTATCTGTTAATATCACCATCTGAGCTTGAAGCCCAGTACCGGATTTATGAATTCAACAGCCCCGGCAGTGAATGCTACTTCAGGTATGCCTGTTTTGCTGCCGATAGTGATTATGTCTCAATTAAGCGCCCCTTCCTGTTTATACTTGGCCGTGAAGGAGAATCTTCCGAAGATATTTTCAGAAGAGATACCCTTCATACCCTGCCTCAGTTTGCAGGATACAAGTTTTTTTTCGTTCCTGCTGCAGACAGTAATCAGGCTAAAAAGCTGCAATGTCTTCCGGCACTTTCCAGCCTGCTTACAAATACATTCAGATACGGGCATACAAATATTTTCCTGAATGTTGATGACAGGGACATCAGTCAGGAGGATATTGAAAAAAACATGTTGTATAACATATTTTCCAAAATACATCTTGCGCAAAATGATACAGTTGCAGAAACAAGCGCAGGCGCCACTGAAAATATTACAAGCACTTTCTCGGAGCAGCAGGTTCAGTATGATCCTGTTGTCAGGGAGGAAACTGCTACTTTTTATATCGAGAAGGATAATAAAAATGATACCGGCAGTGAAGCTGAATCAGAGAAGTTGCCGGTTAAAACCTTTACCGGGCCTGCTGAAAATTTCAATTTTACCCTGACAGGCAAGGTTGTTGATAAGGTAACAGGAGAGGCGCTGCCCTTTTCATCTATTCA
>Ga0209202_1001326_pt1 | contig 15580 bp, 13 predicted proteins | sample AD_UKC032_MetaG_FD_184416 | JGI IMG/M metagenome (GOLD analysis project Ga0209202, IMG submission 184416) | Active sludge microbial communities of municipal wastewater-treating anaerobic digesters from USA - AD_UKC032_MetaG (SPAdes) (version 2) | ecosystem: Engineered > Bioreactor > Anaerobic >... | reverse complement strand
GCCCAACATTGGAGAGACTCTGGCATAATAGGACACACAATGATAGGTTCAAAAATCTACTATTGCCTTGCGGATGTTCAAAAAATGATGAAAGAAAATTACAAGCCAAGAACCAAATAAATTTAAAGGCAAACTGATGGTATCAATTTATAAAGAATTTAAAAAAGTTAGCTCAGATGTAGAGATAACAGAAGTTATTGAATGTATAAAAAATGGTGATTACAAAGACGATATCAACGCCATTCGATATGCAGTTCATAGTGAAGATTTAAAAACAGTGGATGAAATCAAAAGTACATTAATTGGTTTTACAACAAGCGGAACATTCGGAACATCAAGAACCAAAGAAAATATCAATTCTTATTCTAAAATGATTTGTTTGGATTTCGATAAGTTGGATCATCAAGAATTACAAGAAATACTAACGATTATCAAAATTTGTAATTACACCTATGTATCGTTTATTAGTCCTAGTGGTAATGGTATCAAAGTAATTGTCAAGGTAAATTGTGATGCGGAAAGCCATGATGAAACATACATACAAGTAGCCGAATATTACAAATCAATCACCGGAATTACCTACGACAAAAAGTGCAAAGACATTACAAGACTTTGTTTTTTATCGTATGACGAAGACGTTTATGTAAACAACAATAGTGAAATTTTCAATCCTGTATTTGAAATAAAAACTACTGAACCAAGTAAACCTTCAATCAATCAATCATCAAATACAGATGCTTTATTGGATAAATGTCTAAAGTTTACAGAACAAAAAGAACAGTACTATGAAGGAAACAGAAACAACTTCATTCATTTGTTTTCCTCTAATGCCAACCGTTTTGGGATTTATCAAGAAGATACACTAAACTTTTGTCTAAACAATTTCGATTTAAACACGAAAGAAATTGAATCTTCGGTTAAAAGTGCATACAAACATCAATCGGCAGACTTTGCAAAGTTTGCCAACTTTGCAAACCGAGCAACATCAAATAATCCAAATACAAAAACCACAAGCTTAGATAAAAAGGTGGATGATGAAGATTATTTATTGTCCTCTCCAAGTATACCTGAATCAGTTTACAAAAATCTTCCTCCAATTTTAAAACAAGGTTCGGAAGCATTTAAGGAACAGAGAGAAAAAGACACATTTTTAACTGGTGCTTTAACAATATTATCGGGTTGTATGCCGAATGTAACAGGTGTTTATGCTGGCAGAGTAGTATATCCTAACTTATTTGCATTTATACTTGCACCGGCAGCTTCAGGAAAAGGAGCATTACAATCCTCAAAAGAATTAGCAGACAAATACCATTCTGAAACCTTAAAAAATTCATTTGACAAACAAAAGGAATTTGAAAGTAAAATGGCTGAATTTAAGAGAGCTCAAAAGTTTAAAAAGAAAGAAGAGGAAGTACAAGAGGAAATTCCCGAAGAGCCACCGTTCAAAGTAGTATTTATCCCGGCAAATGCTAGTAATTCTAGTGTAATACAACATTTACAAAAGAACGAAGGTAAAGGTATTATATGCGAAACAGAAGCAGATACAATGGGACAAGCGTTTAAAAATGATTGGGGTTCCTATTCTGATTTATTACGTAAAGCTTTTCACCACGAAAAGATATCCATATCTCGTAAAACGAATAATGAATATTTTGAAATTAACAATCCACAATTAGCTGTTGCATTGTCAGGAACTCCAAAACAAGTATATAACATCATTTCATCAGCAGAAGATGGATTGTTTAGTAGATTTATATTTTACATTTTCAAAACAGACAGCAAATGGATTGATCCTTCGCCTTATGGTAATAATATAAACTTAACTGACCATTTTGCCAAACTGTCAAATGCTGTATATGAAATGGTGTTGTTTTTAGAAGACGGAAAAACCGAAATACATTTATCAAAAGAGCAATGGGATAAATTTAATCCAACTTTTGAAGAATACCTTAGTCAAATCAGTGCTTTTGTTTCAGAGGATGCTCAAAGTATTGTAAAACGATTAGGTTTAGTATTGTACAGATTATGCATGATTTTTACAACCATTCGTAAATACCAAGCCAATGAACATGCAACAGATATCCAATGCTTAGACGAAGATTTTGAAACAGCAATGCAATTAATCAAAGTCTATTTACAGCATAATATTTTAATGTTTGAAAACCTACCAAAGCAAGAGGATGATGATAAAGGTCCATTTAAGTCAGGAGAAAACAAAAAACATTTTTTTGAAGCATTGCCAACTCGTTTTGCAAGACAAGAGGCGGTTATTTTGGGAGACCATTTTAACATCAAAGAAAGAACTGTAGGGAGTATACTAAAATCTTGTTTAGGAAAATATTTAAAGCAACCGGAATACGGTGTTTATGAAAAAATACATATATTTGAATAACTCTACAAAATTTTTCGGGTCAAATCCAAATATTTATCATATCTTTGTAAAAAATTTGAAACATCCTACAAAATAGTACAGATGCAGAAACAGTTAAAAGATATTGCTAATATAAAGTTTGGACTTTATGTAAAACCACTAGAAAAGGGTTTTGCCAAGTACCTACAAGCTAAAAACTTTGATGATTTTGGTAATCTTCAAAGTAATATAGATGCATTTGTAAATATAGACAATAAAATTGAAAGTCACCTTTTAGAAGATGGTGATGTGCTTTTTGTGGGTAAAGGATTTAGGAACTTTGCTTGGACTTACAATAAATCTATGGGTCCGGCAATTGCTTCTTCTATATTCTATGTTATTAGACCAAATAAACAAAAAGTAAATCCTGATTATATTACAACATTGTTTAATTCTCAAAAATACCAAAGTCAGTTTCAAAGTATGGGTGCTGGTAGTTCTATTCCATCTATTAGAAAGGGTGAATTAGAAAGTATTGTAATTGACATACCAAAATTAGAAATACAAAATAATATTGCTACCATTAGTGCCTTACATTCGGAAGAAATAAAATTATCAAATCAAATTATAGAACATAAAAAAGCCTTGTTTCAAGGTATAATTAATAAAATCGTAAAATAGATTAATATGGAAAATAAAATCACACAAAAAGAAATTAATCAAATCGTTTGGAAAGCTTGTGACACTTTTAGAGGTGTGCTTAACAGTAATCAATACAAAGATTATGTATTGACAATGCTGTTTGTAAAGTATGTATCTGATGTTTGGAAAGACAAAAAGAATTTCTATGCCACAAAATACAACGGTGATACAGCTCGTATGGAAAGAGCTTTAGCAAATGAGCGTTTCAAACTTCCTGAGAACGCAACCTTTGAATTTCTTTTTGAAAACAGAAACGAACCTAATTTAGGAGAGTTAATCAATACCTCATTAGAACGTATTGAAGATGCCAACAGAAGTAAATTAGATAGGGTTTTTAGAAGTATTGATTTTAATTCCGAAAATAATCTAGGACAAACTAAAGATAGAAACAGAAGACTTAAAAATTTATTGGTTGATTTTGCAGCAATGGATTTACAGCCTTCTCATTTAGAGGGTAATGATATTATTGGTGATGCTTATGAATATCTAATTTCGATGTTTGCCGGTGAAGAAGGTAAGAAATCAGGCGAGTTCTACACACCTAGCGAAGTTTCAACATTATTAGCACGATTATTAAACCCACAACCGGGAGACCGTATATGTGATCCGGCATGTGGGAGTTCATCGCTATTAATAAAAATGGCTAAAGAAGTAGGAAGTAACAACTTTGCTTTATACGGTCAAGAAGTAAACGGAAGCACTTGGGCATTGGCTCGTATGAATATGTTTTTGCATGAGATAGACGATGCTACTATTGAATGGGGTGATACTTTAAATAATCCTCGTTTATTAGAAGGAGATAACTTAATGAAGTTCAACATCGTTACCGCAAATCCTCCTTTTTCGCTCGACAAATGGGGTGCAGAAACTGCTATTGCAGATACGCACAACCGTTACCATAGAGGAGTTCCTCCAAAAAGTAAAGGTGATTACGCTTTTATTAGTCACATGATTGAAACTACTTATGAAGATGTAGGACGTGTTGGGGTTATTATGCCTCACGGTGCTTTATTTCGTGGAAGTAGCGAAGGTAAAATACGTCAACAATTAATAGAAGAAAATCTTTTAGAAGCCGTAATTGGTTTACCTGCCAATTTATTCTTTGGTACAGGTATTCCTGCATCTATTCTAATTTTTAATAGAGCAAAAGGAAATAATACGGATGTATTGTTTATTGATGCTAGTAAAGGTTTTGAAGCAGGTAAAAATCAAAACAAACTTCGTGATAATGAAAAAGTAAGCGACATTAAAAAGATAGTCGACACTTATGTAAGCTTTCAAAACAATAAACCCTTAACTACTGTAAATGGTATTGTAGTAGAAGATAAATACGCTTTTAGAGCAACTATCAAAGATTTAGAGGATAACGATTATAACCTTAACATTCCTCGTTATGTAGATACGTTTGAGGAGGAAGCAGCTATTGATGTAAAACAAACCCAAGAAACAATTGTATCATTAAAAAGTGAATTAGTTTCAGTTGAAGATAAAATGAATAAGTATTTAGCTGAGTTAGGATTTTAATTATAGAAATATGAGCATCACTAATACATCGCATATTGTTGATAACAACAAATTGAAATCTGACAATAATTACGACAATGAATCATCTCTTAATAGTTCAATACCTAATGATTGGAGTGAAGTTCAATTAAAAAATATTGGTAACACATTCACAGGCATAAGTGGAAAAAATAAAGATGATTTCGGATTTGGAAAACCATACATACCATATTTAAATATCTTTAACAATGCAATCATTAAAGATGACCACTTTGACTATGTCAACATAAAAGATAATGAAACTCAAGAAAAAGTCAAATACGGTGATATTTTCTTTACTACTTCTTCTGAAACACCGGAGGAAGTCGGAATGTGTTCAGTTTATTTAGGTAATTCACAAGAACTTTATTTAAATAGTTTTTGCTTTGGTTTTAGATTAACAAATGATATAGATTTTTCTCCAATTTATTTAGCTGAATTGTTTAGAAGTAATGTTGGCAGAAGAACAATTTACAAGCTGGCACAAGGTGCTACTCGATATAATTTATCAAAAACAAGTTTATTAAAAGAAAACATTTTTGTACCTCCTTTTAAACAGCAGCAAAAAATAGCTGAAATACTTTCTACTTGGGATGAAGCTATTTTTATACTAAAACAAACTTCTGAAACATTACGTGATAGAAACAAGGGACTTGCACAACAACTGTTAACTGGTAAGAAAAGATTAAAGGGTTTCAATGATAGTTGGTTAACTAAGAGAATAAAAGATTTTTCATTAGAAATATCTTCTAAAAACAAGGAAGATGAAGATTTGATAGTTTTATCTTGTACAAAGCATAGAGGTCTAATTCCTTCATTGGAATATTTTGGTAGAAAAATTTATAGTGATAATCTTAAAACTTATAAAATAGTTGAGAAAAATGTTTTTGCTTATGCTACCAATCACATTGAAGAAGGCTCAATTGGTTATCAAAATAAATACGAGAAAGCATTAATTAGTCCAATGTACACGGTCTTTAAAACAAACGACGATATTAATGATGAATTTCTATTTAGAGTATTAAAATCTAATACTTATATCCAAGAGTATCAGAAACGAATGGAAGGTTCTATTGATAGACGAGGTGGCTTAAGATGGCAAGAGTTTTGTAAAATTAAAGTTAACGTTCCATCTTATGAAGAGCAAACAGTTATTGCATTAGCATTAGAAACAGCAGACCAAGAATTAAAAAGCTACGAAACCAAACTAGAAGCCTTGCAATTACAAAAGAAAGGTTTAATGCAACAGTTGCTAACAGGAAAAATAAGAGTGAATGTAAAATAAAAAAATTATGAGCACAACCTATAATATCTATATTGACGAAAGCTGTCATTTAGAACATGACAAGTCAGAAGTTATGTGCATTGGCTATACAAAAATAGACCGTGAGCATTATGATGATTTAAAAAGCGTTATCAAAGCAATTAAGTACAAACACAAAAATCCGACTGAAGTAAAGTGGAATCAACTTTCTATGTCACGTTGGCCTTTGTATAAAGAGTTAATTGATTTCTTTTTTAGAAGCGATATAGAATTTAGAAGTGTACTTATTAAAAGCAAACAAAATTTAGGTCATATCCGTTATAATCGGGAAGACCAAAACAGTTATTACTACAAAACTTTAAAAATTCTATTAAATAATAGGGTTTCGAAGGAAAATGATGAATACCTTGTTTATTTAGATGTTAAAGATACAAGAGGTAAAACTAGGCTATTGTTACTAGAAAAGGAATTAAATATAGCACATGATAATAATTCACCATTCAAACACTTTCAACACATTCATTCAGATGAAAATGAGTTTCTACAATTAACAGATTTATTTATAGGTGCAATTTGTTACAAGGCAAGAAAAGAACATCTAAAAGAAACCGCTTCACCCATCAAAAAAATGATTGTAGAGTATTTAGAAAAAACTTCTAAATACATGTTAGATGATGGAACCGAACCTTGGGAAACAAAATTCTTTATACACGATTTCCAAATAAAACCAATGTCTAATGATTAACTTAGATGATTTAGAGGATTTATTTGACGATCTAGATGTAGTCGGTCCCACAGCAGCACAACTAACAACAATGCATGCCATTTATAGAGATGATTTTTTTCATGAGTATGTAGAAGTAGAAGGAAAAGAAATTACGTTAAAACATCAAAAATCATGGGTTAAAGGGTTTGAAGAATTACCGGAAACATTTGTCCATTTAATTACTAGGGAGCAATCGCATGGCAAACCTAGAGTTTTTGACAAGTATAGAGCAAACAGAATACATTGGGTTAAAAACATTTTGATGCAAAGAGATAATCCAAAAATCAAATACTTTGAAAAAATTGATAAGGGTTATCTAAAAAAACATTATTGGTTCGAAGAAAAAAACTTTGTTGTGGTTTTAAAGCCTGTCAGTGAAAAATTAATGATAGTAACGGCCTTTTACGTTGAGGAACTTAAAAAGAAAGACTTTGATTGGGATTACAAATTGTATCAAGAAAGTTTATGACAAAAAAAAACCGCACTTCGGTGAATGCGGTCCACATTTACGGTTCTGTGGGCAACCACGTCCTTTACACTTTGTGCATTGACAGTGCAAATATAGCATTAAGTTTATTAAATGCAATAGTTGTTAACAAAAAAGTTAACAATCATTAAAAAATTATAAGATTATGAGTACACCATCGTTCATAGAAGACCACATAGCACAGCTTCCCGCATTGAAGCTTTTAATTAATATAGGTTGGAAATATCTTACTCCTGATGAAGCTATTGAAGCTAGAGGCAATAGGACTTCTAATGTTTTATTAGAAAATATTCTAAAAGAACAATTGCGTAAAATAAACAAGATTGAATACAAGCAAAAAGAGTTTGAATTTACAGATGCAAATATAAGTAATGGTTTACTTTCATTAAGGGATTTACCTGTACAAGATGGATATATTGCAGCTAATAAAGCCTACTATGAACTAATAACATTAGGAAAAAGTTTAGAACAAACAGTTTTAGGAGATAAAAAAAGTTTCTCTTTTCAATATATTGATTGGAAAAACCTTGAAAATAACACCTATCATGTGACCGAAGAATTTAGTGTACTACGGTCAGAAAGAAACGACCATTATCGGCCGGATATAGTTTTGTTTATAAATGGCATTCCTATGGTGGTTATTGAATGTAAAAGTCCAATAGTTAAAGAACCTATTGATAAAGGAATAGAACAACATTTACGCAATCAACAAGATGACGGCATACGTTCATTATATCTATACAGTAACATACTAATGTCAATTGCTGTAAACGATGCAAAGTTTGCAACTACTGCAACACCTAAAGAGTTTTGGAGTTTTTGGAAAGAATTATTTAAAACCAAAGAAGAACAAGTGCTTTGGGAAGAAAGTATTTCAGACATCAAAACAAAATCAGTAAACAAAGACGATTGGTATAAATTAATTGATTGGCACGAAAAAAGAAATGAGTTTATTGCTAATGTGGTTGCCAATTCAGAAACAGTTACAGAGCAAGATAAATTAATCTTTAGTTTCTGCCAACCAAAACGGATATTAGATTTAATGTTCAATTATATAGTGTATGATGATGGAGTAAAAAAAATAACTAGGTATCAACAATACTTTGGTATTAAAAACACGTTAGCACGTTTAAATACTAAAACAAATAACAAATACACAGGCGGTGTAATTTGGCACACACAAGGAAGCGGAAAATCATTAACAATGGTAATGTTAGCTCAATTAATTGCGGCACATCCTAACATTAAAAATCCAAAAATCATATTAGTTACTGACCGTATAGACTTGGATAGCCAAATAACGGAAACATTTCAAAAGTGTCAGTTTCCTGTAGAGAATGCAGAAGTTGGGGCATCAAAAGAAATAATTAAAAAATTAAAAGGAGAAAAACTATCTGATAAAGAATTTGAAAAACTTAAAAAAGACAAAAGTTTATTAAACCTTATTGCGGAACCTGGCGATGCTGTAATAACTACTCTAATACATAAATTCAAAGCAGCAGTTGATGCATCTGTTACTCCGTTTCTGTCTTCTGAAATTTTTGTTTTGGTTGATGAAGGACATCGGAGTCAATACGGTTCTTTCAATGTAAAAATGCAACAAGTTTTCCCAAATGCTTGCTTTTTAGCATTTACAGGTACACCTTTAATGAAAAAAGAAAAAAGTACAGCTAATAAATTTGGTGGACTAATTGATGTGTATTCTATAAATGATGCAGTTGCTGATGGTGCTGTTGTTCCATTGCTTTATGAGGGTAGACATAATTTAATAGAAGTAAATGACAATCCAATTGACAATTATTTTAATAAAATCTCTGAACCGCTAACACCTTACGGTAAAGCAGCTTTAAAGAGAAAGTATAGTAGCAAGAACATGCTGAATAAGGCAGATCAAATTATTTATGCAAGAGCATGGGATATTGTTGAACATTTTGTAGACAATTGGCAAGGAACGGTATTTAAAGGACAATTAGTGGCCCCAAACAAAGCAACAGCAATTAAGTACAAAGAGTATTTTGATGAAATAGGAAAAGTGACTTCCGAAGTAATTATTTCTGCACCAGATACACGAGAAGGAGAAGAAGATGCTTTTGATAAAGTTGATGATAAAGTAAAAGCATTTTGGAAAGCTAAAATGGATAAATACAGTACTACTGAAAAGTATGAGAAATCAATTATTAGTGCTTTTAAAAAACAAGATATACCCGAAATTATTATTGTTGTTGATAAACTTTTAACTGGTTTTGATGCACCTAGAAACATTGTTTTATACATAACTAGGGCATTAAGAGAACATACATTATTACAAGCAATTGCAAGGGTAAACAGATTACATCCCGGTAAAGATTACGGCTATATCATTGATTATTATGGCAACCTTGAAAACTTAGACAAAGCTTTAGATACTTATTCAGGAGACAAAGCTTATGATGAAGAAGATTTAGCAGGTACTTTTACCAATATAAATGATGAAATCAAGAAACTTCCGCAAGCTCATTCAGAAGTTTGGGACATTTTTAAAACGGTATCTAATAAATATGACGAACCAGCTTATGAAGTGCTATTAGCAGATGAAGAAATAAGACATAACTTTTATGAAAAGGTATCAATATTTGCAAGGTTATTAAAATTAGCATTATCAAGTTATGAGTTTGAAACTAAAACACCTGATAAAGTAATTGCCAAATACAAAAAGGATTTAAAATTCTTTTTAGAATTAAGAATTTCAGTTAAAAGAAGATACTCTGACGAAGCAGATTATGCCTCTTACGAACCACAAATACAAAAGCTAATAGACAAGCATATTACAACTGAGGGTGATATGTTAAAGATAACAGATTTAGTAAACATTTTCGATAAAGAACAAAGAGAAGCAGAAGTTGAAAAACTAACAGGTAAGGCAGCAAAAGCCGACCACATAGCTAGTAGAACAATTAGAGCTATTAATGTAAAAGTTAATGAAGACCCTATTTATTATAAAAATCTATCGGCTTTAATACGTGAAACAATCGAAACATATCGTTTGGAACGCATTTCAGAAGCTGAATATTTGAGAAAAGTTAAAGAGTTTGAAGCTGAATTTTTAAGTGGTAAAAGAAACAATGTTCCAGATGAATTAAATGGTAATGATACAGGTATTGCTATATATAATTTAGTAAAGGAAATATTGAAAACAGAATTAGCATCTAAAGCTGAAATAGCTACTGAAATAGCAGTAGAAATAGATACTATCATTCGTTCGATTGTTTATGAAGATGAAATATTAGTTATTGACTGGCAAAACAAAACCGATATTGAAGGTAAAATTAAAATTGCTATTGATGATTATATTTTTGATTTAAAAGCAAAGTATGATTTAGATATTTCATTCAAACAAATAGATGATTTAGTAGAACAAGGATTAAATATTGCAAAAATCAAATTTGTATAATGATAGTAAAAACCAATAATATTAAATACGGCAAAAAGGAAATAAGCTATGAACTAATTTTTCAAGATAGAAAAACATTAGGTATAAAAGTGTTTCCCGAAGGCTCAGTAAAGGTATATGCACCATCAGATACAAGTAATGATAAAATTGAAGAAAAAGTTAAGGAAAAAGCACGTTGGATATTAAAACAACAAAATGAATTTTTATCCTATCATCCTTTAACTCCGGTTAGAAAATATATTAATGGAGAAACACATTTATATCTCGGCAGACAATATATTTTACAATCAGAAGTAGGTCAAGTTAATCAAGTTAAAGCATATAGAGGTAAATTAGTTGTACAGCATAAACCAAACACTAAGGTAGAAACAGTTATAAAAAATTGGTATAGAGTAAAAGCAATTGAATACTTCAATTCAGTCCTAAATGAAAAAATACATCTGTTTAATAAATATGATATTGAGAAACCTTCAATTGAAATACGTTCAATGAGTAAACGTTGGGGTAGTTGCACAGTGAAAGGGAAAGTGATATTAAATCCAGAACTAATCAAAGCACCTAAAGGAAGTATTGAGTATGTAATGATACACGAACTATGTCATTTAGTGCATCACAACCATACCAAAGCATTCTATGAATTACAAGAAAAAATAATGCCCGATTGGAAAAAGTGGAAAACAAAGTTAGAATATAGTTTGGTATAAATTAAATGATATGAGTAAAAACTACAAAATAATTAAGAATATAATAATAGGTTTTTCTATAATACTTTTAATCTTATTAATAATTTTTACGGTTGATATTATCAATGATGAGCCAGAATGGGCTTGGTTTGATATAGATTTTGACAATTCAAAAGTATCTAATTATGGAACATTATTAGGTGGTCTATTATCTTTCCTTGCAATATTGTTTGTAATTTTTGGTTTAGCAGAACAAAGAGAGCAAATTAATGATGAAAAAAACCAAAAAGATAAAGAAATAATAAATGAGTATGCAAGTAGATTAAAGCTGATGAATAGTTTATTACATAATATCTTAGAAGAAATTAAGCTACAAGGTGAAAGAATGGAAAAGTTTTTCAAAATAGAAAAAGAAAAGCCAACTCAATCAAATCTGACACACTTTTCCGCAAATAAAAGTTTCAATAGGATTCTTGAGATGGATAGTTTAATAAATTACAAATCTATTCGGCACTATTTTAAAAATGACGATGGGTGGGAAAAAATGTTCATAAATCTATACAATTATGTAGATTTCTATTCTGCATCACTTGAGGAACACCGCGAAAAATATCAAAACCACATAATAGATAAGGTTGAAAGGCAAAAAGAAATCAGTGATTTATGTCGAGATTTTCTAAATACTGGAGCAAGATTACTTGAAAAATATAGAAGAGAATTTGGTAATGAGATGTATTTAAATAAAAATTGGGCAAATGCATATAATGATTTTGTCCCTGCTTATTATCACTATGTTAATGAATGTATTGAAAATAAAGAACAAACAAATTTTAGATTTTTATCGGATAACTTCTTTTTAAAATTCATAGAAATCGCAATGCAAATAAGAGCTGAAGAAGGTTTTGATAACTTTGGAAGTGAAGATTTGGTTGATATAGCATCCACCATCAGAAAGAAAATATTTGAAATTGAGATGTATTCATTACAATATGCGGAAAATGTTGAATATTATTATGACGAATATTTCAATTTTGAATGTGAATATTATAAAAATTTCAAACAAATAATGGTTAATATTGAGAATAAATTAAGCTAATTAAAATAAGTATGAAAATCTATAACAATTCAGTAAATAACAGTTTAATTGTTTTAAAAGAAATTCCTTTTAAATTAGAAAAAGAAATTCAAAAACTATTTGAAAAAAACCTATTTAATTTAATGGGATTAACATTAGTTAAGTCTGAATTTATAATTAAAAATAAAAGAATAGATACCTTAGCATACGATAAGCAAACGAATGCTTTCATTATCATAGAATACAAAAGAGATAAAAACTACAGTGTTGTAGACCAAGGTTTAACATATTTAAATTTAATGTTGCAAAACAAAGCTGAATTTATTTTAACCTATAACGAAACATTAAAAGATGCATTACATAGTAAAGACGTAGATTGGTCTCAGTCCAGAGTAGCATTTGTTTCTCCAAGTTTTACAGAAAATCAAATATCGGCCAGCGATTTCAAAGATTTTGGTATAGAATTATGGGAAGTAAAACAATTTGAAAATAATATAATTAGCATCAATTCTATTAAAAAGAGTAGTGGTGCTCAAAGTATCAAACCTTTGTTAGAAAACAGTGAAAAACTAAAAGAAGTCAAAGAAAACATCAAAGTTTACACAGAAGAAGATCATTTTAAAAATGCGAGTGATAGTACTATTGAATTGTATGAAAAATTCAAAACTAGTATTCTTAATTTAGCAGACAATATTGAAGTTTTACCTCAAAAATATTATATAGCTTTTAAAAAAGGAAGCAATATTTCAGATGTAGAAATACAAAAGAAATCACTTAAAATATTTGTAAACACAAAAATTGGAATGTTAGATGACCCTAAAGGTTTAGCTAAAGATGTTTCTAATATTGGTCATCGTGGTAATGGTGATTTTCAAATACAAATAGAAAATGATAATGATTTAGAGTATATTATGAGCCTGATAAAGCAAATTATTAAATATTAAAAGAACTAAAATTAAAACAAAAAAATGATTATTGTATTATTGTGAAATAGGTAAATGATTGACTATTCAAATCGATACATTTTAAATTTCTCTTTACAAAACTAGTTCCATGATTAGCTGTCATGTACTCCATTATTTTGTTTAAATGATAGATTGTTTTTTTAAAGTGCTTGCTATAAGTAACACAGGCTGGATGAACGTCTACAGCACCAGTCTTGTCTGAATTTTCATTTAACAAATATCTTGCTCTTCGTGATAATTGAAATAGTTTTGTATAAGATAAATATATTTCTTCATCTACTTTTGATAATGATAGTAGATTGTATGGGCTTATTGCCGACGATACTTGACTGTGCGAAAGATAATTTTTATTTGTTTTTTGTACTATGTGGGCATTTATTAAATGTAATGCACAATAAAAGCTTACAGTAACTTGCCAGTCCCATCTATCATTTATTAAATTGTTAATATTTGATAAATAATCTAAATTGTTGTTAGATTGGTCGATGTGTTCTTGAAAGGTAGCCAAATAATACTAATTTATAGGTACACTTTTATAATGACTGGGTATTGGTAGTCCGTCGCAATCTTCTACAATAGTTGAAGATATATGAAATCCATACTTTGAATATTCAGCATTAATTTTAGCTTCAGTTAAGATTAATCCATCTTCCATAACTTCATCATCTTCTGAAACCTCTGCCCAAACTAATATTTTGGAATCTGATAATTCTAAAGCTATTTTTTTTGGTTTGCTTTTAGTTTTAACTAATTCTTTAAAGTAATCTGAAACGATTTTTGAAATAAAGTAGGCGGTACTGGCCTGTCTTCCTAAATGACTTATCATATCTTGATTACCGGAAATGAGGGTGTTGTAGATGCTTTTCTTATTTTCTTCAAGAACATCTATCTCGAGCAATGTTTGATCATATCGTAAATTAGTAACCATCTCATCAAACCATTGCTGTACATTATTTGGTTGATTCTGAACTAAATTCATATTTTGGATTACCATAAGGGAGTATTATTATTCAAATCTAAGTAAATTAAACTTAATTATAAACAAAAAATTGTTAAAAAAATTGTGCAAATATAAATAATTACATCAAATATTCCAATAGTAAATCATTTGAAATTGAAAGACCTATTAATTTATTTTAAAAATATATTTATTTATTAAAATTTAAATTAATTGAAAAGAACTAAAAACTAAAAAACTAAAAGAACTCTTCTCTGCCCGGTTTAACGTTTTAGTCCTCCGTTCACCACCGCTTGCCAACGCTCAAAAAAGTTTTTGTATGCCAGACGTTCATCCCTTCGATACAAAATGGTAGTAGGCAACAAAAACTTTTCCCAAAGCTTCTTTACATAATGTGGCATTATAGGGCATTAAAAAGGGTTAATATTGTTTTTGGTTTTTTCAATGCCCTATAATAACATTATGTAAAAAAGCCGCACGGCCATCGCTCGAAAGCCCCGCTCCAGCCACACATTTTTTTCGCTTTCCTCGCACCACCCAGCTTCAAAAAACACGTGGCTTCGCGGGTCTTACTTTGTGTTTTCATAAGTACGTTTGTCCTTTGCTTAAAAAGCCTTTTTTCAAATAACGTTTTGGCTATGGTTTTTATCAGCGAACCGCTTAAATCGGAAGTGTTTGCATTATATTTTGAAGTTGTTTTTAGTTTTCATAACAACTTTTAAACTTTTAAACCCTTAAACATTTAAACCTTTCAAGCAACCTCAAAATATAAATTCATCCGCAAGAGTATAGTTTTTATTTGCTTAAAGAAGTAGTGGTAATTGCTTTTAGTCTTGCCGATGCCATACTGCTTTAAACAACTTTTAAACTTCTAAACCTTTAAACTTTTAAACCTTTTTCGGCATCAGCAATCCTTAAAAGCAATCAGAAAATAAGTGCTAAGCAAATAAAAACTATACACTTGCTCTTCCTCCGAAACAAATTCTTCCTAAACACTTAAAAAAAGAGGTAGTATTTGCATTGTTTTTTGAAGGTGCCACCCATCTCCGCATCAAATCTTTCTAACTTTCTTTTTCAGTAAACTTTCAGGCACCCTCAAAAATCAAACAGTGCAGTAAGAGTTTCAAATTTCGTGTTCGGATAAAAAGCGTTGTTATTGTTTTTTGGTTTTTTCATCCGCCCCCAAAATTTGAAACCCTTACAAGACGACCCCAACTCCGAACGAGAGAAGAACCTGCTCCGAAAGAAATCCTGCTACTAAGAAACAATTCGGATTAAGGAAGAAAGTTCTACTCCGAAACAAAAAAAATAAAATAAAAAAAAAGAGAGCAAAGTTAAGTTCCGGGTTTACAAAAAAG
>Ga0209202_1001324_pt1 | contig 15595 bp, 15 predicted proteins | sample AD_UKC032_MetaG_FD_184416 | JGI IMG/M metagenome (GOLD analysis project Ga0209202, IMG submission 184416) | Active sludge microbial communities of municipal wastewater-treating anaerobic digesters from USA - AD_UKC032_MetaG (SPAdes) (version 2) | ecosystem: Engineered > Bioreactor > Anaerobic >... | reverse complement strand
TTCAGCATTGATCAACTTCAGGAGATTATCCATGAATTGGGGAGACAACATCTATGAAAATATTGATTGTCGATGACGAAGACATGTCTCTTTCCTCGGTGAAGAGAGTGCTCAAGTGGCGCGGCATCAGGAACGTCGAGGTCTGTGATAACGGTCGGGAAGCGATCAACAGAATTCGACTGGAAAATTTTGATATTGTGCTTCTGGATCTGCTGATGCCCGATGTTGACGGTATGCAGGTGCTTGAATCAACCAAACCCTTTTGCCCGGGGACGGAATTTATTATCTTGACCGCGGTTGATGATATTCAGACAACCGTGCGGGCCATGCGCCAGGGTGCTTACGATTATCTGGTCAAGCCCGTGGATAACGAATTGCTTTTTCTATCCATTGAAAGAGCTTATGAAAGAAAAGGACTTCTGGCCGGTCTCTCCATCAACGCCGGTTGTGATGCGGAGGATATTCCGACCGCATTTGCCGACACGATTACCCGGGATAAGCAGGTGAAGGCCCTGATATCCTATGCTCAGGTGATGGCGCGCAGTGGAAATCCGATGATGATCACGGGAGAGTCGGGAACGGGAAAAGAACTGATGGCACGGGGCATTCACCGGGCCGGGCCTGCGCCCGCCGGTCCTTTTGTGGCGGTAAATGTGTCCGCCATTCCGGCAACCATGTTCGAAAGCCAGTTTTTCGGACATGCCAAGGGAGCTTTTACCGGCGCGGAAAGTGCTCATTGTGGATTTTTTGAACAGGCGGACGGCGGCACACTTTTTCTGGATGAAATCGGTGAATTGCCGATTGGCCTGCAAGCCAAACTACTAAGGGTTCTGGAAGAAAAGACCTTCACGCCACTGGGCGCGAAAATTCCCGTGCGCGTGGACTTCCGGCTTGTTTCTGCGACCAATACCAATCTGGATGCAGCCTGTCAGGAAGGCAAATTCCGGATTGATCTGATGTACCGGCTAAAGTCCGCTTATGTCTGCCTTCCGCCCTTGCGACAAAGAAGAGGGGATATTGCGCTTTTGGCGGGCCACTTTCTGCAGAAGGCTTGTCTACGTCATTCAAAAAATATTGAGGGATTCAGTACCGAAGCCATGAATCTGCTCATACAGAAAGATTATCCCGGGAATATCCGCGAACTGGCGCAGATGGTCGAAAATGCTGTTTTGCTGGCTGAAGGGTCGGTTATCTTGCCCATGCATCTGGACGGGAATGGGATGCCTGAGATTCGGCCGTCGTTGTCCAGCCGGAATCTGTGTACACTCAAGGAAAATGATACAGCGCATGTGATGTTTGTTTTAAGTTCCACCGGTGGAAACCGTCGTGAGACCGCCCGAATTCTGGGTATTACCCTGCGGCAGTTGCAAAGGAAATTGGCCGAGATGAAAGGCTAATCCGGGAGAATCGGGCTCTGATTTTCCTCATGGCGCTTTTCTTGATCATCGCACAGGACATGCTTGTGGCTCAAGAAAGAACCAAGAAAGAAATTGACATCCAGAAACAACTTGCCTAAAGTTCCACACACTAAAGTAAGTTTACATCAAGTCTTGTCAGGCCATCACGGGGGTCCATGTAACGGCGTGAGCTCCTGGAAAAAGTGGCGAATCACTTCATGAAGGAGGAGACCACCATGAAAAAGTCTTTTGTGGCATTTTTGAAAGGGATTGTTTCTGTGCTTGTGGTCCTGGTATTTGTTGTCGCCATTGCCGGTTGTCAGAAAGAGGAAGGCCCCATGGAAAAGGCGGGTAAAAAGGTTGATGAAGGCATTCAAGCCACGACAGATGCCGCGAAGAAAGCCGGAGAGAAGGTTGGCGAAGGGATAGAAGCGACTAAAGATGTCGTGAAGCAGGCTGGTGAGAAGGTTAGCGAAGGAGCTGAAAAAACAAAAGAAGCCGTGAAAGGCGCCGCTAAAAAAGTTGAAGATACCGTCGAGAAATAAACTTTACGTTCTATTCCTCATTCAAACTCGACGACAAAGATTCGAACCACGCCCTACATTTATTTTGATCAGTGTATATGGACAGCCATGATTTTTCAAGAAACAGATTTGAATGATTTAAAAAAAGCAAAGGCTTTACTGGAAAACCCCGGTGTTGCGGTAAAAATCACTAATCTTATCGGTATCCCCATTGAAAGGGGTTTTGATTTTCTGCCTGAAAATTGGCACAAGAAAATCGGTGAAGTAACCCGGACGGCTTTATCCAAGGCCATTCATGCCGCAGTTTTTACGATGAAGGATGTTCCGGGCGAAGAGGCATCCAACGGCTTGCATAAAATAGCCGTAGCCATCACAGGCGGCCTTGGCGGTTTTTTCGGGATAGCGGCCTTGGCGTTAGAGCTGCCCATATCAACAACTCTCATGTTACGGTCCATAGCGGATATCGCGAGAAATGAAGGTGAAACGATCAGCGCTATTGAATCCAAAATAGCGTGTATTGAGGTGTTTGCTTTAGGTGGATTAAGCAAGAGTGATGATGCTTTTGAATCCGGATATTTTGCAATTCGTGCGGCTTTAGCAGGGTCTGTCCAAAAAGCCGCCGCGTCTATGGCGGGAAAAGGTTTGGCTGAAGAAGGCGCCCCCGCCCTCGTTAGGCTGATTATTCAAATTGCGAATCGTTTCAGCATCCAGGTGTCGGAGAAAGCAGCGGCACAAGCCATTCCTGCAATCGGTGCAGCGGGAGGGGCTCTCATCAATGCATTATTTATTGATCATTTCCAGGATATGGCACGCGGTCATTTCATTGTGCGGAGACTTGAAAGAAAATATGGTAAGGAAATCGTAAAAGCTAAATATAACATAATTTGAATGCGCTGAACCCTTCGAGCGGCTGCGAGGTTGAAAGCATTCAGGCGTCGGAGTTTGATTAAAAAAATTGCTTTTTGACCGTTAATGTACTAATTTTCACATGTGGGGTGCCGTTCAGTTCATGGAATGAACGGCTGAGATTATACCCTTTGAACCTGACCCGGGTAATGCCGGCGTAGGGAGTGGCGATTCTTGCAATCCAATCGAAGCCATATCCTTTTCGGGTGAAAGGGTATGGTTTTTTATTTTGTGGGTTACGAATGCATCAAAACATTGTCATTGTCAGCGGCGGGCGCCTGGGGAGTCTGGACTTTTTCCAGCAGAGAATGGCTCAAACGGACAACCGCCTATTGATCGGTTGTGACGGCGGCACGCGCCATCTGGCAGATGTCGGGATGATGCCGGATGTGCTGTTGGGTGACATGGACTCTATTGAGCCGTTGCAATTGGCGCCTTACGAACGTCTGGGGGTCAAGATCATTAAACATCCGGTCAACAAGGATTTTACTGATACGGCTCTGGCGCTGGATTACGCGCTTTCCTTGCAACCGGACGCTATTGAGATCTGGGGGGCGCAAGGCGGAAGAATGGATCATGCGCTGGCCAATCTTTTTTTGCTGATTAAGGGTAGGGAAGCGGGAATTAAAGTCTGTCTGATGGATGAGTACTGCGAAGCTTTTGTGCCCAAAGATGAAGTCCTCTTTACGGATGCCGCCGGTTGTCTGGTATCACTGCTTGCGCTCAGTCCCAGAGTCGAGGGTCTTACCCTTCGGGGATTTCTCTATCCCCTCATCGACGGGACGCTGATGATGTCTGAATCACGGGGCGTCAGTAACATCATTTGCGACAATTCAGCCGGAATCTGTGTCCGTTCGGGCAATCTGCTGGTGATCCGCTACTGGCAAAAAGATGTTTTTCCGGAGGCGAGCTGAATGAACAGGCTGTTCAAAGTCTTATGTGTTGGCGGTTCCGATTCCGGGGGCGGCGCAGGGATTCAGGCGGATCTGAAAGCCGTCAGTGCGTGCGGCTGCTATGCGCTAACGGTCATTTCAGCGCTCACGGCTCAGAACACGCGAGGGGTTCAGGCTATATATCCGGTATCGCAGAAATTCATTGCTGCTCAACTGGATGCCGTATTGAGCGATATCGGCGCTGATGCGCTGAAAACGGGCATGATGCTGACGGCGGGCACCGTCAATACCGTCGTCAGGAAGATTGTGCAATACGGTCTAAAAAATGTGGTTGTGGATCCGGTGATGATCGCCAAGGGGGGCCGAATGATGATGCAGGAGGCGGCTAGAAAAGTGCTGGTCAAAAAACTGCTGCCGTTGGCCAGGGTTCTCACGCCGAATATCCCGGAAGCGGAATGTCTAGCGCAGATGAAGATCCGGTCGATTGCAGCGATGAAGAAAGCCGCGGCCGTCATTGGGGATCTTGGCGTGGAAAATGTTGTGATTAAAGGAGGGCATTTGCCCGGCAGAAGGAATTTCGGCGGCACCGATATCCTCTTTGACGGGAAACGATATTACGAGTTTTCGGCAGACTGGATTGAAACAAAAAACACGCATGGCACCGGCTGCACATACGCCTCGGTACTGGCTTGCTGTCTGGCCCAGGGCAAAAATATTGTGCAAGCCGTCGAACAGGGGAAAATGATGGTAACGCAGGCAATTGGAAATTCACTGTCTCTGGGCAAAGGTCATGGGCCGGTGAATATTCTGGGGGAATTGTAATCAAACATATGCGGCAGGCTGAGCGGTATGAACTGAACATTTTTATCTCGCCGCAACCTGCGGCAAAATGAAGCTCGCCCCGCAGCAGCGGGATTAAAAAAAGGTTGGAGGCAACCATGACACAATTGGAAAAAGCACGCCAAGGGATCATTTCGGAAGAGATGAAATCCTGCGCATTAGAGGAAAACATTGAGGCGGAATTTATTCGGCAAGGCATGGTCGATGGAAGCATCGTGATTTGCCGTAATGTGAAACATACAGCCATTAAACCGCTTGCAATCGGCAAGGGCTTGCGTACCAAAGTCAATGCCAATATCGGGACGTCCAGAGACAACAATGATTTGATGGTTGAGCTGGAAAAATTAAAAATCGCCATAGCCGCCGGAGCCGATGCCGTGATGGATCTTTCCACAGGCGGCGATCTGGCGCAAATCCGCAAGGCGGTCATGAAGCAATCCACTGCGGCTATCGGAACGGTGCCGATTTATCAGGCAGCGGTAAAAGTTCTGGGCGAGAAGAAAGCGATCTCGGAAATGACCCCGGATGATCTATTCGCCGTCATTGAAGAAAACGGACGGGACGGCGTTGATTTTATTACGGTGCATTGCGGTGTCAATCGTCTGAGTGTGGCCGCTGTGGAAACGCAGGGCAGAGTTTTGGGCATTGTCAGCCGGGGCGGTTCCATGACGGCTAACTGGATGCATTGTAATCATCGGGAAAATCCGCTCTATGAAGAATATGACAGACTTTTGGAAATTGCACACCGCTACGACATGGTTTTGAGTCTGGGTGACGGGTTACGTCCCGGCGCTATTGACGACGCGACCGACCAGGGGCAACTGTTGGAACTTATTATCCTGGGACAGTTGGCCGCTCGTGCCCGCGCCGCGGGTGTGCAGGTCATGATTGAAGGGCCGGGTCATGTCCCGATTACCGACGTGGAAGCCAATATTCAACTTCAGAAAAAAATATGCCAGGGCGCTCCGTTTTATGTTCTGGGACCGCTGCCGACGGACATCGCGCCGGGTTACGATCATATCACCTCCGCGATAGGCGGCGCGATTGCCGGAGCCGCCGGAGCCGATTTTCTTTGTTATGTAACGCCAGCCGAACACTTGCGCCTGCCCACGTTGGCTGATGTCCGCGACGGTGTCATCGCCGCGCGAATTGCCGCCCACATCGCGGATATCGCCAAAGGGGTGAAGGGCGCAAGGGAACGGGACCGGAAAATGTCGCAATGCCGGAAGAACTTTGACTGGCAAGGGCAGGTGGATTTATCCATTGATCCGGAAAAAACCGTTGCCCTCCTCGAAAAAAGCAAGAGCGCCCAGGATGAAGGTTGCACGATGTGTGGTGAATTCTGCGCGATAAAATTAGGAAAGAGATAACCGGTTCAGGAAAAGATATTGACTCGGACGGCGGAAAATAAAGATGAAAAACGTCACACGGCGGAGGCGATCATTAGACGCTTGAAGCAGGCGGGTTTTGAATCTTATTTTGTGGGCGGTTGCGTGCGGGATTTTGTTCGCGGCGTTATCCCCGGAGACTATGACATTGTTACATCCGCCTTACCCAATCAGGTCGAGGTTTTATTTGAACACACGGTTGCCGTTGGCGCGAAATTCGGCGTGATGGTGGTGATTCAGGACGGCCATTCCTATGAGGTGGCGACTTTTCGCAGCGATGATGTCTATGAAGACGGCAGGCGTCCTACGCGCGTTCACTTTTCATCGGCCAAGGAAGATGTTTTCAGGCGCGATTTTACCATCAACGGTCTGTTGATGGATCCCGAAACCAATCAAATCATCGATTATATAGGCGGCCTTGCGGATATTGACCGAAAAGTCATCCGGACGATCGGAGATCCCGGCGTTCGTTTTCATGAAGACTATTTAAGGATGCTGCGGGCGATTCGTTTCACCGCTAATCTGGGTTTTGACATGGATCCGGCAACGCGAAACGCCATTCAAGTCCATGCGGCAAGTATCAAGGGGATCAGCGCCGAAAGAATTGCCGAAGAGCTTAACAAGATGCTGACGCGCGGAGGTGCCCGCCCCGGATTTGAATTAATGGTCGAAACAGGCATCTTGCAGCAGATCCTGCCGGAAGTGAACAGGATGCGGGGTGTTGGGCAACCGCCTCGGTTTCATCCGGAAGGCGACGTCTGGCAACATACGATGATCATGCTGGATCTATTAAGCGGCGAAACCAGTTCTTCTATCGACCTCTCGCTGGCCTGGGGAGCGCTTCTGCATGATGTCGGCAAACCTGTGTCACGCACTGAGGATGAAGCCGGCGTTCATTTTTATGGACACGTGCAATTAGGAGAGGAGATCGCCGAAGACATTCTCCAGCGGCTAAGATTTTCACGCGCGCAGCGTGAGACGGTGATCAGTCTGGTCCATCACCACATGGTCTTTATGAACGTGCAGAAAATGCGGCCCGCCCGTTTGAAGCGCTTTTTACGGATGCCGAATTTTCATCTGCACCTGCAATTACATCGCCTGGATTGCCTGGCCAGTCATGGAATGTTGGATCATTATGATTTCTGCCGATACCAATTACAAAATTTAGAACAGGAAGCGTTACATCCACCGCGTCTTTTGACCGGTGATGATTTGCTGATGATGGGATTTACTCCCGGGAAGCTCATCGGGGAAATATTGCGGGCCCTGGAAGAAGAACAGCTGGAAAACAGAGTCCATAGCCAGGAAGAAGCATTGGCCTTCGTGCAAAGCCGGTGGAAAACTTAATTTCATTGCGGAAGAGATGGGAAGATGAAAAAATTCTGCCTGAGTATTGCCGTGCTTTTGATGGCTGGTCTCTTGATGCAAGCGTGCACGAGCCGCGGCGCGAAAGTTAAATCCGTTTTACCCCGGCCGCAAAAGCGGCAGTTGGCGATCATGGGGTACACGATTCAAGCAGGCGCGTTCGCGCAAGTGGAACATGCCGTGCGTTTAACGGTAAAGCTCAAAGGCCAGGGGCTGGAGGCCACGTATTTCAAGGCATCCGACGGCCTGTTCAAAGTACGGTTCGGTAATTTCTCTTCAAAGGATACAGCGCGGCTTCGGGGGCGATCGCTGCAACGGGCGGGGGTGATCGAAGAATTTTATATCGTGCAACCGGAAGATTCCGCGGCGGTGAAGCGCGTGCAATATGGCACGGATTATTTGAGAGAATCGCTGGTGAAGAGTGCCCGAGATTTTATCGGCGTGCCTTATTTGTGGGGCGGAACATCCGCCGAGGTGGGCTTTGATTGCAGCGGATTAACAATGACGGTGTATCAGTTAAATGGTTTGGATCTGCCGCGGCATTCCCGAACCCAGTATGACGCGGGGGAGACAGTCGATCGGGGCGACTTGCAAAAAGGCGATCTGGTCTTCTTTGCAACAGGTGAACACGGGAAAGTGTCACATGTAGGTATCTATATCGGCGATGGTCAGTTTATTCACGCGCCGTCTCGCGGCAAAAAAATCCGCATCGACTCTCTATCCAGTGAATACTTCGTTAACCATTATCTCGGAGCGAAAAATTATCTCTGATGGAAATGAATCTCTGAAAACAAAGCCAGTGCTGGATCTCGTGATAATGGTGAAATACTTTGCCTGAAAAAGTCTTTGTCGCAAAATTTAATTTTTATCTTTCTTTGCCGATGAATTTTTTGTCTCGCTTAAATAAAAAATAAAAAATGAAATATTTTTATAGTTTTTGTTGACTGGAGAGAAAAAATAAAGTAAAATTAAAACAAATCAGAAAGATTATTCAATCTGAGACGAAAAAGTAAACTCAATAAAAGGAGGCTAAACCCAATGACAGCAACAGCGAAGAAAGTAGTAAAGAAGGCTGCAAAGCCCGCCGCAAAAAAAGCGACAGCGAAGAAGGTTGTGAAGAAGGCCGCGAAACCCGCCGCCAAGAAGGCCGTGAAGAAGGCTGTTAAGAAAACCGTTGCAAAAAAACCTGCGGCAAAGAAAGTTGTCAAAAAGGCAGCGGCCAAAAAGTAATATCCATAAACCATCATCATTTAAAGAGCAGGCTGACGCGAGTTGCCTGCTCTTTAAATTTCAGCGCCATCCCATTATTTTCCACCAGACGATTTTACGCCAATCCGCCGAATTGATTCTGTACAGAATAAAGCTTGTTTGAAAAAAAAAGAATTCAGTGCTATAAAAATTCAAAATGGATTCGTTCCAGAAGAATGACGTTTTCACATGACCAGGGAATCGTGCATCTTTGTTTTGCGTATAGAGGTGATTCATGACCAGAGACTTAATTCTGAGTATCGACAACGGCACACAATCCGTCCGGGCTCTTATTTTTGATTTAAAAGGAAACCTGCTTTACAAAAAAAGGGTTCCGATGCAGCCGTATGTCTCACGTGAACCGGGTTGGGCGGAACAGGATGTCGGCTATTACTGGACGTCGCTTTGTCAGGTCTGTCAGATGCTCTGGCGTGAAACGTCTGTGTCGAAGGAAGCCATCGCAGGGGTGACGCTGACGACACAACGCGCCACAATGATCAATCTTGATAAAAGCGGTAAACCGTTGCGTCCGGCGATGGTCTGGCTGGATCAGAGGCGCACCAGCGGCTTGAAACCCATAGGCGGATTGTGGGGGCTGGCTTTCAAACTGTCGGGCATGAGCGAAACCGTAGCGTATTTTCAGGCGGAGGCGGAGAGCAACTGGATTAAACGCTATCAGCCGGACATCTGGAAGAAGACGAACAAGTTTCTGTTCCTTTCAGGCTATCTGACCTATTGCCTGACGGGCCGGTTTGTGGATTCCGTTGGTTGTCAGGTCGGCTATATTCCGTTCGATTATAAAAAGAAGGTCTGGGCGCCGTCATGGGACTGGAAATGGCGGCTTACTCATATTGAACCTCAGATGCTGCCGGATTTGATCCCGCCTACAGGTGTGCTGGGACAAATTACCCGTCAGGCTGCCGCAGATACGGGAATACCGGAAGGATTGCCAGTGATCGCCGCCGCTGCGGATAAGGCCTGTGAAGTCATCGGCGCCGGATGTCTGGAACCACATGTCGGCTGCCTGAGTTACGGCACAACCGCCACGATCAATACAACGCACTATAAATATGTTGAAGCCATTCCGCTGATTCCCCCTTATCCTTCGGCAGTGCCGGATGCCTATAGTTTGGAAATACAGATTTACCGGGGCTACTGGATGGTCAGTTGGTTTACGGAGCAATTTGCGCAGTTGGAACAGCAGATTGCCAAGGCACGGGGTGTCGAAGTCGAAACGCTAATTGAAGATCTCTTGCATGAAGTGCCACCGGGTTCCATGGGCTTGATTCTCCAGCCCTACTGGTCGCCGGGCGTCAAAGTGCCGGGGCCCGAGGCTAAGGGCGCTGTCATTGGTTTTGGCGACGTGCATAACCGGGCGCACTTTTACCGCGCTATGCTGGAAGGTCTGGCGTATGCCTTGAGGGAGGGTAAAGAGCGTCAGGAAAAGCGCAGCGGCGTAAATATTACTGAACTTCGTGTGTCCGGCGGCGGATCGCAAAGCGACTCGGCCATGCAGCTTACCGCGGATATTTTCGGTATGTCCACGGCTCGTTCACATATTTATGAAACATCGGGGCTGGGTGCCGCTATCGACGCGGCGGTTGGTTTAAAGCTGCACCGGAGCTTCAAGGAAGCTGTCATGGAAATGACACACGTCGGACAATATTTTGAACCGGATTTAAACACACACAAGATATACAATCAGCTTTACAATCGTGTTTACAAACAAATGTATAAAAAGTTAAAACCCCTCTACGAGGAAATCCGTGACATCACCGGCTATCCCAAAAGGGTGGGGGATGTGTGAATCGTGGATAGTGTATTGACAGAAGAAATAAACAAGCATATAGCGGAAACGTAAAATTTATACATAAAAGGCAGATCCAATTCATGTTGGAATTAAAAAATTTGTATTTCACGGTGCAGGAGAGTGACGGGATCAGCGGCGTGAGGCGCAATATTATCGACGCGATGAATTTCACTTTCGAAAAGGGCAAGTTTTACGCAATCACCGGACCCAACGGCAGCGGCAAAACCACCCTGGCTAAATTAATCATGGGTATTAATCCGGTATCACAGGGAACCATTGTTTTCGATGGACAGGATGTTACGCGCCTGACGATCACCGAACGTGCCAAAGCCGGTATCGCCTACAGCTTTCAACAACCCGCTCGGTTTAAAGGAATTACCTTTCGCGACCTGCTGACCATTGCCACCGGCATTGAGGATGAAAATAAACTGCTTGCTATGCTTTCCAGAGTGGGTATTTGTCCCCTGTCCTTTCTCGACAAAGAGGTGGACGCCAAATTGTCCGGTGGTGAAATCAAGAAAATTGAATTGGCGATCACCATTGCCGCGAATCCTAAAATGGCCATCTACGATGAACCGGATACGGGGATTGATTTGTGGACGATTGGTCCGATGGTGAGTCTTCTGAAAAAAGAATTGGCTGAAAATCGGACAACAACCCTTGTGATCAGCCATAATAAAGCCTTTTTAGAGGCGGCGGATGTGATCCTGATCATCGATGCGGGCAAGATTGTCTATCATGGAAATCTAAAAGGTGCCCTGCCGCTTCTGGATGATTTGAGTGTGTGCACTTATCGGGACAGCTGTGAAGGAGATCGAGATGCTGGATGCTTTAGATAAATCATTATTAAAAACGGTTGCCGATCTGGAAGGTCTGCCCAAAGGCGCCTACAATATACGAAAAAACGGCAAACTACTGAGCCGTCAGGTATCGGCCAATATCAATATTGAAAGTAATGCCGAAGGGACAGGCATTATTGTCAAGATTAAATCGGGCACTAAAAACGAATCCGTCCATATTCCTGTCATTTTGAGCCAGGCCGGTCTATATGATGTTGTCTATAACTCATTTATCATCGGGGACGACGCGGAGGTGACGATTATAGCGGGCTGTGGCATCCACTGCGGTTCGTCCGAACCGGAGGGGCACGCGGGCATTCATGATTTCCAGGTCGGCAAAAGGGCGAAGGTAACGTATGTTGAAAAACATTATGCCTCGGGCGACGGTAAGGGGCGCCGAACGCTCAATCCGACGACCAAAGTATTTCTGGACGAAGGCGCGCACGCGGAGATGGAGTTGACCCAGATCAGCGGTGTCGATGAAGCCAACCGGCTCAATGAAGCGGTGTTGGGACCGGACAGTCTTTTATTGATTATGGAAAGAGTCTTGACGGATGGTGAGCAAACAGCCGTGTCCCAGAATAACATTGTCTTAAAAGGTGCGGGAAGCCGTGCCAACATGATATCGCGATCAGTGATGAAGGGCAATTCCAGACAGACTTTTTATGCGACGATGGACGCGCAAAACAAATGTTTCGGTCATATTGAATGCGATGCGATCATTATGGATAACGGAACCAATGAAACCATGCCATCGCTTAAAGCCGGTCATCCCGACGCAGAATTGACGCACGAAGCCTCGATCGGTAAAATTGCGAGTGATCAACTGACCAAGCTGATGAGTTTGGGTTTGACCTATGACCAGGCGGTGAACCGGATTATTCAGGGCTTCTTGAAATAGCTTGGCGTGGCGAACCCTCATAGAGAGCAGAGCCGTTTTTGCCAGTTCAGCATAAAATGGACTTGATCATACGGCATTCTTTTTCCCATCGGGTATGGTTGCTTCTGTTGCCGAGCTCCCTGCTGAGACTTTGGGGTTGCGCCAACCTGATAGAAACCATGCCGCCTCCTCCGGATTTTTTATCCCGAGCAGGACTCACCGGCCCTTATGATCGAGATATTCCAACTTCACAAGCCAATTCAATCAAAAGCGCCAGCCTGATGCTGGATGGGGCGGCGTTTATCATGACCTGCCAAGATTAAGCAAATGGATCAATCGGCTTAAAACTGAATCCGGGAGAGGTTGTCAGTGGCTAAATGGTAATTTCACAAATTGCCCTTGTGATTTTACTATAATTTTGTCAAAATACAGTTGATCGTATATGAAGTTACCATAAAAAATAAGAACAAGGAGATGACTATGTCAAAAACAGAAGATGCTCTAAAAGAAGCCTTTGCCGGTGAGTCACAGGCCAACCGTAAATATCTGGCATTTGCCGCCAAGGCGGACTCGGAGGGATTCCCCCAGGCCGCCAGACTGTTTCGGGCCGCAGCCGAAGCGGAGACAGTCCATGCCCATGCCCATCTGCGGGCCATGAAAGGCATCCGGTCCACCCAAGAAAACCTGCAGGAAGCTGTTGCCGGTGAAACGCACGAGTTTAAAAGCATGTATCCGGCGATGATTGAGAGCGCCAAAGCTGAAGGGCACAAGGAAGCAGAGCGTTCGTTCCATTTTGCCAATGAAGTGGAGAAAATTCACGCCCGGCTCTATCAGCAGATGCTCGATTCCGCGGATGCCGCGAAAGACAACTACAGCTACTATGTTTGTCCCGTCTGTGGCTTTACCGCGGAAAAAGAAGCGCCGGAAACCTGCCCCGTTTGCGGCGCCAAAGGCAAGATGTTCCGGAAAGTTGATTGAGGGTAACCGATCAGTTATCCCCCGGCAGCCGGTAAAGTAAAACCGGATCTGTCGGGGGATTTTAAACCGGTCATTCAGGCCGGACGCTTTGGCCATTTTCTTCTCCAGAATTGCTCACGACAAACAGCAAGGATCGATTGGGCAGAGAAATGAAAGAAGTTCTCGTCGCCACAAGCGGCATTATATTATTCCTGGTAGGCATGATTCGCCTTTCTTCCACCGTCCGTCGGATGATGAACGCCAGAATAAAAGAATTAGTCAAGTATGCCGTGGAGAAACCTTTCTACGGCTTGGTCACCGGTATCGTCTCCACGATTGTCTTTCAAAGCTCTTCGGCGTCAACCGCGCTTACGATTGGATTGGTCAGCGCCGGTCTGATCGGCTTTTATAGTTCCCTGGCCATTATCTTAGGCGCGGATATCGGCACAACCCTGACGGTACAATTTGTCATCTGGCGGTTTACGGAATTTTCTCCTTTTTTTGTTTCCATCGGAGGGATTTTGTGGCTGACCCGCCGGGGCAAATGGAAGGTTGCCGGCGAAATGATTTTTTATTTCGGGTTGATCTTCTTTGGTCTGGAAATCATCAGTCAGGCGGCGGCGCCTCTCAAGCAATCGCCAGCCTTTATTTCTTATTTTACTCAGATCAAGAATCCGCTATTGGGAATTGGCTTGGGGATCTTGGTTACAGCCGTCATCCATGCCTCCGCAATACCGATCAGTATTCTGGCTGTCCTGGCGCAACAGGATCTGGTCCTTTTGGAAAATGCCGTGCCTGTTATTTTGGGCGCCAATATCGGTACGACCGTGACAGCTTTATTGGCCGGCACGGTTGCGAATGTCAATGGTAAAAGAACCGCCGTGTCTCATCTGATTTTCAAATGCATGGGTGTTTTGCTTTGTCTAATCGGGTTCCCGTTTTTTCTCGACGTCCTGAAAAGCATGTCTGAAAGTGTCGCTCAGCAGATCGTTTGGGCCCATTTTTTACTAAATTTGCTGATTGTTGCCGTTTTTATTTTTCTTCTGCGTCCCTTTGCCGCGTTGATGAAAAAAGTTTTACCCGGTGAAGAAGACGCTCTGCCGGTCTGGCCGGAATATCTCGATCGTAAAGATTTAATCAATCCGGTCAAGTCGCTGGATCACGTGCAAAAGGAGTTGCAACGGCAGATAAAACTCGTGCAAATCATGTTTATCAGAACCGTCAAGCAAATGTCACAATATGAAGAAGGAAGGTGCAGAGATATTTCTTATATTGAGATGGTGGTCGGAAATTTGCGTGCACAGATCGTTAAATTTCTCTGGAAAGTATCCGATCGTTCATTATCTCAAGAGCTTTCCCAGTACGTTTTTGCCTATACGGCCATGACCGGAGACATACGAAGCATCGGCAATCATATTCAGTCGATCAGCGCTCTGACCAGGCAAAAGGCTTTGCGCAAAATCAAATTCAGCGACTGCGGCGAAAGAGAATTTCAGAGTATTCTTTCTCTGGTAAATCGCAATCTACAAGATGCTTCGATGTTGATGGAAATATTCGACGTTGAAACGGTGAAGGATGTTATCCGTCGTGAGGAAGAGATTGATGTGAGGGTCAAAGAATCACTGGATAATCATCTGAAAAGATTTCACCTGCGCGAATGCAGTCCGGAAGCTGGCCCCATCTTTGTCGAAATGCTCGGTCATCTGGAACGGATATCCGATCTTTGTAATAATATAGCGGAGTATGTTTGGGATATTCAGTAACCGTGTTACCCAAGTGAAAAACGTATTGCCTGTATCGAGAATATCTTCTATAATGACATAAAAATGATGATTATCCACCAAAGGGGGTATTCATGGACAAAAGAATGAACGCATTGGCTTTTGCTTTGGAGAATGAAGAAAAAGAACGCGAGTTTTACCTGGCCCATGCTCGGAAAACTAAGAATATGGCGGGAAAAAACATGTTCAAGCAGATTGCGGATGAGGAAAAAGAACATTACGAGATGCTGAAGAAACTTCATGATAAATGGGCCGAGCAGAAGAAATGGCCAGCCACCGTTCCCCTGAAAGTGAAGAAATCATCGGCCGGTAACGTTTTAAGATCCATGTCCGGCAAAAAATCCGCCCGTATTACCGGCACGGAAGATGAGCTCAAAGCCGTCCGAACGGCTATTGATTTTGAGGCACGCGGCGTCGCGCTATATTCCAAACTGGAAAAACAATGCACCGACCCGAAAGAGATAGCGTTTTTCCATATGTTAGCGGGTGTCGAGCGCGAGCACCTTTTGTCGCTTAAGGATACGGAAGAATTTCTGGCCGATCCGGCCACGTGGTATCAGTATATGGAAAAATCAGGTTTGGACGGAGCATAGTGATTTGCTGCAGAAAGAAGTCTATTTGACAGAAAATCTAAGGATGATTATCAATCATAGCTTCCTCCTACCATTAATTCCTGTATAAATATTCTGTAAGCAGGTAAGAGTTGCCCCAAGAAAGGCAGGAGGACTTATAGCTTCCTGGGTCGTGCGAACCCTTATTTTTCAGTC
>Ga0209202_1001323_pt1 | contig 15614 bp, 24 predicted proteins | sample AD_UKC032_MetaG_FD_184416 | JGI IMG/M metagenome (GOLD analysis project Ga0209202, IMG submission 184416) | Active sludge microbial communities of municipal wastewater-treating anaerobic digesters from USA - AD_UKC032_MetaG (SPAdes) (version 2) | ecosystem: Engineered > Bioreactor > Anaerobic >... | reverse complement strand
AAAAAATAAAATGCGCCCAATTCATCCGGGTGAGATATTAAGAGAAGAATTTCTAGCACCGCTTGGAATGAGTGCTCATGCGCTGGCGATGGCGCTTAAAGTTCCAGCTCCTCGCATCAATGACATCGTTAATGAACGTCGTGCAATCACTCCCGATACTGCGTTAAGATTATCACGTTTTTTTGGCACCACCGCACAATTCTGGCTTAACCTACAAACCAGTTATGATCTTAAAATAGCGGAAAAAGCAATTGGCGCCAAAATAAAATATGAAGTGCATGCGCGTCTGGTTGCTTAAATATTTTTAGGTATAATTCGGGTTCATGATGACTCCCGAATTGACACAGTTCATCCGCCACCGTTACGCTAAGCATATACAAAATATGATTTGATTCCTTTTTTCTGGGTATGATATAATAGAATACCTTTCAAGGAGGTTTATTATGGGAAAAGCAAAAATAGCAATTACATTGGACGCCGAATACATTGGCGAATTGGATAGGCTGGTCGAAGAGAACTATTTTCAAAATCGCAGCCAGGCAATCGGCGATGCTGTGCGCGAAAAACTTACCCGCATAAAGCGCAGCCGCTTGTCTAGGGAATGCGCAAAACTCGATCCGAAATTTGAAAAAGCAATGGCGGAAGAAGGATTAGCTGAGGATGTAAGCCAATGGCCAGAATATTGAGAGGTGAAATCCGGTGGGCGGATTTGAATCCCGTGCGAGGTCATGAACAGGCAGGCTTGCGCCCTGTGCTCATTTTGAGCCACGACGTTTTTAATGAAAGCTCAGGTACAGTTATAGCCGTGGCTATTACAAGCCAACCACAAAAAGCGGGATTCCCCTTAACCCTTGAACTGAAGTCTCCAAATTTACCCAAGAAATCATGGCTTAAAATTAGCCAAATCCGAACCCTGTCTGTAGAAAGAATTGGGAAAGTCATCGGAAAAGCATCGCTGGAAGAGTTAAATCAGACCATAGAAGGATTGAATGAAATTATTGCGTAACCAGGCCATACAGCCGATCGATACGCTCCGGGGGGTGAGCTTTTCGTTAAGCCAAAAAAATGATATTGACATAAGGTACATTGGCAGCAGGGGCATTTGCTTTGAACAAGTTGTCCTGCTAATGGAAAAAGGAGAAGTTCTCGATACCATTGAGCATCCAAATCAAGAAAGGTATCCCGGACAAAAAATTGCTGTGGTTATAATTGATGCTTACGCATATCTTGTTCCTTATGTTGAACACAATGAAGAGATTTTTCTTAAAACAATTATACCCAGCAGAACAGCGACACACAAGTATTTGAGGGAAGGGAAATGAAAAAGATAATTCTAGATGATGAGGAAAAAGATATTCTTGAATCATATGAACGCGGAGAATGGGTACCGGTTAAGAATGCGAAGAAGGAAATCAAGAAGCTCCAGCAGTATGCAAAAAATACACTGCAAAAAGACAAGAGAATAAACATCCGCATGTCTTCAAAAGATTTGGATCAGGTACAGGTCATTGCAGTGCAAGAGGGTATTCCTTACCAGACCCTGGTATCCAGCATCATTCATAAGTATGTTTCTGGGTATCTTATCGAGAGAAAAAAGGCTTAGCAAATCAATACAGCGGACTCGCTACGCTCCCCGGCTGATTTCGTCGTTATGCCCAATAATAGTTCTTGCTTGTACTAAATAATGTGCGTTATGGTGTACAATAAATAGTGTCTTATTAATGAATATGTGAGGTGTAAAATGCAGAGATTAAAAATCGATCAAGATATTAAACCATTATCTGAGGTTAGGATAGGTATTGCAAGCTATATTAAGCAAGTTCGTGATACAAAAAGGCCTGTGATTATTACGCAACATGGTAAAGGAGTTGCTGTATTACTGGATGCTTCTGAATATGAAAACATGCAAGAGAGGATTGAACTTTTGACAGATGTTCAGACATCTCTTGGCCTACTCGCAAGCGGTCAAGGCATTACTCATCAAGATGCAAAAAATAAAGTCTTGAGAAGGCTCAATAAATGAAAATAATTTGGTCACCGTTGGCTATCGACAAAGCTTCGGAAATCGCTGAATATATAGCCTTAGACAAGCCGTCAGCAGCAAGGAAATGGATTTCAACTTTATTTTCAAAAGTAGAAAAACTGGCATCTTCACCCAAAATTGGCCGGGTTGTTCCTGAAATTGGAGATCAACAATTCAGAGAGATGATTTACGGTAATTATCGCATCATATATCGCATCGAAAAAAGGCAATTATCAATTCTTACAATCAGGCATGGAAAACAGATATTGCCAATTGAAGATATTTTAGCATAACAAAATCAACACACCCGATCGATATGCTCCGGGGGGTGCGCTTTTCGTTAAGCCAAAAAAATGATATTGGCATAAGGCACACATTGGCGTAATTTATACACATGAATATGTTCAGATGGGACAATGAAAAGAATGAATTATTAAAGAACAGCAGGGGTATTTGCTTTGAATTCTGGGGACATAACACTTAATTCAAGAATCTCAAGAAAAAGAAGTGGAATTAAGTGTTGTGTTTGAATGTATAAGAACTAATTAATAACAGGAAGCCGCCTATGGTATTGATAGCTTAAAGCGGTCGGATCGGCATAGCCGTCCGAAATCAAAATACCAAAAGGAGGCTTCCATGGAGAGATTATACTACATTGGGTTGGACATTCACAAGAAGACAATTTCATATTGCGTAAAGAAGGTAGACGGTACTGTTGTGCAACAAGGGAAAATAGCAGCCGAGCGCGAGGCATTGCTTAAATGGATGGAAGGTTTGCCCGGCCCTTGGTATGGCGCTATGGAAGCGACTATATTTACCGGTTGGATATATGATTTTTTAAAACCCCATGCTGTAGATTTGAAGGTTGCTCATCCCGAGATGCTCAAGGCGATTACGGCGGCGAAGAAGAAAAACGACCGTGCTGATGCGGAGAAGATCGCTGATCTGCTAAGGGTAAATCTATTGCCGGAATGCTACATGCTTTCGGAAGAGATACGAGAGCTGCGCCGAATCCTGCGCTACAGGAACATGATCGTTCGAACCGCCACAAAGATGAAAAACAAGATATCGGGATTATTGATGGAAACCGGAACTCCATATAACAAAAATAAACTACACGGCAAAAAGTATTTTGGTAATCTACTGGAGCGGGTTGAAGACGTTTCCGATTCGGTAAAGGATATGTTGAAGCTTAGCCGCAGTAGTTTGGAGATGTTTGAGGCTATTCAAAAGAAACTGGTTCATACGTTACGGAAAGACAACCTGATTCGTGAACGGGTTCGGAGATTGATGAGCATCAAGGGCGTTGGGGAAGTTATGGCTCTTACCTGGACGCTGGAGATAGGTGACCCATCCCGTTTCCACTCATCACGTCAGGCAATCAGTTATTGTGGCCTTTGCAGCGCTCAGCGGGAATCAGCAGGAAAGGAACAACGCGGGCCTATTTCCAAGAAGCGTAATAAATATTTACAGACAATGCTGATTGAGGCAGCCAAACTGGCGCCCCATTGGAATCCGCAATTGGCAGCGCTTCATGAGAAGGAACTAACCCGTGGCAACCGTAATCGGGCCACAATATCTGTTGCCCGCAAATTAGTGGAATACATGATGGCGGTTGAACGACAACAAAAAGATTTCGTGCCGTCGGAACTGGCGGCCTGAAAGGAGATTACATAACCTTTTTCACCGAATGATCTTCCCGCCGGTCCTCGCTTTCGCGGGGGACTGCGTGAGTCCAAAAGGCTTCACGCTCATTCTTATGTTTTGAGGCTGGCGGGTTGACCCAAACTCAATCTTCGGCAAAGGTCAAAAAGGATTGGTTCTATCCGGATACTTATGTGGTTCTTGTTTCTTATGCCCTGAGTGATGGTATGGTGCCGCGCCTCCGACGAGCCAGATTTAATAGCCCATTCTCGGCGCGAACATCGCACAGTGGGACTTCGGGCAAATACCATTAGCCGGATCAAACCGAATGCCCTATGGCATTTATGACCTGATACCGTAAATGGATGTCTGGTCGCCTGATCATAGGCTGACCCATTGGAAAGAATGAAAAAGATTGGACGGGAAAAAGGAGTTCAATGTAACCACCGGCGGCATCCGGGAAGGTCAAGGAAAATCTCCGTTTTTCTCCTTGACATTTCTTATCATGGATGTCCCCCGAATTACCCCCGAATTGACCCAGAATTGACTCTAACCCTGCGCTCCAGCGGGACTTGCCGCAAGCGGCGCGCCCCTGAGCTTCGACGTTATATGCACCAAAATAATATCTTTCAATTTTAGATACTGATGTGTATAATACATCACAGCATACACATAGGAGGCAGGAAATGAGAACAAATGTAGTCATAAATGATAATCTGATGGCATCAGCCCTAAAAGTTTCCGGTTTCAGAACGAAAAAGGATGCCATAGAAGAGGGGTTGAAACTGTTGGTCCAAATGAACAGCCATAAAGAAATCAAGCGGTTTCGCGGAAAGCTGAAATGGTCCGGCAATCTCAATGAGATGAGGACAGATAAGTGATTCTCGTTGATTCGTCCGTCTGGATTGACTACTTCAACGGTAATCAAACATCTCAAACGGACTGGCTTGATTCATCACTTGGCAATACGCCAATCGTAATCGGTAATCTTATCCTAACGGAAGTTCTCCAGGGATTCAAGAATGACAAGGATTTTAAGATAGCCAAGGATCTTCTTTTGAGAATTCCGTTCATGTCAATGGGGGAACAGACATTAGCGCTGGAGAGTGCTATGAATTATAGGTTTCTGAAAAGGAAAGGTGTGACCGTAAGGAAAACCATAGACGTTATTATTGGAACTTTCTGCATACACAACCAGCTAACACTCTTACATTGCGACCGTGATTTTGATCCTATGGTCAAATATTTAGGTTTGAAGATAATCGACATATAACAAAATCAATACACCGGATTGCTACGCTCCGGCTGATTTTTTCGTCGGCTGAAGAAGATAGAATAAATATCGCAACTGAGCTTGACTAAAGCATTCATGGGTAGTACAACCAACACTACAATAGGAGGTACAACCCATGCCAAAGGCACCAAAAATTATACCCATTTCCGATCTGAGGCAAAATGCCAGTGATATAGTGAAGAGTGTTTCAACTTCCAGAGAACCTGTTTTTATTACACAGCGTGGAAGAGCGGCTGCTGTCATGGTCAGTATGGAAGCCTATAAAAACGCACAGCATGAAATGGATATATTGCACTTACTCGCCAGGGGCGAGAAAGAAATAGCAGCAGGAACTGGTTATGAACTTGACGATGTGCTGAGAGAAGCCGACCTTTATCTTGAGGCTGCAAAACTTTGAGAATATTATTTACGCCCACAGGCCGCCGCCAATTTCTTGAAGCCATCGCGCATATACACAGAGACAAGCCTTCTGCCGCAAAATCTTTTCGCCAAAAAGCAGAGAAATCCTTATCTCGACTCAAGAAGTTTCCTGCGTCGGGAAGGCCGCTTCCAGAGTTTCCGGAACTTCCTTTTCGTGAAGTCATCGTAAATCCCTATCGTTTTTTCTATAAGGCTAAGGATAACGATGTATGGATCGTGGCGGTATGGCATGGCGCTCAGCTGCCTGATGAACCAGAAAATTAATGGGTAAAAAAAGCAATCCAGCAGATCGCTACGCTCCGGGTGATTTCTACATTCGGTGAAAGATTATAGAAATATGCATGATTTTATGATAACTATCAATTATGATTAAAAAAGTTGTTCGCAGAAGTAGTCTTTATAATCTCCAATCTGCCAAGATCGATCTCTTGTACTGGTTAAGCCGACCTGCGGAAGAACGCGTTGCAACCGTCGATTATCTGGGAAAGCAATATTATGGAAGCACAGGAAGACTTCAAAGAGTTGCTAGAGTTATTCAACGGGCATAAAGTTGAATACATGATTGTCGGGTCTTATGCTCTCGCATACCATGGAGTGCCGCGTTTTACCGGCGATATTGATATTTTTGTTAAACCTTCGCTCGATAACGCACAGAGAATCTTATCTGCTTTGTCTGATTTTGGTTTTGGCTTGCTTAGCCTGACAATTGACGATTTTCAGAATCCTGATTCCGTAGTCCAGCTCGGTGTTCCCCCAGTTCGCATTGACATCATGACTTCAATAACTGGTGTTACATGGCAGGAGGCTGATCAAGGGAAGCTGGAAGGGGTATATGGAGATATTCCTGTTTACTTCCTGGGCAGAGAACAATACATAGCCAATAAACGGGCTATTGGCCGGAAAAAAGATCTGGCAGACCTTGAATCTCTTGGTGAAGAATAATTTCGCAATAAAACCAAACAAATCGCAACCCACTAGGCCGCTCCGGCTGATTTTTTCATTGGCTATAAAATATTGCCGTTTTGCCGTTATGGTGTTATGGTGACATAGCAACAAAGGAGGTGAAATTTATGGGAACAGCAGCAATGCGCGCAACGGTCTATTTAGACCCGGAATTGCACAAAGCACTTCGACTTAAGGCAGTTGAAACTTCACAGTCATTATCAAAACTTGTCAATGATGCCATCAAGGAAGCCCTGGCGGAAGATGCTGAAGATATTGCAGCCTTTGAAGAAAGAGCAAAAGAGCCATTAATCAGCTATGAATCCATGATCAAGAGGCTGAAAAAAGATGGCCGAATATAAAATCTACTTTAAAGAGTCGGTTGAAAAGGACATACGTTCAATCCCCAAGAAGGACCTTAAAAAAATCCTTCTTCGCATAGAGGCGCTTGCAAAAGATCCAAGGCCGCCAGGCCATGAGAAACTTACCGGCCAAGAAAAATATCGCATTCACCAGGGTGCATACAGAATTATCTACTCTATACAAGATAACGAGCTTACAATTTGGGTAGTAAAAGTGGGACATCGCAAAGATGTTTATCGCTGAAGCGAACAAGAACATCCAGCTGATCGATACGCTCCGGGCGATTTTTTCGTTATATGAAAAAACTTGATTTAGCCATTATATTGGTCTATATTTAGACCGTCCAATATAGCAGAATAAGGAGCCACTATATGAAAACCATTTCAATTTCAAATGATATTGTTCCCATCGCGGAATTTAAAGCGGGCATCTCTAAATGGTTTAAAAGTATTCAAAAAGCCGGACATCCGTTAATTATAACACAGAACGGAAAACCCGCTGGAGTTCTCCTCGCTCCCAGCGACTACGATGAACTGGTTTATAAAAAAGCTTTCGTTGATTCTGTCAACAGAGGAATATCGGATACGGAAAATGGAAATGTTCACAGCACTAGAGAACTTAAGGCCGCATTGAATGCGAGAAGAAGCATGTGATGAGACTCAAGTGGACTAATGAAGCTCTGATGCGATTGTTCGAAATGGAGGATTTTATATCGCAGGACAGTCCCGAGCGAGCCGGGAAATTTGTTGATCAGATAATCGAACATACAGAAACTCTGTCAGATAAGCCTTTCAGAGGAAGAACTGTTCCGGAAATTTCCAACCCTGACATACGAGAGCTGATTTTTAAAAAATATCGAATCGTTTACAGGGTCAAGGGGAATAGCCTTTATATCCTAACGGTTTTCGAGGGGCATAGATTGCTGCGAATAGATGAAATAGAAGTATAGCATTAATAATGTATTTCCTCCTCACATCACCAGTCATTCAAGCGGACCGGGCAAAGAGCCGACAGCCGCTTAACTTGTTGTAATTAAAGGTCCAAGGAGCAAGGTGCAAGGTGCAAGGTGCAAGGATCAAGGATCAAGGGAAAGCCAACCATTTAATGTCCTCCGCTGGCGGAGGTGTCACGCAGTGACGGTGGTGGACAGATAGCTCGTAGCTGATAGCTGGTAGCTCTTAGCTAAAGGAAAAAAACATCCACCCCCGACGCTTCGCGCCACCCCCGCCGGCGGGGGACATGACATCATCCACTTAATTCTCTGCCTAACTGATAGGTCACAGGGGCAGGGGACAGATAGCCCGTAGCTAAAGAGTTCATATTTTTGGTCGTGATTTTTTACTGCGAAAGTGGTATTGATAAAATACAAACTTCAATAAGGGGCAGGTCAATCCAATTCATGGTGATGTCATGCCCCAATGAACCAGTCGTGAAGTAAAGAGGGAGTCATGAAAAGTGCTGCTGACTATTTGAATATCCCCGACGGTAAGCGGATCTGGTTTGCGGATTTTCGGCCTCACTTCAATTACCTTGTCCTGGATCCGATCAAGAAGTTTCCTTTAAAGATGGACGACATGCTGATTTGTTTTGTCTTCATGTCCTGCAGCATCGACTATCTCTCGGGGTTCTGGTGGGGCGACAGCCGCGAGATTGGAATGGTCAGGCAGGCCTATGTCGGCTTCATCAACGAGTATTTTCTGCCGCGCGGTCGGTACAATGCCAAGGGCATTTTCGATAGTCTGCGCAATGGCCTGGTTCATCAGTTTACGATCAAAAACAAAATGTATGAACTGACTTTCGATGAACCGGAGAGGCACCTTACCGTCAGCCATAATAATTACTTGATTCTGAATGCCGGCAGTTTTCGCAGTGATTTGATCGAGGCGGCCAACCGGTATTTTGACGATGTGGAAAAAACCCCCAAATTGCTGGATAAGGCGTTCCAAAGTTATGAAAGGGATGGGTTTGTCCGCTGGATAGATTAATGGGGTTATTCCAGCAGCGGCGTTTTTGTGCTTGACATTGGCGTTAATTTTCCGGAAACGATGGGTAGAACGCGGGTAGAATGGCAGTAGACCCGAAGTAAAACATAAGTAAACATCAGTAAAACAGGGGTAGAATTCATGATTAAGGTGGTTGTGGCGTTTACAGATAAAGCAACCGAGGCGCAATTGTTGAACCGCCTGCACGGCGAAAAAGATATCCGAGTCAAAGGGTCCATCGTTCTTCCAGATGTTGTTCGGGACGTGGACAAGGCTCTGGCCTTCGTGGATAAAATGGTTAAATCACCACCGGATGTTATTATCGTGGACGTGGTTATCCTGCGGGAAGCTGCAGCCCTGGATTTGTCACTCGTTCTGGAGTACGCGAAAAAATTCGCCTTGACGCGGATCATCATCGTCGGAGATCGCTTTCACGAGCAAAAAGTGATCACCATGATGAAGGGAGGAGCGCGCGGTTTCTTACTGAGAGAGCGTCTCGACGCCGACATCATCAAGTGCATCCGTGTCGTCGCCCAGGGTGAGATCTGGCTCTCTGGAAATCTGGTCGGCCGTGTCTTCGATGAACTCCTCCGGGAAAACCAGAAAAAGCAACATCTCAAGCCTCCCACCAGCCATCAATTGGCCGTCATGAAAGACATTTCACGGCGGGAAATGGAGATTCTGTCCTACATCAGCGAAAGCATGACCAACGACGAGATTGCCGACAAGCTTTTTTTAAGCGCTAAGACCGTCAAGACGCATATCCGGAACATCTTCGGAAAAACAGGCATCCGCAACCGAGTCGAAGCCGCTCTGCTCTACACCCGCTATAAGCAGCATAAGGCGAACTGAGAAAAAAAGGTTCAAGGAGCAAGGAGCAAGGTTCAAGATAAAAGGATCAAGGAATAAAGAGCAAGGTTTATTGTCCTCCGCCGGCGGGGGACATTCTCCAAAGAGGACACTTCGCAAGGGAATTCATGCAACAAAAAACTGAGCCGACGCAGCCCAACGGGCGGCGATCTGCTCTGGCGGTGGGTTATGAGCTCTTTTGATAATGTGAGGCGTACCCATCTACTACTTCTCTTATCATTCTCTGATAAGAAGTCTTTTGCGTCTTTGCTTGTTCTTTGAAGAAGAAAATGCTGGATTTCTTCAGGGAAATAGTTACTTTTACATTATCTTCTTTCAACACTAACTTATCCGGGGGCGGGAGAAAGTCTTTAACGACTCTCAGATGGCCCATAGGTTCCTCACGATATTTTTTTTTGCTCTTCATAGATTTTCTTTCCTTTCCTCCAATAGCCGGCACCATAGATGCGAATAACGGGGCGGGGGACAGGGACACAGCTCTGCTTATAATTTGTACAAGGTATTGAATTGCTGCTGCAGGTTGTCCAACGCCTCTTTCATGGTCTGTCTTTCATTCTTCAGATTGTTCGCCATGAGTTCCATTTCAGACTGCCGCTTGGTCAGCTGCTCCTCAAGGGAAGCTTTAGCTGCGCTGAACTCTTCCTCGATGCGCTTCCGTTCCTGGGTCTCGCGTTCCAGCTCTTTTGAGAGGCGTTCCTTTTCGGCGTTGCTGTTGGCCAGCTGCTCCTCAAGGGAAGCCTTAGCCGCGCTGAACTCTTCCTCGATGCGTTTTCGTTCCTGGGTCTCGCGTTCCAGTTCTTTTGAGAGACGTTCCTTTTCGGCGTTGCTGTTGGTCAGCTGCTCCTCAAGGGAAGCCCTGGCTGCGCTCGACTCTTCCTCGATGCGCTTGCGTTCCTGGATCTCGCGTTCCAGTTCTTTTGAGAGACGTTCTTTTTCGGCGTTGCTGTTGGCCAGCTGCTCCTCAAGCGAAACCTTGGCCGCGCTGGATTCTTCTTCAATGAGTTTTCGATCAGCCAACTCATTTTCCAGATCCACCTTTGTTTTATAATTGTCTTTGAGCTGCTGCTGCATTTCAGAGATCTCTGAAAATAAAGTTCTTAATGTTTGGAATTTCTCCTGATTGAATTCTAAATCTTCCATAAAAATACCCTCTTCTTCCGATAATTTTTTTACGTTCTTGGTTTCAAATTTTTACAATCATAGCCGCCTAAAATCAAGAAAAAACTCGGGCGAAGATAAGAGATCTGTCGGCAGGAAGGGCGCAGAGAAAAAGATTGAAGAAAAACGCTGTACGCTATTGCTGTTATGTTCAGACGGGAGTCTGCAAGCCCTTGCTGATGAGGTTGAAGAATTCCCCGGAGATATGCTCGATAGTCGGCTTTTTACGTTTTCCCTTTTTCACAATAAAGTAATAGTAAGCGACCCGTAAAAATCCGCCGACCAGAAGATTGGCCATCACATCAATGTCCATATCCTTCCGGAAAAAACCGGCTTGAACCCCTTTTTGAAGTTCATCGGTGACATAATTCAGCATCTTCTGCTCGAACCTCTCGATATAGGGTTCAAAAATATCGTTGATGCCGGGTCCGATACGAAGATAAATGTTGCATAATTCTTCGTTCCTTTTAAAAAAATCAAGGCTGCGGGTGATCAGGGCCTGAAAATAGCTCTGAAGATCGTTCAAGCCTGGATCTGTTGTGGCTTTCAGGACAACCTCCTCCCACTCATCGAGGAATCTTTCGAGAATCGAAATGAACAGATCCTCCTTGTTTCTGAAATACAAGTAGAAGGTGCCCTTGCCCAGCTTTACCTCCCGCAGAATATCCTCCACGCGGGTCTGGTAATAGCCGTTTTGGGCAATCAGCTTCTTGGCCCCATCGAGAATCTGGTTTTTTCTTAATTCACCTTTCATGCTTCTTTCCAATTCAATATTTTTTAAACTGTATGATAAATTCATCTTGACTTCAAGATATATTTATTTCATATGTTTACAAAAGAATTAGACCTGACTCGTCAGGTTTAGTTCTGAAAAATTGGCCCGAGCATTACCCGTAAAAAATTTCAGGATGGGAGCATACATGAGGGCATCAACGAAGGCGCTGATGGCGAAGCATGGCTGGCGGATCGACCGGGCCATCCACAATTACCTTTATTTCTCATTTTATTATCCTTATGTACGGTTTGTCTATCGACTGTTTGCCTTTCTGGCCCAGTACCTGTCCTGGTTTAAACCTCTCAAACTGATTATCAAGCCGGCTTTCGCCCGTTACCATGCCAAGGTTATATCAGGAGAAGATGCCGTAAAAATTCTTGAGCTTGATGAAGACGTCATGGCGGTTTCTGAAAAAAACAAGCAAATAGTTCCCTTCGATTATGCCTATAAAATTCTTCTTCAGGAACCGGATTTCATTGCCGTCATGGATTGCCCCTGTAAAAAGTCTCTGAACGCCCCGGAATGGACAATCAACTCCTGCATCAGCGTGGGGAAGAAGACGTCGCAGTTCTGGCTGGATCGGTGCGGAAAAAAATATCATGCAAGAAAACTTTCTCAAAAGGAAGCCATCGACCTCATCAAAAAATTCAGAGAAAAAGGGTATGTCACGCAGGCCTTCTTCAAGGTGGCGACGGGGGGCAGTACGGGAATCATCTGCAACTGTCACATCGACACCTGCGTGAGCCTTCAGGCGACCCGCTTTGCCCGGCGCTTCGATCCGACCCTGACGATGAATGCCGACTCGGGCTACTCCATGTCCCGGGATGACGCTCTATGCCGGCAATGCGGCACCTGCGCGCGAATCTGCCAGTTCGATGCGATTGTATTCAACGGAGATACAAGAACCTATCGTAAGGAACTCTGCCTGGGATGCGGTCTGTGTATGGAGCATTGTCCCGAGCAGGCGATCCGCATTTATCCGGACCCGGACAAAACCGTTCCCCTTGATATGGATATCGTGAAAAAAGAATATGCTTCTGTTCAATAAAACCAATGGTCCATCGGCGAGGAGTGATGCATGCAAAAAGAATATGATGTGATCGTCGTAGGGACCGGGACAGGCGGCTCAACCGTGGCGCGGGAAATGACCCGGCGCGGGAAAAAAGTCCTGATGCTTGAGGCGGGCGGGCGATGGGAATGGATGGGCAACAGCATGACCGTCGCCATGATTCTAAAGCATTACGGGCTGGTGCGGAGCAGGGAGGGGCGAACGGTGACCTTCGCTGACAACTACGGCGGCTTGTCAAACCTTGCAGCAGGATGCGCAGCGCCTCCGCCCAAAAGTGTTTTCGAACCGGCGGGGATCGATCTCACTCAAGAGGCCCAAGAGGCGAAGAAGGATCTGTGGATACAGAAACAGCCTGACGAGCTTGTGGGCAAGGCAAATTTACGTCTTCTAGAAGTCGCCAACAGCCTGGGGTATCACTGGGGGAAAATGGACAAATTCGTCGATCCGAAGCGGTGCAACGCAAGCGGGGACTGTATGCTGGGATGCAAGACCGGCGCCAAGTGGACCGCCCGCGTCTATGGCGACGAGGCGGTGAGCCAGGGCGCGGAGCTCCATCTCCATACCAAGATCACGGCTGTCATCGTCGAGAACGGCCGGGTGGTCGGGGTGAAGGGCAGACGACGGGGAGTCCCCGTCTCATATTTCGGGAAATCAGTTGTGCTCTCGGCGGGGATCGACAATGCGCAGATCCTGCGCCGTGCCGGGATTTCACGTGCCGGCAAGGGTTTCTGCTGCGACTGGCTTCAATTCGTGGGGGCGGAAATCCCCGGCATGAATACCCTAGGGGCTACGCCCATGTCCGTCGGTTCGCTGGAGTTCTATGAATCGGACGGCATCGCCATTCTTCCGGTGTTCCCGAACTGGGCCATGTATGCGATAACGCTTGCCTTTGCGGGGCCGAAGAGCTTGCTGAACTTTCCCCGATTCTGGAAGCTCTCGGGCATCATGGTGAAAGTGCGGGATGAAACAGCGGGCGAGCTTTTTCAGGGAGTTGCCTTTTCCAAGAAGGTCAGCCGGGCAGATCAGATGAAACTCGATAAGGGCGTGAGTATCATCAAAAAGGTGTTTCGCAAGGCCGGCGCAAAAGATTCGAGCATCCTTCCTCTCGATCCGCAAGGCGCTCATCCAGCGGCAACCTGCAGAATCGGCGATGTGGTGGACCGCAACCTGGAGACAGAGATTTCTAACCTTTACTGCTGTGACGCAAGCGTTCTGCCTTCATCCCTGGGGCTGCCCGTGATGTGGAGCGTCGTGGCGCTCGGTAAACGTCTGAGTAAACATCTGGAGGCCAAGATCAGCTGATCAGCAATCCACATGCGGTATGAAACGGGACAGGGCGGTTCCATCAATTCGTGAAAGGGGAATAGCATGAAACTCTGGTCAAGAGGTTTGGGGAAGCAGGAAATCCACATGGATTTCAGGTATTGCAAGACCATGAAAGATCCTGAAACGGGGAGCATGCTGATCATCGGAAACATGCAGAGCCCTGTCACCTGGGAGTTTAAAATTACCTTCCGGCCGGAAGATATCGGCGGCATTCTGAAGGCCGTGTTGACCCCTCCCATGTTCTTTTTCGCCCTTAAAAATCTGCCCCAGTACCTGGTCTATCTGATGAACCGGGATAAATTTAAACCGGAAGGGAATCTCGTAGAACGGGTGAATGCCGCCTATGAGCAGTGCATGACCGGCGGCAGGGTCTATCACCGTGAGCCGGGGGCGCTTGCTTCAGGCTCGGCCATGGCGAAGGAGGCATAAACATGTCCGACTATGATGTGATCGTGATCGGGGGCGGCATCAACGGCCTGTGTTGTTCCGCCTACCTGGGGAAGGCCGGCCTGAAAACCCTTGTCCTGGAAGCCAGAGGAGAATGCGGCGCGCATTGCGATACCAGCGAACCGGGCATCCCCGGATTCCTCTACAATCTGCACGCGACCATGCTGGCCACGGGTTTCGGACCGCCGATGCAGGATCTGGAACTGGAAAAATACGGGCTGGAACTGCGCAACACCTCCTATGTCTGGGGCAAGCCGTTTCTCGACGGCACCAACGCGCTGATTGCATCCAACCCATACGACACCATGGAAAACTGGGGAAAGCATTCCAAACAGGACCGCGCGCTTCTGGAAAATGCGCTGGAGTTTCTGTATCCGCAGATGCTGGATTTTACCGATATCGTGCATCGCTTCATGTACACAGCACCCCGGGCGGAGTCCATGCAGGCTTTTGCCGATTTTATGGGTCGCTTCTTTAAGCACATGGGCAAAAATGTGACCGGCGAACAGTTCATGAACATGAACGGCTTCGAGGTCATGGATGCCATGTTTGAATCAGACCACATCAAGACGATGGTGCAGGCCATGGAATGGATCATCGGGTTTCCGCCCATCCATCCGCAGATCGGTGCGATTGGCTCCCTGATGGGTCTGCTTTCCGGATCCTTCTTTCCGCTTACCACGGCCAAGGGAGGGTCCCATGCCGTAACCCATGCCCTTGTCCAGGCGAACATGGCCGCCGGCGTCAAGATTCTGTCCTGCTGTCCGGTGAAGAAGATCCTTCTGAAAAACGGGGAAGCCCGGGGGGTGGTTCTCTCCGAGCATGCCATTTATCCCAACCAGGAGATCACGGCCAAGAAGATCGTCAGCAATATAACCGTTGTGCCGACTTTCATCGACCTGATCGGTGAAGACCATATTGCAGACAAGGACCTGGTCAGAAGAATCAAGAACTTCAATTACCACGAGCAGACGATATTTACGGTCCACTATGCCCTGAGCGGTCCGCCGCAATGGAGAACGGCCGATTTTGATGAAGGCATTTTGCGCTCCTGGATGGGATATTTCGGCGGGGAAACTTCCGGTGTGATGAAAAAGTACGCGCGGGCGATTATCGATCAAGAGATCTACCCGGAGATCTCCGCGAACTGGTACCTTCCCACACTTGCCGATCCGACGCAGGCCCCGGCAGGGTGCCACGTCACCCAGGCCTGGATTGATATGCCGGGGGAACCCCTGAAATGGAAGCATGGGCCTCTCGGGGGCAAGAATTCGTTTATGGATATCAAGAATGTTCTGGCC
>Ga0209202_1001322_pt1 | contig 15614 bp, 15 predicted proteins | sample AD_UKC032_MetaG_FD_184416 | JGI IMG/M metagenome (GOLD analysis project Ga0209202, IMG submission 184416) | Active sludge microbial communities of municipal wastewater-treating anaerobic digesters from USA - AD_UKC032_MetaG (SPAdes) (version 2) | ecosystem: Engineered > Bioreactor > Anaerobic >... | reverse complement strand
TTTTAAGGGCATGCGGCTCGCAGGCTTTGCCTGCGAGCCGCATAAAAAATTAAAATAAAATTTCAATCTATTTCAGCGTTTCGACTAATTAGCAATTCGAGTTAATTAAAATCTTCAGGTAAATAAATTTCTGAATTTTTTAAAATTTTTCTTGTTTCTTCATAAGTTAAAGCCTTGCAATTGCATTTTTGCTGATATATTGACACTATAGTCAAAATATCGTCAATTGAAAGTCTTATCATCCTTCTTCCCGCAGGATTGTCAATTACAACCGCCATTCTAAATTCCTCATTATAAATTATTTATCGAGAGATATATAACTTATCGAAAATTTTTACAGAAACTTTAATAATTTTTCCTGAAAACCCTTGTTGCAAAACTCTTTTCAAGTTTTATACAAAATCTAAAATAAAATAATGTTAAGCCAATGTAAACTTTTTTGATTTGTATATAAAAATATATCAATTTTATATGCTTTTTTCTTTTTATTTATATAACAAAGAAATAGTTTTATGTAAACTTTAAGTAATTAATGTAATTTAATTAATAACTCTTAAGGAGATATTATTATGTACTTATCGCCAAGTAATAATTTCACGGGAATGCCGCAATTAATTAATCAGGGTTATGGCTTTGCCGGACCATACGGTGTTGGCGGCGTTGGTTATCAAGACGGCACAGGCGGTTATCAATATTGGGACCCTAACACTAATATAGACGTTAATTTTACTAACTGGAATACGTTATGGAGTCCGGCATATAACGACTCAATGTTTACGCAGCGTCGCGCTGACGGATTAGCGTATCCATCGCTTAGAGATAGTTATGTATTCCCTTATAATATCGGCGGAACATGGAATCCGCAACAACAATATCAGCAATATCCAATGTATCCACAACAGCAATATGGAATGTACCCACAACAACAATATGGAATGTACCAGCAACAACAATATTCTCAATATCCGCAACAAAACAATAATAACGCTAACCCATGGGGAGCTAACGGCGCATTTGCTCAAATGCTTGGTTTTGCTCAAAACATTGCCCCTCAACCAATGTATCAACAACCTGTGTATCAGACGCAAACAAGTAATACCGCTGATCCATTCGGATTTAACGCTGTATTTTCAAAAATGATGGGCACAATGCAATCCTTCTTTCAAATGTAATTATAAAGAAATCGGTAAATAAAAAAGACGGTTTTTATAAATTCTTAATTAACGGATGTTTCGGCGAAGCCGAAACATCCGTTAAACTTTTACTCAGCTTTTTAACAAATTAACGAAAACTTATTTTATTTTTATCATAATACTTGCTTATAAAAGCCTATTGTGATAACTATAATAACATTATCAAAATATAATGGAGAAATTCACGCATATGGTTAAAATTCGTTTAAAAAGGCTGGGCGCAAAGAGAAATCCTATTTATAGAATCATTGTTATTGACAACAGAGAAAAAAGAGAAGGAAGACCAATTGAAGAATTGGGTTTTTATAATCCCCGAAGAAAAGAATTAAAACTCGATAAAATTAAAGCTCTTGAATGGGTACAAAAAGGAGCTCAACCTACAGAAACCGCTAATTATCTTATAACTAACGCTGATGAACAAGGAAATCTTATAAGAAAAGCAGTCGTGGAAGAGAAAAAGCTTTCTAAAAAAGCTAAAACCAAGTTAGAGCAGGAAGAAAAAGCCAAAGTGGAAGCGGCGGCAAAAGCTAAAGCAGAAGCTGAAAAAGCTAAAGAAGAAGCGGCGGCAAAAGCCAAAGAAGAAGCGGCGGCAAAAGCCAAAGAAGAAGCAGAAAAAGCTAAAGAAGCCGAAATTAAGTCTGAAGAAGCTCCTCAGGAAGCTGAAGCGTAAAATCTAAAATAAATTTGTTTAAAACCCTTTAATGCCAAATTAATAAATGCATTAAAGGGTTTTATAACAATCAGCAAAAGAAACCGATAAATAAAAAAGACGGATTTTATAAATCCTTAAATTGCGGATGGGGCGGCGCGGGCTGTAGATTTTAGCTTTTTAAAAAATTAACAGTTTTAAGATATTTATGAATATGAACAAATATTTGATGATGATATAATTTGATTAAATAATTTATATAAAAAGGAAAATATAATGAGCAGAATACTTGTAGTTGATGATGATCTCGCAATTTTAGAACTGTTAAAAATCAATCTGGAAATGATGGGGCATGAAGTTATTACAACCCCGGAAGGAATAAAGGGGTTTGCTCTTGTAAAACAGGAACTGCCTGATCTTGTTCTGCTGGACGTAATGATGCCGGAAGTTGACGGATATACAGTGGCGCAAAGAATTAGACAAAATGAAACTACAAAAGATATTCCGATTCTTATGCTTACAGCTCTTGGCATGCTTAAAGATAAAGTGCAGGGATTTAATTCCGGCGTTGACGATTATCTTGTAAAACCATTTGAGCTTGAAGAGCTTAAAGTAAGGGTAAGAGCATTGCTAAGAAGATCCGATTCTCTTCCTGAAACGCTTAAAAGACCTCAAATTCTTGTAATTGGCGATATTACCTTATTGCCTGAAAATTTATCGGTAAAAATTAATGATAATGAGATAAAATTTACCCCAATCGAATTTGAAATTTTAAATTGCCTTGCGCAAAATCATGGGCAGACAGTGGCGTCAGGAACTCTTTTAAAAGAAGTTTGGGGATATTCTCAGGATGATGATGTTGAAACAATAAGAGTGCATATAAGACATCTGCGCTCGAAGCTGGAAAAAGCTATTTCTGATAAAATATACATCGAAACAATCTACGGCGGAGGATACAAGCTGATACCGGAAGGCGTTAATAAACCTGTTAAGAAATAAATTAAAACAATGGCAAAAGTAAAATCAAAATGGGTATGTCAAAACTGCGGATATGAAACATCGGGATATTTGGGAAAATGTCCTGATTGTTCAAGCTGGGGAAGTCTTGTTGAGGAACTTTCCGCCAAAGAAATTAAACCGGCATTTTTAAAATTCGATAAACTTTCAGATTCAACCCCTCAGCTTTTAAAAGATATAAAACTTGATGAAAACATACGCTATAAAACAGGCATAGTGGAATTTGACAATGTACTCGGCGGAGGACTTGTTAAAGGCTCGCTCGTTTTAATAGGAGGCGACCCGGGCATAGGAAAATCCACTTTATCCTTGCAATCATCCGGCTCTCTTGCAAAATCAGGCTTAAAAACCTTATATGCCACTGCGGAAGAATCCGGCAGCCAGATTAAAATGCGTTCCGAGAGATTAGAAGTAAATTCTGACAATCTTTATATTTTGCCGGAAACTAATATTGAAGAAATCAAAAAAGGAATAGATGAAATTTCGCCTGAAGTTGTTGTAATAGACAGCATACAGGCTGTCTATTCGGGTAATATTTCCAGCTCGCCGGGAAGCGTAAGCCAGGCGCGGGAATGTTGCTCAATTCTTATGAATATCGCTAAAAATAATGATATAACGATAATTTTAATAAGCCATGTAACAAAAGAAGGCGTTATAGCGGGTCCAAAAGTCCTTGAGCATATGGTCGACACGGTTCTTTATTTTGAAGGGGACAGGTATAAATCTTACAGGCTTTTGCGGACAATGAAAAATCGTTTTGGAAGCGCAAATGAAATCGGCGTTTTCAATATGGAAGATAAAGGATTAACGGAAGTAACCAATCCCAGCAAGCTTTTTCTTTCAGAAAGAGCTGAAAATGCAGTTCCGGGAAGTGTTGTAATAGCAAGCAGCGAGGGAGCAAGACCGATTTTGCTTGAAATACAGGCATTAGTCGGGGAAACGTCATATCCGTCGCCACGAAGAGTAGCTACGGGAATAGGATATAACAGGGTTTTACAAATTCTTGCGGTGCTTGAAAAAAGAGTGGGGCTTAATTTAAGCAAGCATGACGTTTATGTTAATGCGGCAGGCGGAATAAACACTCAGGAGCCTTCTGCGGATTTAGGGATTGCGTTGGCTGTAGCGACTTGCGCAAGGAATGTTACGGTTGATCCTTCGACTGTGATAATCGGGGAAGTGGGGCTTTCCGGCGAAATCAGGCGGGTAAGCAATCTTGAACAAAAAATTAATGAGGCAAAGAAACTGGGATTTGAAAGAGTTATAGTTCCAGAGTCGAATTTGCCTATAAAAAACAAGCCTGAAAACATAGAAATTATAGGGGTTTCAAGACTTATTGAAGCAATCGGCAAGTCTATTTCAGGATAAACCCGTTCTTTATTTCAGTATAGAGTGATATTATTGGGATATTTGATGATCAACCAATTATAATTTCCTCTAATAAATTATATCCCCATTTATATTTAAGCTTTAAAGGTAAAAAATAATTCTTTATCAACGCTGAAAGCTCTTTGCAATCCTTTTTATTGTCAATTTCTTTTAAAATAGTTTCTGTTGGAAGATTTCCTGCCCCTCTTCCCATTCCTGCAACGGTGGAATCAACATAGTTTATCTTCTTTTCAATTGCCGCAAGAGAATTTATAAGAGCAAGTCCTGTATTATTATGCGAATGAAAGCCAAGAGGCTTATTGCACTCTGCCTGCATTATACTGATAATGTTTTTAACTTGTTTAACCGACAAATTCCCATAAGTATCCGCAAAATACAAAATATCAAAAGAATTCCAGGCATTAATTTTTTTTACTGTTTTTAAAATTTCTTTTTCTTCCGCTAAAAAGAGTTTGGTAAGGTTTAGAGAAATTTTATAGCCTTTATTTCTTAATATTTCTGTAATTTCCTGACATTCAGGAGCTTTTTGATATGGCGCCGCTATTCTTACAACGTCTACAGGAGATTTTTTTGAGTCTTCAAACAAATAATCAAGATTTTTTTGAATATTTGCATCTTTTAAAAAAACCTCCTCCGCTTTTAACATAACGGCGATGTTTAAATTTTTAGGGATATCAAAAGTTTTCAGGAATTCATCTTTACAATATGCGTTATTCCCATAAATTTCTTTTTTTTCTAAAAACCGGAAACCAATTTCAATAAAATTAATATTTATTTTATCCATTGATTTAAGATAATTTTGCATTAATTCTTTTGAGAAATGCCAATTTGTATAGTACCCTCCATCTCGCAGGGTGCAGTCGCATATTTGGAAATCAGTTGAAATCGAAGTATTAATAGTTATTACCCGTTATATTTTTTATTTTTATAATTATATTAACTTGAATTGATTGTAAAGCCAAATAAGTGTAAAATATAATAGGAAGTAATTCAGGTGATTGCGGGAGAAAGAGAAAATCTCGACTCCTGAGGAAAGTCCGGGCTCCACAGGGCAGGTCGCCGGATAACGTCCGGTGCAGGTAACTGTGAGGATAGTGCCACAGAAATGATGACTGCCTATGTAAAATGCAGATTTTGCAGGCGATGGTGCAACGGTGGTGTAAGAGACCACCAGCAGTATCGAGAGGTACTGGCTAGGTAAACCCCGACCGGCGCAAGGCTAAATTGGAAGTTAAGGTTGCCCGCCGTTTCCAGGTATGCCGCTTGAGGTGTGTGGAAACACATATCCCAGATAGATGATCACCTAAAACAGAACCCGGCTTATGAATTACTTCCATAAAAAATCCCGCAATTATGCGGGATTTTTTATGGAAGTGGCAAAACGTCAATTTGTTATGCCACATTGCATTAATATACCAATCAAAATAAGTTTTAGTTAATTTGTTAAAAAGCTAATATCTACAGCCCATGCCGCTTGAATGTTATCGCAACAATAAATAAATTACGCTTTACTTTTAGCAGGGTTTATACTTGTATTGTCAAAAGTTTTCTTTATAAAAGTTGTAGCTTTAACCATGGACAAATGAACCTGGGCTACATCCCGCATGATTTCCCAGTATCTTTCTCTGCTTATAGCAAGAGTAGTTGCATCTTCAGGATTATTTGCATGTTCTTTTGCGTATCTTTTAACCAACATTTGATCTATATAATCTCTTGCGCCAACAGCCATATTTTTTCTCCCGGATAACATAACTTTTATTTATACTTAATAATTAAAAAAATTTTCAGAACAAACTTGCATATATATAAATAAAGTATAAAATTCTAAAAAAATTGCTATGGGACATATCTATATTATTACGCTGTTATGCCAATCAATTTTAAAAACCGTTAAATAAAAAAGATGATTTTTATAAGTCCTTAATTTGCGGGCGTTTCGGCTTCGCCGAAACGCCCGCAATACCCCTACTCAGCCCTTGCCGCCCGCAGGGCGGCAAGGGCTGAGTAGGTATCAGCTTTTTAACCAATTAACGAAAATTTAAATTGGCTTTTAATTTTCATTAATAGCCGTAAACTTGTGTAGTAATCTTTTTAAAGAAAATCCAACCTGATTTTTCTATATCATAATGGTGAATCTGACTCATTTTTCCATTTTTCATAGCGGCTTGCAAACCGCAATTTCCCCATTCTACAAGCCCTAAAACGTTGTAACATGTGCCTTCGCCCATTTTAGACGAATTTGCTGTCTGTTGAGCAGTGTCTACAGGAAATATTGATTCGGTATAAAGTAACCCCTCAGCTTTAACCGTCGAAATTTGCGTAAACATCATAAGCAAAAAAACTACAATTGCTATTTTCTTCATTTCAAAACTCCTACCAAATAAAATACTTGTAAAGTATATAGAATATTTTAACTAAAGTAAAGATTTAATTATTATAATAAAAGTCATTAATCTACTCGAATTGCTAATTAGTCGAAACGCTGAAATAGCTTGAAATTTTATTTTAATTTTTTATGCGGGTCGCAGGCAAAGCCTGCGACCCGCATGTCCTTAAGGAGGCGTAGCGGCTGGCTTTGCCAGCCGCTACGCCAAATATAAAATTATTTATTTAGCAATTCAAGTTAATCTGTTTATATCTAACGAGTTTTCCTCATTATCCGCAAGCATTTCAGGTTAATTAGTTTTGTCGTTTAGTATATAAGTAACAAACAAAAAATTTTCAAGTCTTATTAACTTTTGCCGAACGAGCAAAGCGAGCGAAACTTAAAAACAAATAAAAGCCCCTTCCCTTTGAAGGGAAGGGGTTGGGGATGGGTAGATAAAAAAATAAAATCCTTTAAAGTTAACTTATACCAATCATTAAAAGAAATCGGCAAATGAAAAAGATGATTTTTGTAAAGCGTTAATTAGCGAGAGTTTCGGCGAAACCGAAACTCTCGCTATATCCTTTGCTCAGCCCGCGCCGCCCTGCGGGCGGCGCAGGCTATAGATATTAACTTTTTAATAAATTAACGAAAACTTATTTGGATTGGTATAACAAGTCTGCTAGCCACATAAAAAATTAAAAATTGACCTGCAAATTTATTTTGAGAGCGGTATAATTAAATTTATTCATTCTTGAAAGTTTAATTTTTATCTTAAATGTTTGATTTTTACCATATAACAGTTGTTTTTATAAGCTTTGGAGCGGCTTTTTTTTCGGGACTTCTGGGAATCGGGGGAGGTGTCGTTATTTTCCCCGCTTTTTTATACCTGATTCCGTTACTCGGATTTAAAACCTTTTCAGTAAACGAAATTACCGGCATAGCCGCCACTCAATCCCTTGCAGGAATGTTTTTTGCTTTTCTAAATCATAAAAAACATGGGAATATTGATATTAATTTGGTAAAAAAAGTTCTTCCTATCGGATTAATAGGCGGATTAACAGGCGCTGTATCCGCAAAATTCATATCAGAAAAAAGTTTGCTTATTATATACCTTTTTTTATTAATGTTGGCAATTGTTTTAATACTTATTCCAAAGGCAGAATGCTCTTATGAAGGTGAATGTAAATTTAAAAAGCCTGCTTTTGTCAATTTTTTAATACTTTTAGGCACTACAATTTCCGGATCATTAGGATTTGCAGGAGCTTTCACCTTTATACCAATTCTTAACCATTTCTGTAATGCTCCTTTAAAAATTGCTATAAGTAGCACTACTCTTATTGTTTTTATTATCACAATTTTAGTTTTTGCGGGCAAATTTGCTATAGGGCTTGTTCCCTTTGAATTAATTCTTTTTATAATAATAGGCTCGATTTTTGGAGCTAATTTAGGCGCAAGATTAAATAAAATCTTGTCTTCCTCCGCATTAAGAGCTATTTTACTTTTTGTAATAGTATTTATAGGAATAAGAATTTTCTTTACGGTAATGGAATATTAAAAAGGCTCAAAGCGCCTTGCCCTTCCCTTAAGAATGGGCGCTTTTAAAACTTATTTTTTAAAAATTACAATAAATGATATTAAAAAATAGCATGTTACTGATAAAATAGAAATTGAAAATAGTAAAAATGGGGAAAAATTTATGCGAATGAATATTGGTGAATTGATTACAGCAATGATAACGCCATTTAAAAATAATCTTGAAGTTGACTATGCGGCAGTGGAAAAAGTGGCAAACCACCTTGCGGATAACGGAACAGACGCAATTCTTGTGGCTGGCACAACCGGAGAATCCCCTACTTTAACGCATGAAGAAGAACTTGAAATCTTGAAAACAGTTAAAAATACTGTGGGTAACAGAGTAAAAGTTATTATGGGAGCAGGTTCAAACAGCACAAAAACCGCTGTTGAAATGTCCATAAAAGTTGACAAAATTGGCGTAGACGCAATATTATCAGTTGTTCCGTATTATAATAAACCTTCTCAAAAAGGATTGATCGAACATTTTTCGCAAATAGCGGATGCGGTTGACGTTCCCATCCTTCTTTACAACATTCCGGGAAGAACAGGCATTAATATGCAGGCTGAAACTATGGCAGAGCTTGCTCATAAGCATCAAAACATTGCGGGAGTAAAACAAAGCAATCCTGATCTTGACCTTGTAACTGAAATAGCTATTAAAACCCCTGATGATTTTGTTATTTACAGCGGAGATGATAGCTTAACCCTACCCATGCTCTCTCTTGGAGCTTATGGAGTGGTTAGCGTGTGTTCACACCTGATCGGAAAAGAAATCAAAAAGATGATTACAGAGTTTAAAAAGGGAAATGTTCAAGAAGCAACTGAAATACAGCATAAATGTTATCCATTATTCAAGGCATTATTCATGGCTCCTAATCCAACTCCTTTAAAAACCGCTATGCAGCAAATCGGACTGGCAAAAGATTTTCTAAGACCACCATTAGTAGGGCTTTCTGAAGAAGAAAAAAATAAATTAAAAAACATTCTTGATACATATCAAAAGGTTATGAATTAAAGTTATAGAGTGATAAATTATGAATAAAAATAGAAAAATAGGCTTTATTGGAGCTGGAACAATGGCAAAAGCCATAATAAACGGCATTATTGCCTCTAGAATTTTGCCAAAAGAGAATATTACCGCCTCTGAAATATCTCCTGAACAGGCAAATAAAGCTTCTGAAGAAACAGGGATAAAAATTTTTACTGATAATATTGAACTGGCAAAGGATTCTGATGTCATAATCCTTTGCGTTAAGCCTTACGCAGTGGAAGACGTCTTAAAAAAACTGAAAAGTTTTATAACAGAAGATAAAATGATTGTTTCAATAGCCGCAGGAGTAAGCGTAAAGACTATAGAAGAAGCTTTAGACAAAAAAATACCTGTAATACGGGTTATGCCGAATACTCCTGTTCTTGTTAGAGAAGGAATGTCGGCTGTTTGCAAAGGGCAATACGCCTCAAAAGAGAACGCAGACTTTGTTATTAACATTTTTAATTCAATAGGACGATGTATAGAAGTTGAAGAAAAGTTTATAAACGCTGTAACTGGCATAAGCGGAAGCGGACCGGCTTTTATGTATTTAATAATTGACGCAATTGCTGACGGTGGAGTTAAAATGGGGCTTAAAAAAGAAATTGCCATAGAACTTGCTGCGCAAACCGCAGTTGGCGCGGCCAAAATGATTCTTGAAACAGGAAAACATCCTGCAATACTTAAAGATGAAGTTACAACGCCTGGAGGGTGCACAATAGCAGGCTTATCCGTAATGGAAAATGAACATATCAGGTCTGCTCTAATAAAAACCGTTCAGGAAACAGCTTTAACCGCCGCAAAATTGGGATAAATCATTAAACCGTATCAGACACGGAAACGCTGACTTTTCCCACGTCTTTGCTGATTAATTCCACCATAATTTTGTTTAAACCGCCCTGTAACTCAATACAATTTTGAATTACACAGGTAATATCCTCATTTAACTTGCAAAGAAGAGGGTCTTCACATGTAATCTGCCCTGCCAGTACGGATACTCCTGATTTAATAATCTTAATCACCGATGAATTGTAGATTTGATCGTTAATTTTAATAAAATTAATGCCGGTTACAATCCCGGGTCCCAGAATGTTTTTGAGCCTAAAGGAAACTCCCTCTTGGGTTGCCTGTAAACTCCCCTGCTGATAGATTTTTTTCAGAATAAAACTCGGTAAAGCGTTCATTTTTGCCTCCACTCAAAATTTTTCTGACCTACAACAACTCTCTGACTAAGCCCAGCTCAAAAAGTTTAATGTTTCTTATCTTTATTTTAACACAACTTTTCGGATTTTCACACCCCTGTTCTAAAAAATTTTCAGGTTTTACATCCCAAATTACAAGGGATACCATATTTTTATTTTCTAATAAGTCCTCTGGCAAATAAAATAGCTTTTGTGGGCTTTTATTTTTCCAATGTCTTCCGATCATATTTCCGTTTAAAAAGATGTCAGCTTTTTCAAACGGACATTCTGACATATCAAGAAGTAGCGGATTGTATATATTATTGCTATATTCAAACTCAAAACCTGATTTGATCATTTTTATATAGGAATTATCAGATGCGCTTTCAAGATTTTCAGATACGCTCTCTGTCCATTCTTCTATAACAGGCGTTAAACCGCCTCTAATCTGCCATTTAATTTCTTTTTGAGGGAACGTCTTTAAAGAAAGGACACCTCGAGGGATTATTAATTCATTCTGAAACCCTCTGTCAAACCCGAGGTTTTGGACTAAAATCGTCAGTTCATTTGGTCCTTTCTCGTTTAAAAACCGCTTATCGATATTAAATGTTATGTTTTCCGGTATTTCAGAGCCTTCTTCATAGACAAGGCAATCATAATAGAATATTTGTTTTCCGTTTAAATATATTGCATAACAATGTTTTGCGTTTATTTCAATTTCGTTTAAATACCCTTTAAAAATGCCTTTATACCAGATATAATCGTCGTAAATCCTATTTGTGACGCAATCAAACTTGCCGTCATTCAAAAAATTCCAGCTGGAACAGTCATAAGCCGGATCAATTTCAGGACTTGCATTATAACAAAGCCATTTTTCCATTTCAGGCAGTTTAACTTCAATAGGAGAAGGGATTTGTTTTGTTTTAAATTCCATATCCTCTTTTATTGATAGAATTTTAACCTCTGTTTCAGATGAAAAAGCGGCCTTTTCAGAGTTATCAGTTAAAAATTCCGCCCCAATCAATATTTTATCCTCAATAATCCAGGTTTTATCCGCTGTAATCTCGTCTAAAAATATAATTTTAGTGGTTTTATTATTGTTCGTTAATTCACATGAAGTTAAATTTTCAAGGTTTTCAGATTTTATAATCGCCTGATTCCCTGTTTTTTCAATGGCAAAAGATGATTTAATATTGTTAAACCCAGATAATTTAAGCTCGTTATCGGCTTCCAGCAACATTAAAAGTATTTCTGCATTTTCATGTTCAACCCTTGCAAAGATCGACATGCCTGAAAAATCTATATTACAAGCTTTTAATTTGAGGTTAACAGGCAATATTTTCATATCAAACGGCTTAACTGAAACATTATTACCATCTGACAGGCTGAATTGCGCTTTTTGTTTATTTAAATTCCTTATAAACAGCCATTTACAGTTATTTATATTGTCATTCCTAAGTACAGTAAAGATATTTTCTGATTCACTACCTGTAACATCGCATCCTTTAGTTATTAAAACCGTTGAAGAAAGGTTAAATGCTTTTAAAAAGTAGTTTATCTCTTTTGCTTTATAGTAATTTTCCTGTGGAATGCCGATTTCAGAAACAGGAGCAGCGAAATCATAAGAGGTATAAACTTCTGAGCTTGGAATCTGATCCCATGAAGTTCCGCCGCAACCCATATAATGGTTAAACATTGTAATTCCCTGCGAGAGAGCGGTTTTTGTTGCGATATTTATATGTTCTCGTCCAAAAAGTTTTCTTATATGATCATAGCCAAAGCCAAGCCATTTATCGTACCATCCTGCTTGAAGTTCAGCCACAAAAAGCGGTGAAGTTTCCAAACATCCGGCGATATTTTCTTCCGCATTATCTAAAACGCCGAATGTATCAGGAAAATTACGCCAGTCAAAGCTCATATTTATTGAAGGATAGTTATCAAATGCGTAAATGTTAACTATATCAGAATATAAACCTACTCCGAGTATGTCATTATGGAAAATAGGAACTTTTATTCCCATAGAACGAGCAAGGTCATATAGCTCCTGCATGTAATCAGGCTCTGCTTCATTAGTGAAGTACTCATTTTCTATTTGAAAAGCTATAATATTGTGATATTCGTTAATTATAGGAATAATTCTTGAATACCATTCGTGTAAATATTTCATAAAAACTTCAGAATATACAAAATTACCGTCTTTCCGGTTTCTAAGTATAATATTAGGTTGATTTAGCAACCATTTTGGCAAACCTCCAAGAGAAACTTCCGCATTAATATAAGGACCCGGACGGGCTATAACAAACAAACCCAACTCAGCCGCTATATCCAAAAGCGCTCTTACATCTCTTAATCCGGTGAAATCGTATTTGCCAGGCTCTTTTGAATGATATCCCCAGCAAAAATAGATATCAACGGTATTATATCCAGCGGCTTTAAGCTTATTAAGTCTATCCCGCCATAGATTTTGCCCGGGCAGCCTAAAATAATGAATAGACGCGCTTTTTATCAGTATTCTTTTGTTGTCGATTCTGATTGAGTATTTATCGTAGTCTATAAGCATTTAACACCGGCGTTATTTTATAAAGTAAATTTGATAAAAAATAATTTATATATATTATCGTAAAAAATTGCAATATTCTTTAGAAAAAAGAGCAATTATTAAGGACATGGATTTTCGCTGAAAATGCATGCCCGTTAAAGGCGGGTTTTGTAAATCCTCGCAATACTCTTACTCAACTTGCGTCGCCAGCAATGCGGCGCGGGCTGTAGCGCAGGGATTCATTAATTATGAGGGTTCGTCATTCTGAGGGCTTTAGCCCGAAGAATCTTGTTGTATTCATTCCATAAGATCCTTCGCTTCGCTCAGGATGACAGTTTTTATGTTCAGGATGACCTTGAAAATTAATGAATCCCTGCGCTAATTAGCAACTCAGGTTATAATATAACTTACAGGATGATTTTTTCACTATGCCCTTGAATAATAAGCGTTTTACTATTAATATTGAAAATATTATCTATAATTGTTTAATAATTAAAAATCAAGAAATTTAAATCAGGGAGTAGATTTTTATGCAGACTAAAATTAATATAAAACCCTCGCAAAGGTTATTAAACCTTCCTAAATATATATTTGCCGAATTAGATGATTGGAAAGAACAAGCCAGAGCAAAAGGCATGGATTTAATAGATTTAGGGATAGGAAACCCTGACCAATGTACCCCCGAGCCAATTGTTAAAGCGGCTGTTGAAAGTTTGAAAAATCCTAAAAATCATGGATACCCTGATTTTAAAGGAAAAGAAATTTTAAGAGAAGGCATTGCGCAGTGGCTTGAAAAAAAATTCCGAATTTCTATTAATCCTAAAACAGAAATTCAAACTTTAATCGGGGCAAAAGAAGGGCTTGCTCATCTTGCGCTCGCATATACAGACCCGGGAGATATAAATATTGTTCCCGACCCATACTATCCCGTGTTATCAAGAGGAACATGGATTGCAAGCGGCGAAGTTTATCACGTTAAGCTTGAAGAAGAAAAGAATTTTCTGCCTGATTTAAATTTAATTCCCGAAGAAATAGCCCAAAAAGCTAAAATATTCTTTGTAAATTATCCGAATAATCCGACAGCGGCGGTTATGACGAGAGAATATTTTAAACAGCTTGTGGATTACTGCAAAAAATACAATATTTTGCTTTGCAGCGACCTTGCATACTCAGAAATAACCTTTGACGGATACAGACCGCCAAGCGTATTTGAAATTGAAGGAGCAAAAGATATTGCAATTGAATTTTATTCATTTTCAAAATCCTATAACATGGCAGGCTGGAGAATAGGATTTGCCGTAGGAAATGAGGAATTCATCAAAACTTTATACGCAATAAAAACAAATGTCGATTATGGAACAAGTTCTATAATTCAGGATGCTGCGATTGCGGCATTAAATATGGATGAATCAATTTGCGCTAATGTTCCCGCAACTTATCAAAGAAGACGGGATTTTATGATTGAAGGATTTAACAAACTTGGCTGGAATTTGAAAAAGACCAGCGCCACAATGTATTTATGGCTGAAAGTTCCAAAAGGATACGATTCAAAAACCTGGTGTAAAACCGTTCTTGATAAAGCAGGCGTTGTATTTACCCCAGGCATTGCCTTTGGCAAATACAGCGATAATTATTTCAGAGTATCTTTAGTAGCTCCTGATGAAAGACTGCATGAAGCTTTAGACAGACTTGAAAAAGCAAACATCGTCTATTCAGAATAAATTTATACCAATCATTGAAAAAAGCTATAAATAAAAAAGGTTTTTGTAAATCCTTAATTAGCAGGTGTTTTGCCGAAGGCAAAACACCTGCCCCACCCTTACTCAGCCCGCGCCGCCCGCAGGGCGGCGCGGGCTGTAAATATCAACTTTTTAATAAATTAACGAAAACTTATTTGTATCACTTTAGTACAACAACTCAAAAGGGTGATTTTTTTATATAACACTTTAAGGGCGAAAGCCTGTTTGCAGTAGTCTTAAGGGAAAAACTAAAAGGGTGAGTTTTACAAATCACCCTTGAAAGTGATTAATAAATATGTATCTTTAATATATGATTATTTATGTAGCGTAGAAGTAACTTTTAAAAAAAATTTAGGAGATTAAGTAAGTTATGAGTAAAAAAGAACAAAATCAAAAAAAGAAAAAATCTAAAGGGCAGAGTTTGGTTGAATACGGCTTGATTCTTGCGCTTGTATCTGTTGTTGCTATTGCTGTATTGCAGACAATGGGCGGACAGATTAAACAAACAGTTAACCAGGTAAGCTCACAGTTAAAACAAGCTAACGAAGCAGCTCAAGCAGCAGCGTCTTCAACAGACTAATTAATACAGTTTGATACTTATATGCTGATCAAATTTTATGTTTAATAAAATTAATTTATTATGCTGGCTGGGTTTTTACCTGACCAGCATAATAAATGTTAAAATTAAATTAAATTAAACTGATAATTAAACCGACAATATAATTAAAATATATAAAGGTATAGTTATAAAATTGTTTTATATTAAGAAAAAAAATAGACGTGGATCAACGAATGCTGATTTTGGGCTTGTATAGTAATTTAAGTTGAAAAAGCTAATAAAATAGGTTATAATTATACAGGAGGTAAAATTATGGCATATTCGTTAGATTTAAGAAAAAAAGTAATTGATTACAGGAAAACACACACTTTAGAGGAA
>Ga0209202_1001321_pt1 | contig 15615 bp, 12 predicted proteins | sample AD_UKC032_MetaG_FD_184416 | JGI IMG/M metagenome (GOLD analysis project Ga0209202, IMG submission 184416) | Active sludge microbial communities of municipal wastewater-treating anaerobic digesters from USA - AD_UKC032_MetaG (SPAdes) (version 2) | ecosystem: Engineered > Bioreactor > Anaerobic >... | reverse complement strand
CCACATACAAAGCCTACTATGCGGCAATAGTAAAGTTTGAAAAGTACATGGGAACCAGAGACGTTTACTTTGATGATTTCTCCGTAACGCTTTTGAATGATTACAAAAACCACCTGAGCATTAATTTGAAAAACGGACTAACAACACAACGGCTTTCGATTATTGTGTTGGGAACCATCTTCAACCAGGCGATAAAAGAAGACGTTATTCCTGAAACCATGTTCCCTTTTAAAAAGCTGACATTGAAAATCGATAACGCTAAGCGATTATTTTTAAATAAAGACAAGATTGTAGGTTTAGTTGATTTGGAACTACCCGAAGGCAAAAAAGCAGCAATGTGGAGAGATTTATTCCTATTCTCCATCTATGCCGGTGGGTTGCGGTTTAGTGATGTGATTGAAATGCAATACAAACACTATAACAAAGAAGAGCATAAAATAAGTAAACTGATCAGAAAGACCGGAAGAACACACCAGTTCAAAATTGGAAAAGTGGCCATCGAGATCTTGGAGAAATACATGAAAGAAGGTGCCAATAATGAGGATTACATCTTTCCTGTGATTGAAGATATAACCGGCTATGAAAAAAATGATACGATGCGTTATTTTCTTACCGCAAAATATAATAAATTAGCGAACTGGCATTTGAAAAAAATGGGAGAAAAAATGAAACTTTCATTTCCATTATCCTTTCATTTGAGTCGCCATACTTTTGCAACGAACGCGTTAAATAATGGAATGAGAATTGAGCACGTTTCAAAATTAATGGACCACCGAGACATCAGTACGACGCAGGTTTATGCAAAAATTATTGGTGAAGAATTAGACAAAGCAGTTGACAACTATATTTATTAAGAGTACCGCCAAGCACCCATTTTATTGACAATCGCAGATTGTTAATAACTTCAATTAAAATCCTTTAACAAGGATTTTTTTTATTTTCTAATTTTACGAAATAGAAAACAAGTAATTTTCGGAGCAAACAAATCGAAAAAAAGTTGAATGCTATTCGCCAAATAAAATACCGGAATAGAACGACATATTTCAAGCGACTTTAAATTACAATTTCCTAAAAAATGAACATAAAAAAAGTAAATACTACAATTGAATTCACAGGTAGAAAATATAAAAACGGCTCCGTTTCCGGAGCATGTAGCGGTGCAGACAGCACAGGCTCAAAACCCCCTATTTGATATTATTATCGAAGAAGAATTCACTTTGCAAAAATATTGCAATGCTTTAATTGAAAAGATACTCACACTTCGCCAGTCGCAATTCCCTTCATTCATAAATTACCAATGCAACCAGGTTAAAAATCCGTTGACCTGGATTAACAAGTTGGAAAAGTTATTAGCCAACAACGAAACCTTTTTTAGTTCCAAAACAGCCCTAAGCAGATACAATAAGTTATATACCTTAATCGATAGAAAACGAATTGAGCTGCAATCCACGAGCGTAAAAGAACCGATCAGTAAAACACCGAAAAAGTATATCAATGCCGAGAGTGAAGACCGGTATTTCTCGTTTTACGAAATCAAAAAACAGTTGGAAAAATTGGAAAATGACAATGAAAAAATACTGTTGTTGACCAAAGAAAAATTCGAGTACCAACAAGCCAATATCGAATTCATCAACCAAAAAACACCGTTGTATGATGAGCAATGCTGCAAAGAGATTGAGCATATATATGCCTTGCAAAAACTGCAAGCAGCGTTGGAACTCAACAAGAAAGAAAGCAACATCAGCCAAATACCATTCAATAAAGTAAAATTCAATTGCAATGTGAATCAGTTTGTGGATATTTTCTACCAACTACACCGGGAGTTATTCTGCGAGGGGAAACCATTTATTGATGGTTCAATGAATGATCTGGTGGCAATCATTGTCAATTCATTTGTCGATAAAGATGGGAATGAAATAAGTCCCCAAACAGTCGAAACAATACTCAAACCTTCGCGTACCGACAAACGTCCGAAACCTCACAAAAGAATAGACATCGACAAAATGCTCTAATACAAAATAGTCCCTCGGGACTATTTTGGGACTTTTGGACTTTTTTTCTCGTCCAACATTTGCACCATAACTTTTAAATCATTTAAAAAATGGAAGCAATTATTTTAACGAAGGAACAGTACACTGAAATCGTAACGCGTTTAGAGAACATCACTCAACAACTCAACTCAAAAGTAGGTCCAAAGAAGGAAACCTTTTTAGACAATCAAGAATTCCTCTTATTACTCAAAATCTCCAAAAGAACAGCTCAAACCTGGAGAGACGAAGGTAAAATTTCATTCAGTCAAGTCGGAAACAAAATCTACTACAAACTCTCGGATGTAGAGAAATTGATGCAGGAAAACTATAACAAAGCTTTCAAAAGATAATCGTATGAAAAGCTGCAACGGAACCTGTGAAGTTTGCGAATGCAAACTTTTAGATGAAACCAAACTGAACACTAAATACTGATCACTGAACACTAACAACATGGTAACAATATTCAAAAACTTCAACGAAGTGGTCGAACACAAAACAATTTCGGCCATTTTAGAAGAAATCAAAGCCGGAAAATACAAGCATGCCATCACGTACCTACGGAAATCACTTTCAGAGAAAAAAATGGAAGCCTATGAAAAAGCCAAAAAATCATTACCGGCATTCACTCCTTCAGGTAAGTTTGAAGGGGGTAGAAAATTAGAATTCCTAGTGGAATATTCAAATGTAATGATCCTGGACATCGACAAATTAAGTGCAGCAGATTTACAAAATGCAAAACACCTCGCCAATCAATCGGAGTTTACTCTGGCTAGTTTTGTAAGTCCTTCAGGAAACGGATTAAAAATTTTGGTGAAAATTGACACACCAAAAGCACAACACAAAGAAACGTTTCTAAAAGTACAGGCGTACTATGAAAACCTCCTAAAACTTGAAATCGACAAGTCCGGAAAAGACCTAACCAGACTATGCTTCTATTCAGCAGACGAAAACCTATATCTCAACGAAAACGCAACTGTCTTTACTAGTGAAACAAATAAACCCTGTCAAGCTGAGCCTGTCGAAGCTCCAACAACTTCAAACTTGAAACCTGAAACTTTAAACAGCGAAGCAATTTACAACCACTGCGTAAATTTCACCGAAAAAAAAGTGCAATTTGTGAATGGTAGTCGCAACGTGTTCGTGCATCAATTAGCATGTAACCTAAACCGAAAAGGGGTTTCATTACAAGAAGCATTGGGATATATTCTAACCGATTTTGGGTATGATGAAAAAGAAGTCACACAAACCGTAAACAGTGCCTACGGCAACATCCACGAATTTGCCAAAAATTCCACTCCGCTGGAGGGGTGGCCAAAGGCCGGGGTGGCTGAAAAGTATCAGAATAAATCTAATACCCTAAAACCTAAAACCAATATCGAAAACGAATCTGGCTCCCCCTCCTTTGGAGGGGGCTGGGGGGAGGATGACGACGAAGACCAACCAAAACCAACCCAAATAGATCGTTTAGAGTTGTTTCTATCCACCAGATATGTATTCCGTCACAACATCGTTTCCGGTAAGTTAGAGTTCCAATATTTTGGGAAAAAGAAGTGGAATGTAATGAATGACTTTATTGAAAACTCCATGCTACGCGAATGTTTAAAAGGAAGAATTAAAACAAACCTTTCGTCGTTGCGAAACTTACTGTATTCTGATTTCTGTCCGTTATTCAATCCGTTCGAAGATTACTTTTTCAGTCTGCCATCCTACGATGAAAAGACTGACTATATCAACGATTTAGCAAACACCATAACCACAACAAAACAAGAACTGTGGCAGCAATGCTTCAAAAAATGGATTGTAGCAATGGTCGGTTGTGTATTGGATGACAAAGTAATCAATCACACGGTGATTGTCTTTAGTGGCAAACAAGGATTAGGGAAAACAACTTGGGTGGAGAAACTGGTTCCCAAACAATTAAAAGAGTATTTGTTTTCCGGGACCATCAACCCGAACAATAAAGACACATTGGTACAACTTTCGGAATGTATGTTAATCAACTTAGACGAGCTCGAAAACCTAAACCGTTCCGAAATCGGAAGCTTAAAAGAAATCATCACAAAAACGCAAATCAGAATGAGAAAGGCTTACGGTCATAACAACGAAACAATGCCAAGACGTGCATCTTTTGCCGGAAGTGTCAACACCGCTCAGTTCTTAAACGATAGTACAGGAAGCAGACGTTTTCTTTGTTTCGAACTGGAAGGAATCCAGTACCAACATGAAGTGGATATTGACAATGTTTTTTCCCAAGCTTTGTATCTGTTTAAAAGTGGATTCAGACATTGGTTTGACCAAGAAGAAATCAAAAACATCACAGAAAACAATGAACAATACCAACTTCGTAGTCCGGAAGAAGAACTTTTGCTCACCTGGTTTGAACCGTGCGACAGACAAACAGCCACCCTCTTTCTAAATGCCTCACAAATAGCTGCTAAATTAGCGGAGAGAGCAAAAATCACCATTAATGACGGAACCATTAATAAAATTGGAAAAGCATTAAAAAAACACAATTTCACCCGATTGATGAGAAAAGGAAGTCCGGTCTATGCCCTCACAGAATTCACATACGAAGACGTCGACCTAACAAACCGTATAACGGAACAATAAGCAGTAAATACATAAAAGTGGATGTCCTATAAGTAGAAGTCTTGTCAAGCTGAACTTGTTTCAGCTTCTCAAAAAAACATCATATTAAATTCTGAAAGACAAAGTAAATCTAACCAGGACATCCACTTTTTTCCCTCCCAACTCCCGACTAAAAACTCCCAACTAAAAAAAGGGTGTATGGGGTGTAACCAAATTTCCACACAAACATTTTGTATTTTTTTTATTTTCTAATTTTCGGGCAACATCGGGACAAAAGAATGCATAATAGTAAATGGTTTGGAGCAGTTTGCATTCAAAAATCTATATAAATCCATTTTTTAAAATCACAAAAATAAAAAAATGTTTTAGCTCTTTTTTCCTTACACCCTACACCCTTTGATAGTTATACTGTTTTTTACTCTGAATTGCAGTCTTTTTCTTCATTTTACGGCTTTCCGCAATTTTATATAGACACCTTTTTTGTAATATTGTATTTTAAACAATTTTAATGTCAATTAACTATTTCGATAACGCAAGTACAACTAAAATTGACTCAAGAGTTCTTGAAGCAATGTTGCCTTATTTCAATGAGATATATGGTAATGCATCAAGTAATCATATTATAGAAATTATAAATTAAGTATCATAAAAGTGAACCTTCCAATATCAAACAACTTACCAATAAACAAACTTGCCTCTGTTTTCAGTAGCACTTCGGCTACTTACAAGTTTTATTGGTTGATAGCTCTGATTGAATTAGTTGAAGAAGAAAATATTGAAATTCCAAAAAGAAAAATCTTCTCAAGAATGATTAGTAATTCTTGGTACACGATTAATTATTTTCATATTTCATTTGGGAAGCAAGACAACTTACAAATTGCCGTTGAAAGAATTTTAAAAGAAGAAAATTTAACGATTGACGAAAAGAAAAGTAAAATTGAAACTTGTTTAGAAAATTCAACTAATAAAGAAACGATTAATCAATTGCTTCATTTTGATAAAAATGTACCGCATTGGTTTTTATCGCCTTGGTTTCCAAAAATAAATAATGAAACTGATAATCAACAAAAAAGCAGAATATATTCTGATTCACAATCGTTTGTAAATGATAGTTTGTACGCTTTACATAAAGATTTTATTTCTATTAATCCAATTTGGATTTCTTACTTAAAATCTAATGCTAAAGTTTTAAAAGATTACTGCTACTGGAATTTAGCTTTATTTCTTCAAACTCGAAATCCAAACGTCCCAGATATTCCTAATAAATTAATTAAGCCAGCAATTAGAAATGGTTTAACCAAGCAAACTAATGAGTATTGGAAATTAGTTTTCAAAGAATTAGGTTCAATAAATTGTATTTTCACAGATACTAAATTGTATTTTGAAGAGAAAAATTATGCTTTAGACCATTTTGTGCCACACGCATTTGTATCACATGATTTGATTTGGAATTTACTGCCAATTGAAAAGAAATTTAATTCTTCTAAAAGTGATAGACTACCGCTTTTTGATAAGCATTTTGATAAGTTTTATGATTTACAAAAGTTAGCATTTGACATCAATAAGCAACATAATTCTAAAAGTAAATATATGGATGAGTTTCTAACTATTTTTCCAAATATTGATGCGTTTGAAAAAGATAAATTTTCAAATACGATACAGCCATTGATTACCATTGCAAGTAATAACGGATTTTTATTTATGAATGAGTAGTCAAAATCAAAATAGCCATTTAACTGCAATAGAAAGAACATCACTTTCATATCCAGCTCGAATATTACTTAATCAAAAAAAGATAAAAGGTAAAGTTTTAGATTTTGGTTGTGGTGTTGGTAAAGATGTAGAATTATTAAAAATTAAAGGATTTGATATTGAAGGATATGATCCATTTTTTTTTCCAACATTTCCAATCGAAAAATATGATACTATTTTATGTTTTTATGTTCTAAATGTTTTGCTTCCAGAAGAACAGGCAGAAGTTTTAATGAATGTTTCAAATCTTTTAAAACCAAATGGAAAAGCCTATTTTGCAGTTCGCAGAGATATTCAATATGAAGGATTTAGAATTCATAAAGTTCATAAAAAAGAAACCTATCAATGTTTAATAAAATTAGCTTATTTATCTGTTTTTAAGAACGAAAACTGTGAAATATACGAATACGAACATTACACAACTTTAAACAAAGGAAATGCTAATTTAAGTCCGTTTTTGATTGGAGATGAAACAAGAGAATTAATTGTTGAAACTGCAACAATCTTTTCCTTTTATGATAAATTTCCAGTTTCAAAAGGCCATGCTTTAATTGTTCCAAAACGATTGGTTTCAAATTATTTTGAGTTGACTTTAAAAGAACAAACTGCTTGTTGGATTGTTGCCAATAAAGTAAAAACCGTTCTTCAAGAAAAAAACAATCCTGATGGTTTCAATGTCGGAATAAACATAAATGAAGCGGCAGGTCAAACTATTTCACATTGTCATATTCACATAATACCAAGATATAAAGGCGATATAGAAAATCCAAGAGGAGGCATTCGAGGGGTAATTCCAAGTAAAAAGGAGTATTAAAAGATTCTAAAAGATATCTTTAATCGAAATCATAAGGCTTGTAATACATTCAATGTATTCATAATATAAAAAATTACTTACATATTTAATATTAATTATTGTATACTATTTAGAATATGGCTACATTTGAAATGGTTAAGATGATATAATTGTAATTTAGAAAATACTTTCATTTTCATTTTATTTAAATTTAACCTAATTGATGATTGACAGTTCGAAAATATCAGATATACTAAACAACTCTCCGAGTGTTGAACTTCTCCGACTTAGAAACAGAGATGCAATAATTATATTTCTGGTTAATACTTTTTCAAACCAACAAGGAGCAATTTCTGCTGAAAATATTCACACTAGACTTGCTGACTATCTAGAATTTAGACAAATTGATAATGATGAAGAAAATGAAATTGAAATTTTTGACACTTACGAAATAAAAGCGAAAAAATATATTCAAAATTGGACAAACAAAGGTTTTTTGACAAACTATCAAGACGAAAGAGGAGAAATATTTTACGAACTTTCTTCTCATTCAAGTAAGTCAATTGACTGGCTTTCAAGTCTACAAAAAGAAGAATATGTTGGAACGGAATCTAAATTTAAAAACATCTTTGGACTTCTAAAAGAACTAGTAGAATTTACAAATGATGATGCTGAAAAAAGAATCCAATTACTTGAAGATAAAAAACTGGAAATTGAGCAACAAATTCAGCGGATCAAAATTGGAGAAGACGTAAAAGTTTTTGAAGAATTTGAAATTGTACCTAGGTTTAATCAACTTAATCAATCTGCTAAAGAACTTTTATCAGACTTCAAAGAAGTCGAAGACAACTTTAAAGAAATAACAAAAGGCATTTACCAAAAACACGCAGAAGGAAGCCTTACTAAAAGTGATATTCTTGAATTTACTTTTGAGGCACTAGACCAGTTGAAAGAAAGCCAACAAGGCAAAAGCTTTTACGCTTTTTGGTCATTCCTTTTAAATCCTGGTCTACAATTGGAATGGGAGAACCTTACCAAAGAGCTTTATTCAACATTAGAAGAAAAAGGAATTCCTGTGAAAGACCTTTTCTTAAAAGGGATGAAAAATCACTTGTGGACTTCTGGACAAAAGGTTTACAAAGCAAATGATAAGATGGCAGAAAAACTTAGCCGAATTATAAGAGAAAATGAAGCTTCGAAGTCAGAAGTCACAAAAAATATCATTCAAGAAATCAAAAAATCACTTTTAGATATAAGTAAATCAAAGAAAAGACCTGAGCTTTCATTTGAAATAGAAACAGATATTGAAATAAGCATTCCTTTTGAAAGAAAACTCACTTTTGAACAAACAGAAGAACAAACATACAAATCTCGTCCGATACTTGCTAATGAAGATATTGCTCATTCCAATCATCTAAATAAGCTTTTTGCACAATCAAACATTGACAAAGATCTACTTAGAAACAGGATAAAAGAGGTGCTGAGAAACAAATCTCAAACTACTTTACATGAAGTAATTGAAAGCAATGGGGGAATTGAAAAAGGCTTACCTGAATTATTTGGCTATATCGGAATAGTAAAAGAGTTTAAATATGCTATAAGCACAGAAAAAACAAAAAGTATTTTATTTGATGTTAAAAAAAATAAGTCAATTCAAATACCTGAAATTATTTTAACTAAATGAGCAAATTAGAAAATAAAATAAAACCATATTCAAAGGCAATTGTAAAGTTGCTCAAATCGCCAGTTGAACGAAATTCTCCTGTTTGGGATGATGTGGTTAATTATCAGATAGAAATTCAAGATTATATAAGTCAAATTGGACTGGAACTCATTGTAAAGAAAGATGAAGGATTTGCTTTTGTCAAGCAATATGAAGATAGTGAAGGAAATACTCTAGGATTAATTGTGCGGAGACAAATTGGTTTTGAGACATCTATTATCCTTGTTGTTCTTCGTCAATCTTTAGAGGAGTTTGACAGCAATCCAACACAATTTCAAGTTGCCGAGAAATTTATTACTGATTCTGAAATTAAAGAAGAATTGGAACTTTTTCTTCAAGAAGGTTATAATAGGTTAAGGTTTTTGAAAGATTTAGATAAGTACATCAAAAACGTCGTTGAATTAGGATATTTGAATGAAGTAAGCAAAAAAGACAATGAGACTAAATACCAAATACATAGAATCATAAAAGAAAAAATAACGCTGGATATTTTACAGGAATTCAAAACCAAATTACAAGAGTATGTTGAGTCTATTTAGTACGAGTTCTGATAAAGCTGGATTTAGACTTCAATATATGGAAGTTTATAATTGGGGAACATTTCACGAGAAGATTTTCAAGATTAATCCACAAGGAAATAATTCTTTATTGACAGGAGCAAACGCTTCTGGAAAAAGCACTTACATTGATGCACTTCTAACTTTATTAGTTCCAGTTAAAAAAGATAGATTTTACAATCAATCATCAGGAGTTGACAAAAAAGGTGATAGAACAGAAGAAACCTATGTTTACGGAAATTATGGAAATATACAGCGTGAAGGCGAACTAAGTATTACAACTCAAACATTAAGGGATAAATCAACATATTCGGTTATTCTTGCATCATTTTCAAACACAGACCAAAAGAATATTACAGTTTTCCAAGTGAGATGGTTTTCTAATGGTGAATTAAGAAGGGCTTTTGGAATTGCTCACGTTCAGTTAGAAATTGAAAAAGATTTTAGTGATTTTGATAGTAAAGGGAATTGGAAAAAGCGTTTAGAAAAAATCTACAATTCAAATAGCACAAAAAAGAAAATTGAATTTTTGGATGGTCCTACCTCCTATGCCGAAAGAATTTCCCACTTGTTCGGTATGCGTTCTACAAAAGCACTAAGTCTATTTAATCAAGTTGTTGGTGTTAAAGTATTGGATGACTTAGATGAGTTTATAAGAACCAATATGCTCGAAGAGCAAGATGCAGAAACAGAGTTCATTCAGCTTAAAGAAAGCTTTCTGACTTTGATGGATGCAAAAACCAATATTGAAAAAGCAAAGGAACAAATTACTCAACTAACGCCTATCAATGAAATAGCAAATAAACTCAATGAGATTCAGTCTGAATTAGTTCGGTTAAATAAATCTAAGGAACTTGGGGTTTATTGGTTTGCAAAGAAGAATGTGGAACTTGCCGAGAAGGAACTTGTCAAGGGCAATGAAAATCTGGAAAGTCTCAACCTTGAACTCAACAAATTAAGAACAAAAGAAGAGTCATTAAAACAAGAAGAAAGAGCACTATCTATTTCAATAGAAAGTGATGAAGTTGGAAGCAAAATCAAAGACCTAGAAAAAGAGATCAAAAGTTTAATTGGACAAAAGGAAACAAGAAGCAGAAAACTAGACCAATACAATAAAATTGCTCAAAGCGTTGAATTAAACACGCACCCAAGTGAAGAAACGTTTAAAGTAAATCGTTTAATTTCCAACGAGAAAAGATCTGAATTGGAAATAAATAGACAAGACTATGATGAAAAACTAAGGTTATCTAAAAACAAACGAGAGGATTTAAACAGGCAAATTGAAGAAGGCATTGAAACCATAAAAGCACTTCAAAAGAATAAAAACAATATTGCTGGTCGAGAAGCAGAAATTAGAGATGACATATTAGAACATATTGGAGCCACTAAAGAGGAAATTCCATTTATTGGTGAACTTATAAAAGTCAAAGAAGACGAAATAGAATGGGAAATTTCGGCAGAAAAGATTCTTCACAATTTTGCATTACGGCTCATTGTTCCTGATAAATATTATAATAAGGTTAACGAGTATGTAAATAGTACTAATTTAAAAGGTAAAATAACCTATCAAAGATTTAGGAGCTTTACTTCATTAGCAAAAATGACCAATAAAAATATTGCTCAAAACGCTCTTATTAATAAATTAGAATTTAAACCTAAGAGTATTTATGTTGATTGGCTAGAGGATATAATTACGAATCAATACAATTATGCTTGTGTAAATGACTTAAAGGAGTTCAGTTTATATGAAGAGAAAGCCATCACTAAAGAAGGACTTATAAAGTTTGCAAAAGGAAAACACGAAAAAGACGATAGACCTCATATTTCAAGAAAAGAAAACTTTGTTTTGGGATGGGATAACAAGGATAAGGTTAGATTACTCCAAAACGAAATAAAAAACCTTCAAGAAAAAGAAAAATTGGCCTTGCAAGAGAACCGTCAGATTGAGCAAAGCATTAAAGTCATAGAAAATCAGAAAGAATCATATTCTGACCTTTTCAAGCTATTCACCAAGTATGACGACATAGACTGGAAAACTTTTGCAGAACAAATACAAGATAAAGAAGGTCAAAAGGCTGATTTAGAAAAAACAAACAATCGAGTTCAAGCTCTTCAAAAGCAATTGGAAGAGGTTCAGGGAAAGTTGAAGCAAATTTCTGAAATTGATATCTTTAATAAGGGGCAAGATATTTTTACCCAGAAAAAACTAATTGAAGATATAAACTTAGAAATTATTGAAGCCAATAAAATACTTCAAATAACAGGAATAGTTGAGACTACAGAATTTGAGTATCAGAACCCTAAATTAGGAAGTGTACTTTATTCCAATTTGAAGTCAACTCAAACAGATTTTCAACAAAATCTTTCAAGAAAACTATCCGAATTAGATAAAAGTAAGCGAGCAAATGAGGATGAGGTGAAATTGAAAATAAACGCCTTTAAGCAACCATCACAAGAAATCACGGATAAATTTAAAGACTGGAGGTCAGATGTAAGTCGTCTACCCGAATCAACCCATCTCGAGTTTATGAGTGAATACCAAACACTACTCAAACAATTGGTAAATGACAACTTGCCGAAATTTGAAAAGAAATTCAACGAGTATTTGCAAGAAACCATCACCAACAAAGTTGGTGACTTTAGAATGTTCTTCGAAAATTGGTCTGATTCAATCAAGGAAAATATAAGACTATTAAATAATTCACTAAAGGAAATTGATTTTAGAGATAAGGACTTCAAAACCTACATTCAAATCGTAGCACCAAACCGAATTAGTGATGAAGTGAAAGAATTTAGAGCCTTGCTTAACAATGCTATCCCTAACATTCGAGAAATTGATTCTTCAATAGATGGTCGTAAAAATCATTTCTACAATAATATTGAGCCACTAATTACAAAATTAGATAAAGAAGATTGGCGAAAGAAAGTTATGGAAGTTCGTTCTTGGTTTAGTTACAAGGCAGAAGAATTTTACAAGGAAACCAATGCCAAGTTTAAGACATACGAAAATATGGGACAACTTTCCGGTGGAGAAAAGGCTCAATTAACTTATACAATTTTAGGTTCGGCAATTGCATATCAATTTGGATTAACAAAAGAAGGTCTGCAAAGTAACTCTTTCCGTTTCATTGCAATTGATGAAGCATTCAAAGCACAGGACGAAGACAAAGCAAGATATTTAATTACACTTTGCAAACAACTTCATCTTCAATTATTAGTAGTTACGCCAAGCGACAATATTCATATTGTAGAAAATGATATTTCGTTTGTTCATTTTGTTGAAAGAAAAGAAGAAAAGTACTCTTGGCTTTACGATATGCCAATTGAACAATTCAAGGAAGAAAAAGCAAATTTCGTCAGTCAATGATAAGTCCAAACGAGATAAAAACTAAAGCTGGCAGAAAGTATCTTTCTTTTCTTCAATCATTGATTGAGGATAAACCATTCACTAAACTTGTTATTCGTGGCGATAAAAGTTACACAAAATCATCATTACCCGATTTTGAAAAGGAAATTCTTTTAATAATTAGTCAATCAAAAGAAAAAAATGGTTTTGGCTATACTTTAGAATTTCAGAAAGTAAGAACAAAATATTTGGGAACTCAAGACTTACCGACCACAATCTATTTCGACACTGAAGTGGATTTACTAAAATATTTGGGTAAAGAAAAGGAAGCGGAACTCTTCAAAATAAATTGTGAAAAGATTATTTCCACTTTTCCAGTGTTAAAAGAGTGGGTTATTCTAAATCCTTCACGAATAATTCAAAATCAAAATGAATGGGAAAGTATCTTAAAAGTTTGTACTTTTTTTAAGCAGACTCCTAGACCAAAACTCTATATTAGAGAATTACCAATTAATATTCACACAAAATTTGTCGAAAGGAATCAAGCAATCATAAAAGAATTACTTGACATTCTAATTTCAGAATATGTAAATACTCAAGAAAAACACTTTGAGAAAAGGTTCAACCTGAAATTCAGTGAACCATTAGTAAGGTTTAAAATACTTGACAAAGAGATAAGCAACAACTTTTTTTCAGGGCTTGACGATATTGCAATTCCAATAAGCCAATTTGAGAATTTGAACTTGGCAATTGAGAAAGTAATTGTAGTTGAAAACAAAACAACTCTTTATACGACCTTAACTCTTCCAAAAATGGACAAGACTATCGCAATATTTGGTAGCGGATACAGTGTTCACAATCTTAAAAATGTAGTCTGGTTTAAAAATATTGAATTGTTATATTGGGGAGATATTGACGTACAAGGTTTTGAAATTTTATCTCAATTCAGAGGCTATTTTCCGCAAACAAAAAGTTTGTTAATGGACATGCAAACCTTTGAAATTTTTTTTGAAAATGATCTCGGGTCTCCGACTAATTTGTCAACAGCATTAAATTTAAACGAGAATGAACTCGAACTTTATCAACTTTTAAAATCAAATAATTGGAGACTTGAGCAAGAAAAAATATCTTTTGAATATGTCATTCATTTTATTAGTAATAGATAGTGTATATCATTAGAAAAAATGAATGAATAGTATTTACACTAGTAGTAAAGTCATTCAAAAAATATTAGCAGAAGAATATGAAAATGACGGCTATATTTGCTATTATTTCAATCTAAAATTTACTTTAACTAAAATGAAATAAATGTCAAAAATCAACCAAATTAACAAAGTATTGCTAGATTATTTTGAAATCAACAAAAGTGTAGGTAGGATTCCGGCCAAGGATATGATGCCATATTTTATATTGTCTGGTGTTTTTGAAAAAGATACTAAAAACGGTTTACCAATACGTGCTGTTTTAAGACGCTTAGATGAGAAAAACCAATTAAATCAAATTCCCTTTATATATGCTGAAAGAAAAGCCACTAATACTAAATGGTTCTTTCAGCGAAGCAGAATTACGATTCCTGCTCAAAAAACTCTAAAAGAAAAACCTCCGAAATTAAAACCAACAAAAAGCAACAGCAGAAAAGACAGTGATGAGCATTATGTTTTAGACTTATGTGATGAAGTTTTGGGATTGATAGGAAAACGACAACATCGTTTTGATTTTTTGTTGGGAGATTCTGGTACCAAATTGCCAGTAGATAGTTATTATCCGGAACTAAACTTAGTAATAGAATACAAAGAGCAACAACACACCAAACCAAACAAACATTTTGACAAACCGGATAAAATGACTGTTAGTGGTGTTCATCGTGGTGAACAAAGAAAAATATACGATCAAAGAAGATTAGATGTTCTACCAAAGTATGGAATAAAAGTTGTAGAAATATTTTTTTCAGATTTTGAACATGATAAAAAGGATAAGATTTTGAGAAATAATAATGACATCAAAAAAGTAAAGAATTTATTAAAAGTTGTTTCGATATAGTAATACACTAAGTTACTACGGATCTATTTTCTTTTACAATTATAATTTTCAAATAGTAATTGAAAATTATAACAAAATGAAATCATTAAACTTTTTGAATATTTAAAATAAAAAAATTTAAAACTTAAAAATTAAAAAACTAAAGAACTAAAAAACTAAAAGAACTCTTCTGTGCCTGGTTTAAAGTTTTATTACTCCGTTCCCCACCGCTTGCCACCGCATAAAAGTTTTTGTATGCCCACAAAAGCATTCCTTTTGCTTCGGTTATTTTTTTATCATTTGTTCATATTGTTTGATGGAATCAACACCATCAATTAATTTACTGTCTTTCGATTTTACTTCTTTTATAAAAGTATCACATTGTACTTCAGTCAAAATACCTCTATGATAAGCCTCTAAAAGAATATCCATAGTAGTCAAATAAACAATACCAAAATAATTACAATACGCTTTAATATCATTTAAGTTACTACTCGCAATATAATCTTTGGTGTGCTTGGCTACTGCCATACAAGCGGCTTCACCATCACCCATGTTGGATTTTAAACGAGCATATTCAATTAGAATTTCCTTCTCTTTAGGAAAAGGAATTACAGCTATTTTCGACCACTCTAAAAAATTCTCTAACGCTACAATACTTTTCTTTCGCTTATCCAACTCTGCTTTAACCTTGTCCAAAATCACAAATCGATTAGGAAATATTTTTGGCAATAACAGCTGCTGCCCTGCTTTGGTAAAATGGATAATGACATCACAATCCAGTAATATTCTTGGCTCAGTACTAG
>Ga0209202_1001319_pt1 | contig 15634 bp, 12 predicted proteins | sample AD_UKC032_MetaG_FD_184416 | JGI IMG/M metagenome (GOLD analysis project Ga0209202, IMG submission 184416) | Active sludge microbial communities of municipal wastewater-treating anaerobic digesters from USA - AD_UKC032_MetaG (SPAdes) (version 2) | ecosystem: Engineered > Bioreactor > Anaerobic >... | reverse complement strand
AAGATGTCGACCTGGCCGTCGGTATCCTTCCAGACTTCCTCGGCCGTCGTGTTGCGGTGGACGGCCGGATTGGCCGGATTTTCAAATTGCTGCGGGATGAAATACTTCGGGTCGGACTCGGCCAGCGCCTTGGCCTTGGCAATGGCGCCGCCCATGCCTTCCGGCCCCGGGGTCAGGATCAACTCGGCACCGTAGGCTTTCAGCAGCAACTTGCGCTCGCGGCTCATCGTTTCCGGCATCGTGAAAGCGCACTTGATGCCGCGCGCCGCACAGACCATGGCGAGGCCGATACCGGTGTTGCCGGAAGTCGGCTCCAGCACCACGGTATCGGGACCGATCTTGCCGGCGGTCTGAGCGGCGTCGAGCATGGCGACGGCGATGCGATCCTTGACGCTGTGGCCGGGATTGAAGAATTCGAGCTTGGCAACGACCGTCGCGCCGGTACCGGCAGTGACGCGATTGAGCTTGACCAGCGGCGTGTTGCCGACCAGTTCGGTAACGTTATTGGCAATTTTCATGGCGATACTCCGGTTGGGGAATAACCCATTGTAGGCGACTCAGCGCTTGCTGTGGGTGGGTCTGCAGTCGGCCTGCGGCGCGCCGAACAGGCTGCCGAGCCCGAGATCGATCCCGGCGGCGCGCGCTTCGCCCAGATCGGCGCCGCTTTCAATGCCGGAAACCTCGCTGGCGACCTCGGCGGCGCGGGCCTGCGCGGCGGCCTCGGTGGACCACGCGGGCAGCCGGATGATCTCGGGCCGCAAGGCCAACAACGCGGCAGTGGTGCCGGCCGGCAGGGTGCGCAACGCCAGTCGGTAGCCGCGTCGGCGATAGTTGTCGAGCGCCGCCAGATAGGCGCCATCGTCCGGCGCCGGGAGGTCGATATCGAACACGATGTCCTCCGGCGCCAGCCCGCACCGCTTGAGAATCGCCTCATAGACCAGCCCGTGCTGGCTCGGCACCGCCAGCAGATGGCGCGGATGGACGGAAACCTGCAGATAGCCCCCGGTATGGCGGCGCTGCGCCAGGAAGTTGAGCGCGTGCAAGGTCCGGCACAGACGGTCGAAATGCACCACCGCCGCCGCATCGTCGCACAGGGCATACGCGGCATCGCCGTCAATCGGCGTGCCGTCGTCGCGCACCGCCCGCAAGCTGGCCCGATGGCCGACGATGCGTTCCTCACGCAGATCGACGATGGGCTGGAACAGCGAACCCAACCGCAAGCCGTTGCACCAGGCCGCCGCCCGCTCGCCTTCCGGATAGAGCATGCTGCCGCTGGCGCTGTCAGCGGTATTGAAATAGCGGATCAGGTCGGTCAGCGGCATGGTGCCTCCTATTTCTTCAAATAAATCTGGTCGAAACTGCCGCCGTCGGCGAAATGGGCTTTTTGCGCCTTCTGCCAGCCGCCGAAGGTGTCGTCTATCGTCACCAGCTTGAGTTTCGGAAATTGCTGCGCGTACTTCGCCGCCACCTTGGCATCGCGCGGCCGGTAGTAGTGCTTGGCGGCGATGGTCTGGCCTTCCTCGGAATACAGATAATCGAGGTAAGCCTGCGCCGTCAGCCGCGTGCCGCGCTTCTCGACCACCTTGTCGACCACCGCGACCGGTGGCTCGGCAAGAATCGACAGGCTGGGCGCGACGATCTCGAATTTGTCTTTGCCGATCTCGTTGACCGCCAGTTGCGCCTCGTTTTCCCAGGCGATCAGCACGTCGCCGAGGCCACGTTCGACGAAAGTCGTCGTCGAACCGCGCGCGCCCGAGTCGAGCACCGGCACGTTCTTGAAGATGGCCGTGACCAGTTCCTTCGCTTTCTGCTCATTGCCGCCCGGCTGCTTGAGCGCCCAGGCCCAGGCCGCCAGATAGTTCCAGCGCGCGCCGCCGGAGGTCTTCGGGTTGGGCGTGATGACGGCGACGCCGGGCTTGGCCAGATCGCCCCAGTCCTTGATGCCCTTCGGATTGCCCTTGCGCACCAGGAAAACGACGGTCGAGGTGTACGGCGAGGAATTGTTCGGGAAACGCTTCTGCCAGTCGGCCGGGATCAGGTTGCGCTCGACCAGCGCGTCGATGTCGTAAGCCAGCGCCAGCGTCACGACATCAGCTTCCAGACCATCGCGCACTGCCATGGCCTGCTTGCCCGAACCGCCGTGCGACTGGCGGAAACTGACCACCTGCCCGGTTTTAGCCTGCCAGTGTTTGGCGAAGGCGGCGTTGTAATCCTTGTACAACTCGCGCGTCGGGTCGTAGGAGACGTTGAGCAGCGAAGTCTGGGCGACGGCGCAGCCAATACCGAGGGTAGTGACCAACGTGGAAATTGCGCAAATTCTGCCGAGGATGCTGGACATGGCGAAGCCTTTCTCATCTGGATTGCAATGGGAAGAGCATAATTCGCGAGTTATATATTCACAAAGACTAGATAGTTACAGAAACATAACCAGATAGAATTAACGATGGCTTGTTGTCACCCTGCGGATGGGGCAGGATGGCAAACCATAACCGGGGTGCCCGCAAGACGCGCCCACCGGGCAGCGATTGCCGCGCCAGACGGCAGGCTGCGTGGCAGACGGACATCGCGGAGGGGACATGAACGACATTCACGACCGACCGATTGGCGAACGCATCGACTGGCTGTTCGATCTTGCGCGCCGCTATGGGGAGACCTTCCGTAGCCCGGAGGCATGGCTGGCGCGGCAACGCTATCTGGCCGAACACCCGACCGCGATTGCGGTACTTAAGTGCATGGATGGCCGCATCAACATCGCGGTGGCGACCCGGACGCCGGCCGGTATCCTGATGCCCTTCCGCAATCTTGGCGGCATGTTCGATCTCGGCTGGCCGCACCTCGGGGAGGTGCTGATCCACCACATGCTCAAGATGACCGGCGCCGGGCGGCGGGTACTGGTATTGATCACCTACCACTGGTCGCGCGGCGACCCCAAACGTGGCTGTGCCGGCTTCCGTTTCGACACCGCCTCCGCCATCGCCCACACACAGGCCATCCGCCAGCAGATGTCGCAATTGTTCGGTACCGCGCACGACAGCGTCTATCCGCTGGTTTGCGGTTTCGAGACGGATGAAGAATCTCTGGCCGTGCACGGCCCGGACGGATCGGTACTCGACCTGGCGACCCTCGGCAGCGCCGACGCCGCGACGCTTGAACCGCGTCTCGCCACGCTGTTGCCGGACATGCCGGCGCAAATGCACGCCGATCTTCTGCCGCTGCTTCGCGGCAATCTCGAGCACATGGCGCAAATCCGCGAACAAACGGCGCGCGCCGAGCGGCTGCTCGACGTCGAGCATCGTGAATGGGTGATCTGCATCGGGCGCGGCTTCGATTTCCTGCACACGCCCAACATGGCCCTGATCATCGGCCCCTACAGTCCGGATCTGGCCGACCCGGTCCGCAAGGCTGCCGGCATCATTCGCGGCAACATGCTGGCTGGGCGGATTCCCGATGACGGCTTCCTGTTGTTGGCGTCGGTGCCTTTCGACGAAATCGGGGTCGATCGGGCGCGCGCTGAAATGAAGGCCGATTTCCTCGCAAAATTCGCCGCCTCGGTGGTGGCAAAGGAATTGCCGGAGCTGGCTGCCCGGATGGCGACACGCACCGCCGTACTCGACTGGGGGTCGCGCAGGCTGGAACTGATCGCCACCTGAGCGCCTGCTGCGGTCAACACCAAAAAAACCGCCAATTTCGGCGGCCGCCACGTTCAGCCGAGAAAGAGCTTGTAGACCGGGTTGGCGCTCTCGTCCCAGTGGGCGTAGCCGAGGTTCTTCAGGAACGTCTTGAATGCGCCCATGTCGCCCGGCGGCACCTGCATGCCGACCAGCACGCGCCCGTAGTCGGCACCGTGGTTGCGATAGTGGAAGAGGCTGATGTTCCAGCCGGCGCTCATCTGGGTCAGGAAATTCATCAGCGCGCCCGGCCGCTCGGGGAACTCGAAGCGGTAGATCAGCTCCTTCATTCCTTTCTCGCACACTGCCGGGGCGTGGCCGCCGACCATGTGGCGGACGTGGTTCTTGGCCATCTCGTCGTCGGTCAGATCGAGCGTCGGGTAGCCGTGCTTCTGCAGGCTTTCGGCCAGCTTCAGCGACTCCTTGCGGTCAGCCACCTGGATGCCGACGAACACATGCGCCTCGCTGGCCGTGTGGTAGCGATAGTTGAATTCCGTGACGTTGCGCTTGCCGATCAGGCCGAGGAATTTCTTGTAGGCGCCCGGTTTTTCCGGCAACGTGACCGCGAACACAGCTTCACGCTGTTCGCCGAACTCGGCGCGCTCGGCGACGAAGCGCAGGCGGTCGAAATTCATGTTGGCGCCGGAGGTGACAGCGATCAGGTTCTTGTCCTTCAGCTTGTACTGCCGCGCATATTCCTTGGCCCCGGCCACCGCCAGCGCGCCGGCCGGTTCGAGAATCGAGCGCGTGTCCTCGAAAACATCCTTGATCGCCGCACAGATCGCATCGGTATCGACCAGGATCATTTCATCGACGTATTCCTTGCACAGGCGGAAAGTTTCTTCGCCGACCAGCTTGACCGCAGCGCCGTCGGCGAACAGGCCGACCTGGTTCAGCCGCACGCGGTGGCCCTTGGCCAACGATTGGGTCATCGCGTCCGCATCGCGCGCCTCGACGCCGATGATTTTGATTTCCGGCCGCAGGCGCTTGATGTAAGCCGCCACGCCGGCAATCAGCCCGCCCCCGCCGACGCAGCAGAAGATGGCGTGGATCGGGCCATTGTGGCGCGAATGCTGGCGCAGGATTTCCATCGCGATGGTGCCTTGGCCGGCGATCACTTCCGGGTCATCAAAGGGATGGACGAAGGTCAGTTTTTCCGATTTTTCCAGTTCCAGCGCATGGGCGTAGGCTTCATCATAGGAGTCGCCGAACAGCACGGCCTCGCCGCCAAAGCGCTTGACCGCATCGACCTTGATGCCCGGCGTCGAGGTCGGCATGACGATCACCGCCCGGCAGCCGACCTTGGAAGCGGAAAGGGCGACGCCCTGGGCGTGGTTGCCGGCCGAGGCGCAAATGACACCGCGCTTGAGCTTTTCCGGCGACAGGCTGGAAATCTTGTTGTAGGCGCCACGCAGCTTGAAGGAGAACACCGGCTGCAGATCCTCGCGCTTGAGAATGATCTTGTTGCCCGCCCGGAGAGAAAGGTTGCCGGCCACTTCGAGCGGCGTTTGCACCGCCACGTCGTAAACCTGTGCGTTGAGAACTTTTTCGAGATAATCCGGGTGCATGGCGCGATTCTTTAAGGCAAAGGGGGGATTCTACGGGTGGAGTGGCTAAACGTCACGGCGGAAAGCGGCCTTTGGGGTCTGCTGGCCGCAAGTTTTCTCTCGGCAACGGTTCTCCCCGGCGGCTCCGAAGCCTTGCTGTGGGGTTTTCTGCAACTGCACCCCGGCGAGCAGGGGGCGGCGCTGGCGCTGGCCACCCTGGGCAATACGGCGGGCGGCATGACTTCATGGTGGTGCGGCCGCGTGCTGCCGAAATGGCAACGCCTGGAAAACATCCCTCACCGCGACAAGGTCGAGCGCTGGGGCAGCCCGCTACTGCTGCTGGCCTGGACGCCGCTGATCGGCGACGCGTTGTGTGTGGCAGCCGGCTGGCTGCGCCTGCATTGGCTGCCGTGCTGCGTCTTCATGGCCGTTGGCAAGTTCGCGCGCTACTGGCTGGTCGCCTTGGCAGCGAGCGGGCCATGAACCAAGACCTGCGCCAGCGGTCTACCTGACCCGCCGTGTTGCGCTGCAATACGCTAAAATCGACCTTTTGACGGACCCTGGCTGCTCCCATGACTGCCCGCCTGCGCGAAATTCCCTATAACTACACCTCGTTTTCCGATCGCGAGATCGTGATTCGCCTGCTTGGCGCCGACAACTGGGCAGTGCTCGACGAATTGCGCGGCGAACGCGTGACCGGCCGTTCGGCGCGCATGCTTTACGAGGTGCTGGGCGATATCTGGGTCGTGCAGCGCAACCCGTATCTGGAAGACGACCTGCTCGACAACCGCGAGCGTCGCGAGGCGCTGGTCAATGCCCTGCGCCACCGCCTGAAGGAAGTTGAAAAGCGCCGCGCCGAGAGCGAGTCGGAAGACCCGGAGCGTTCGGCCAAGGTCAAGCGCCTGGTCGAGGCCGCCCAACAGGCGGTCAATCGCTTTGAAGCCCGGTTCGGCGAAACCATCGACCTGCGGCGCAAGGTCATGAAGTATCTCGGCAAGCACACGCGCAAGGACAACATCGCTTTCGACGGTCTGGCCCGCGTTTCGCACGTCACCGACGCCACCGACTGGCGTGTCGAATACCCCTTCGTCGTCCTCTATCCCGATACCGAAGAGGAAATCGGCCATCTGGTGCGCGGCTGTATCGATGCCGGCCTGACCATCATTGCCCGTGGCGGCGGCACCGGCTATACCGGCGGCGCCGTGCCGCTGACGCCTTACGCGGCGGTGATCAACACCGAAAAGCTGATCGACATCGGCCCGGTTGAAGAGCTGGTGCTGGCCGGCCATGAAACGCCGTATGCGACGATCCGCACCGGTGCTGGCGTGGTGACTGACCGCGTTTCGGAAGCTGCTTCGCTGGCCGGCCGTGTTTTTGCAGTCGACCCGACGTCCGCCTCGGCCTCCTGCATCGGCGGCAACATCGCCATGAATGCCGGCGGTAAGAAGGCCGTGCTGTGGGGCACCGCGCTCGACAATCTGGCCTGGTGGAAGATGGTCGATCCGGACGGCAACTGGCTGGAAGTCGAACGCGTCAATCACAATTACGGCAAGATCCACGAGCAGGAAAACGTCGAATTCCGCCTCAAGCGCTTCGACCCGAGCGGAAAGAAGCTGCTCGGCGAAGAAACCCTGACCCTGCCGGGCGCAGCCTGCCGCAAGATCGGGCTGGGCAAGGACGTCACCGACAAGTTCCTCGGCGGCATCCCGGGTGTGCAGAAGGAAGGCACCGACGGCATCATCGTCGCCGCCCGCTGGGTGCTGCACAAGATGCCGCCGGTCTCGCGCACCGTCTGTCTGGAGTTTTTCGGCCAGGTCCGCGAAGCCGTGCCGGCCATTGTCGAAATCACGGATTACTTCAAGCCGGGCGGCGCCGGGCTGGCTTCCGGCGTTCAGCTGGCTGGTCTGGAGCACCTCGACGAGCGCTATGTGAAGGCCGTTGGCTATGCCACCAAGGCCAAGCGTCACGGTCGGCCGAAGATGGTGCTCTTGGGCGACCTCGTTGGCCACGACGAAAAGGCCGTGATGGCCGCAGCCTCAGAAGTCGTTCGCATGTGCAACCTGCGTTCGGCCGAAGGTTTCATCGCAGTCGATGCCGAAACGCGCAAGAAATTCTGGCTCGACCGTTCGCGCACCGCCGCCATCTCGCGCCACACCAACGCCTTCAAGGTCAATGAAGACGTGGTGATTCCGCTGCCGCGCATGGGCGACTATTGCGACGGTATCGAGCGCATCAATATCGAGTTGTCGACGCAGAACAAGTTGGCGCTGTGCGATGCACTGCTCGAATTCCTCAAGGGCGATCTGCCGCTGCACGAAGGCGACGCCAACGTCGACAAGGCGGTACTGATCGGCGACCGCCGGCAGGCCGCACTCGATTACGTCGAAGCCGTTCGCCTGCGCTGGGAATGGCTGCTGGAAAATCTCGACCTGCCGCTGGCCGAGGCGGAGTCGCGCTTTGCCTCCTACGGCATCGTCGCCGGCGAGTTGACCAACAAGGCGGCCAACCCGAAGCTCTTCCACCGCCTGCAGGATTACTCGGTGCGCACGGCGTGGAAACAGGAACTGCAAGCGCGGTTGAGCAAGATTTTCGATGGTGGCGTCTATCGTCCGGTCGTCGAACGCATCGAAGCGATTCACAAGGAAGTCTTGCGTAGCCGCGTCTTCGTCGCGCTGCACATGCACGCTGGCGACGGCAACGTGCATACCAACATCCCGGTCAATTCCGACAACTACGAGATGCTGCAAACGGCGCACAAAGCCGTCGAGCGCATCATGTTTCTCGCCCGGTCGCTGGACGGCGTGATTTCCGGCGAGCACGGCATCGGTATCACCAAGCTGGAATTCCTGACCGAGGAAGAACTCGGCCCCTTCCGCGCCTATAAGCAAAAAGTCGACCCGGAAGGCCGCTTCAACAAGGGCAAGCTGATGCCCGGCGGCGACATGGGGAATGCCTATACGCCGTCGTTCAGCCTGCTCGGCACCGAATCGTTGATCATGGAACAGTCGGAAATCGGCAAGATTTCCGACATGGTCAAGGACTGCCTGCGCTGCGGCAAATGCAAGCCGGTCTGCTCGACGCACGTGCCGCGCGCCAATCTGCTCTATTCACCGCGCAACAAGATTCTGGCAACCTCCTTGCTGGTCGAAGCTTTCCTCTACGAGGAACAGACCCGGCGCGGCATTTCGCTCAAGCATTTTGACGAATTCAACGACGTCGCCGATCACTGCACGGTCTGCCACCGCTGCCTGAAACCTTGCCCGGTCGACATCGATTTCGGCGACGTGTCGGTCGCCATGCGCAATTTCCTGCGCAAGCAGGACAAGAAGCGCTTCAGCCCCGGCACCGTGGCGGCAATGACCTACCTGAACCTGAAAGACCCGGCGACCATCAAGCTGATGCGCGGCGTGATGATGGATTTCGGCTTCAAAGCCCAGCGTCTGGCGCACAAGGCGGCCAAGGCCATCGGCCTGATCCAGGATTCGCGCGCCCATCCGCCGGCCACCATTGGCGCGCCGACGGTCAAGACCCAGGTCATCCACTTCCTCAACCGGCCAATGCCGGGCAACCTGCCGAAGCGCACCTCGCGCGCCCTGCTCGACATCGAGGACGACAAGGTAATCCCGGTCATCCGCAACCCAAAGAAGACGACCGAAGAGTCGGATGCCGTTTTCTATTTCCCCGGTTGCGGTTCGGAGCGCCTGTTCTCACAGGTCGGTCTGGCCACCCAGGCGATGCTTTACGAAGTCGGCGCCACTACCGTGCTGCCACCGGGCTACCTGTGCTGTGGCTACCCGCAAACCTCGTCCGGCGATGAGGACAAGGGCGTCAAGATCACGACCGACAACCGCGTGCTGTTCCACCGCGTCGCCAACACGCTGAACTACCTCGACATCAAGACGGTGATCGTTTCCTGCGGCACCTGCATGGATCAGTTGCAGAAGTACCAGTTCGAGAAGATCTTCCCCGGCTGCCGCCTGCTCGACATCCACGAATACCTGATGGAGAAGGGCGTCAAGCTCGACGGCGTGAGCGGTACGCGCTACATGTACCACGATCCCTGCCACACGCCGATGAAGGCCTATGCGCCGCTGGCCGTGACCAAGACGCTGATGGGCCAGGATGTGCCGCTGACCGACCGCTGTTGCGGCGACGCCGGGTCTTTCGCCTATTCTCGCCCAGACATTGCAACGCAAGTGAAATTCCGCAAGCAGCAGGAAATCGAGAAGGGAGCCGAGAAATTGCGCGCCGATGGCTTCACTGGCGACGTCAAGATCCTGACCTCCTGCCCGGCCTGCCTGCAGGGCCTTTCCCGTTATGACGACGACGCCGGCACCAAGGCCGACTACATCGTCGTCGAACTGGCCAAGCACCTGCTCGGCGACAACTGGATGGCGGATTACGTAGGCAAGGCCAACACCGGCGGCATCGAGCGCGTCCTGCTCTGAATTTCGGCCATTTTCGAGGGTCGACCGCAACAGCCCGCTCGGTTGGACAGGAAGCACTTGCAGTATTTATATGCAAGTGCAATCCTTGCAACCTTGGCAAATCTGGATCGGCGCGATGGAAGGCAAGAGCTGCGAGTTGTGCGCCTCGGCGGGCGGAACGGTTCTCTGGGAATCCGGGAACTGCCGTGTCGTTCGCGTAGACGATCCGCATTACCCGGGCTTTTGTCGCGTGATCTGGACGGCCCACGTGCGCGAAATGAGCGACCTGACCCCGGCCGAGCGACAAGCCTTGATGGCCGTGGTGTTCGGGGTGGAAGAGGTCATTCGAGCGCTGTTTGCACCAGACAAGATCAATCTTGCCAGTTTCGGCAACATGACGCCCCATCTGCATTGGCATGTCATCCCGCGCTGGCGTGACGACCGCCACTTCCCCGAGCCTGTCTGGGGCAAGGTTCAGCGCGATGCCCCGCAGCCACGCCCGGTCGTCGTCGACGACCGCCTGCGCCAGGCGCTGGATGAACAACTAAGCACTTCCCGATGAATCTCTAGGCCTACCAACATGAACATGGCGTCTTCCCCACTGTCGATTCCCGATCTGCAAACCGGGGCCAACTACCTGGCGCAGTTGCCGCTGGCCAATCCGCCAGTAGCCGAGAAGAAGCTCCTCGAGTTTCTAGATGCCCTGCTCGACGATCCGCCTGAAGCCGGCATTCTGCTCGGACTGCTCGAACAGGCCCGGATGCCGCTCCACTTCGTTGAGGAAGAGCTGGCGCGGCGCTATCACAACAAGCCATTGCCGCTGGCGGAACAGGAAGACGAAATTTTCCAGCAGGTGCTTTCAGCCTGGAAACGTATGTCCAGGGCGTATGCGCTCTGCGCCCGGTTACAGGAGCCGATGCCGGACAATCCGCAGTATTCGGGCCTGCTGGCGACGATACTGCACCGCTGCCTGTACTACAGCGGCATGATCATCCTCGAACACTACCGGGCACGGCGCGAGATTCCCGCCGGCATCTGGCACGAATTGCATGGCTATTACGAGACCGCCGAGCAATGGGGGGTCATTTACACGCCAGTCAACGACTCCCTGGAAAGCGACCTGCAGGCAACACACTGCGCGGCCGCTTACGTTACCCTGTTATTGATCGAGGTCGCGAGTCCGTACAGCAACAGCGTGCGCAACCTCAACCTGATACGTCGCTGGGCCGGCATGTGGGGCCCTCTGGTATCACTGCACCGTATCGATGACGAGTACGAGGTGCCGCCTTACATCATCGAACTGATGAAGGACCAGCCCATCCACCCGACCAGTTCCACCGAAAACATCGGTGCCGATGCCCGCAGACTCGATACCAGCCGCCTTGGACTGCAATTGAGCCACATGCTGGCTCAATTGCACCAGCGCCTGACGCCGTCGCAACTCGGCCTGGGCGAAGATACGGCAGGCCATGTCATCCAGTTGCTCGAACAAATTTCCCGGCCATGGTCGCAAACTGCGTCACCACGCCGCTTTCGGCGCTTTGCCTCGGAAGGAACGGCACGCCTCGCCGTCGGCTTCGAAGCCATGCACTATTTCGTCGGCGGCGCCGAATTCGTCCAACCCGACTCGGCAAACGCTTATTCGCGTTCGGAATTCGACACCCTGTTCACGTTCCGCGACCAAGCTACCCCCGGACAGGCCCTGAGCATCAAGCCACGTCTCGACTTTCCGGTCGACGAGTGGACGGTCATCAATCATTCGGCCAACGGTTTCCGTCTTGGCCGCCACCATGCGGGCCAGCGCATCGCCCACAGTCAGTTACTCGCGATTTGCCCGCACGATGGCGATCGTTTCCTGCTCGGGCAGGCCAGTTGGCTGATGCAGGAAAGCAACGGCGACCTGGTCGTGGGTGTTTCGGTCCTGCCCGGGCTGCCGGAAGCAGTCGGCGTGCGACATGCACCCAGCAATGCCGCGCATGCCGACCGCTATGTCAGGGGTTTTCTGCTGCCGGCGGTCGCTGCCATTCGCCAGGAAGGCTCGATCGTGATTCCGGCCGGCATGTATCAAGCCAGTGGAACGCTGGAAGTCCATGCCAACGAGAAAACCATGATGCTTCGCATGAAACATGTTCGCCAGCGCGGTGTCGACTTCGAACGCGTTTCATTCGAGCCACTTTGACGCAACTCGTCTCGGGGCAACGATGAGTGCGGTAAACTAGCGCACTCATCAAGGAGGCCCTATGGCTGGCATCGCACACGACACACCGATTCCAAGCGAAATCAGACTGCACCAGAAGTCACGCATCCTGGAGTTCGCCTACGAAAATGGCGAGCGTTTCATGCTGGATTTCGAGTACCTGCGGGTGTTTACGCCATCCGCGGAAGCCCGTGGCCACGGTCCGGGCCAGGAGACTCTGCAAACAGGCAAGCGAGACGTCAATATCGAGCGCATAGAGCCGGTCGGAACTTACGCAATTCGTCCGGTCTTCTCGGATGGTCACGATAGCGGGCTCTACTCTTGGGATCTCATTTACAACCTGGGCAAGCATCACGACGAATTGTGGCAGGAATATCTGCAACAGCTCGAGGCACAGGGGCTGTCCCGCGATATCGACACCACTTCACGCCCGAGCGGCGGCAGTTGCGGTCAACACCATTGAAACCATGAAAAACGACACCACGCATTTTGGCTACGAGACGGTCGCGGAACGCGAAAAGGCAAGGCGAGTTGCCGATGTATTCGACTCGGTCGCCAGTCGCTACGACTTGATGAATGATCTGATGTCCGGCGGGATGCATCGCCTGTGGAAAGCCTTCACTATCCAGCGTAGTGGCGTTCGTGAAGGCTCGCGCGTTCTCGATGTGGCCGGGGGCACCGGCGATCTTTCTCTGGCCTTCGCCAAGAAGGTTGGCAAGTCCGGCCAGGTGTGGCTGACCGACATCAATAACGCGATGCTCGCACGGGGGCGCGACAGACTCCTCGACAAGGGATTCATTCTCCCGGCGGCGCAGTGCGACGCTGAGAAATTGCCATTCCCGAACGACTGGTTCGACTGCGTTACCGTCGCCTTCGGCCTGCGCAACATGACCCACAAGGAAGTCGCACTGGCGGAAATGTATCGCGTACTGAGACCCGGCGGACGCCTGCTGGTGCTTGAGTTCTCGCAGATATGGGAACCGCTCAAGCCGGCCTACGACTTCTATTCCTTTCATGTCATCCCCCGCGTCGGCAAACTCGTCACAAACGACTCGGACAGCTACCGCTACCTGTCCGAGTCGATTCGAGTTCATCCGGGCCAAGAGGAACTTAAGCAGATGATGACGGAAGCCGGCCTCGAGAAAGTCGAGTATTTCAATCTGGCGCTCGGCGTTGTCGCCTTGCATCGCGGCTTCAAGTTTTAACGGCATTTCAGGATATCTGCGCGATCCGCCAACTATTTCGGCATTGGATTGGACTTGAACATTTCGGCTATTGATTCCACGGTATTGCCATTGCTGAATCATCTGCTTGCGCAGGAAGCATGGCCGCAGCAGCGGCTTATGCCGTTCGTCGGCCAGACGGCAATGATTGAAGGCGGCCCGATACGGGTCGCACTTACCGTCGATCGGAACGGCCTGTTTAGGGCAGCCGCTGCGGAAACTCCCGCTGATGTCACCATCTCTTTTGCTTCGGATGCTCCGTTCAAGTTTCTGTCGGACCCTGGCAGCGCGTTTGCAGCGGCTCGACTGACCGGCGCAGCAAATTTTGCTGAAACGCTTGCCTTCGTTTTCAGAAACCTTCGCTGGGATTACGAGGGTGATCTGGCGGTGATAATTGGCGACATCCCCGCCAGACGCCTGACCCGCCTCCTGTCAGACAGTGCCGACCGGCAGCGATCGGCCATTCGTCGCCTGGGTGCCAACCTGACCGAATACGCCACCGAGGAATCCGGGCTATTGGCCGCCAATCGCGACATCACGCAGTTCTGCGCTGCCGTCGATCTTCTACGCGATGATCTGGCCCGTTTCGAGAAGCGCGTGGCAAAACTTATCACCTGATGACTAATTTCCGGACGAAATAAAAAGGGCAGCCTAGGCTGCCCTTTTTTTCCATACTGAACCGTAGTATCAGTGAATCGACTTGCGCAAGCGCTGGATGGCCTGCAACTGCGCAATGGCCTGTGCCAGTTCGGATTCCGCAGCTGCGTAATCGATTTCGGCATTGCGATTGGCAAGTGCTTCCTCGGCACGCTTCTTGGCTTCCATGGCCTTGGCTTCGTCCAGGTCATGAGCCCGGATGGCCGTATCGGCCAACACGGTAATCATTGACGGCTGAACTTCCAGCATGCCACCGGACACATAGACCAGTTCGAAATCCGTCTGACCCTGCAGCTTAAGGCGAATCGTACCCGGCTTGATACGGGTCAGCAGCGGCGTGTGGTGCGGCAGAATACCGAGTTCGCCGGCTTCACCGGGAAACACGGCGAATTCGACCAGACCCGAAAAGATCGACTCTTCCGCGCTGACGACGTCACAATGAACAGAAATTGCCATGACTGGCTCCTTTGCTCGAAACGCCTGTTACAGCGTCTTCGCCTTTTCGATGACTTCCTCGATACCGCCAACCATGTAGAAGGCTTGTTCGGGCAGGTGATCGTATTCGCCGGCGCAGATACCCTTGAAGCCCTTGATCGTATCCTTTAGGGAAACGAACTTGCCCGGGGAGCCGGTAAAGACTTCAGCGACGTGGAACGGCTGCGACAGGAAGCGTTGGATCTTGCGGGCGCGGGAAACGGCCAGCTTGTCTTCCGGAGACAGTTCGTCCATACCGAGAATCGCGATGATGTCACGCAATTCCTTGTATTTCTGCAGGTTCATCTGCACTGCACGGGCAACCGAATAGTGCTCTTCACCGACGACTTGCGGGTCGAGCTGGCGGGAAGTGGAATCAAGCGGATCGACAGCCGGGTAGATACCCAGCGAGGCGATGTCACGCGAAAGCACAACCGTGGAGTCCAAGTGCAGGAAGGTGGTGGCCGGCGAAGGATCGGTCAAGTCATCAGCAGGCACGTAAACGGCCTGGATGGAGGTGATCGAACCAACCTTGGTCGAGGTGATGCGCTCTTGCAGACGACCCATTTCTTCAGCCAGCGTCGGCTGATAACCCACGGCTGAAGGCATACGGCCGAGCAGTGCGGAAACTTCCGTACCGGCCAGCGTGTAGCGGTAGATATTGTCGACGAAGAACAGAATGTCGCGACCATCATCACGGAAACGCTCGGCCATGGTCAGACCGGTCAGCGCGACGCGCAGACGGTTGCCCGGCGGCTCGTTCATCTGACCGAACACCATCGCGACCTTGTCAAGAACGTTGGAGTCCTTCATTTCGTGATAGAAGTCGTTACCTTCACGGGTACGCTCACCCACACCGGCAAACACGGACAGACCCGAGTGTTGCTTAGCGATGTTGTTGATGAGTTCCATCATGTTAACGGTCTTGCCAACGCCGGCGCCTCCGAACAGTCCGACCTTGCCGCCCTTGGCGAACGGACAGATCAGGTCGATAACCTTGATACCGGTTTCCAGCAGATCGACGGAGGACGACAGTTCGTCGAACTTCGGCGCCGGCGCGTGAATTTCACGCAGCTCGTTGCTGTCGATCGGACCCGCTTCATCGATCGGGCGACCGAGAACGTCCATGATGCGGCCCAAGGTGCCCATACCGACCGGAATCGAGATGCCGGCGCCGGTGTTGTTCACTTTCATGCCGCGGCGCAGGCCGTCGGAAGAGCCCATGGCGATGGTGCGAACCACGCCGTCACCCAGTTGTTGCTGAACCTCGAAGGTCAGGCCGTCTTCGGCCATGCCATTGGATTCCGAGGCATCGAGCTTGAGCGCGTCGTAAACCTTCGGCATCGCATCGCGCGGGAAGTGCACGTCCACAACGGCACCGATACACTGAACGATTGAACCTTGACTCATATTCAAATCCCCAAAAATTAAAAGCTTCGCG
>Ga0209202_1001316_pt1 | contig 15648 bp, 20 predicted proteins | sample AD_UKC032_MetaG_FD_184416 | JGI IMG/M metagenome (GOLD analysis project Ga0209202, IMG submission 184416) | Active sludge microbial communities of municipal wastewater-treating anaerobic digesters from USA - AD_UKC032_MetaG (SPAdes) (version 2) | ecosystem: Engineered > Bioreactor > Anaerobic >... | reverse complement strand
TGAAATTTTTAATACATTAGCAAAGAATAGCTAGTTATAATAACTTTTTTTAAATAGAATAATTAATTATTCTTAGAAAGATAAATGAAATAAAAATAAATTTTTATTTATGAAAAATTCAAAATTTTAAACAACTAACAGCTATAATTGTTATTTTGTTATTTTATGGTTGTATTAATGATGAAGTTTTAGAAAACGTTACTGAAAAGCACAAGCATCGATATACAACTTCATACACCACTTCTGATAAAGCTAAAATTTTGAAACCAAAAATTGCCAGTTTTAATCAAAAACATACCAACAGAGATTTTGAATATGAAAATCTTACACTTAAATTAGATAAGATTTTGGTTTTGAGTGACACTTTAGATAACTTTAAAAGTTATTCTATTTTAATTGAAAAAATTATTCCGGAAAATATTGCTTTTCATATAGATAACCTTCATGTAATGGAGAAAGATGAAGTACTTCTTGAAGATTTTATCATTCGTTGGATACCAATTAATCCAGAAGAGAAAATAGACTTAAAAACCTTTACGGGTGTTGTACAAAAATATGATATAGACTATAATTTTATCTCTGAGAATAGTTATAATGATGGAATCTTGTTTAATCAAACCGCTAGTTATGCTATGTCTTGTGAAATTCAAATTCATTGTTCTTGTGATAGTGACCCATATTATTGTGGATGTACAAGTGGAGATGACGATTGTGTCACTACGGTCAATATTGCTTGCTCGTTAGGTGGGGGTGGAGGTAGTGGTTCAGGAGACGGTTCAGGCTCAGGAAGCGACGGTGGAGGTCTTGGTGGTGAAGGTGGAGGTGGAGGTTCTGGTGGCGGTTCTAATAATGATGGTACAGAAGATGAAAACGAAGATACGCTTCATCAATTTGTGCCGATAGTGCCTGAGTTAGTGGATGAAGAAAAAACACCTTGTGACAAAGTAAAAAATATATTTACAAACTTAACTAATTTAAAATCTGAATTAGAATTTTTACAAAGTAAAACTTCAGATACAAAAGAATGGGGTAGATATAAAGTGACAACATCAAATCTAATACAAACACCTCCTACTACAGCTGCTTTAGAAGTTAGTTTTCCGGTACCTTCAGGGAAATACGTTATGTTAGCACACACACATAATAGCCCAGCGAGTTCAACTTACTCAGTATTTTCATGGGAAGACCTTGAGGCTTTTGCAGCATTGATGAAAAATGATAAAATTGATTCAGAACAATTTGTAGCCTTTTTAATTACTGCAGATGGCACAAGTTTTGCTTTAACAATTGATAACCCAGATAAATTCAAAAAGTTTTTTGCATTATCATATGAACCTAATTTTGATTTGAGTATAGCAGAAAAAAGAGTTAGTGAAGCTAAGAAATATTATGGTTTATTAGACCCAGATCCAAACCCAATAATAAAAGAAAATAACTTAGATACTGTTGCAGATGAAAAGGCTTTTTTAGATATACTGCAAAATAATGATTTAGGACTTTCATTATTTGAAGTAAATCCAACTTTTACGGCATTTGATAAAGTAAGCCATGATAAAACAACGGGAATTATAAATAAACAACCTTGTAATTAAATAATTATGAATAATATACTTAAAATAGCATTAATACTATTGTTTATCAATTGTAAAGCACAAACAACAGTTGATATAAGTACTTTTAATCAAGGAGATAATTCAAACAAATATTTTAAAGATTTGAATAATAATTCTCTATATTTTGTTGGTACTTGGGAAAATACTACCAGCACTTGGGAGGAAACAAACAGCACTATTACATTTAGAGTAATTATCTGGAAAGATGAAAAAAGACCTCTATTAAACGAAGTTAATAGTTATATGGATAAGTTATTTGGAAAATTTATGATAATAAAAAATCTCGGTTTGCCGAATGAAGTCATTCTTCATAATTCAGTAAAATATTTTCCACAGAGTAATACAACAACTGAATGGTCACTTTTAGGTACTCCTTATAATTCTACTGTGTTTGGTGCTTATTTTGAAGATACTTGTGCAAATGGTGGCAACGGTATATTGACAGGTACTTCAAAAATGGAAATCACAAATCCGGGAATAAATCCATCTATTGCTCATTGGACTGTTAAAAAGACAATCCCTTTGAAACCTGGGGAGTCTTTTACTGTTCCAACGGACATTATGTTAACAAAAGTAAATTAACAAAAGTAATTCATACAATTCGAAGATTATGTGAATTTTTACTAGATGCTAAAAGTCTATTTTATTTTACTATTTATGAGTTTGACAGCTATTGCTCAAACGCCAATACTAGATTTGCATACTTCCCATTTTGGTCATGTTGAAAATGCCTATTATAAAGACATTGAAAATTTTTATAATCAATTTGAAGGAACATGGGTTTATACCGATGCGACACAGACAATTCGTTTAAGGTTTGTGAAAAAAGAAATGATTTACAGTAATGATGTTACTCCATTTTACTCTGATTATTTAGTTGGTGAAATGCAATATATAATTAGTGAATTTGAAATTTTTAATTCATTGCCAAATTTGAATAATAATTATTCAGATATGTTCAAATATAATCTAGTAGATATTGGAAAAATTAGATATCAGACCTATCCAATATGCACTGAGTGTCCTTCTGATGTAAAACGATTATCTATGCGATATGATGAACCAACAAATAATGATTTGGGATTATCTGCCGAATTTGTTATGAGAATTGAAGTTGAAAACGGATTTCCTAAGTTGAAAGTGCAATATGAATTACGTTCAGGTCCACAGGGTATAAACAAAAACAATTTTGATTTGCCATCAACAACAACTGATTTTGCAATACCTTATGGTAATTATACTTTTGTTAAGGAAGATTAAATAATATTCAAAATGAAAAATCAATTTTAATTCCTAGCTGTGCATAGTTGTTGCACAACTTCATTAAAGAGCTATGTTTTCAAAATAATTATAAAAAACAACCTCGTTTGTCCCGAAGTTTCGGGATTCTAAACGGGGTTTGTTTTTGGGGTGAAGAGGGTGATTTTTTGATGTTGGTTTTCGGTTAGCATTATTTTTTAACGCAAATGGTTTGTGTTTGATTTATTTGGTTATTTTTGAGGGAGCGGTAATTCAAACCTTATCAACTGTGAAAGAAAGAGATGCTTTTTTATTAGAACGTGTCCAAGCAATAACAATTGATACGTTGATGATTATTTTTTTAATGTATACTTTTTCAATTGTATTTGAATTTATCGATCATGTGCCAGATAGTATTCGTATGTGGTTGTTCTTAATTTTGTTTGTATTCTATGAACCTGTTTGCAATGCTTTTGGTACAACACTTGGAAATTACATAGTAAAAATTAGAGTTAGAAAATTTTCAAATCGCCAAATGCGAATTAATATTGTTCAATCTTTTATCAGGTATTTTTTTAAAATGTTATTCGGTTGGATTTCATTTATTACAATTTTCAGAAGTAAAAGCAATAGAGCAATCCATGATTATATGGGTGGAAGCGTCATGATAAAGATTTAAAATCACTGCTGGTAATAGCCGTAACCGTTGCACAACCTCTTCAAAGAATAAAATTTCAAAATAATAATAAAAAACTACCTCGTTTATCCCGAAGTTTCGGGATTCTAAACGGGGTTTGTTTTTGGGGTGAAGAGGGTGATTTTTTGATGTTGGTTTTCGGTTAGCATTATTTTTTAACGCAAATGGTTTGTGTTTGATTTATTTGGTTATTTTTGAAGGAGAGGTTTGTTTAGAAAAGGGCTTTTAGACGGGAGTGGAAAAAAAAATTGTATGAAAAACTTAATGTTTACTCTAGTTATGCTGGTTATTGTATCTAATTTACATTCTCAAAATGTTTTTAAAGAGGATATTATTGGGGTATGGAAACTAAAACAAAAAAATGATTCTGACACTTTTTTAAATTTTGGTGAATACCTTAGATTTATTAATAATGAAATTCATTTTTTTGATATTGAAGATGGAGAAGAAACAAATGCAACGGTTATTAAATTTAAATTTATGGACAAGATTGATTTTCTCTCAAAGGGATTATACACCATTTATGGTCAATTAATTAAATTTCCGAATGGAGAAGTTTGGGAGCTGAAATTTGAAAATGTTAATGACGAAACTAGACTATTTTGGATTCCAAGGCAAAATAGTAATGGAGAATTTATAATGATACTTGATGAAAGAGGAATTATTAAAGATCCTGAAAGAAGAAAGAAAGCTTATGAGAGAGAGATACACACATACTATATTAAATTATAATAACTGTGTATAGTAGAGGTTTGTATAGGAGGGGGTTTTTAGACATGACTGAAGCAACTATAGGTATTTCCAATTATACTCCCGGATTTTATACTGTTGCTTTAATTTGTAATGGTACTATTATTGATGCCAAAAATTTAGTTAAACAATAAAAAAACGCTATGAAAAAATTATTTTTACTATTATTTAGTTTGATGGTTATAAGTTGTAATGATGACGATGTAGCTCCAGTTGTAACTCCGCCTTTTGTTCCCGTTGTTATAGAACCAATTTTAATTAGTAAAAGAGATATCTATCCTAATGTAGTTAATCAACAAAAAACTGTTATTAATACTAGTATAGAATGGAACAACCTATTAACTCAAATTGACAATTTTTATCTTCCTGCAGGCATAGATTTTACAACACAATATTTTACCGAAACCATTATAGATTTTAATAATTATACTGTAATTTCCATATTTGACCGAGGTTATAGCAATGGTGGTCACTCCATAGATATTACTAATATTACCGAATTTGAAACTAATATTATTGTCACTGTTGAAAATCTACAGACTGGTAATACATCAAGTGTTGGTACTCAACCCTATCACATAGTAAAAATACCAAAAGCGACGAAACCTATTGTTTTTGAGTAAGATGTATTGGTATATCACAACAGGAATATAAATTTAGCATCTAGCATCCAATTAAAGTTAAGAATATAATCTTAATTCCTAACTGTGCGTAGTTGGTGCACAACTTCATTAAAAAACTAAATTTTCAAAATAATTATAAAAAACAACCTCGTTTATCCCGAAGTTTCGGGATTCTAAACGGGGTTTGTTTTTGGGATGAAGTTTTTGTTATATTTGTGAGAGTGGGGATGATAGTTGGTGACACTGAACGATAACTGAGAAAACAAAAAAAAAACTATGAGAAATTTAAATTGATTTTATTGGTAACCGTTTTAAGCGGGTTTGCTGCTAACGGTGTTTATGGACAAGGTTGCAGTGATGCAGGGTTTTGTACGATTAACAGTTTTAAACCTAACGGTGCTGACAGTACTTCCGTTTTGAATAATCAATTCAAAATTGGTGCTTTTTATGGTATGGCGGACTACTCTATTGCTGTTTACGGCAGTTATTTAGAGTATAACCGACAAGTGAGTGAGAAGTTTGGGCTTGATGCTAAATTGACCACTCTTGCTCAAAATGGAAATGGAATAGCTGTTTTTGGTTTTTCGGATCTTTTTGTAAATGCGAATTATAAGGCAAGTGAACGTGTGAGGTTTACGTTGGGTGCAAAAATACCGTTGTCGAAGGCTAATGAAACGTATGACAATTTTCCGCTTCCGATGGACTATCAGGCGAGTTTGGGAACGTTTGATTTATTGTTTGGAATTGGGTATGAGATTGAGAAGATTCAATTTGTGGCGGCTATTCAACAACCGTTGACTCAAAACGACAATCAGTTTATTGCCAGTTCTTATCCAATCAATTCCGAGTTGAGAACGTTTCAATCTACGAATAAATTTCAGCGAAGTGGCGATGTTTTGTTACGCGTTTCGTATCCGGTTAATTTGAATTCTAAAATTAAATTGACGCCCAGTATTTTGCCAATTTATCATCTTGCAAACGACAAATTTACAGACGAATTTGATGTTGAAAGAGAGATAATTGGCTCGGAAGGTTTGACGCTAAACGGTACTGTTTATGTTGATTATGCGATAAATAGTAAAAATAGTATTCAGCTTAATTTGGGTATGCCTTTTATTGTTAGAGATGCCCGCCCAGACGGATTGACGCGAAGTTTTATTGCGAACTTGGAATATGTAATAAAGTTTTAAGGGGTATTGAGGGGGTTAGGAAAGGGATATGGTGTGATGGCGTTTTGGACTTCTACAGGCACTGACAGATAAAAAGGACAATAAAAAAATTTCTTAACGCACTCACGCAACTCACTCATCCAAAAATCATCTAGGGGATATAGGCAGAAATTATGAAAAAAATTGTATTGGTTTTGTTGGTTCATTTTATACTTGTTGGTTGTGAAAACACGGATGATGGTACGACTTCTACCTTGCCGGAATTGACCACAGAAGGGAAGGATACGTTTGGTTGCCTGATTGATGGCGAATTGTTTTTGCCACGAAAACGGGTGTATGGTACGCCTTATAACACGCCTATTTTGAAAGCGGTTTATGTGTATAATGAGTATTATTTTAATGGGTATCGTTTAGCTATTTATGCGAATAATGAGATTACCAAAAAATTTATCAGTATCACTTTAACGGGAGGCCAAACTGCGTTGCAGGAAGGCATGACGTATCCGATTGCGGTGGAGGAAGAAAATGCGATTACCGGATTTTATGAACATTGGGGAGAGACGATTGACAATGGTGACGGAACGGGATTTACGCCAGTTTATTCATTTTATACCAATGCGGAGTATTACGGAGAGCTGGAGCTTATTAAACTAGACACGGTAAACCAGATTATTTCCGGCCGATTTTGGTTTGACTGCGAAGAAGTTCACGACGGCAGTATCTCTGAAATTAGAGAAGGCCGATTTGATATTAAGTACACTACCGATTTTTAGTTTTTGTTTATTTTATAGGAAACTAACATGCTATTTGCTATAGCAGATGATTAAAAATTTATTATACTTGAACAGAATTTAATTTAAAGCTATTTTATGGGTTTTGATTGTTTGCACAAACCGTTTTTTTATTTTTTTACGTTGTTGATTTTTATTCAATGTACTACAGATGATGGTCCGACTGTTCCGGATAATGCTGTTTTTGTACCACAAACGGAGTTGATAAGTTTAACCGGGGATGCCAATTCGTTAACCTTGACTTGGAAACCGGTGGTGATAGATGATTTTATCCGTTATAGCATTTATCGGTTTGATTCGTATACGGATGCTAACATTAATCAGGCGGTGATTTTTAATTCCGGGGTGCTTGTTTATGAAACCAGTGATAATTTGACAACTGCTTATGTGGATGATGAAGTACCTTTTAATTCCTTTGTACATTATGCTATTGTTACTGAATATATTCATCCGGAAGGTTATATTGCACAAGCGATTAGTGTAAATTATCTTTCTTATGAAAATGAAGATTTATCTTTTATGGTTACTTCTTTAGAGCAATTGGCAGATGGAAGTTTACAATTGACTTGGGAAGAAGATGGCAATAACGGTTTTGAAAAATATACTGTTGCCATGATTGATGCAGAGGGGATTTGGCCGAGTGAAGAAGTTTTTAACAACGGAACTGTTTTAACGGTTCAATTAAATCAGGGAAATACCAGTGCAAATGATACTAATCAATATAAACGGAGTAGTTTAACTTATGCTGTTTCTAAGGTTATTAACGGGAAAACGATTTACAGTAAAAATTCCTTGACTATTGCTAACCCAAGGCACATCGATTTTAGGCCGAAACAAACGTTTAAGAATCCTTATAACGACGAAGAAATCATCCTTATCGACTTTGACGGCAGTATAGTGTTTTATAATGTTAATTCGCTAAGTAAGACTACCATTTCAACCAATAAAGAGAACTATTTTTGTTCGATTGAGGAGTATAATGGCGTTTATGATTTGTATGTTCCGATTTCAGGGGGGAAAGTTTTAGTTATTGATTTGGTTACGCATTTAGTAAAAGAAACCATGACACTAAACACCGATGTAGATTATAACATTATCTCTGCCATTCCAATTAATGGAAACCTAGTATTTTTAGAAAAACATCGCTATGCTGACATTGGTGGAATGTTTGTTTATAATCGGGCAACACAAACCGTTTTAAACAGGGATGGAATTTATAGCATGCAATCGAATTCGAAACTTGTGTATGGGCAGGATAACTATTTTTTCAGTATATGGAATGATGGCTTGGAGTATGGAACTGTGTCGGCAATTAGAAAGTTAAACATTAACGGAAATACGGTAACGATAGACTTGCTTTTTAGTGGCTCAAAAACAGACAGTCGTTTGTTTGCCCTATCAGATGATAAGAGTTATATTGTTAGTACGAATTTAGGTTTTCATTCTGATGTAGATTACCAAAATTTTACGGAGGTTACGACTGAAAGGTATGGACAGAATGAGTTTTTTGGTGATGCTAAAATTATTGAAAATAATACCATTTATTTTGCTCTTCCGAATGAGTTACAGATTACCGTTTTTGAAAAAAATAACTTTGCGGCACCCATAAATCAATATACAACAAGTGGAACTCCTTTGTTTGTGGAGGTTTTTGATACTAAAATTCAATCGGTTAATCAAAATGAATTTGGTTATTCCATTGAAACTATTCCGAAATAATAGTTGGCGGGGAAGGGTTAGTTTTAAATAGCGTTTTGATTTGGGTTGATTATTTGAAGTTTATAATTGATTTTAAAGAAGAGATAAAAAGAGCAATTATTTTGAATAGAAAAGATGAAGGATAATAGCAGAATTTTTAAAATGTCTTTTGCAAGCGTATATCCACTTTATGTGCAAAAGGCTGAGCGAAAAGGGCAATCAAAAGCAAATGTTGATGCCATAATTTTTTGGTTGACGGGCTATAATGAAGCGACCTTGCAAGCTCACTTGGAACAAAAAACTGATTTTGAAACTTTTTTTGCAGCTGCACCGGCATTAAACCCGAATGTTTCGAAAATTACGGGAGTTATTTGTGGTTATCGCGTGGAAGAAATAGAAGATGAACTTATGCAAAAGATTCGTTACTTGGATAAGTTGATTGATGAATTAGCCAAAGGAAAGGTGATGGAAAAAATTTTAAGGAAGTAGAGAGCTGAAATTTGAGGAGATTGCTCCTTTGAGAATTGACTAGGAAAAAGTGTTATGGTTATAGAAATTGCAAGGTGGATTTTGATTGTTTTCGGGTTGTTTTTTATCATCGTTGGTGGCGTAATGCTTTTTAAACCATTGACTGCCCGAGCAACTTTACGTAAGGCAGGAAGTACGAATTTGATTAATTATGGTGAAATTACAGTGCGAATGATTCCGGCCGTTGCGTTGATTTTATTTTCAGCTCATTCAATGTATCCGACAGTTTTTACTTTATTTGGTTGGTTTATGTTACTTACTTCTTTGGTATTGTATTTTGTTCCGAAGCGACTCCATCATGATTTTTCGAATAAAAGTGCTGATATATTGAAACCTATTTATTTTCAATTTATTTCTACTATTTCCGTTGCCATTGGAATTATGCTTATAAAGGCTGTAATTTAAGGTGATTATAAGGTGCTGAATGCTATGTTCGAGGCAAAGCTTTAACGCACTCACAATGTTAACCCAAAAAAAGAAGTTTCCTTTTTGAAAGGCTTACCTTTATAAAAAGAAACTACTATGTCAGAGAAAAGTAAAAAGCAGTTTGGTGTTTGGATGGATTCCCACCATGCTACAATCATTGGGAAAGAAGATTTTGAAGAAGGTGCATTTTTAGTCTTAGGACACGTGAATAATGCAGGACCGGAAAGTCATTCGAACGAGAAAACGACCAATAATCAAGAGATTAGATTAACACAGAAATTTTTTAAGGAAATCGCGAGTTTAATGACTAATGTTGATGAAATTCACCTCACGGGAACGGGTCAGGCTCAAGAGCAGTTCATGAAGTTTTTAGCCGACACACCGCAATATAAAAATGCTGTTTCGAGTGAAAGCACTTCAAACAAAATGAGTGATGAGAATTTGATACTTTATGTAGAAAGGTATTTTAATTAGATTTATTTTTTTTATTTTTATGAGAAACCGTTGAATTATTCAACGGTTTTTTGTTAGTTATATAATTGCATTGAGTTGATGAAATTATATTTTTTTTTTAAAATTTAATTCAATTTCTAGAAGAGATAATTTTTTAAAATTATTGATAATCAATTTTTTAATGAATGATAGCTAAGGATTCTAACTAATTTTTCAACGTGTTTAAATAAAAACACAAAGTTTTATAAATATAAAAAAACACTTAAAAATTTGTTCTTACAAAATTAAAGTTTAATTTTACACTATATAGGAAATGGTGTTCTTCCTAACCCAACCGCCCAAAAAGCTGATGACGCCTGATTGTAGTAATGTTAAATGCATTAAATCAGGATAAATATGACCAATCGTAAACAAAAGAAATCAGCCACTCAAAAAATTAAAGTTCAATTCAAGTTATTTTTTAGAGCATACCCAGCTCTTCCATACATTATTAAATGGTTTTTAATAAGTTCCATCATAGGGGTTTGTGTAGGTTCAGCTTCTGCAGGTTTTTTAGTATCACTTGATTGGGCAACAAATTTCAGAGAAAGTCATTTGTGGCTCATTGCACTATTGCCAATAGGCGGATTACTTATAGGTTTACTTTATAATTATTTAGGCAAAGATATTGAGGCAGGAAATAATTTATTAATTGACAGCATTCATAATCCAAGAGAAAGAATACCGTTTAGAATGGCTCCGTTTGTCTTTCTTGGAACAATTGCCACACATTTTTTTGGTGGTTCAGCAGGACGGGAAGGCACTGCAATACAAATGGCAGGAGCCATCGCCGATCAGTTTACTAAACCTTTTAAACTGAATCCAAGTGAACGTAAAATATTATTGATTTCAGCTATTGCTGCAGGTTTTGGTTCCATATTTGGAACACCATTGGCAGGAGCATTATTTGGTTTAGAAGTTTTCTTAATCGGAAAAATTAAATATAATGCTATCTTTCCGGCTTTTGCATCCGCTATTATTGCTGATTTAGTAACTGACTTGTGGCAAGTTGAGCACACTCATTATCATATTGATTTTATTCCGCAAATAGGAACACTTCCCATATTATACAGTATTTTAGCAGGAATAGCTTTTGGCTTGTGTGCGGCTTCGTTTAGTAAAATTATACATTATGTTACTGCAATTTTTAAAAGAAAAGTTAGTTATGCACCCCTTCGACCATTTATTGGCGGTATTATCGTTGCATTAGCCGTTTTAGCCATTGGCACGACTAAATATATAGGATTGGGAATTCCAACCATAGTTGAATCGTTTGAGCAACAAGTTCCAATTTATGACTTTGCACTAAAAATGGCATTTACCATTGTCACCCTATCTGCCGGTTTTAAAGGTGGAGAAGTTACACCTTTGTTTTTTATCGGAGCAACTTTAGGAAGTGCATTGTCGTTATTTATTCCTTTACCAACAGGACTTTTGGCAGGAATGGGCTTTGTAGCTGTGTTTGCAGGAGCTACTAATACTCCTTTGGCTTGTATATTTATGGCTGTGGAACTCTTTGGAGTAGAATGTAGTATTTATGTAGCTATTGCCTGTGTGGTTTCTTACCTGCTTTCAGGTCATAATAGTATTTATAACAAACAAGTTATTGGTGAGGCTAAACATTCAAATTTTGAAAGTCATTCCGGAAAAAATATTAATCAATTATAAGAAAATGAAACTGACCGAAAATCATCAACGAGGAATAAATGCCATTGCTGTTGTTTTAGAAAAATCAAAGTTTGACAGAATTAAAGTATTCAAAATAAAAAAACATAAATATCAAAAAAATGAAAAATAAATTTAATGCTTGGCATGATGTTTCACCGGGAGATAATTTACCGGAAATTGTAAACGGAATCATTGAAATTCCAAAAGGGACGAGAGCAAAATATGAACTAGACAAGGAAAGCGGGCTATTAATTTTGGACCGAGTTCTTTATTCATCGGTTTATTATCCTGCGAATTATGGTTTTATACCGCAGAGTTACTGCGATGATAAGGATCCATTGGATATTTTAATTTTATCTCAGATTGACATTGTTCCTATGTGCATTGTTCCTGCAAAAGTAATTGGGGTAATGCGAATGCTGGACAACGGGGAAGCGGATGACAAGATAATCGCGGTTGCGGCCGGAGACCCAAGTGTGAGTCATATTAATGATATATCAGAATTGCCGCTGCATTTTATTTCTGAAATGCGTAGTTTTTTTGAGGATTATAAAAAGTTAGAGAAAAAAACGGTGGTGGTTGAGGATTTTTTGGACAGGGAAACGGCGATTCAAATTCTTCAGGATAGTTTTAAAATGTATCAGGAGAAGTTTAACGTATAAGAATGTTTTAGAACTATAGGTGTTTTTGTTAATGATTATATAAATGGTTTTATTGTGCTTTAAAACCGATACATTTACTAATTAATCAATAAAAATCAGTTTTTGGTATAGTTTTTAGTGGGAGTTGCGTTACGAGCATTAACGGAAAACACACTTCTACAATCATTCTATTTGACAATAAAAATATATTCAATGGAAAACAATCAAGATAATTCAAAAATCATTAGGAGTAAATATGTTCCTACCTCTGAGTTTTACAGTCAAATTATTGACAGTTTACAGGATTATTCCATTTTTACATTAGACCGAGAATTTATAATTAACAGTTGGAGTTCCGGTTCAACTAAGATTTTCGGGTATGAAACTGATGAGGTGATTGGCAAGTCTTTTGATGTAATATTTACGGAGGATGATTTGAAAAATAATATTCCCAAAAAAGAAATTGAAATTGCTTTAAAAGAAGGCAGGGCCACCGACAACCGATGGCATATTGCAAAAGACAAGAGTTTGTTTTATGCCTATGGTTTAGTTTTTCCGTTGATAGGATTAGAAGGAGAGCTGTTGGGCTATGTGAAAATATTGCGTGATTTGACCGAGCGGAAACAATCGGAAGATGCGTTAAGAATTATGTGAAAGAATTAGAAGAGCTGAATACGCACAAGGAGAGTGTGATGGCGATACTATCGCATGATTTGCGAAGTCCGTTGTCTGCCATTATTGGAACAGCAAAATACTTAAAAGAGAATTTTCATAAAATGAAGCCTGAAGCTGTTCAGCAAATGCTTGATTTGCTTTATAAGTCTTCAATTGATGAATTAGAGATGTTGGATTATTTGGTGGAATGGGCGAGGATTAAGTATGCTTCGGATGTGTTTTTTCCGGCTCAAATCAATTTGATTGACTACATTGAAAAAGTGTTTGCTACGTTGAATGAAACGGCTTCTGTTAATACAATCAATCTTCATCATGAAATTGAAGCAGACACATCGGTATTTGCAGACAGTAAAATGTTGATTTCGATTATTCAAAATATTGTTTCGAATGCAATCAAGCACACAGAAGCAGGCGGTGAAATAAAAGTTACAGCAAAAACTCAGGATGATAAAATTATTGTTCGGGTAAAGGATAACGGAATCGGGATGTCGACTGAAATCATGGAAAAGCTTTTTACACCCCAAATGAAAACCCTTTCGGAAACCAGAAAAATGAATAAAGGAGCGGGAATCGGTTTGTTGTTGGTGAAAGGATTCTTAGAAAAAAATGGTGGTGAGATTTGGGTGGAAAGTATTGAAGGTGAAGGATCTTCGTTTTATTTTACGTTGCCTATTGAGAAACCATTATATAAAATAGGCAGTTCAGACGAAATTATGTTTGATGAAAGTCCGTAATCTAAATTAGTTTAGCAAAAATTACTTCCACGTAAATACCACTTAAAATCTACTTCCGGAAGAGGTAAACAATTCATACCTTTGTGGAAATTATACATTATGTTGACTTTAGGTATTTATCATACATTACGCATAGACAGAACGACTTTGGTTGGTTTATTTTTAACTGATGAAAAGGATGATGTTTTGTTGCCCATTAAATATGTTCCGAAGAAGTTTGAAATGAATGACATGCTAGAGGTATTTGTTTATCTTGATCATGAAGAACGTCCGGTTGCTACGACTTTGAAACCTTATATCACGTTAGGAGATTATGCTTTTTTGCGGGTGAATTATACCAATGAATATGGAGCCTTTTTAGATTGGGGATTAGAGAAAGATCTTTTTGTTCCTTTTCAAGAGCAAGCTCGCCCGATGGAACAAGGGAAACGATACATGGTTCATATGTATCTGGACGAAAAAACAAACCGATTGGTTGGTTCCAGTAAGATTAACCAATTTTTGAGTAAAGAACCTTTGTCTCTTGAAAGCGGGACGGAAGTAGATTTGATTATATCGCATATTACCGATTTAGGAATCAATGTTATTGTGAACGGAACGCACAAAGGGCTTGTTTATAAAAATGAGGTGTATACTGATTCTATACGTCCCGGCGATAAGACAAAGGGTTATATTAAAATTATTCGCCCTGATGGAAAAATAGATGTTACTTTTAATCGAATTGGTGTGGAAGCGATAGAAGAAAACGCACAAGTTATATTGGATGAACTTAAAGCGAGTCGCGGATTTCTTCGGTTGAACGATAACAGTTCGCCGGACGATATAAAAACCATTTTGAAAATGAGTAAAAAAACATTCAAAAAAGCAGTAGGAACGTTATACAAACAAAAACTTATTGAAATCAAAGACGACGGAATTCATTTGTTGAGTTAGGTAATGAGGTGAAGGAAGTTTTTAAAAAGAAAACACCATGATAGCACGAAATAAATTATATCTTTTCTTGAGTATTTTTTCTTTTTTCTTTTTAATTATTGGAATGTTTAAAAGTTTTGAAAAGGTTACTTATCTTGGTGTTACCTTTGATATTGTTTGGATTACTATTCTTACACTTACGTTAACGTTGCCTTTTTTGAACAGTCTTGAAATCATTAAAAATAATGATCAGTTAAACTTGTATTACTGGATTGCATTAGTTTTTAATGTGATTAGTATAATTTTCATACTTCGTTATTTTGGATTAGGGTTGTTATAATAATTATGAAGACTTTTCATAACTAAATAAGTTGTGTTGATAGAATTTAAATAAATTCTATTTTATGGTTTGTTAGTTCCAATAAACTCTAATAAAAAGAGAAAATTTATTCCTTTTCTAACTCATAGGGGTAATCACCAAATAGTGCCGCAAGTTTTGTGGCTTTGTATGTTTTTAGTGTGTATTTATTGGATAGGGCAATAATCACAACTGTATCATTCTTCATGGTTGTATAGGAAGAAGTGTTGCCGTGCCACCATCCGTTGTGGTAATGTAAAGTTTGCCCGGTTTCCCATTCGTTCATGCGAATGCCTAAACCGTAGTTACGAATGCCACGTTTTTCATAACTGTAGCCTTTTAGGGCTTCTGCCATTAAATCTTTTCTTAAAAAGGTGTTGGAATAAGTAGCTAAATCAAATTTCACTAAATCTCTCGGGGTTGAATAAATGTTTTTGTCACCATAAATTGCATCGTATTGATCCCAACCGTGAACGACATAATTTCCTTTGTAGGATTGACTTACATCATTTTTTTGAGTATTGAAATCAATTACAAACGAATTGTTCATTTTTAAAGGTTCAAAGATTTTCTCCTGCATAACTAACGGATAGGATTTTCCGGTTACCGCTTCAATAACTAAAGCTAAAATGGC
>Ga0209202_1001315_pt1 | contig 15653 bp, 11 predicted proteins | sample AD_UKC032_MetaG_FD_184416 | JGI IMG/M metagenome (GOLD analysis project Ga0209202, IMG submission 184416) | Active sludge microbial communities of municipal wastewater-treating anaerobic digesters from USA - AD_UKC032_MetaG (SPAdes) (version 2) | ecosystem: Engineered > Bioreactor > Anaerobic >... | reverse complement strand
TTTATTTTAATTTTTTATGCGGGTCGCAGGCAAAGCCTGCGACCCGCATGTCCTTAAGAAGGCGTAGCGGCTGGCGAAGCCAGCCGCTACGCCAAATATAAAATTATTTATTTAGCAATTCAAGTTAGTTAAGTTAATTTTGTAGATATATATAGACCGATAATATTTTTTATGTAAAAAGACAAGAAAAAATAAAAAAAAGACAAAAGCAAAAAACATGCATTTGAATACGAGGGGGTTCGGGGGCTTGCCCCTGATGGATATGTCAGTTTGACATGTTAGTTTTTTCTTTTCTTTTGGGCGCCTAAGGCACATTCGCAGGGAACTGTTACTTGGATTTTGTCCCAAGTGTCCCGCTTTGCGGGTTCTTTACTTTTTTACAAAAAAGAAAAGAAAATGAACAAACGGTAAGCATTGTATTTGCATGCTGGAAAGATGCTGAAACAAGAATGACGCTTTTAGCGGCGTTAAGCGATTAATTAAAAAATTACATAAAAAATATTATCGGTCATGGCTTATGCTTAAAAATTTTTATTAAAACTCGCGCTAATGCTCATTTAGCCTAAAAATTTAAATTTATAAAAATTAGCAACTATAATTTTTATAGTAAAATATTATTGAAAAAGAATTAACGGTGTTTATAAAAAAATAAAATTAAATAATAAATTAAAAAAGGACTAAATTAACATGAAAAAATATCAATTAATAGGCGTATACATAACATTAATATTGGTTATGCTTGTTTTTGTAAATTCTGTTTTTACAACCAGAACCGATACTATAGAAAATACCTATTCTGAATTAATGGATATGGTTAAAAATCAAAAAATTAATAAAGTTACAATATATGACGATTATCTCGTTACAAAAACAGAAACGCCTGAAGGGCAAGCTATAAAACATAAAGTAGCGATTCCTCTGGATAAATCAAGTTTAATAGATAAACTTGAAGCAAATAATGTGGGAATACAAATAGAGCATTCAAGCAATTCAGGTCAATGGATAGGCTTGATCGGATCATTGATTTTCCCGTTGTTCTTATTGATAGCATTAATTTTAATGTTCAGAAGCGCGCAAAGCGGCGGTTCTCAGGCAATGTCGTTTGGAAAAAGCAAAGCAAAAATGATGATTGACAATAAAGTAAAAGTAACCTTTGCGGATGTTGCGGGAATTGACGAATCTAAGCAGGAACTTGAAGAAATCGTCGATTTTCTGAAAAATAATCAGAGATACCTTTCTTTAGGAGCGAAAATTCCAAAAGGAGTGCTTCTCGTAGGCGCGCCCGGAACGGGTAAAACGCTTATGGCAAAGGCAGTAGCCGGAGAAGCGGGAGTTCCTTTCTTCAGCATAAGCGGTTCGGATTTCGTTGAAATGTTTGTAGGCGTCGGAGCTTCAAGAGTAAGAGATTTATTTGAACAAGCAAAAAAACATGCTCCTTGTATAGTTTTCATAGATGAAATTGACGCGGTAGGCAGACAGCGTGGAGCGGGTCTTGGCGGCGGACACGACGAAAGAGAACAAACTCTTAATCAGCTTCTTGTTGAAATGGACGGATTTGACGGCACAACCGGAATTATAATAATAGCGGCGACAAATAGACCTGATATTCTTGACAATGCGCTTTTAAGACCCGGAAGATTTGACAGGCAGGTTGTTATAGACAGACCGGATATTCTTGGAAGAGAAAAAATTCTTGACGTTCACATAAAAGGAAAACCCATTTCACTTGAAGTTAATATGAAAACCCTTGCTAAAAGAACACCTGGCTTTACCGGAGCGGATCTTTCAAATTTAATCAACGAAGCCGCTTTGTTGGCGGCTAGAAAAGATAAAAAAGAAATTGAAATGGAAGATATGGAGGAAGCGATTGACAAAATAATCGCCGGTCCCGAAAAGAAAAGCCGAATTATAGACGACAGAGAAAAGGAAAATACGGCATATCACGAAGTGGGACACGCTCTTTTATCTAAATTCCTTAAAAACTGCGACCCTTTGCATAAAGTTTCAATCATTCCAAGAGGGATGGCGCTTGGCGTTACAATGACACTGCCGGAAAAAGATCATCTTACAATGAGAAAATCCCAGCTTTTAGATCAGATAGCTATGCTGCTTGGCGGCAGAATCGTTGAACAAATAACTTTTGGCGCGGATGAAATAACAACCGGGGCTCAAAATGACATAGAAAGAGCCTCAACACTTGCAAGAAAAATAGTTACAAGCTATGGAATGAGCGATAAATTAGGCGCAATTTCTTACGGCAAAAAAAATGAACACGTCTTTTTAGGCAGAGATTTTGGAACAGATAAAAATTATTCCGAACAAGTCGCTGCAATGATTGATGAAGAAGTTAAAAAGATCATAGAAGAACAATACGCATACGCTAAACAGGTTCTTCTTGACAACAAAGACATCGTGGATGAACTCGCAAAAGCGCTTCTGGAAAAAGAAACTCTCGACAAAGAAGAGGTTGAGGAAATTATACAGAAAGTAAAGGCTGAAAGAGAAGGTATAGTTCAACATGCGCCTTTGCAAAATGTCCTTGAAGAAAATCAAACACCTTTTAAACAGTTTGATAATCTTGAAAATCCTGAAGCGGCAGGTTAAAGGCAGGCTATAAAAATATGATTGACAATAAAAAACAAAGACAAAAGTTACAAACACTAGACCCTGACTATAGAAATAAAAATTTTGAAGAAGTTGAAAATAATTTTTCTGACGAACAGGCTCTTGCGGAAGCAAACAGATGCATTCAGTGTAAAAATCCGAAATGCGTTGAAGGCTGTCCAGTTAACGTGCAAATTCCCGAATTTATAAAAAAAATAAAAGAAGGAAACATTGAAGAAGCGGGTAAACTAATCAGACAGACGAATTTCCTGCCTTCTGTATGCGGACGGGTATGCCCGCAGGAACATCAATGCGAAGGCAAATGCGTTCTTGGCATAAAAGGGCAACCTATAGCAATAGGAGCTCTGGAAAGATATGTTGGCGATAAAACCAGTTCGGATATCAAAGCAATAAAGCCGAGCGGTAAAAAAATCGCAATTATCGGCTCAGGGTGCGCAGGAATGAGCGCGGCGGCTGATCTTTCAAAAGCAGGTCATAAAATTACAGTTTTTGAAGCTTTGCATGCGTTGGGAGGAGTTTTAAGATATGGAATCCCTGAATTTAGACTTCCAAGAAATGTTTTAGATAAAGAAATAGATTTTTTAAAGAAATTAGGCGTTGAATTCAAAACAAACGTAATAATCGGGAAGTCTTTGACCTTAAAAGACCTCTTTGATGACGGATATAAAGCTGTATTCATTTCCAGCGGCGCAGGACTTCCTAAGATGCTCAATGTTCCGGGCGAAAATTTAAACGGAGTTTATTCCGCCAACGAGTTTTTGACCAGAGTAAATCTGATGAAAGCCCATAGAAAAGATTCTCCTACCCCATTAAAAATTGGAAAACGAGCTGTTATAATCGGCGGTGGAAATACAGCGATGGATTCAGCCAGAGTAAGCAAAAGAATAGGTTTTGAAGAAGTAATAATAATTTACAGACGTTCAGAAGAGGAGCTTCCCGCAAGAAAAGCAGAAATTGAGCATGCAAAAGAAGAAGGCGTAAAGTTCCTGATGCTGCATTCTCCGCTGGAAATCATCGGGGATAATAAAGACGTAAAAAGCGTAAAGTTGCAGACAATGGAGCTGGGAGAGCCTGACAATTCAGGAAGAAGAAGTCCTGTTCCCGTAGAAGGAAAAACTGTCGATCTTGAAGTCGATACAGTTATAATTGCCTTAGGAACAAACCCTAATCCCATAATTCAGCGTTCTATGAAAGAAGATAACATTGATCTTAAAGTTGACAAAAGGGGTTATATCATTATAAATCCTCAAACAGGAGAAACTTCTCTGTCTGGAGTATGGGCAGGAGGAGATATTGCTCCTTCAGGAGAATCAACCGCAATCAATGCAATGGGCGCAGGCAAAAAAGCCGCTAAAGCAATCAATAAATATTTGTGTTAGAGAACTGTAGCATTAAATGACCTCTCCCCAACCTTTGCTTCCCTACACTTTTATAATTTATGCGAATTATTAAAAGAAATCGGCAAATGAAAAAAATGATTTTTGTAAATCCTTAAATTGCGGGCGTTTTGCCTTTGGCAAAACGCCCGCAACGACCTTGCCCAGCCCGCGCCGCCCGCAGGGCGGCGCGGGCTGTAAATATCAGCTTTTTAATAAATTATACTAAATTTCAAAAATAATTCCGAATTTTAAACTATTTATGTGTGGCTGGCGGCTTCGCCGCCAGCCACACAATCTTAATCTTGTTTTTCGTTATTATAATAAAAGTCATTAATATGTTTACATTTAACGAGTTTTCCTCATTACCCGCAAGAAATTCATGTTAATTAACTCGAATTGCTAATTAGTCGAAACGCTGAAATAGATTGAAATTTTATTTTAATTTTTTATGCGGCTCGCAGGCTTTGCCTGCGAGCCGCATGCCCTTAAAACGGCGTAGCGGCTGGCTTCGCCAGCCGCTACGCCAAATATAAAATTATTTATTTAGCAATTCAAGTTAATTAGTTTTGTCGTTTAGTATATTACAACATTTTATACTAAAATGAGTTTGAATTTAGGAAAACCGGCAAAGCCGGATTTTCCTAAATTCATCACTCCTGCTTCGCCATACCGCCCCTAACGTTTTAAGAAAAAATCCTAAATTCATTTTGGGGGCGGTATAGTATAACGATTATTTTTTAAAAAAATTACTAAATATAATGTAATAAAATATGTATTTGATATTTAAATTTTCAAAATATTTGATAAAATATAATTAGATATATTTATATTTTTAATCTGTCTTCCGAAAGAACAATTTAATGCAACCGTTTATCATTAACATAAAAACTAAAATAAATAAAAAAGTCTTAACAACATTAATTCTTGAAATTTATAAAGAAATTACTGCAAATTTTAATAATAAAATTTTTTGTAGAAATTATGCGTTTATAACATTACCGGTCGTAAATAACGTTTATGACCGGTAATGTCTTATTTTATACAAAACAAAAACGTTGTAACGAAAGGAGGCAAAACATCACCCGCTAAAAACAAGATTAGGCGAAAAGGTCTAAAAATCAAAACACCAAAAAATTTAGGTTATTAAAAACAATAGGAAACAACTCATGAACAGAAACTACGAAAACATTATTTTACAATGCGCTGATTGCGGATGCGAATTTGATTTCTCGCCTGAAGAACAAGAATTTTACGCAGAAAAAGGTTTTTCAACTCCGAAAAGATGCGCTTCATGTCGTTCGAGAAATAGACAAAGAAAAAATGAAAAAAGAGGAGGCGGCGGCAGCAACAGACCACAGGTTAGATATGACGTAACCTGCTCTGCCTGCGGAGTAAAAACTACAGTGCCCTTTAAGCCTAATCAGGATAAACCTCTTTATTGTCCCGATTGCTACAGAAGTCAAAGACAAGATTAATTTGTAAAAATAATTATAAGAAAAAGACAATTTTTATAACACCTTGCATAGCGGGCGTTTCGGTGAAACCGAAACGCCCGCTATATTTTTGAGCAAAGTTGCAATTAATTAACGAAAACTTTTTATTCTTCTGTTTTAACTTCTTCTTTAACTTCTTCTGCTTTTTTAGATTTTACTTTTTTGGGAGCTTTTTCCGCTTTTTTCGGAGGCTCTACAAGCTGATTTTTAAATTCCGCAGGAGCGTCATCACGTTCTGTATTCCATCTTGGCAAATCCATCTGTTTTCTGATAATGCCAATAGCGACATGAACTCTCCATTCATCCATTTTTAGCTGTTTTGCAAGAAATTTATGACATCCAATAGGAGGCAACGGCAATAAAGGCGAATAAAGATTTTTTATTGCTGTAAGCTGGTCTATAGTTACCGCTAATTTTCTTTTTGGATACGGCAACTTTGGCAATTTAAATTTTTGTCTTACAAGATTTATTCCAAAGAAAACTTTGTTCGGCTCCAGCCCTATTTTTTCGCCAATAACTTCATGACAGTCAGGGTTTGGTAACGGTAACATTTCTCTGTATAAATTTTCAATTTCAAAGACCTGCTCTTTACTTATTAAAAGTTTTTTATTTGAAGCCAAAGGTCTTCTTTGATCATTGTTAAAACTTCTTCCGCCGGGTCTTGAGTCTTGCCTAAAACCACCCTGTTGAGGAGGTCTTCTGAAACCGCCCTGACCTGAATCCTGTCTGAAACCGCCGGGTCTTGAGTCCTGTCTGAAACCGCCCTGTTGAGGAGGTCTTCTAAAACCGCCCTGACCTGAGTCCTGTCTGTATCCGCCGGGTCTTGAGTCTTGCCTAAAACCGCCCTGTTGAGGAGGTCTGTATCCGCCGGGGCGTGAATCCTGTCTATATCCGCTTTGACCTGAATCCTGCCTAAAGCCGCCGGGTCTTGAATCCTGTCTGAAACCGCCCTGCTGCGGAGGTCTGTATCCGCCCTGTCCTGAATCCTGTCTATATCCGCCTTGTTGCGGCGAACGTGGACGATTGTAATCTCCGCCGCCTTGTTGTCCTGAATAATCGGGTCTTTTATACCCTTGATCCTGAGATTCCTTCGCAACATAAAAACCCGGTTTTGGCTTAAAACCGGAATCATCTTTTTCATTTGTATTTTGCTGAGCTTCAGGCGGTTTTTCTTTTAATTCTTCGCTGTATGATTGTAGAGAAATATCTTTTCTGTCAGGATATAAACATCCCGGACAAATAACTCTTTTTGGATTTTTTGTTTCAAATTCCGCGCCGCATTTTGTGCATTTATTTTTATACATCCCTCAATTTAGCCCCTTTAACTTGGTTCGGCAAGGTAAATTCCTTTCATTTCCAATCAAATATCTTCCTTGCTGTTTAAATACTTGAATTTTTAATCTTAATTCTAAAATTTTCTCCTCGCTATACATTATACTATTTTTAAAATAATTAAGATTCTTCATTTTTTAATTTAATATATCATGAATAAATATTTAAGACCAATAATATATCTTTAGTTTTGTAATTTTATTGACAATAATAAAGACGAAACTCTATCTATACCGCCCCCAAAATGAATTTCGGATTTTTTCTTAAAACGTTAGGGGCGGTATGGCGAAGCAGGAGTGATGAAGTTGGGAAAATCCGGCTTTGCCGGTTTTCCTAAATTCAAACTCATTTTAGTATAAAGAGTTTAATTTATATTTAAAAACCAAATCAAATCAGAACCCAAATTGTAATATTTCGTTACAATTTGGGTTCTGATAAAAACCTTTTGTCCTATATATCAAGATTACTGACATACATGGCGTTAGTTTCAATGAATTCTCTTCTTGGTTCAACTCTTTCACCCATTAATGTGTCAAAAAGCTGATCGCATACAAGCGCGTCATCAATATCAACTTTTAAAAGAGTTCTTGTTTCAGGATTCATAGTTGTTTCCCAGAGCTGATCAGGCATCATTTCGCCTAAGCCTTTAAATCTCTGTATGCTTATGCCTTTTTGTCCTCTTTCATGAACTATTTTATGTATTTCATCAAAAGATTTTATTGTAATATCGGTTTTATCATCCACAACAAGATGAAGAGCGTTTTCTTCTTCTAAAAGGAAATCTCTTATGTGCGGATACGCATTTTTGATTCTGTTATATTCAATACTGTTAAGGATAGGAGCTGTAATAACAGCCGGTTCCTGTGATTCTCCCTGATAAAACAGAATAGTATTTTTTCCTGTTTCTTCATGGTGTTTAATTTTCACCTTGAAATCAGCGTTATGGCGTTTTAAATAACCCTCCAGCCAGGAACAAATTTCCTGTAGGGATTCTTCTGTTTCAAAATGCTCCGGTTTAGCTTCAGCCCTGATTAAGCCTCTTGTTATAACCGCAGGAATTACGTTAATAATAGGATTTTCAAAAGAACGATAATAATTTGTCATATTAGAAATAAGCGTTACCAGCTCATCGCCACTACAAGATTTTTTCTTTTCCGAATCAAATAAAACCAGTCCTTTAATGCCTCTTTCCTGAAGAATTTTATCAAGACCCTTGCCATCATAAAGATACTGCGCCTGTTTTCCTACTGTTAACTTGTAAAGAGGCGGTTGAGCAATATAAATATGTCCATTTTCTATTAAGGGCTTCGCATATCTGAAAAAGAAAGTTAAAAGAAGTGTTCTGATGTGAGCTCCGTCAACGTCAGCGTCTGTCATCACTATTATTTTGTGATAACGGAGTTTGTCCATCTCAAACTCGTCTTCATCCTTGCTTATAGTTATTCCCAGAGCCTGAACAAGGGCCTGGATTTCATTATTGCCGTAGAGTTTATCAATTCTTGCTCTTTCAGAGTTTAAAATTTTGCCTCTTAAAGGAAGTATTGCCTGAAACATCCTGTTTCTGCCCTGTTTTGCGCTGCCTCCGGCAGAATCTCCCTCTACTATGTAGATTTCGCATTTATCTGCTTCTCTGTTGCTGCAATCGGCAAGTTTTCCGGGAAGAGTGGAATTTTCAAGAACACTTTTTCTTCTTGTTAGCTCTCTTGCTTTTCTTGCGGCTTCTCTGGCTCTTGCGGCTTGTATTACTTTTAAAATGATTAATTTTGAGCATTTTGGATGAAGTTCCAGCCAATCTTGAAGGTGCTCAAGAACAACGCTGTTTACGATGCTCTGAACTTCACTGTTGCCAAGCTTTTCTTTTGTCTGTCCTTCAAACTGAGGATTAGGAACTTTAACGCTGATTATAGCGGTAATGCCTTCTCTGACATCATCTCCCGTCAGATTCTCCTCGTTATCTTTTATTATATTGTTTTTTCTGGCAAATTCGTTTATTACTCTTGTTATAGCGTTTCTGAAACCGGTTAAGTGCGTGCCGCCGTGGTGAGTATTTATATTATTCGCAAAACAAAGCACTGTTTCATTATATGCCTCAGTGTATTGAAACGCTACTTCTACCTGGACATCATCTTTTAGAATGTCAATATAGAAGTTGCTCGGGTGAATAGGAGTTTTATTTTTGTTTAAAAACTCTATATAGCTGGAAATACCGCCTTCGTAGAAATACATTTCTTCTGTTTTAGATTTTTCGTCAAAAAGAACTATTTTAAGTCCTTTATTCAAGAAAGCCATTTCCCGAAGCCTTCTTGAAACTATTTCCCTGTCAATTTCAGTTGTTTCGGTAAAAATTTCAGGATCAGGCCAAAAAGTGGTTTTTGTGCCGGTTTTATCGGTCTGATATTCTTTCATTACCGGTGAATTAGGCTCTCCTCTAAGATAAACCTGTTTATAAAGCCATCCGTTTCTTGAAACTTCAACGATAAATTTTTCTGAAAGAGCGTTAACAACTGACGCGCCGACCCCATGAAGTCCGCCGGACACTTTATATCCGCCATCGCCAAATTTACCTCCGGCATGCAAAACTGTATGCACAATTTCAAGGCATGATTTTCCGTCATAATCTTCTTTTATGTCTACCGGAATTCCTCTTCCGTTGTCTTCAACGGTAATACTGTCGTCCATATTGATTTTCACCTTTATTTCAGAGCAAAAACCAGCTAACGCCTCGTCTATTGAGTTATCCACGATCTCATAAATTAAGTGATGAAGACCTTTTTGGCTTGTTGAGCCTATATACATACCCGGTCTTAATCTTACAGCTTCTAAACCTTCTAAAATACGTATATTCTTAGCATCATAAGATGTAGTATTATTTTCCACCATATTTGACACAATTAAATCCTTACTAACTTTTTTTTTAAAAGTTTTTACTTTTCTTTTGAACAAAATCTACAATAAAATTATATCATGAGCAAAATTTTAGTATTCTATTCAAATAAAAATAAATTTCAGATTTTTGGTAAATTATTTTTGTTGTTCAGTTTGTTTTAATTTTGTATACTAAACGACAAAACTAATTAACATGAATTTCTTGCGGAATAATGGGAAAAATTCGTTAAATGTAAACATATTAATGACTTTTATTATAAAATTAAAATAGAACAATTTGACAGCTAAAGGAAAATAAATGACAAAAAATATAACATTCGGAACTGATGGCTGGCGGGCAATTATAGCCGAAGAATTTACTTTTGATAATGTCGCGCTAGTTACAAAAGCCATTGCTGGATATATAAAAACGCGATATGATTCGTCAAAACCTGTAATAATCGGATATGACACAAGATTTTTAGCGGACAAATTCGCTGAAAGAGCGGCGGAAACATTAAACAAACTTGGACTTAACGTAAAAATAACGGATTCAGATGCTCCGACTCCTGTTGTGGCTTATTCGGCAAAAAATTTGAACAGCGCGGGAGCGCTAATGTTTACAGCAAGCCATAATCCGGCGGAATTTTGCGGAATAAAATACATCCCTGATTATGCCGGACCTGCAACTACCGATATTACAGACATTATCGTTAAAAATGTAAAAAGAATTCAAAATGGCGACGAAACTTTTTTGCAAAAAGCTGAAACACAGGGCATCACCGAAAAATTTGATCCAAAACCTGAGTATTTTAATGCTGTAAAAAAATTAATTGATATAGAAAAAATAAAAAATGCCAACATAAAAATATTTTATGATCCGCTTTATGCGTCAGGAAAAGGCTATTTTGACACTTTATTAAAACAAGCCGGCTGTGATGTTACAACAATTAAAAACTGGCGGGACCCATTGTATGGCGGCGGCATGCCTGAACCCAAAGAAAAATACCTTGGCGATTTAAAAAAACTTGTTCTGGAAAATCCTCCTGCTGTAGGTTTTAGCAATGACGGAGATGCCGATCGATTTGGAGTTATTGATGAAAAAGGGAATTTTATCACGCCAAACGAAGTGATATCAATATTATTCAAGCATTTAACAAAAAATAAAGGAGCAAAAGGTTCAGTTGTAAAAACGGTTGCTACAAGCCTGATGATTGATAAATTAGCCGCTTTATACAATGTTAAAGCGCATGAAACGCCGGTGGGCTTTAAATGGGTCGGACAAATTATGCGCCGAGAAGATGTAATCATTGGCGGAGAAGAATCCGGCGGTCTAAGCATTTTAAACCATATTCCCGAAAAAGACGGAATAGTCGCAAATCTTGCTGTTCTTGAGCTTATGGCTTATGAAAAAAAACCGTTATATGAAATTGTAGAGGAATTAAAACAGGAAATAGATGTTCATTATATTAATCACAGGCTTGATCTCAGGTTAACAGAGGAATTAAAAAACATGGCAATGGATATGTTCCTGAATAATCCGCCTGTACAGCTTGGAAATATGAAAATTACGAGAATAAACAAGCTTGACGGAGTAAAATTTTATTTTGAAGACAATAACAGCTGGATGTTGGTTAGACCAAGCGGCACAGAACCTCTTTTAAGAATATATTTTGAAACAGATTCTCGGGAAAAAGTTGAATTAATGACAAAACATGCCGAAGATTTAGTAAAAAATCTTCAAGAGCGCCTCTAAAAACTCAATTTTTTGAACTTTTTACAAAATTTGATTGAGGCTTGGCGCAGGGGCTTCGCCCCTTTGCTCCCCTACATTTTTTAAATTCAGTCCAAAATCCCCTCTCCCCCAACCCCCTCTCCCATTGGGAGAGGGGGCTAAAGATTGTTTTTGGTCGAGCGAACCGCCAACGGCTGTTCGCTCGACCCATTAAATTTACTAAAAAATCTCGCAAAAATAAATTTTGTAGGGGACTAAGGCTTCGCCCCTACTGCTTTGACGCATTAATTTTCAAGGTCATCCTGAACAAAGTGAAGGATCCCATGTCGTGAACAACAGGATTCTGAGGCTCTGCAATTTCGTCATTCTGAGGGCTTTAGCCCGAAGAATCTTGTTGTGTATAAGCAATGAGATGTTTCGCTTCGCTCAACATGACGCATTCTTTTAATGAGATCCTTCGCTGCGCTTAGGATGCCGGTTTTGGCTAATTATACCAATCAATTTAAAAAACCGTTAAATAAAAAAGATGGTTTTTGTAAATCCTTAATTAACTTGAGTTGCTAAATAAATAATTTTATATTTGGCGTAGCGGCTGGCTAAGCCAGCCGCTACGCCAGTTTAAGGACATGCAGCTCGCAGGCAAAGCCTGCGAGCTGCATAAAAAATTAAAATAAAATTTCAATCTATTTCAGCGTTTCGACTAATTAGCAATTCGAGTTAATTAGCTGGCGTTTCGGCGAAGCCGAAACGCCAGCTATACCCTTGCCTAGCCCGCGCCGCCCGCAGGGCGGCGCGGGCTGTAGATATTAGCTTTTTAATCAATTAACGAAAACTTATTTGGATTGGTATAGCGCTTAAAGTTAACAAAGCGCTAAAATTATAACAGATTTACAAAATAAATTTATTTGATTTATCATAAAATTGATATTTAATATAAAGGGTAAAAAATTGAAAGATCAGGATAAAAAAACGCCTCTATACCAAGAACATAAAGCCCTTCATGCGAAAATGCTTTCATTTGCAGGCTGGCAAATGCCACTGCAATATACTTCCGTAAAAGAAGAACATCTTACCGTCAGAAATAAAGCGGGTATATTTGATGTTTCTCACATGGGACAATTTTTTATTTACGGCAAAGAGGCGTTACTGTTTCTGCAAAAACTCGTTCCGCAGGATTTAACCCTGCTTGAAGAAGGAAAAGCTGTTTATTCTATGCTGGTAAACGAACAAGGCGGAATAATCGACGATTTGATAATCTATAGACTGCCTGATCAAAATAAAACATTTAAATTTCTTCTCATAGTCAACGCTTCACGGATTGAAAATGATTTAAACAGGCTGTTAAATAAAAAAAATAATTATGATTTAATAATTGACAATGAATCTGATAAGCTTTCAATGATCGCTCTTCAAGGACCTCGTTCTTCTGAAATCCTTGAAGCATTAGGATTAATCCAAGAAAATCAGCCGGGGAAATTTAAAGTGAAAGATATTAATCTCTTAAACATGGATATTATAATTGCCCGTACTGGTTATACAGGTGAAGACGGTTTTGAATTGATTGTTAAAAATGAAAATGCGGTAAAACTTTGGAAAAAACTTCTGGAAAAAGGAGAAAATTTTGGTTTAAAACCGATTGGTTACGCCGCAAGAGATACATTAAGGCTGGAAGCTTCACTATTGCTCTATGGTCAGGACATGGACGAAAAAACCACTCCTGTAGAAGCTTCTCTTAACTGGACAATTTCTAAAAATAAAAAAGAAAATTTTTCAGGCAAAGACATAATTTTTAACCAGCTTTTAAATAAAAATATAAATAAAAAGCTCATAGGTTTTAAGATGCTTGATCAGTCCGTTCCTCGCCATGATTATGAAATTTATATAGAAAATCAAACTGCGGGACATGTTACAAGCGGCGGGTTTTCACCCTGCGGCAACATTGGCGTCGGGCTGGGCTATATTGACACACAAAAACCCTTTACAGAAGGAACTAAAATAGACATAATGATAAGAGGAAAATTTCATCCCGCAGAAATTATAAAAAGACCGTTTTATAGTAAAAATTGATGAATAAGGAGAAAAACAACAATGACAGTGGACATGTCCAACATTTTATGCACAAAAAGCCATGAATATCTTGTTGAAAAAGACGATATACTTACAATAGGCATTACCGACTTTGCGGTAGAACAATTAGGCGATATTGTTTTTGTGGAACTGCCTGAAGTTGGAGCTGCGTTTGAAAAAGGCGAAGTTTTTGGAACAATAGAATCTGTTAAAGCGGCATCGGAGCTGTATCTTCCTGTTTCCGGCAAAATTGTTGAAATTAATGAAAACACACAATTGAAGCCTGAAATAATTAACGAAGACTGCTTTGGCGAAGGCTGGCTTGTAAAAGTAGCTGAATATAACAGCGAAGATTATATTGAAGCTATGCATTACGATCAATATAAAGATTTTTTGGAGCTGGAAGAAGAAGAGGAAGAATAGTTGCATAATTACAGCGCGCATACTGAAGAAATTCGCCGTGAAATGCTTGATGCGATAAATCTTGATTCAGTTGAAGACTTATTTTTACAAATAAATTCCGCTGTTAAAACCAAAGATTTTAACTTGCCTAAAGGACTTAGCGAACAAGATGCGGTAAAAAAGCTTATTCAAATGGCTTCTAAAAATAAGACCGCTCAAAACACCATATCTTTTCTGGGCGGAGGAGTTTATAACCGTTATATTCCGGCGTGTATTAACACTATAATTGAACGATCAGAATTTATAACATCTTATACGCCCTACCAGCCGGAAATTAGCCAGGGAACTCTTCAGGCGATTTTTGATTATCAAACTTTAATTTGTAATCTGACCGGCATGGATGTTTCTAACGCCTCGGTTTATGACGGAGCCACAGCTTGCGCTGAAGCGGCGCTAATGGCGTCAAGGCTTACAAAAAAAAGCCGGATTCTTGTTTCAGAGGCTTTAAATCCTGAATACAAAAAGGTTCTTGAAACATATTGTTACGGCGCGGATTTAAAAATTGATTATCTTGAAGTTCAAAATGGAGCTACCTGCTTAGATAAGGTTACTGACCCTGACAAATACGCCTGTTTATTAATCCAGAACCCAAATTATTTCGGGTGTGTTGAAAATACAGCGGATTTAGAGAAAATTAACAACTCTCAAGCAAAACTAATCGTGTGTATAGACCCGATAAACATGGCGATATTAAAAAGCCCGTCTGAATACGGGGCGGATATTACAGTCGGGGATTTTCAGTCTTTAGGGCTTAGCATGAATTTCGGCGGACCTCATGGAGGATTTATCGCCTGTAAATCTGCTTATTTAAGACAACTTCCAGGAAGAATCGTGGGATTAACTACGGATAAAGACGGAAAAGAAGCTTTCACGCTCACTCTTCAGACGAGAGAACAACATATCAAAAGAGAAAAAGCAACAAGCAATATCTGCACAAATAATGCGCTTATGGCTCTTGCAGCTACCGTTTATTTGTCAGTAATGGGAGCGCAAGGGCTGAAGGAAGCAGTTAATATTTCAATGCAAAGAGCTCATTATATGGCTGAAAAACTGGCTGAAATTCCTGAAATAAGTGTAATTTCAAAGAATTTTGTTAATGAATTTGTCATAAAATTAAATACGATTTCTTCAAATGAATTTATCCAAAAACTCGTCGCAAAAAATATTTTTATTGGAATAAATCTTTCCGAAAAATTCAACTATGCGAAAAACCACATGCTGATTTGTGTTACAGAAATGAATAGCGTTGAAGATATTGATATTGCTGTAGAAGAAATAAAAAATTCTATCTAACTTGAGCTGTTATACTAATCAACTTGAATTGCTAATTAATCGAAACGCTGAAATATCTTGAAATTTTATTTTAATTTTTTATGCGGCTCGCAGGCTTTGCCTGCGAGCCGCATGTCCTTAAGAAGGCGTAGCGGCTGGCGAAGCCAGCCGCTACGCCAAATATAAAATTATTTATTTAGCAATTCAGGTTAATCATTAAAAGAAATCGGCAAATGAAAAAGATGATTTTTGTAAATCCTTAATTAGCGGGCGTTTCGGCGAAGCCGAAACGCCCGCTATACCCTTGCCTAGCCCGCGCCGCCCGCAGGGCGGCGCGGGCTATAAGTAGCAGCTTTTTAACCAATTAACGAAAACTTATACCAAGTTGCAATCAAAAGAATATTATTTTTTGATAAGGGTTTT
>Ga0209202_1001313_pt1 | contig 15662 bp, 28 predicted proteins | sample AD_UKC032_MetaG_FD_184416 | JGI IMG/M metagenome (GOLD analysis project Ga0209202, IMG submission 184416) | Active sludge microbial communities of municipal wastewater-treating anaerobic digesters from USA - AD_UKC032_MetaG (SPAdes) (version 2) | ecosystem: Engineered > Bioreactor > Anaerobic >... | reverse complement strand
GACCGGCGCAACTTTGCGAAAATCACATGGGAACGCGACGCGCTGGCTAAACGAAACTATGTCTACATGGCGGGGCAGGGGGAAGGGGCTGACCAGGTAATCCGCACGCGAGGGGACGCATGGTTCGCCAACGATAGGCGGGAGGTATTCGAGAGCGCCACGGCCTATGAAGACAGCACGGCCATCGACTATATCGCAGACCAGCGCTTGGCCGTACTCCAGGAAACTGACAAGCTGGATATGCTGCCGCTGTCGAGCACGTGGAAACTGCCCTGGGACCTGGGAGACCTCGTTACTGTGCAAGCGGTGGTGCGCGGGCGCACATTCACCCAAGACTGCAAAGTGGTGGCCGTCAGCGTCGAAGTGGCCGAGGACGGCACGGAAACCGTCACGCCGGAACTGGTGGCGGTGTAATGGCCACGCAGGCGACGCTACTGGACAGGATCAGGATGCTGGAGGACCGGCTCAATTATCTGGAGCGCGGGCAGGCGGTGGGCATCACGGGCACGGACCAGACCATCAAGGGGAGCCACGACCGGCTGGATAGTCTGTTCGGAGCGGGAAACGCTACGCTCTCCCTGGACGCGGACAACCTGGAATCGGTCGGCGGGGTGCTGCGATTCAGCGCGGCGGCGGCGGGGGCGGGCCTGACAGGAGGGGCTGGGGCCGCCCTGGCTATCAGCTCTATGACGCGGAAGGTGCTCATACCGGCGACGCGGGGGTATGTGGCGAACACATCGGCGCCATTGCATGGGGCGGACGCGCGCGGGTTCTTGTGCGACGACGCAATAGATACCTATGTGGTGGGCAACTGGTATCTGCCATCGGACTATAGCGCGAGCCTGGTCATCGTAGCCGTGGTACAGTGCTCGAGCACGACGGGCTCATGGTACGGCGCTAACGTGTTCTATTGCGGCGCGGCGAACGAGGCATACGACACACATAATGACACGAGCGGGTATGCCCAGGTGGCCTGCACCGAAGAGCAAGAGGAGGTCCAGAGCGTGAGCGTGGCGAGCGTGGCAGCGGGCGATTATGTGACGTGCGTGTTCCACCGAGACGGGAACGCGGCAAACGACACAGCGACAGCGATGGCGGTGTACTGCAAAGGGTGGCTAGCGACGTATACGGCAAGTAGGTAGAGGAGGATACGATGAGAGTGGCGAGAATGGCGTTGGGGGCGATGGCCTTGATTCTGGTTCTGGCTGGGGCGGTGCGCGCGGATGATGCGTACATGCCGCCAACGCGCAGAGCGGACGGATTGGCGGTGCGGGTGCATTTGGGGTGGTGCTACAAGACCTGGAACCCGAACGGCGGCGAGCTGGCGGGGTATGCCATCACCGTATACGACGAAGCGGGCGGCGTATTGGCCCAGGGCGAGACGGATAGCATGGGGGATGTTACCCTGCAAGCGCCGGCGATGGACCGGCTGAGGGTGACGCTGGAAGCGGCCAGCCTGGTCAATGAGCAATCCGTGACCGTGCTGCGTGGCGAGAGCGATCTAGGGGTAGCGTTCTGGTCGCAGACGCATTGGTTTGCGGGATGTGCGGCGCCAGCGACGAACTGGGAGCAGGTTCGGTGAGCCTGTGGTGGGGATATTTGACGGCGCCGGTAATGGCAGCAGCTTAAGGGGGAGAGGGTGAGCAACATCTACAAGTTCTTCGAGTGGGCTGGCGCCCAGGACGGTTACGGAGCCTATGGCTTCGACCGTTGGGAGCGCCTCCACACCGGCCCTGGCGAGTACCGTTGGGACATCATCGACGCATGGCTAGACAAGCAAGGCGACAAGCCCAAAGCCTTCGCTATCGCCACGCACCTATCGGAGCTCGACGGATGGGAGTCGTTCGCCGATTGCACGCCCGCTTGGGTCTACGACGGCATGAATCGGCCTACCATGCACGGTAGGCCCGTAGGCAAGATCGTAACGGCCACGGTCGGGGACGTGACCAAGACGGCGGCCATCCCGTACTACAACGACCAGTCGCGCTGGTGGAAATACCTTGCCGAATTCGTGGCCGCATTCGGCGCGCGCTATGACGGCGTGTTCGATGCGGTCTTTGCCGGGCCGGGGCTGGACATCGAGAACCAACCCGACAAGCCGCCATTCTCTAGCGGCCAGGATCATCGTTTCGGCCAACTGTGCTATGCCTATAGCGACTGGCACAAGGCCGCCTTTACCAAGACGCCAGTTTACTTCGTGGTCTCGGACGGCCAGGGGCGCGCGGACTTGGCGCGGTATGCGACGGCCAACGGCCAGGGCGCGAAACACAACGGCGGGTTCATCCACGACATGGATAGCTGGCAGGGCTACGACAACTTTGTGGGTAGCTGGGACGCCATGCAGGAAGCTGTGGACTTTGGCTATCCCACATGGGTCGAGTCGGCCTATGGCTACATGGATCCCAAAAAATACTGGTGGGCCATCTATTCGGCGCTCCATTACCATCCCGTGGCGGTGGACATCCATAGCGGCCTGCTGGACGCCTTCACGCCGGAGCAGGTGCAATTCATCGAGAGCCACACGGGCAAGACGGCGGCGGATGCGCCTGATGCGTGGTGCGTGCTGCGAGACATGGAGTATCCCGTCAAGCGCTGGACACAGAAACAGCCGGACGGGACGTACTTGCCTTACGGGTGTAGCGGCCATCCGGGCAACTGGGACTTTTTCATGCACATGCTGGACGACGCCGACGCGCCGCGTTTCGAGGACATCGGCCCCAGCGATGCCCCCGAGTCGCGCCAATGTAGGCGCATCACAAGCGCCACGTTCGAGATTGAGCTGGCAGCCGAACCTCCGTACGACGTGGCTATCCGCTGGCTTGATGAGCCGGGCCACTGGCTCTCGCTGGACGGCGGCGCCACCATGCTGGCGGGCACGGGCAGCGGCTTGTGGGATACGCTGGACGTGACGGTGGAGGATCGGCGGTTTACGATCACCGGCGATGGGGCCGCGGTGCATATGGTTCGCGCTGTGCCCGTGGACGGCGGCGGAGAACCACCTGAGCCGCCCGTGGACCCTGTAGACTGGGACGCCATGCTGGCGCAGATCGCCGTGGCGAGCGATGCGCTGGAACGCTGCTATGCGGAGTTGGGCGAGGCCACGGAGCACATCAACGCGGCGGAGCAGCAGCGATTGGCGGCTAGCGAGGCCGTGATAGCACTCAAGGCGATGATAGAGGCCGAACAGTGAGCCGCCTAAATTTGCATTGGCAGCTCCGGGCGAACTGGATGCGCCGCGTCCACTTCGATGCACCCTACGTCAAGCTCGTGGATCCACCCGAGGATGATATATTCCCCAGCAAGCGCACCATAGGGCGCGTCTACATGAGCGATGGTGACGAGGGGCGCTACTACACCAGGGGGCGGCTAGGCGCACAAGACTACTTTACACGGTGCGTCGGCTACTACACGCGGGCGCCGTACATCTGGGCGTGGGAAAGTTGCAACGAACCCGCTGTCATCAAGACCACGGGAGAGCGCGAATCGCTGGACGAATTCACCGCCGAGTGGTGCCGCCTGTGCCACAACGAGGGCCTGCGCTGCGTCGTGGGCAATTTCAGCGAGCGCAACCCGGCGGATGGGACGATAGCCGAGTTCGTACGGATGCTGTCAACGGGTGACTACCTGGGCATCCACGCTTATGGCGCTCCGCACCTGTGGACCGACGCGGATAAACTTATCCTCAGATACCGTCAACTTGCCGGGGAAATTATCCAAGCGGGGCTGCGATTGCCACCTATCTTGCTGGGCGAAACGGGAATTGACCTTGGGATAATTGGCCGTGGCCGCAAGGGCTGGACCAAGGTTCCGGGCATGGACTGGGCTGATTACTGCAATGAGCTCGTCTGGTTTGCGGGTGAACTGGAGCAAGACGACTATCTCGCCGGGGCCATGCTATTCACCGCCGCGCCTAGCAAGGACTGGCGTTCGTTCGGCATCACGGAGCGACAGGCGCGGGAATTGGCGGAGCGGCTAGGTTAGTGGCCCTCCATCGCGGGCATCGGCCAGGACACACGCGACAGAGAGCCAACGTTAGTATAGCATAAATTTCAACGAACATCAATGGTTTTCCTGGCAGAAAAGGACAACGTATGGACCCGACATTGTGGGACGCTCTCAAGTACGTCGTTGGGGCGGCGGGGGGCATCATCGCAGCAGTGGGCGGCCTGTTTCTGCAGCGGCGCAAGGATGAATCAGAGTTACGCAAGGACTTGATGGCACGCATCGAACAACTGCAACAGCACATTGACAAGTTAGAGGCGCGGGTATCCAACAAGGACACGCGCATCGCCGAGCTGGAAAAGCGCGTTGACGAACTCGAAGGGGAGAACACGCGGCTCAAAGCGGAGCTGGCGCGGATATGCGGCGAGCGCCACGCGAAGGGCGCCGCATGACATGCGCCATGTCACACATTTTATACGGTATGGTTCAAGGTCCGAGAGCTTCACGCTGATTTTGATCGGTGACGTGCACTTGGGCAACCGCCACTGTGACGAAAAGACGCTAAAAGCGCTAGCGGCGCGGCTCGTGGATGAGCCCAACACCTACTGGGTGGGCCTTGGTGACTACTGTGAGTTCATCGCCATGCGTGACCCGCGCTTCGACCCGGAGGAGTTGCCCGTGTGGATGTTCGGGGCCGCGGAGCTTAGCGACATTGCCAAGGCCGAGGTCACGCGGTTTCTGGACATCATGGGGCCGACGCGGGAGAAGTGTCTAGCGCTGTGTTCGGGGAATCATGAAGAGGCGATATTGCAGCACAGCGAACACGACGTTTATTCGATGATCCTGGATGGCTTGAGCGTCCAGGGCCAGGAGCATCGCTTGGATCACCGCGGCTTCTTGTCATGGCGTTTCGGCCTATCGAGCGATGCCAAGCACGGCGGCACGGAGACTATACGGTTTTTCCTGTCGCATGGCTCGGGCGGCGGCGGGACACCGGGAGCCACGGCCAACCGCGTGGACCGGCTGGCTACACAGGTGGACGGTGTTGACGTGGTAGCATCGGGGCACACGCACCGCCATCAGTACCAGGCGCGGGCGGTGTGGCGGCCAGGGTTCAAGCGGGGCCTGGTACACAGGGACCTGATTCACTGTATCAGCATCCCGGCGCTGTGTAGCGACATGGCCTATGCGGAGCGCCGCGACATGGCGACGCTGGCCACGGGATGGACGGAGCTAGAGATAGTGCCGGATAGCCGGACGATCAAGGTATCGACCAATTTATCGGGAGGATAGACATGGCTTTTGTAGACTTGACGGCGGAGCAACAGGGCATCGTGGGCGAGTACACGCGGCAACAGCAGGCGGTGGTTGGCGAGTTCGCGCGGCTGCTGAATCGCATGGAAGCGCTGGATAATATGTATGATGGGCAGGTGACGGCGGCTTGGGCATCGCTTGCCAGTGGCGACATCATCGCCGACGGCTCTGGCCTCGCGGGTGTGTCCAGCTTGAGCAAGGCGGAGATCGCCAGCATCGCGGGCGCCGTACAGACCATTCTGACCACGTACCAGACTGAGGCGCTGCGGCAGTTGTATGTCAAGATGGCCGGGCTCGTTAACGTCCTGTAGGGCGGTGATATATGGCTATTACTCACTACTATGTCGATCCCGGCGCGGGGAGCGACTTGGCCGATGGCTCTATCGGTACGCCGTGGAAGACCGTGCAACACGCGCTGGATAACGCCATAGAGGGCGCGGATGGTACGCAGATCAACATTAAGGCGGGCTCGACAGACACATTGGCAGCTGCGCTGAACATGACGGCATACCTGGCGGCTAATGTTGGCCCATCGGCCACACAACCGCTGATACTGCGAGGCTATACCGCGGTTGCCGATGATGGCGGGGTAGGCGCGCTAAGTGGCAATAACGCGGTAGCGATTTGGAACACGGTCAACACGGATTATGTCCATTTTATGGACCTGAGTATGGGTAATTGCGCAGGGCAGAAAATCCTCTCTGGCATCCGCGTGGGGTGTCTGATTTACCGCTGTACTATCCATACTACCACAAGCGTAGCAGTGGAAATAACTAATACGTCCCACGTGATAGGGTGCTACCTGCATACACTAAGCGGGTCGTATGGCATGTTAAGCACATCCGCCTCGCTCTACGCCTGGAACTATGTCAAGGCGGGCACGTCGGCGTCAGCGATTTCCGGAAGCGGTTCTGTGGCTATCGGGAATATCCTTGTCCACTCGTCGAACGGAGGCGGCATAGGCTGCAATGATACTGTGGGGAATATCGTCGTCAATACGGCATCCGGGACGGGCAACGGGATAGAAGCGCTGCTGCGCGGAACCGCCATAAACAACATTGTACAGGGTTACAGCGGAGCGGGGGGCAAGGGGATAAATGTAGTTGCGGGGTGCAAGATGGTTGGGCACAATGCGTTTTACAACAACACAACCAACATGTCGGGGACGCCTGTGTTGAGTCTCGCTGCCAACGACGTCGCGCTTGCGGCTGACCCATTCACGGATGCGGCTAACGGCGATTTCTCGCTGACTGCGGCGGCAAAGACGGCGCTGCGCGGCTTGGGCTGGCCTGCGGCCTACCTGGGCGCGCACGCCAACACGGATGGGCATGTGACGATTGGGGCGGTGCAGTACGGAGAGGCGGAGGCGGGTGGCGGGGGGATGTTGGTTGGGAACAAGAGGGCTAATAAGGAAGGCTAGGATATGTTCATAGCACCAGGCGCAACAGACGTTACCACTTATTTCGTGCTTGTCGATCCTGCCTCCGGCGTGCCTGAGACGGGCCTGACTATCACCGACCTGGACGCGACCTATACTCGCGACAAGGCGGCGGCTAGCAAAGCTGACCTGACGGCTTGCGCGGCGGTAGACGCGGCGCATAGCGACAACACGGCTATCCAGGTGGACGCGACCAACGCGCCCGGATTATACCGCGTAGACTGGCCGGACGCGGCGTTCGCTACCGGCGTGGCGCGGGTGCAACTGTGCGTCAACGGCGCGGCCATCTCGCCAGCGCACTTGGAGGTCGAGCTCGTGCCTTGGCTCACGCCGATCACTGGCGCGACGGTGCGAGCGGTGAATAGCGCAGACGCGGGCTTGGCTGTAGCATCGACGGCGCTGACCAACGTGACATGGACCGATGCGAGGGCCGGGTACATCGACAAGGCGCAGTATTTGCCAGCGGTGGCGGCGGGCGCCGCGGGCGGGGTGTTCATCGCCGGGACCAACGCGGCTACGACGGTTACGACGGCGCTGACCACGACGTTCACGGGCAACCTGACGGGCAGCGTGGGTAGTGTGACGGGTAGTGTAGGCTCTGTTACTGGCGCGGTGGGCTCGGTGACGAACCCGGTCACGGCGGGCACGGTGAGCGACAAGACGGGGTATGCGCTGAGTGCCACGGGGCTGGATAGCATCGCAACGACGGCGCCGACTGGCGTGGCTACGACGTGGCCGGGGAAGATGCTACAGCTATGGCATCGTTTCTTCGGAAAGGCCACCATGACCAGCACGCAACTCAAGACGTATGCAGACAGTGACGGGACCACGGTTGTCACAACGCAAACGCTCGCAGATGACGGGGCTACACAAACCCAAGGGAAAGCATCATGAGGCTAGTCCTGGCGCCGGATAGTACGGTGAACCGCTATGACCGGGCGATATGGCTTTCCATACCGTTCGACCTGGCGTGGCTGAATCTCTACAGCGCCACGACGCCGACGTGTCGCACCCACACGCCCACGCTTGAGAATCGGACGCATACGCCAAGCGCGGAAAGCCGGACGCATACAGTGAGGTGTCCATAATGGCACAACAGTATTTTACCAAAGACCCGAACGCGACGCTTGATTACAAGATCGACTGGTCCACATGGCTGAGTACGGACACGATCAGCTCGGCGGCCTGGACGGTGCCAACGGGGCTTACGCAGGTGTCGGTGAGTAACACCACGACGGCGGCCACGATCTGGTTATCCGGCGGCACAGCGGGGACGGCGTATGAAGTGATATGCCGCATAACTACCGCAACGGGGCGCATCGACGACCGGACGATAGGGATTGAGGTAGAGGAAAGGTAGGAGGATGCAATGACTTGGATTAACCTGTACGACATTCTGCAATGGCTCATGACGGCGGGCGCGGGGGTCTGCGCGTGGGGTATCCTCGACGTGGCGGAGCGCCGCAACTGGTTGCCGGGGCTGGTGGGGATGGACTACGAGGCCAAGCGCTGGACGGCGCTGGGCGTGGCCGCACTGCTGACGCTGGCGGCCTGGGGCCTGGAGATGTTGTTCTTCTACGTAGCACCGCCGCAGAGCTGGCGCGCTGGCGTGGAAGAGGTGGTGCGACAGTTGCTGGTTAGCTTGCCATTGGCGTTCACGGCTTCGCAGATTGCGCACGCGCGGGCTAAGTCGGTGAGGGTAATTAGGCTGGAGCCGAGGGGCTAAACATGAAACGTCTATTGATTGCACTGGCCCTATTCGTCGTCCTATCCGCGCCAGTCGCCGCTATCACCCCGCGCCGCGGCATGATGGCCGGGCGGCCCGGTGACATGGCGCTGCTGGGCGCTAGCTGGTGGACAAGCGGCACGCTGGCGGGCCAAGGCCGGGGCTTTGTGCCTACCATCGCCGGACGCGGGGAGTTGACGGCTTTGCGCTACACCCGCTCTCACGGCTGGGCTATGTCGTTCGTAGCGCCGAATATCTAAGCGGGCGCCAACATGACGGCCAAAGAGGTGGCCATCGGGCTTAGGCGCGTGGCGCGGCTATGGCCCTACAAGAAGTTGGTATCGCCGACGTTCGCCGGTAGCTGCGAGGACGGGGATTACAACTACAGCCTATCCGATGTGGTGGCGGAGTATCGGACGTTATACGGCGAGGATCCATGGTTTGATGCTATCGGGGTACAGGTCGCGGCGGGCACGGCGGAGGATGCGATTTGCCGTGTGGAGCAGGTGATTAGCGAGGCGCGGGACTTGGGCTATGACGAGGCTGAGGTGTGGCTCGCGGGGTTCTCCTGTTGGCCGGACACCGAGGATAAAGTAGCCTACATGCGCGCCATGCTGGGGTACATCAACGGTAGCGAGGTTATGCGCTACAACTGGCACCCGGCAAGGCCGGACCCGGGGATATGGTACGACTGGAGCGGGCTAAAGCTCATTGACGAGGACGGCAAACTCACGGAGCTGGGCGCGGTGTACGCTGCGCCATGACATTGCCTGTGCGGAGGACTGGGCCCCAACGCGCAGGGCTCGCCGCTAGGGCTTAGGTAGCGGTCTCCTTCTCCTCCTTAAGACTGGCAGTCATGGGGCTGCCAGTCGAATTATGCAAACAAAAACTCGCCCCGGCTGGCTCTCGCCAAGTCGGGGCTTTGTGCTACCAGTTCTCTGCTACGCGGTCCAGCCAAGCACGCAGCGAGACCGCTGCATCGCCGTCGATCTCCTGGCTTCCCTCGCCAATGCACACAATAAACGACTCGGGCATCATCCGCGTGGGCGGGTCTCCGGGCAGGCTCCTGGTCATGTGCGCCGGGATGCACCGGATAATCCCGATCTGGGCCTCATTCACGTATAGCGTGTCACTCAACTTTAGCATGGGTCTCCTTGCGCTTGTAATCGCTCTGTCCTTCCCAATCCGCCGGTGTCATCTCCGGCTGCGGGATCGGCGGCTCGCCAGCGCGGCGGGCGCGGAAGAACTCTTGAAACGTGGCCAGGTCGTCGGCCATGCGGTCGACTTGCGCTTGGAGCCGGGCCAACCGGCTTGGCTCATTCAGCCGCCGCCGCGCCCATTCGGAAAAGTCGGTACCTTCGGCTTTGGCTTGGGCGTCCCACCGGGCGCCCTCCTCATCGTTAGCACGGATCTGCTTGTAGCCCTTTCTAGGCATTGTCGCCCTCCCGCCGCTCCGGCTCCAGGTCGTAGTCGTGGCCGCATGTGGCACAGTGGACTAGGCCGTCGACCGTCACTAGGTTCTCTTGGTCGTTCTCGCCGCACTTGGGGCACGCGGCCCACTCGTCTACAAAGTCCTCGTCTAGGTATTGGTTCTCAGTCATCTGTCGTGGCATCCTGTGTTCTCCTTGCTCATCTTTGTGGCCCGGTGGTTGGCCGGGCCGGGGGGCGGCTTAGTTCTCGTACTCTTGCGCGGTGCCGCCAATCAGCATCTCGCGCCAGACGGCAATCGTGAACCGTGCAATCTCGCGCGTCGGACGGATACGGTAGCCGTCGTAAATCTCTGCTACGATCTGGCCTTCCAGCACCACCACTTCATCGTCCTCGTTCATTGCATCCCACGCACCGCCGAACTTGCTCCCGCCGTCCCTACCATCCGCGCGACCGCTGACCGCGATGCCCGTCTCGGTGCCATCGTCGCCGCCATCCATGCTATCGTATCCGGTCATCCGCTCGAAGCTGTAACCTTTGCTCTGTACTCGGAAGAATCTCATCTGTGTCTCCCCTTCCGTGTCGTTCCTTGCTCGATCTTGTCTTCATTGTACCACAGTGTAGGTACGTTGTCAATAGGCTATACGTAAAGATTCTATTAGAAATGGGGCAATGTGGACTTGGGGCTTATCTGGTGTGCTTCCTGGTGTGGAGACTAGCATATATGTGGTATGCGCTGCGGGGGAGGTATCTCGGTGTAGGATATATCTAGGGGTGAATCACACCGAGTTCTACACCGTGACCCGCTGCGCCTTGGCTCGCGTGTTCTCCTGGCTGTGGACTTGGCGTTGCACAGGCTCAGCTCGTGGCGCCGTCTGGACGCGGGCCACATAGTCGAGCGCCACGGCCAGGAACTTGACGCCCAGCCACCCCACCACGGCCAGCGTCGCCAGGTCGCCTATGGCCCGGAACCCGGCTATCACCTGCTCCGGGCTTATGGCGTGCGTGACGATGGCCGTAACGGCCACGACGGCCAGGATGCTAGCGAGCACGGCCAGCAGGAACGCGCGGCGGGGATGGTTCATCTGTGCCACCTTTCGCCTAGAGATTCATCAAGCCAGCGGTGGTGCTTGTCCTTGTCTATGTCCAGCGCGCCGACTTGGGCGGCTATCCATCGGCGGGTAGGGGGGCGGTTGTGCTTGCGCCAGTGCGCGATGATGGCATGGCGCACATGCGGCGGCAGCTCGTCCGGCGCGCGGCCAGGATCACCGCTAGGCGCGGGCGCTACGCTCTGCGCGCTTGGTGTGATTCGTAGCGGCACAGATACGGTCGTTGGTGTGGATGGTACTACACCATGGCGCGGCGGCCACTCCCACGTCAATTTGTCGATCAACTGGCGTGTCATCATGGCGGCCTGGAGATCCCGGCGGGCCTCTCCCTTGGTGACGATGAACCGCCCTGGGTCCGTGATACGTTCGGCGCCGGTGCCCTTCTGCCCACTCGCCTGGCCTGCGTGTTGCGCGTCGCGCATCCTGCCGATGATGGTTACGCCCATCTGCCCTAGCAGGTCGGAGCCAAGGCCCGCGGCTGTTTGCGCACCGAGTACCAGGTGCATCCCTACGTGGCGCCCTTGCTTGGCGATGCGTGCCAGGGCCTCCCTCGCGGCGGGCCGGCGGCACAGCTCTGGCACTTCATCAACGAACACGAACAGCAGCCCGTCATTATGTCGAGCGTTAGCCAGGTAGCACAGGCAAGCTTCTATGTCGTCCTCTCGCTCAAAGTAGCCGCCTTGCCATACGTTGCCGAAACCACTGAGCGGCGCTAGCTCGCTCCAGGGGTCGAATAGCGCCACGGTGACGCCCTGCTGTGACTGGCATGAGTGAACCATCGTGCGGAGCAGGGTGCTCTTGCCACTGTGGCTCATACCTATCACCGCGCAATGCGGCGCCGCGGGAAGATCCAATGTGAGCTGCGCGCCTTGGCCGTTCACGCCTAGCAAGACGTGGCCGACTGGTATGTCCGGCGCTAGCGCCCACGCATCCTCGTAGGTGAGGTGTCCGGGGTGGCCGCTGGGCACATCGACCCACACCGAGCCGCCCTCTTGACGGACGTTGACGCTGGGCACGTTGAGCACTTGGGCAAATTCGCGGCGCATGGACAGCACGCGCTTTAGGGCCCTGGGCGATACGATCAGCTCGTGGGACGCTACCGGGCCGCGCTCCGTGGCAACGCTACGACCAGCGCGGACCATCGCATGGCGTTGGCCGCTGGCGTCGGTCTCGACTAGGCCGCACTGGTAGCAGCAGCCGGTAAGCCGGAGCATGGCATCGCTCAGCCGCGTGCCTTGCGCGGGTTTGTCGCGGGTGAATAACTGGGAAAGCAGGCTCATGGTTTACCACCCCCGTACAAAGTACATGTAGTAGCAAACGCCAAAGAGCAGGATAGCGCCAAGCCAGCGCGCGCCCGCGTGGTTATCCAGCGCGCGCCAGACAACCGGCGCAGCTAGGCCCATGACAATGGCGCCGACTGGCGCGTGGTTCCACCAGGCCGATGTCTCACAGCAGGCTTTGGCCGGATCGTCGGTGGAGGTGTAGACGATGCCTAGCGCTACTATGACCAGGACCAGCATGACTAGCGTGTCACGGTGCATCAGTGCCTCCCGTTGCCATTGCTGCGCTTGTAGTTGCTCACGGTTTGGCGAGAAACGCCAAGCGCCTCCGCCACCTTGTCTTGCGTGTCCTCCGGGTGATCCTCGACATAGCGCAACACGCGCTCGCGGGTTGACGCGGGCTGCTCGATGATGACGGGCTGCGCCAGGTCTTGCGCTAGGTCCGCTGCCTTGTCATTTTTTGGCGCTACTGTAGCGGCGGGCTTAGCGCCAACCTCGCGGGCTTTGACATCATTCTCGATAACGTGCGCTAGAGTTCCAATGCTCCCCAGGAAGGCGACACTAATCACGCCCCACGTCATAGCGCCGACCCAGACGGTATTGACCACCACGAGCACGACGCCTAGCGCAAAGTTGAGCCCTAGCAGCCCCCACGCCAAAGCCTCCAACGTGGGCGGCTCGTCCTTGTGCGTTTGGTTATAGTAGCGACAACGTAGCGCCGCACGGTTGGCAACTAGCGCTACACCTTCCAGACTGATAGCGGTGATGACAGAGACGGCTAGCGAAAAGCCAAGCTGCTTGACCATGTTCTGTGCGGCCAATATCGCAACCGCAGCATCGGCGCCAGGGATAGCGACGCTAGCAAAGCAGTCCTCGAAGGCGTCCATCAGGGCGACTACGAAATGGCGCACGACGCCAAGTCCGCTATCGACACCGCTATTGATGCGCTCAACTCTGCTCGTCATCGCTCGCCTCCTCCCCAAACGGCAGCTCATCCACCGCCGTCAGGTCGTTGCCCATGCGCCGCACCTCGTAGCGCAGTTCATCGACCTCGCGGCATAGCGCGGAGAACGCATCCAGCAGCTCGACGGTGTGTTCCGGCGTGACGTTGTTGGCGCGTGTGCCGGATATGATGAGCAGGGCGATCTCGTTGCGTTGTTTCTCGTTCATGGCGTCGCCTCCTCCTCTGCCATCTTTGCTAGCACAGCGATAGCCGCCGCTATCTCTGCCTGCGTTGGCTTGCGATTGAAATACTGCTGTAGGATTTTCTCAACATTGGCGCTGCGATTGCCACCAAGCTGGCGCAGCTTCTCCGCCAGCTCTAGGCTTAGGCTCACCGCCACGATCTCTTTCGGCATATTCGCACCTCCGGCTTCATTTTATCAGATTTTATTAACTATGTCAATGCTTTTATATCCTACCAAACAGGTTATTCTCTGTAACCTTGCCGTAACCAAATCTTCACAATTGGGTATTGACTCTGCGCCTAGGCTCTGCTATACTACAAATAGTTAATTCATGAGTAAGGGAGGAAGAAATGACCAATCCAATGCAACGGTATCGGCCTCGGTATATGCAGCGAGCCATCTTGAGCGTGCAGCTCGACCCCGAAGAGTACGACGCCATGATAAAGATGGCCATAAAGGAAGCGTTGAGCAAGTCGGCAACGATGCGCTTGGCGCTGCTGGAAGCTCTGGAGCGTCGCGGTATCCGAGTCGAGCAGCCCGAGCAGGTCTCCGCATGAGAGAGATTCCGCTGACTCGCGGCATGGTCGCCCTGGTGGACGATGAGGATTACGACGCCCTGATGCAACACAAGTGGTGCGCCACCCCAACGCGCACGCAATGGTATGCCTTGAGGCGAGACCAGCAAGGCCATGCGATTCTCATGCACCGCGAGATTCTAGCCCCAGGGCCAGGGAAGATGGTGGATCATCGAAACCACAATGGCCTCGACAACCGACGGGGCAATATCCGCATCGTCACCGGTTCGCAGAACTGCTATAACCGAAAACCTGGCAAAGTGGCAAAGAGCGGGTACCGAGGGGTTTACTGGACAGGGAAGTGCTGGCAAGCCTCTTGTTTCATCAATGGCAAGCAAAAATATCTGGGGGCTTTTCTATCCCCGGAGCAAGGCGCCCTAGCATGGAACCAGGCTATCGTCGATGCAGATCTTGCGGAATATACAACGCTGAATGATGTGCCCGGACAGTGGCGATTTACCATTATCCTGGGCGCTGAGGAACGTGCTATGTTGTCCGAGTTGGCCCAAGAAGACATGCGCCCCAGTTACGGCGACATGATCCGCGTGCTGATTCGTCGGGAGTACCTGCGACGCAAGGCCGCCAAGTACGAGGCCAAGCACGTCGAGCAGGTATCCGCCTGATGGACGTGCTGCTAGCAGGCATAGCAGCGATGGTGATTATCCCGCTTTGGGACAGATGGACGAGAGGAGACGGCGATGGAACACGAATCGGACATGGACATCTACACGGCAACCAGCAGGCTCTACTCCAGGCTGATTCTGCTTGGATGGAGCGAGTCAGGGGCGGCAGCGTTCTGCGATGGCATCATGCACCTCAATCGCACCGAAAAGGCGCGCGAGGAAGCTATCGCCTGGGCGTGCTTTGAGAACAACTGCCTGGACATCATCAGCACCCCGGCGCCCAAGCCGGAGTGGGACGCGGTGTTGTTCAATGCTAACGCGGTGGTGCTAGCATGAAGCAGCAAAAGGCGACTTACACGCAGTTGTACCACGAGGCCAGCAGGCCGTTCACCTACGAACGGCGCCACGACGGACGTACGATTGTCTCCTACACGTTGGAGCATTGGCAGGCCAAGGGCGGAGAGCTTGGCGCGTATATCGTGCGACGTGTCGAGCTGGTCTGGAACGCCGGGATGGGCGAGATAATGCCCAAGTCGGAGACAGCAACGATCCACGACTTTAGCAGCGACGCGCAAGCCCTGCGCTGGATTGTGCGCCACACCGAGCGCGAGTTCGCGGAGGCTGAGGGCTACGAACCGCAAGACGAGACGGAGGATGAGGGCGATGCGTAACCGTTATGCTTGCCCGTGCATCAAGTGCAAGCGCACCGTCAAGCCCGGCCAGGGCGATTACATCGGCTGGCTGGAAGGTGTGAAGGACGAGGACGGGGTTCGGCATGGTAGCGGCCACTATGCCCTATGTGATGAGTGCAAGGCCGCGGTAAAGAGTGAGGCCCCGGCTGTTGTGAGCTAGGGCCTCGGGGAAACGGGAGCGATGATCGACGCTCCCAGTATAGCAGAAAGAGGGAGAAAAGGCAATGGATAAGCAAGAAATCGTCGTAGCGCAACACGGGAGCCTGCCCGCGCCAGTGGTAACGAATACCCAGTGGGCGGAGCGGCGCAAGATGTTCAACGAGTGGGTCAACACCCAACTCCGCGATA
>Ga0209202_1001312_pt1 | contig 15666 bp, 8 predicted proteins | sample AD_UKC032_MetaG_FD_184416 | JGI IMG/M metagenome (GOLD analysis project Ga0209202, IMG submission 184416) | Active sludge microbial communities of municipal wastewater-treating anaerobic digesters from USA - AD_UKC032_MetaG (SPAdes) (version 2) | ecosystem: Engineered > Bioreactor > Anaerobic >... | reverse complement strand
TGGTCTTCGTCAATTGCTGCCATCTCGGGCGCGTCGACGGGGCGCGCGAATTCGACCGGCTGGGCCTGGCCGCCAACCTCGGCGAGGAATTCATCCGCATGGGCGTGCGCGCCGTGATCGCCGCCGGGTGGGCGGTCGACGACCGGGCCGGGCAGACTTTCGCCGCCAACTTCTACCGCGCCATGCTGGCCGGCACAGCCTTCGGCGAAGCCGTGCGCAGCGCGCGCGAAGCGGTGTGGACGCGCTGCCCCGACGTCAATACCTGGGGAGCCTACCAGTGCTACGGCGACCCGGACTTCCGCTTCCATCGCCAGGGCGCCGCCACGAAGCCCGTCTGGCCGAACTTCTGCACCCCGCACGAACTGGTCGCCGAGCTGGAAAACCTGGCCGCCGATTTCCGCGCCGGCGGCTACGACGAAGCCGGCGGCCGCATCGCCCGACGCCTGGTTCGCATTCCGTCCGGGCAGTCCGCCGCGTGGCTGCAGCGCGCCGACGTGTGCGCCGCGCTCGGCCTCGCCTGGGGCGAAATCCGCAATTGGGAAGAGGCCACCCGCTGGCTCGCCCAGGCGCTCGCCGCCGAACGTGGCGAATGCCCCTTGCGCGCAATCGAACAATACGCAAACTACCGCGTGCGACTCGCCGCGGCGCGCTGGCCCGCCGCCCGCCATCTACCCGCCGCCAGGCGCGAACCCGCCCGCCAACAGGCCGTCGAAGCAATCGCGGCGGCCATCGGCGATCTCGACCTCCTTTGCCGACGCGTCCCGACCGGCGAGCGCCTGAGCCTGCTGGGCGGCGCCTTCAAACGTCTGGCGCAGATCGAGAGCGACGGCGAGCGACGCCAACAGGCACTGGCCAGCATGGCCGAGCAGTATGGCCTCGCTTACGCGCGCCGACGCGACGCCTACGCCTTCACCAACCATGTCGCCGCCCTGTTACTGGCCAACCGGGGCACGGTTGCGGTCGACGCCGAAAACAGGGGCAAATTGCTGGGCGAACTCGACGGCCTGCGGCAGGAGGTGGCTCGACGCAACGCCGACGACCCGAATTTCTGGGATGGTGCCAGTTTCGCCGACCTGGCGCTGACCCGTCTGCTACTGTCCGCTGCCGGCCCCGTGCGGCAACGCGACGCCGGCTTTAGCGAAGCCGCGACGGCAGTGATTGAGGCCTATCGCGACGCCATCGCCCGCGCCGCCAGCCCGCGCGAGCTGGCCTCGCTGGCCGAAAACATCGCTTTCCTGAGCGAGCTCTGGTCGACGCGCGACAAGACGATGCAGCAAGTATTCCAGGCCATCGCGGAGAGCCTGCAATGAATGCCCGCCAGCCCGCGGGCTTCAGCTCTGGCGATGCCTGCTTCGGGATTTCGCGCCAATAATGGCTTCCGGCAAGATACTGACCCTGCTGATCGTCGCCACGCTGCTGGCGCTGGCCGGCGCCTGGGTCATTGCGCGCAGCTATCGGGCGAGCATGAAACGCCTGATGAAAACACCCCTTCCAGCACCGTCGACCGCAACCGGGCAGGTTTCATTCGCCGCCGCCCCGCCGGCACTGGCGCCGGCAATACCGCTGACCCTGGCCGACAATCGCCGGGCGCACTTGCAGCTGCTGCTCTGGTTCATCGGCCTCACCGTGCTGATGTCGCTGCTGCGCACGGTGATCACCCAGTTGCTGGCCGCTGCGCCGATCACGCTGAAGACTGTCGCCACCCTCGGCGCCGCCTACGCCTGGCCGGTGCTGCCGGTGCTCGCGGTGATCGGCCGCTGGTCGCGCCCGCGCTTCGTCGGCGCCATGCTCGGCTGGTTCGTGCTGGCAGTGTTGCTGCTCAGCTGGCGCACCAACGAGAACGTCAGCTTCGCGATGGTCGTCAAATGGATGCTGTTCGACACCGGGCTGCCGCTGATCGTCGTCACCGCGCTCTGCCTGGGCGGCGCCACGCGCGCCGTCGGGCCGTGGCTGGCGCCCTTGTTCATGCTCTTCGCCGGCTCGTCGCTGCTCGGTCTCGACCTGCTGGCCGCCCTCATCGCCGGCGACGGCGCTTTCATCCACTGGCTGGCCGCAACGCTGAACGTGACGCTGGCCTTCGCGCTGTTCGCGCTGCTGCCGTGGCTGCTCGCCTGGTGGCCGGCGCGCGCGCTCGGCCGCTGGCTGGCGCTCGCCTACCGGCAACGGCGAATCTCCGAGCTGCTCTACCTGTTTACCGCTGTCTGGGTCATCGCCCTGGTCGGCCCGGCGCTCGGCGCCATCGGCAAACTCGGCTGGGGAGCGCTGGTCGTCTTCCTGCCGCTGCTGTGCATTCCGCTCGGCGCGGCGGCGATGCAGCGCCGTGCCAACCCGACCGGCACCAGGCCGCCGACCCTGCTGGTGCTGCGCGTCTTCCAGCAGGATGCCAACGTGCAGGACATTTTCGACCGCGTCATCGAGCGCTGGCGCCTGACCGGCAACACGGTGCTGATCGCCGGCACCGACCTGGTCGACCGCACCATCGACGCCGACGACATCTTCACCTTTCTCGACGGCCGTCTTGGCGAGCGCTTCATCGGCAGCCCGGCCGAGGTGCCGCGCCGGCTCGCCGATTTCGAGTGGCAACGCGATGTCGACGGTCGCTTCCGCGTCAACGAATGCTATTGCCACGACACCACCTGGCAGGAAGCACTGGCTGCGCTGGTTCATGTCAGCGATGTCGTGCTGATGGATCTGCGCAACTTCGTCGCCGAAAACAAGGGTTGCCTGCATGAATTGCAGGTCCTGGCGAGCACGCCGAAGCTGTCGCGCGTCGTCGTGCTGATCAACGACCAGACCCAGTTGGCGCCGGCCCAGGCGATCGCCGCCAGCGCGCCGGCCGGCCGTTTCTTCTGGCTGCGCCAGCAGGGGACGACGCCGCTGGCCACCGAGCAGGTGCTGGCACCGCTGTTCGAGCGAGCCCGGGGGAGTGCGGCAGGCTGAGTTCGATGCGCTACAATCTGCTGCATCGCAACATGCCCGCCCGGCCACCATCCATGCATCCACGTCTGACCGACCTGCAGGAACACCCGCTCCGCCAACGCCTCAACAACGAATTCCACGCCCGGCCGCCGATTCCGCTGGTCGGCGCGGTGCTGGTCTCGCACCTGGTGTTCAAGCACAGCACCGAGAAGGCAGCGGCCGCCCGCGCCCACCTCGCCAAGCTGTGCCAGTCGCACGTGTGCACCGCCATCGACAGCGCCGATTCGCACATGATGATCGAAACCGGCGCCTTCCGGATGCGCTGGGAACTGCATACCGAATTTTCCAGCTACACCTTTTTCCAGCCGCTGACGCCCGGCCAGGAACTGCACCCCGACGCCACCGCTTTCGATGCGGTGATGCCGGAGTGGATACAGGGCGTCCCCGGCAAGCTGATCGTCGCCACCCATGTCGAGTTGCGGTCGAGCGCCGAAATCGACCCGGAATCGGTACTGGTCGGACTGACGCCGAATGGCCGGACGATGGTGGCCGCGCGCGTGGCCGACGACGCGGCGTGGATCTTTACCGACTTCAAGATCGACAACGGCTTCTCGCGCTTTCTCGTTCTCAACGACACGCTGACCCAGCGCCAGGCCGGCCGCACCGTGCAGCGCCTGGTCGAAATCGAAACCTACCGGATGATGGCGCTGCTCGGCCAGCCGGTCGCCAAGGAAGTCGGCCCCTGGCTGTTCGACAGCGAAACCCGGCTGGCGGCACTGATGGATCGCATCGGCAAGAGCCAGTCGGCGCAGGACGAACGCGAAATCCTCGCCGAACTGTCGGCGCTGGCCGCCCGGGTCGAACATTCGGTGGCGCGCACCACCTTCCGCTTCGGCGCCGCGCGCGCCTATCACGGGCTGGTCATGCAGCGCATCGAGGAACTGCGCGAACGCCGCATCTCCGGCCTGCCGACCTTCCATGAATTCATGCAGCGCCGCCTGTTGCCGGCGATGAACACCTGCGAAGCGATCAGCCGCCGCCAGGAGGAACTCTCCGCCCGTATCGCCCGCAACAGCCAGCTGCTACGCACGCGCGTCGACATCGAACTGGAACGCCAGAACCAGGAACTGCTCGGCCAGATGAACAGCCGCGCCAAGCTGCAGTTGCGCCTGCAGGAAACCGTCGAGGGCCTGTCGGTCGTCGTCCTCACCTACTATGGTTCGCAACTGGTGCAATACCTGGCCAAGGGCAGCAAGGACTTCCACCACCTGAACACCGACGTGATCACCGCGATTTCGATCCCGGTGATCGCCGGCGTCGTCGCCTGGGGCACCCGACGCATGCGCAAGAAGCTCGCGGCCGAAGAGGGCGCGGCCTCGTAACCGTCAGGCGACGGCCCAGCGCTCACCCAGCGCCTCGGCCTGCCGCAGCACCAGTTCCACCGCCACCTCTTGCTGATCCGGCGGGTACTTGTACTTGCGCAGGATGCGTTTGACCATCAGGCGCAGCCGGGCGCGCACGCTCTCGCGCGCCGACCAATCCACGCTCAGGTTCTGGCGCAGGTTCTCGGTCAGTTCATGGGCGATCTTCTTCAAAGTCTCGTCGGTCAGTTCGCGCACCGCCGATTCGTTGTCGGCCAACGCATCGTAGAAACGCACTTCGTCGTCGTTCAGCCCCAGTTCTTCGCCGCGATTCGCCGCCGCCCGGAACTTCCTGGCCATCCCGATCAGTTCCTCGATCACCTGTGCCGTCTCGATGGCGCGGTTCTGGTAGCGCTTGATCACATTGGCCAGCAGTTCGGAGAACTTCTTCGACTGCACCACGTTGCCGGCAAAGCGCGTCCTGATCTCGCCCTCCAATAGCCGCTCCAGCAGCTCGACCGCCAGATTGCGCTCGGGCAGGTTCCGTACCTCGGCCAGGAAGGCATCGTCGAGGATGCCGATGTTCGGCTTGTCCAGCCCGACCGCATCGAAGACATCGACGACCTCATCCGACACCACCGCTGAACCGATGATCTGCCGGATGGCCAGTTCGCGTTCCTCGTTGGTGCGCTTTTGCTGACTGAGCTCGCGCTTGGTCAGGATGACCTTGACTGCCTGGAAAAAGGCGACCTCTTCGCGCACCACCTTGGCCTCGTCCAGCGTGCAGCACAGCGTGAAGGCTTTGCTCATCGCCAGCGCCGTATCGGCAAAGCGCTTCTTGCCATCCTTCTGGCCAAGCACATGGTTCGCCGCGCCAGCCAGCCGCTTGTGGCCGGTGGTCAGAAAATCGCTGTAATCGAAGCCGTGGAGCATGCCGCGCAGAATATCGAGCTTCTCTTCGAGCACCGCATAGGCTTCGGCGGCATCGACCGTCGGCCGTCCCCGGCCATTGCTGGCGGTGTATTCCTTGAGGGCGCTACGCAGTTCGTTGGCGATGCCGATGTAATCCACCACCAGCCCGCCCTGCTTGTCGCGGAATACGCGATTGACGCGTGCAATCGCCTGCATCAGGTTGTGGCCCTTCATCGGCTTGTCGACGTAGAGCGTATGGACACAGGGCGCGTCGAAGCCGGTCAGCCACATGTCGCGGACGATCACCAGGCGCAGCGGATCGGCCGGGTCCTTGAAGCGCTTCTCCAGCCGTTTCTTGACCTGACCGCTGTAAATATGTGGCCGCAGCAACGCCTTGTCGCTGGCCGAGCCGGTCATCACGATCTTGATGGCGCCTTTTTCCGTGTCCACGTCGTGCCATTCCGGGCGCAGCTTGACGATCTCGTTGTACAGATGAACGCAGATTTCACGGCTCATGGCGACGACCATCGCCTTGCCTGTCTGCGCCTTGTTGCGTTCCTCGAAGTGAGCCACCAGATCAGCGGCCACGCTGGCAATGCGCGGCTCGGCGCCGACCACCTTTTCAAGCGCCGCCCACTTGCTCTTCAGTTGCGCCTTCTGGCTGTCTTCCTCATCCTCAGCCAGCTCGTCGACCTCATCGTCGATCTGCGGCAACTCGTCTTGTTTCAGCGACAGCTTGGCCAGGCGCGACTCGAAGTAGATGGCGACCGTCGCACCGTCTTCCTTGGCCTGCTGCATGTCGTAGACGTGTATGTAATCGCCGAACACGGCGCGCGTATCGCGATCCTCCGACGATACCGGCGTGCCGGTGAAAGCGACGAAAGTGGCATTAGGCAGGGCATCACGCAAATGCTGCGCGTAGCCAACCTGATACATCGCGGTCGGTTCGGCAGCCATCAGCGCCTGAGCGTCGTTGGCGGCGCCTGTTGCGGTCGACCCCGAAAATCGGCCCATTTTCAATTTGGCCTCGAAACCGTACTGCGTCCGGTGCGCTTCGTCGGCAATCACCACAATGTTGTGGCGTTCCGAAAGCACCGGGAAAACATCCTCGTCCTCGCCCGGCATGAACTTCTGGATCGTGGCGAACACAATGCCGCCAGATGGCCGGTTGCCCAGCTTGGCGCGCAAGTCTTGCCGGGTATTGGCCTGCACCGGCTGCTCGCGCAACAAATCCTGGGCCAGTGAAAACACGCCGAACAACTGCCCGTCCAGATCGTTGCGGTCGGTGATGACAACGATGGTCGGGTTCTCCATCGCCGTTTCCTGCATCACGCAGGCGGCAAAGCAGGTCATCGTGATGCTCTTGCCGCTGCCCTGCGTATGCCAGACCACGCCGCCCTTGTGCGACCCGCCGGGGCGCGAAGCCGCCACCACCTGGTTGATCGCCGCCCGCACCGCGTGGAACTGGTGATAGCCGGCAATTTTCTTGACCAGCACGCCGTCATCCTCGAACAACACGAAAAAACGCAGATAGTCGAGCAGTTGCGCCGGAGCAAGGACACCGCGAATCAGCGTTTCCAGCTCGTTGAACTGGCCGAGCGGGTCGAGCGTCACGCCGTCGATGGTGCGCCACTGCATGAAGCGTTCGCTGTTGGCGGACAGTGAGCCAAGCCGCGCCTCGCTGCCATCCGAAATGACCAGCAGCTCGTTGTACTGGAACACATCAGGAATCTGTTCCTTGTAAGTCTGAATCTGGTCGTAGGCTTTCCAGATGTCGGCCTTCTCGTCGGCCGGGTTTTTCAGCTCCAGCAGCACCAGCGGCAGGCCGTTGACGAACAGGATGATGTCGGGTCGCCGGGTGTGGTGCGGCCCCTTGATCGAATACTGGTTGATCGCCAGCCACTTGTTCCTGGCCGGGTGGGCCCAGTCGATCAGGCGAACGAAATCACCGCGCGTTTCGCCTTCTTTCTGGTATTCCACCGGCACACCACCAACCAGCAATTTGTGGAAATGGCGATTGGCCGAAAGCAAGGCCGGGATGCCGAGATCAATCACCTGCTTGAGCGCATCCTCCTTGGCGGCGGTAGGGATGTCCGGGTTCAGGCGGTGAATCGCCTCGCGCAAGCGAAAGGGCAAGAGCACTTGCAGGTAATCAGGGCGCTCCGGGTGATCACCATCTGGCGCAATATCCGGCCCAAACAATGTCTCGTAGCCTGCCTCTGCCAGCCAGCCGAGTGCTTCCTGTTCGAGTTGGTCTTCGGTCATGGCTCGCCCTGTGTCAACGGGTCAACAGCTCGATGTAAGCCTGATAACTGTAGCTGCGGTTTTTCTTCTGGCCGGTCAGTTCGCTGACAATACCCAAATCCTCCAGCAGTCTGACCGCCGCATTCGCCGTTGGAAAGCTGGTATTGAGCGCCTGGCGTGCCAATTCGACGGTAAAGCGCGGCATCATCGGCAGTGCTTCGAACAGGCGGTAACTCGCCGGGCCGGCCTTGGGCGAAGCCAGTAATCGACGGCGGTCGCCGGCGATCAAGCTGGCAATGGCGACGATGCTGCTTTCGGCCTCGCTGGCAGCAGCCGCGACGCCCTCCAGGAAGAAGCTGACCCAGCCTTCCCAATCACCTTCTGTGCGGATGGCCGACAACCGCTGGTAATACGCAGACTGGTGCTGCTTCAGGTAGCCACTCAGATACATCAGCGGCTCGGGCAGCAGGCGCCAATGCTCCATCAGCGCCGCAATCAGCAAACGCCCGATACGGCCATTGCCATCGAGAAACGGGTGGATGGTTTCAAACTGGGCATGCACCAGGGCAATCTTCACCAGCGGCGGCAAGGCCGGGGCCGGGGTGGCAACCGACTCGTCGTGAATGAAGCACTCAATATCGGCCAGCAAATCCGCTACCCGCTCCGCCGGCGGCGGCACAAACGCCGCGTTGCCCGGCCTTGTGCCGCCAATCCAGTTTTGCGAACGGCGCAACTCGCCGGGTTGCTTGCCGCTGCCGCGCACGCCGTCGAGCAGGAAGCGGTGGGCGTCGCATAACAAGCGCACACTGATCGGCAACCCCGCCGGATCGCGCAGATTGTCCTGCACACGCCGGAAGGCACGCAGGTAATTGGTCACCTCTTCGACATCGTCGGTGTTGCCGATGGCAAAGCCTGCCTCTTCATCAAACAGGTCGACCAGCGTCGCCTGCGTGCCCTCGATCTGCGAAGTCAGCAAGGCTTCCTTGCGCACGGCGCTATAGAGCAGCCAATCCACCGAAGGCACCAGCCCCGAGACGCCGGACAAACGCGCCAAAGCCAGCTCCGCCGCCCGATTGCCTGCCTCGAAACAGGCCGGTGCCAACACTGGCTCGCTCGGTGGTAAGGGCAGCGGGACAAAAGCCTGGATGGCTTCGCCCAAGGTGGTGGCAGTCGCGTAAGTGCCGGTGCGGCGCATGGTGTGAAAAGATTCTTTAAACGATGCTCAGGATATTAAAGCAATCGTTAATACAATGTCACGCCATGAAAGGATTCTTGAATCTGAATGTTGTAGCGCAAACGGCTACGAAAGTAGCCGAAGCGGCTACAACGCCGCTTCGACTGCCACCTTGGCCTCTGGCAGGCGCGACTGACCGGAGATCAGGCGGGGGAGCCGGGTGTCGCGGACGGAGGGGAAAGTTTCTGGCTCAACGCTTTGGTTATAATCCGCTTTAAGTGGATTGGGGGTTCCCGGTCGGCGCTATAGCCTCGGTGGGTTCACCGGGGCTTTTCGCTTTCTGCGATGGGGGAATTGATGATTTTTTGGTGGTATTCAACACACTCAACTATCTCCCCCCAAATCCACGTCTGAACCATCTGCCGCCCGATAGGCCTGCCTCTCATGAGTTGGCTTGGTTGGGAAAGCCAGCAGCATCTCGCCTCCTCGAACCATCTTGCTCAAGTATTGCTGCCGCAAACCATCGGGATTTCGACTAACAAGCTCAGCCAAGACAGAAAGAGTCAAGAACTGGTTCCGACACAAAGCGAGAAGAACCTGCTCCATGCGCTCAGAACTTAACCTTTCTTTTTGTCGCGGCTCCTCCGCTAGATGCTCTAGAAGCGCCCGGAAAACCTCATCCAGAATTTCCAAGTTGTCGACGATAGGCGCGTCCAGGTGAGGAGAGAGGAGCCTCCCTTGGCTATCACGCTCCCCATCCGTTGGCTGCGAGTACTCGGAGCTAGCGGCTGAATACTCGGAGCTGACCTCCGAGTATTCGGAGCTGCTCCTCATATTGGCCAAAGGCTCCCTTGAAAACGCCGGGCCAATAAACACTTGCTCGGGTGTCGGCAGACTGTCGCCGGGCAAAAAATACACCATGCCCCGAGAACGACCATCCGACTCCAAAAGTCCTTGTTTGACCAACCGGGCAAGCAGGAGACTCAAGTCATGGGAATGTGCGTCACAAATTTCCAGCAGTCGGTTATGGCTGACTACCCGCTCCATTGCCACTGTCGCCATGACCAAACGCCCCGTGTAGTCCAACTCATCGAACAGCGCACCAAAACGTTCGCGCAATTGAAGAAGGACATTCTCGGGCAACAGGTCAGCCATCTGGAGCATTAGCAGCGTTTGCTCCGGCTCATTTTTCTCCATCAGTGCAGGCGGACGCCAATGCTGGCTTTTCCATCCGCCATAGATGCGGGGCATACCGGAACCACCCCGTTCGCCCAAGCCAATAAGCAAAAACATCTGATGCAGGATACGGTTCCGGCAATCGCTTTCGCCGCCACGAATCACCTGTTCGATAGGCAGGCGTAGACCGCCGGGGTTACGGAAGCCGAACATGTCCGGGCGCTTCACCACCAGCACGGAAACCCGCCCCGTGTAATCTGCATGCACGAGGGTGTTCACCAGCGCCTCACGCAAAGCTTCGTGTACCGGCGTGTCGTCCTGGCGCTGCCCATCCTTCAGAGCAAACGGCACTTTCAGATCGGCCGTCAACTTGCGATAAACCCGCCGATAAAACTCAAAAAGGTTGCCCGTCCAACTACCATCCGGCACCAGGCGATCAACCCAGCGCAACTCGGTCTTGGCCTCCGGTCGCTCCTGATAATCCAGAAAATAATGCGGTACGGCATCCTGAATCGCAGCCCAGTTGCCGAACATCAGCAAGCCACCCAGCGTCAGGCCGGATTCCCCTGTTTGCCGGTCTTGGCGCCAGCCGCGCAAGCTCTTCAGAAAATCAAAATCATTTTGCTCAAGGAAAGGGTGTCCCGGCTTCTCGTCACGCAGCATTTGCCGATAGATGCGCAAACTCTCGGGGTCAATGTCTTCCATGCTGTAGCCGGTGAGAATCCGCGCATCTCGTTCATCCTCAATCTGCTCGGCCAACATGCGTTTGACCGTTTCCTCGTCGCAATGCCGGTCGCCATCGTTCAAACGACGGTAGGTATTCCCCAATGGCTGGCCATTCAAAAACACCGGCTTCTGCTTGCGCGTCGCCGCCGGAATGCTGATTACCAGAATGGTCAGACCATCAATGCGCGCCTCGACCACATCGGCATCCGTCAGCAGATTGGTGCTCACCTTGCCCCGGTTGTTCAGCGTATTGAACAAGTCGCCGCGAACCTTGGCCGGATTCTCGATGCCTGCAATGCTGAACACGCCGTTTTTCTCCCGCACGCCCAGCAACACCACCCCACCATGCGCATTGGCCATGGCCGAATAAGTAGGCCAGAAGTCCTTGGGAACTTCGCCTTTGCCATCCTGACCGTGGCCGAGCTTGCATTCCAGCTCGGCCGTTTCGGCCAACAAGTGCAAGTCGTCAAGTGTATGCAGATCGAACATCAGGCAATTTCCTCAATGAGTGCCTCGGCTTCCGGCAGGCGCAACTGGCCGGAGATCAGACGGGGGAGCAGGGTGTCGCGGAGGGTGGCGAGGGTTTGGGCTTTCTCACTACATGCGCGAACTCTTAGATGCAAAGAGCTAGCAACTTCGTTATACGCCGCCAAGACTTTCTCGTCGGGAACAATCGATTGGTACGATGCCACAATAGCCTTGGAAATATTCTGCTGAGCAGCACCGTTTGCTCTGCTGTTGAACCAGCCCCTTCCGAAATAAAGCATCCAGTATAGAAACCATGTTCCGATGTGGTCTGTAGCAACCATTCCTGTGCAGGCTTGATTGAAAGTTGCAGGTTCCGTGAGAACGCCGAGACGCCCAACTGTCGGTGCTGCATAGATCGCCATCAACACCGAGTTTTCCGGCAGCAATTTTGCTGATGAGCCTTTTAAAGCCTCATCGGTAATGCGCTCGGCCGGAACTAACAAGAACCCGTCATTGAAATCGCCAGTCTTGAACCACGGGATGGCCCCCCCATCCCAGAATTTCTTGTTTGACCGACTCGGGGTTCCACCGTTTGTAATGATGCTGCACAAGTCTTCAACTCTTCCAACCCGCCACCCCTTCGGCACCAAGCCCAGTTCCGATTCCTCGAAGCTGTCGGGAAAGAGCGCGGTGGTGGCCTCGTCCATGCCTTCCGGGGCGCGGCCTTGTTGTTTGGCGTGGACGGGGTCGAAATCGACAAACCACGACTTGAACAGCGCCTGCGCGATGGCTTCGAGCGTGGCATTGGTTTCGCGCAGCAGGGTAATTCGGTCGTCGAGAGCCTTGAGCGTTGCTGCCGCGCTCACCTGCATTTCAATTGGCGGCAGGTTCAGTACCACCTTCCGAAGTTCGCTCTGCTTGATTCCAAGCACAGTCGTTCCTGTTGCCCGAGCCCTGAGCTGCGCCTGCATTTCCTCTGTTTGAAGCAAATAAAGGAGATAGGTATTGTCCAAAAGCCCCGCTTTGCCTCGAAGCGTCACCACTCTTTGAGCAAGTGCAATCTTTTCGGAGCAGAGTTGGGCAACCTCACCCAGCGGTGCTTCGACCGTAAGAACAACATCGCCGGCCTTTGGGATGCCACGGCGCATCCAAGAATCGTAATTGTCCGTTGCGATGAACTCTGTCGGCTTCTCAATCCGACCACCCTTGATGATTTTGGCTGTAATGAGTGGAACACCCGAGCATATTTTTTCTGGTGTTTTTCCCCGGTAATCGATCAGCGCGTCAAGGCAGTTTTCTAACGGCAGGCGTGTCGATTCAAAACTCATACCCCAGCCCCCCCAGCTTCTGCCGAATCAAAGCATCCAGCTCCGCCCCTTTCGCCATCTGCTCGCCCAGCTTCTCGGTCAGCTTCTGCATCTTGTCGGCAAAGGCTTCGTCGTCATCCTCGACTTCTTCGGCGCCGACATAGCGGCCCGGGGTCAGGACATGGCCGTGTTCGGCGATTTCGGCCAGTTTGACGCTGCGGCAGTAGCCGGGGATGTCGGCGTAGGTTGCATTTTTGGCCGTTTTTTCGGGTTGACCGCGCCAGGCCGCCACGGTGTCGGCGATGCGGGCGATGACCTCGTCGGTCAGCTCCGCCTGCACCCGGCTGATCATGCGGCCGAGTTTGCGGGCGTCGATGAACAGCACTTCGCCCGGGCGGGTTTGCTTCTGCCGGGCGAGAAACCACAGGCAGGCGGGGATTTGCGTGTTGAAAAACAGTTGGCCGGGCAAGGCGATCATCACTTCGACGACATCGGCGTCGACCATGGCGCGGCGGATGTCGCCTTCGCTGTTCTGGCTGGAACTCATCGAGCCGTTGGCGAGGACGATACCGGCGCGGCCGTTGGGCTTGAGGTGGTAGAGCATGTGCTGCAGCCAGGCGTAGTTGGCGTTGCCGGCCGGCGGCTGGCCGTATTCCCAGCGCGGGTCGCCGGTCAGGCTGGCGTGCCACCAGTCGCTGATGTTGAACGGCGGATTGGCCAGGATGAAGTCGGCGCGCAGGTCCGGGTGCTGGTTGCGGGTGAAGGTGTCGCCGGGTTCGCGGCCGAGGTTGAAGTCGATGCCGCGGATGGCCAGGTTCATGGCGGCGAGGCGCCAGGTGGTCGGGTTGGATTCCTGGCCGTAGATCGAGACATCGCCGATCTTGCCGCCGTGCGCTTCGATGAATTTCTCGGATTGCACGAACATGCCGCCGGAGCCGCAGCAGGGGTCGTAGACCTTGCCGTGGTGCGGCGCGAGGACGGTGACCAGGGTCTTGACGATGCTGGCCGGGGTGTAGAACTGGCCGCCTTTCTTGCCTTCGGCGCTGGCGAACTGGCCGAGGAAGTATTCATAGACCTGGCCGAGCACGTCGCGCGCCTGACCCGGCTCGTCGCCGAAGCCGATGGTGGACACCAGATCGACCAGCTCGCCGAGCTTGCCGTCGGGCAACTGGGCGCGGGCGTAGCGTTTATCGAGGATGCCCTTGAGCTTGGGGTTTTCGACTTCGATAAGGGTCAGCGCGTCGTCGATGCGCTTGCCGATGTCCGGCTGCTTGGCGGCGGCGCGGATGGCTTCCCAGCGGGCCGACTCGGGCACCCAGAAGACGTTGACTTCCTTGTAATAATCACGGTCTTCGAGCTCACCTTCGATCAGGTTGGCGGCATCAAGGTAGTAGTCGTCTGTCGGGTCGGCAAAGCGTCGGGCCAGCTCGGCACGCCGGGCGGCGAAGGTGTCGGAGACGTACTTGACGAAGATCAGACCGAGGACGAGGTGCTTGTATTCGGCGGCGTCCATGTTGGCGCGCAGCTTGTCGGCGGTGGCCCACAGGGTTTTCTTGATGTCGTCGAGCATGGCAAAGGCCTTGTTATGCAAAGTGAAACGCAGTGGCGGATTATCCACGCCCGATGCCGGCCCGCCAAATGGCAGGCTGCTGCCGCGCGCCGGTTGCTCCTTTATAATTCGTGTTTTGCCTTCGGGAACATCGCCGTGACCGCTCCGCTTTTCGAATCCACCATCACCAGCCTGCCGCTCATCAACAAGGGCAAAGTCCGCGACATCTACGCGGTCGACGCCGACAAGCTGCTGATCGTCACCACCGACCGCCTGTCCGCCTTCGACGTCATTCTGCCCGACCCGATCCCGCGCAAGGGCGAAGTGCTGCAGGCCGTCGCCAATTTCTGGTTCGCCAAGCTCGGCCACATCGTGCCCAACCAGTTGACCGGCATCGACCCGGAAACGGTGGTCGCCGAGGGCGAACGCGAACAGGTGCGTGGCCGCGCCGTTGTCGTCAAGCGCCTGAAGCCGCTGCCGATCGAGGCCGTGGTCCGCGGCTATGTGATCGGTTCCGGCTGGAAGGACTACCAGGAAACCGGCGCCATCTGCGGCATCGCGCTACCGGCCGGACTGAAAATGGCGGCCAAACTGCCGGCGCCGATCTTCACCCCGGCGACCAAGGCCGAAGTCGGCGATCACGACGAGAACGTCTCCTATGAGCAGGCCGCTGCCAACTGCGACGCCACGCTGGCCGAGGCCCTCAAGGGCACCGGCAAGACCGGCGCCCAGCTCTGCGCAGAAGCACGCGATGCAGCCATCCGCCTCTATCAGGAAGCCTCCGCCTACGCGGCGACGCGCGGCATCATCATCGCCGACACCAAGTTCGAGTTCGGCATCGACGCGGCCGGCACCCTGCACCTGATCGACGAGGCGCTGACCCCGGATTCCTCGCGCTTCTGGCCGGCCGACCAGTACGCCGAAGGCAGCAACCCGCCGTCCTACGACAAGCAGTACGTGCGCGACTACCTGGAAACCCTGGACTGGGGCAAGAAGGCGCCCGGCCCCAAGCTGCCGGCTGAGGTCATCGCCCGCACCAGCGCCAAGTACATCGAAGCCTACGAGCGACTGACCGGCAAGGCGCTGTAAGCGCCCGGCGCGAACCCGGCGCGCGAAATCCGGTCAAACGAACGTAATCTTCCCGGGGGGATGCGTTCATGGAAACCAACGACTATCTGGAACGCCTGGAACTGCGGGCAACCGTGCCGGCCATCCGGCGCGTTCCGGCGGGGCGGATCACCGACTGGCTGGGCGCCGGCTGGCGCGACCTCAAGGCCAACCCGATCCCCGGCCTGGCCTACGGGCTGCTATTCGGGCTGGGCGGCGACCTGATCCTGCTGGCCAGCATCGGGCACCCTCATCTGTTCTCCGTCGCCGTCTCCGGTTTCTTCCTCGTTGCCCCGCTGCTTGCCACCGGCCTTTATGAACTGAGCCGGCAGCATGCGAACGGTACGCACCCGATTTTCATCGATTCGCTGCGGGCGTTTCGCAACAACGGCGAATCGATCGCCCTTTTCGGCGTCGCGCTGGCGCTCATCATAATCCTCTGGGAGCGCGTTTCGGCCATCGTCTTTGCCTTGCTGAGCCATGGAACCGCCGGCGACATCGCACAGTTCATGTCGCAGACGATCATCAGCGGCCAGAATGTGAGCTTCGTGCTGGCATGGCTGGCGCTGGGCGGCATGCTGGCCTTGCTGACCTTCGCGCTGAGCGTCGTCTCCGTACCGCTGATGCTGGATCGCAACGCCGATGTCGTGACGGCGATGCTGAGCAGCCTGCATGCGTTTGCCGCCAATACCGGCACCTTGCTGCTGTGGGCCGCGACCATCG
>Ga0209202_1001311_pt1 | contig 15670 bp, 11 predicted proteins | sample AD_UKC032_MetaG_FD_184416 | JGI IMG/M metagenome (GOLD analysis project Ga0209202, IMG submission 184416) | Active sludge microbial communities of municipal wastewater-treating anaerobic digesters from USA - AD_UKC032_MetaG (SPAdes) (version 2) | ecosystem: Engineered > Bioreactor > Anaerobic >... | reverse complement strand
AATGGAAAGCTTAGCGACGACATTCCTTTCAAATTCATAAGCTTCTGCAGTCAGACATGAAAGAAATAATCCTGCAATGAAAATCAATGCCGGGAAGAAGGACCTCAAATCTACATTCCTCTTGTCATGAAACGCTCAGTGAATATGTCGTCCTTCAGGCCGGAATCATATGTGATATTTTTCAGGTCAATAATCGTCTTCCTTCCATTTTGTTCATTGTATACTTCAATATGAGTTGGTGTGTTAATGCCCTGAACGTTTTTTACATTCATGAAAAGTCCCTGCTTGAGATACTTTCCTTTTGTATCATAAAAATCAACCTTGATAGGTATGTAGTTGGTTTTTCTGATCCAGATTATAATTTCATTATAAAATTCTACCTTCTTTGGAATCGCTTTAATGACGTAGCACATTTCGCTGTTCACGTTCTCTTCTTTGAGAAGTGTGAAGTTATAGTCATTGACATCCTTACTGCCCATATCGAAAAAGGTAAGTTCTGTGCCCATAAAGCTTTCGCCTTTTCCGCTTGCACTTATCTGGCGTGTACGCTGAAGCGCAGGCATATAAAGCCATTGCCTGTCCTGTTTTTTTTCATCCGTCCAGACAAGAAAACTGGTTCCCTTGACATCGGCTGGTGAATTAAAAAATAGGATCGACTTTGATTTTTTTTCTCCCTCCTTCTTCATAAAGGCGCTCAGACCCCTCTCTCGTTTCTCTCCTTTCTTATTTACCAATGTCATAGTCATTTCAACCTTGCTGTCTTTGGCTTGATCAAGCAGGCCCTCTGATTTCTTTACGATGTCATAAGCGCTCATCCCGGCCAATGCCTGTCGAGGTAAGGCAAAAATGCAACAGATGGCCATAATAACCGCAACTTTCCAGATAAAAGGGCATTTCATAATAGAACCTCCTGACGATTTTTATTCTGTACATCCGCAGATATCTTATTTCTCGGTATATACATAGCTCAGGGTCTTCTTGAGATCGGACCCTGTTGTAAACATTTTAAGAAAATAGCGACCTGCACCTGATGTTGCTTTGGTGTCGCTTAGGCTTAAACCGTAATTCTCCATACTGATTGAAAACATCAGATCAGCCCCATCAGAGGAGACTAGCTTTTCCCCCAATGCCTCTACGAGAGATTCGACAAAATTTGAATGATCGAGCAATCCTATACCTTGATCATCCTTCATAACGTGGCATCGAGAAGAACCGGGTACAAGCGATATATGAATATCAAGGCTGGATTTCTCCGATGTCTGGCCTGTTATAGTGTCGGTAACTGTCTCGATATGGCTACTTATGGCAAGACTGAATGCCATATCAAGGGACATCATCCACATGGGAACGCTATTTTCAATATATTCTATTCTCAAGTCGTCCAGAATAAGTACTGGAGTGCTTGTTCTAAAGTCGAAGGCAATGCCGTCGGGGTTGAAGGTAATCCTTATTTTCTGGTCCTTGTCTGACACACGAATACCAAGGACAGACAAAACCTTGGAAATCGGAAATTTTGCAACATCAAAGATGATATATCCTTTCAGCAATTTTTTCGTGATCTGCGTCAGGTTATCCATGGAAAGATTTACTCCTACGCATTTTGCCAATACTTCAGGAGCATCCGTCTCAAATAGCTGCTGGACATCCGTCGATACCAGATTCAACTTCGGGTGAGTAATATCATTATTTGGATAAAGCGTTACCCCGGATGGAAACCCTGAGGTATTCTCAGCAATGAAGACACCGACATCCATGGCCATAAAAGCATCTGATGTTGCATTGGGTAGGCCATGGATATCCAGATAGGTCGTTTTGGTGCTTAAATTAAGGCCTGCCATATTACTAGCTATTTCATCAGCCAGATTGCTGAATACATCCGATAGCGACATGGATACCGTCCCTAAATTCATGACCGGGATGCCGAAAAGAAAATTAAATATCAGTAGGGGGCTGACAAAAGCTGTGGTGTTGTCTGCAATTCCGTCATCCATTGCGAAATCCGTACTAATATTTAGCAAACCTTTATTTACCTCCGCATAAATAACCGCATTCTGCGGTGGTACTCTTGATGATTGCCGAGACGGGGTCAGTTGATTGATCGTGTAGCCATTAAGTTCCATGCCCTGTGCCGTAGCCAGTATATCCTTCCCAACGAAGATATCTATTCCATCTCGAACCAGCTGATTGTCAGCAGCACCGGTGCAAGTCCGTAAAAGAAACTTTTCTTTTGATGCATATTTATTCGGATAAATGACCTGAACGAGGATGGGCACAAGCAACTGATCGAAACCAATCCAATAATCGCAGATATAAATTCCTTTTTCTTGCTTTGCCTCCACTTGGTAACCTAAGCCATTACTCAAGAAAACCCTGCCATCGGAATAGGTACCACCTTCTACCTTTACACCAAGTTTAGACATAACATTTTTTTCAACAACGGAACCGTTGAAGATTTGTATATATCCACTGCCGTTATCATGATAAAGGGTTATCGTTGCAGCTTCATCATATTTCACTGCTTGGACGGGCGCCCCGGGATCATAAACTGTTGCTTCCTTGGAAGGGGCACCGCTGGAACAACCGATTATAGCAATAATAAATAAAGCTAAACTTAGAAAAAAATATACTGTGATGGTTTTTGGGGGGATGCATTCAATGGTTAAATTATCATACAAGACAATCAAGACGATCTATGCCTCCAATCAGAAATGTAAATCAGACCATGATATCGAAATGAAAAATTTCCAAGTAGTGGTAAGTAGTACTACCCACTTTTAAATATCTGGTTAATAAATATTTATTATGCTGTCAAGGAAAATATTCGGTTATCTGAATGAATCAGTTAAGATAATAGAGGTAGCGAATCATAAATTGTGATATGAAATATACAAATTGTTTACGTGAAGAGGTGAAAACCAATTGTGAAAAAAGATTCTGAAAATCTTATGCGAATTAAAAAGCTTTCCGAAGAATCCGGGGTGACAAAAGGTACGATTAAATTTTATATTAAAGAAGGATTGATTCCCCGTCCCATCAAGACACAACGCAACATGGCCTATTATAATAAAAAACATCTAGATTCCATAAGACTTGTGAAAGAGCTGCAGAGCAAACGTTTTTTACCTCTGTCCATAATTAAACAGATCGTCGGTGCGAGAAAAGATAATATGACCATCGATGAACTGAGGACCATTTTTCAAATGGATGGTAAATTATTCCTTCACTTGAAGGAACGGCCCAAGATAAAACCAGTGACGGCAAAAAAACTATGTGAGTGGACGGGAATTCCTCTCAAAGAAATCAAAGAGCTGGGGGAAAACCATATTCTTGATCCGATTAAAAAATGTAATAAGATCTTTTATGATGAGGATGATGTTCGAATTGTCGAGCTATGGGCTAAGGCTCGTGTGATTGGCTTTACGAAGACTTTGGGTTTTGATACCAGCATTGTTAACATATTCAAAGAAATGATTGAAAGTCTTGTGGCAGAAGAGGTGAGAGTAATAATACCCCGTATAACTGGGAAGATGTCTCCAGAAAAAGCAGTAAGAATGATTGAAGATGCTCTCGTACTGGCAAATACCTTTATGGAATTGCTTCATAAGAAGATGATATTGAAATTTGTTTACGAATACGCACAACAGTTTAAAAAAAGTACGAAGACCACCAAGTAACAGTGAAAATATCAAACACTCACGGAGAACAATCATTCGCAATAAATTGTTTATTGCTAATTGTAGTCGTGAATCTTTGCCATGGATAACATTTTGTTTCTTTCAGCTTACTATAAGGAAAATAGTAGAGGACATGGTATTTTCGATCTATTAAAGTTGAATATCCCAAACAACCATAGCAGAAAGGAGAAAAACCATGTCCAGGAAGAACATCACAGGATAAATCCATCATAGATTTTTATTTTCGGAAATGGACACCATCCACTGGAAACAACCTGTTTGAACTCAAGTCCATACGGTTATTCAGAAACGGGCATTACCGATATACGGGCATCCGCCACGTAACAGCCCTGGCCGGTTCCCATGGCCATTATAGGGTTTAAGTCCATTTCCTGTATCTCGGGAATATCTTCTATCAAAGATGAGATCCTTAACAGTAGTTCCTTGATGGCAGGAATATCCGACGGAGGCGTGCCTCTCCATCCATCCAGAATTTTATGTGATCTAAAAGTACTGATCATGTTCTCTGCATCAATATCGGTCAATGGATGAATTCTAAAAGTCACATCTTTAAAAAGTTCGGCGTAGACACCGCCTAATCCAAACATGATTAATGGACCGAAGTTTTTGTCCTGGGTCACACCAATAATGAGTTCCACACCGCCTGCAAGCATTTTTTGGACAGTGACACCTTTCATTTCACTCAACCTGGATATTTTAGCGAGATTCTTACGGATCTGATCGTAGGCATCGATTACCGCGTCCGCCGATTTTAAATTAAGAATAACGCCTCCTACATCGGTTTTGTGGGTTATTGTGGGTGAGTAGAGCTTTACCGCCACCGGATAACCGATGCGTTCGGCAGTCTCCGCGGCTTCTTTAGCCGTGAGGGCGATTCTGGAGCCGGCAGAGCGGATACCGTAAACATCAAAAAGGTTAGCAATCTCATCCGAATCCAGCCATGTCTGTGCGGAACGGCTTCTATCGAGCGCTGCTTTAATTATAGCTTCAGCGGCCTTTTTATTAATCTCAGCAAATTTTGGTATTTTTCCTTTCGGCTGCCTCGTGTATTCATAGTATTCATATGCTTTGGCCAGGGAAAACGCGGTTGCCTCGGGAAAAGTGTATTCGGGAATATAACCTTCTTCTGGTGACCCGATCAGTTTGTATTTCGAGTCTGCACCCAGTAAGGAAAGCATGACGGGAATACCCTTCTTACGGAACTCAGGCGCAACCTGCCGGATAACCTGAATCATGGGTTCCAATAGTTCCGGGATCGGCCGGATATAAATCACAATTAGTGCATCGATATCTTCTTCCAGTAATAGTTTCATCGTTCTTGCATATTGGTCAGGCATAACCCCCGCTGTTGTGTCGATAGGGTTGACATAGCTTGCTTTGGACGGCAGGAACGACTTTAACTCATTTCTTGTCTTTTCCGACAATAACGGAAATTGAAAGCCTTTGGCTGAAAGCGCGTCCGCTGCCATAATGCCCGCACCGCCTCCATTGGTCAGTACTGCTACTTTGTTGCCTTTCGGAAGGGGTTGGTAATCCAGCAAAATGGCCGCATTAAAGAATTCCTCCAGGGTGTCGCATCGTAAAATGCCGGCTTGTCTGAAGAGTGCATCACTGGCGATGTCATCGGACATCATCGCTCCTGTATGCGATGCCGCGGCACGGGCGCCCACGGAAGAACGCCCGCTCTTTACGACAAGGATAGGTTTTTTGAGCGTGGTTTCACGGGCAATGCGTGCGAATCTGCGGGGTTCTTTAAAAGACTCAAGGTAAAGCAGTATGACATTGGTATTCTTATCTTCCGCCCAGTACTGTAAAAGCTCATTGTCGGACACATCCGCCCGATTACCGATGCTGAAGAAACTGGACAGTCCCATACCGATGTTTCTGCAATAGAGCAGGAGAGCCCCACCCAGAGCGCCGCTTTGTGAACCCAACGCAATTTTGCCAAAGCGCACGTTACCACCACCTGCGAATGATGCATTCATGATGACATCGGGATCGTTGTTGATAATGCCGAGACAGTTGGGGCCGATAATACGCATGCCATAAGCGCGGGCGGCGCTGATCAGCCTTTTTTCTCTTTCGATACCCTCCCCGCCCATTTCCGAAAATCCGGCCGTTATCACCACCAATGCCTTTACGCCCTTTCTCGCGCATTCTTCAACCAGCGGCTGTACCTTTTCGCTGGCAACAACCATTACAGCAAGATCGACATCACCCGGCACATCCATAATGGAAGGATACGTTTTGATGTAAGAAATATATTCTACCCGGGGGTTAATGGGGTAGACGACACCTTTATAGCCGTAACCAATCAGGTTTTTGATAAACTCATTGCCGATGCCGGGCTTATTAGATGCTCCCAATACGGCTATGGACTTTGGTCTCATAAATCTTGTAATGGAGGCGACAGAGGATATTTTTTCGTGTTCTTCCTTTTTAATTTCTGCAGAAGGAGTTGGTACAAGACGGTACGTTGCTCTCCATTTGTCATTCCTCTCCGACTTGCCGACCAGTTCAAGGCCGCTTCGTTGCATCGTTTTGATTACTTCTGTGTTTTCGCGAAGAATCTCCACTTCGAAAAAAGCAATACCGCGTTCCTTTGCCGCGTAAGCCAGCATCACAAACAGATGTGTCCCGATTCCCATTTTTTGATAGCAATCTTCAACGACAGCGAACGTTTCCGCTTTATTGGAATTGTCTATCCTATGATACCGCCCAACTCCGATGATCTTTTCATCCGCCCCCTCTCCACGGATAGCCACGATGGCAAACCGTTCATTGTAATCAATGGTTGCATTGCGGCGGGCATCTTCCACTGTAAAGGTTGCAATCCCGGAAAAACGGAGATATTTGCTGCGATCGCTGAGACGATTCACAAAGTCCAACAGTTTTTCTTCGTCATCAACCCTGATGGCCCTCAAATTGATCATGGAACCGTCCTTCAGGGCGATAGCCTGTGTGTACTTCTCGAGAGTCATATTATTTTTCATTTTCATTTTCCCGCCACTAAGTTGTAATCGTCCAAGACAGCAATAAAATTTTTTTCATGGTTAACATGGCTCTATTCACAAACCTCTTTTTAGGCTCAACCACGTTACCATATAAGCTAATTCCGTTTCTTGCATCAATCTTTTCTGATGGATTCCGTTAAAAAATCCCGAAGGATGCAATCTATTGCTTCATCCTTCGCACGCTCAGTTTAAATCAAGTCCGGGGATGCCTTCAAAACCACAGATCTTTCTTCTTAACCGTCTCGACCGTGACTGTATGTCTTCAATGGTTTTGGACAAAGCGGAACTTGAACTAAGAGACAGTTTCGGAATTCATATAAACCTTTCCTGCCTTTTCGGCAAGTATCAAAGAGCGATTTTTTTATTCGCAAAAACAATGTTTCTTGTTTAATCTGTTTGCGCCGTTCAAGAACTTTGCGGTAACGTCCATAATACAAATCTGCCATGCAGCCGGAAACGAAATCTAATTTACTGCTTTGGTTCTTTAGTAAAGACATAGGAAAAAGGTATTGCAATCAGGTCTCCGACGATAAAGGTTGCAAAGATTATCACGGTAGGCATGGCGTAACTTGGAAAATGTCCCGTAGCCGAAAGAGGGAAAACGACACCGATAAACCATATCGTTTTGTAGCAAAGTTGCAGGAAAAGAATAGGCGTAAATTTAAGGGGTGACCTAAGACCCAAAATAGATAATAAACCGAATGCCATGTAAACACTGCCAATAATTCCAAAAGCTACCGGTTCTTCAACCGGCCAAGTGAATTTTGTTTTTATCATCTCAGGAACAACAATTATTCCCAAGCCGAATAATCCCGCTACAACAATAGTGTAAATATACATTATGATTTACGATCGTCTTTACACTTGCTGTCAAGAAAACTCCATCTCACGACATTTAAACCGATCAACCAATTATCATTTATTGAGACCAAGGGAGCTTGTGTTGTCATTAAATTTATTTACGTTAATAAGATGATTTGAATGTCCATGACATTTGTTCCTGTTGAGCCTGTAATAATGAGCTCGCCCGTATTTTTAAAAAAAGTATAAGAATTGTTATCTTGTAAATAAGCAACCGGATTGAGACCTTTTACATCAGCCCTACGGATTGTCTGTCCATCAACCAAAGCCCCTGCCGCATCGGTAGGTCCGTCTGTGCCGTCAGTGCCCGCAGAAAGAAGGGTGATGCCTTCAAGACCCGCAATCTCCTGGGCAAAGGCAAGGGCGAGTTCCATGTTTCTCCCACCAAGACCATTTCCTTTCACGGTTACTGTTGTCTCCCCTCCTGAAATTAGACAAATCTTTTTGCCTGCTATTTTTCCCGCCCTGCTTTCTATTGCTTTCTTCGCCAGCCATTTTGCCACATCCCGCGCTTCGCCCTGAATTTCAGAGGATAAGATGGTTGATTCAAAACCTGAGGCCATCGCTTCCTTTGCCGCGGCCTTCGTCGCTATTTTATTGCTTCCAATAATGACGTTTTCTACCCTTTCAAATACCGGATACCCTTTTTTAGGTGTTTCCTTTTCATCTCCTTCAGAACTGTTCATTAATATTTCCAATATAGGATCAAGAATTTTTTCTCTCAGATCAAACTTCTCAATAACGTCGAGGGCATCTCGAAAAGTTGTCTCATCAGGTGATGTCGGCCCTGAGGCGATCACATCTAATGAATCTCCGATGACATCGGATAAGATGAGGGATATAATTTTTGAAGGATAAGCAATTTCCGCAAGCCTTCCGCCTTTGATGGCGGAAATATGTTTTCTTACGGCATTGAGTTCGTGAATGTTTGCCCCGGCTCTCAGCAATAATTCCGTGACTTGTTGTTTTTCACCGAGGGTTATGCCGCTGCAGGGAGCGACAAGAAGGGATGAGCCACCACCAGATATAAGACAGAGCACAAGTGTCTGGTGGTCTCCGTTTTTGAGCAAATTGATGACCTGCTGTGTTGCGAAAAATCCCTTTTCATCGGGAACCGGATGACCCGCTTCAAATATTTGGATGTTATTGCTAATTGTACCCTGTGCATGGCCATATTTTGTAATGACGATCCCTTGAGTGATGATATCACGGATACGGCTATCAGCAAGCGCTTTGGTCATGGTAAAGGCAGCTTTACCAAAGCTGACCAGATGGAGTTTATTGCAATTTGTTTTGGAATAGGCTGATGCTATGAGGTCATAATAGGCTTGAACTAATCTGTAGGGATCAACCGCCTGCAATGCAGCATTGAAAATACTGATAGCAGTTTCCCGGAACCAATCGTTTTCCATTGCAAATATTTCTCCGGAGAACCCGTTTAAAAGAATTACACTTCACCCGGTTTGCAGATCAAGGCGATGCCTATCACTATAAAGACCCTCGTTGCCACAGCGGGCCCCCAAAGCCTTCCGATGACGGACATGACCATACCAAGAGCAAAGGTTGAGACAAAAGTACCTTTTATATTGCCGAGTCCTCCAACCAGAATGACGGCAAAACTTAACAGAAGAACAATCGATTCCCTACATAATCATTAAATCTTATGTCGTTTCCGGTTAAGAATATTGCTTAAAATACTGAATTCTTCAAGAGATAAAGTTTCACCCCGTCTTTTGCCGTCAATGCCTGCGTGATTGAGCGCATCGTTTAACTCTGAAGCAGAAAATTCTTCCAGAAATTTTGCATTTTTAAAATTGTTGATCAGCATTTTTCTGCGTTGCGCAAATGACGCTTTCACAAGACAGCGGAAAAATGCTTCATCCGTCAGATCAAATAGAGGCTTTTCCCGAAATTTCCCCTGAATAATGGAAGACTCTACTTTGGGCCGGGGATAAAAGCAGTTTGCTGACACATCAAATAGCCGCTCGATATCGGCATACATCTGGAGCAAAACCGAAGGTACTCCATAATTTTTATTATCCGGTAAAGATACCAGGCGCTGCACAACCTCTTTTTGCAACATTAAAGTAAAGCAACTGATCGCTGATCGTGAAGACAATAAATGAAAAATTACAGGGCTGGAGATGTTGTACGGAATATTACCTATTACATTAACTTTTGTATTATAATTATTTGATATTGAATACATATCAAATTTTAATATATCGCAGGAATGAATCTCCACATTGGAACATTCATCAAATTGATCATGGAGGATTTTCAACAACTGAGGATCAATTTCCACTGCAATTACCCGTTTGGCAACCTGTGCTATATCTTTTGTTAGGACGCCGATTCCTGCACCGATTTCGACAACAATGTCGTCTGAAGAAAATCGTCCGGCAGCAGCAATTTTATGAATGGTGTTGACATCCACGAGAAAGGACTGACTTAATTTTTTCCTTGGCCTAATGCCATATTGATGAAGAATTTCCCTGGGTGTGATCATAGACGTGCTATCTTCAGAAAATAATTATAAGGATGGGCTTAATTTTCACCCTCACCCTCAACCTTCGAGAGGAGAGGAAACTTATAGGTGCGCAACCAAGGGCCAGCGTGATACGGCATTTAAATCCAATGAATCCGATTGTCCGTTTTTCAGCATAATCTCCCCCAGCGCCGCGATCATAGCCGCATTGTCCGTACATAAAATCATCGGTGGAATAAATAGTTCCATACCCGCCTTGGCTGTCGCTTCGATAAATCTTTGCCGCAATCGGCTATTGGCGGCAACGCCACCAGAAACAACAATTCGGAAAATATCATTTTCGTTGGCCGCTTTCAGCGTTTTATCAATCAGCACATCGATAATCGCTTCCTGATAACTGGCCACAATATCCGGCAATTCTTCTTTGTTGAAATTGCCCCCCCGTTTTTTAAACACGGTCAATAGTGACGTTTTCACGCCGCTGAAGCTGAAATCATTTGAATCCTTCATAGCGCGTGGGAAATCATATGCTTTAGAATTGCCGGTTTTTGCCATTTTGTCGATGACAACTCCGCCCGGATAGCCCAGACCGAGCAGCTTGGCAGCCTTGTCGAAAGCTTCGCCCGCAGCATCGTCGAGTGTTTGGCCCAGCAGCTGAAATTCGTGATAATTGTTGACCAGATAGACATTGGTGTGACCACCGGAAACGACCAGAGCGGCAAAAGGAAATTGCGGCTTCTTTTCGGCCAGGAATGAGGCCATGATATGCCCCTCCAGATGATTGACGCCAACAAAGGGAATTTTGAGACCATAAGCCAGCGCTTTGGCGGCGGACAATCCGACAAGCAGTGAACCGATCAAACCCGGCCCTCGTGTAACGGCAATTCCCTCCAGGTTTTTCAATGTCAGCCCCGCATCCGCCATCGCCTGTCTAATCACGGGAGAAATTGCTTCAATATGCTTACGTGACGCAATCTCCGGAACCACGCCTCCGTAAGCGCTGTGATCCTGAATTTGCGAAGCAATGACATTGGAAAGTAGTTTTCCGTCATTTATAACCGCGGCCGCTGTTTCATCGCACGATGACTCGATTCCTAAAACAAACAATTTTTAATCCTTTTTAATAATTTCTTTACAAACAATTCAAAAAACTTATATAAAAGCATTAAGTATTTGTAAACAAACTTTTACCAGTATTGATTGATCGGATTAGTTTCCATGGAAATTAAAACAGATTTCTTAATTATCGGCAGCGGTATTGCAGGCTTGAGCCTGGCCATCAAAGTAGCAAAACTCGGATCAGTGGCAATTGTTACAAAAAAGGAAAAATCGGAATCTAATACCAATTACGCCCAAGGCGGAATCGCCGCAGTAACAGACAAAACAGATAGTTTTGAAGAACACATCAACGATACACTGAACTGCGGCGCAGGACTCTGCAACCGGGAGGTTGTCGAGTTTGTAGTTCGAGAGGCACCTCCCAGAATTCAGGAATTGATTGAGTGGGGTGTCAATTTCACCAAATCAGAAGTGCCTCCTCATCTTTATGATTTAGGACAGGAGGGAGGCCATCATCGTCGGCGTGTATTGCACGCCAAGGATCTGACCGGCCGTGAAATCGAACGGGCGCTGCACGAGAAAGTTGCCGCCCTGAAGAATGTTCAAATTTTCGAGAATCATATCGGCATTGATCTCATCATCCAAAAAGATACCGCAGGCCATACCATTAATTGCCTAGGTGCCTATGTGCTCGACATTCATAACAGCGAAATCCATACCTACCGCGCCAAATATACTATCCTTTCCACCGGTGGTGCAGGCAAGGTTTATCTGATTACGACCAACCCGGATATTGCCACTGGCGACGGCATTGCAATGGCCTATCGCGCGGGCGCTCAAGTTGCTAATATGGAGTTCATCCAGTTTCATCCGACCTGCCTTTTTCATCCGGAAGCCAAAGCGTTTCTCATCAGCGAAGCTGTCCGCGGCGAAGGTGGAATACTCAAATTGAAAAACGGTGACACCTTCATGGAGAAATATCACCCCATGAAAAGCCTTGCACCGCGAGACGTTGTGGCCAAAGCCATCGACACGGAAATCAAGCAGTCCGGCGACGAATATGTCCTGCTGGACATCACGCACCACAGCCGCAATTTTTTGATCGACCGTTTTCCCAACATCTATCATAAATGTCTGGAGTACGGCATCGACATGGCCATACAGCCCATTCCCATCGCGCCAGCGGCTCATTATATTTGCGGTGGCGTTGCCGTTGATCATTACGGCAAAACGTCGATCGATAACCTGTTTGCTTGCGGCGAAGTCTCCTGCACCGGCCTCCATGGCGCCAACCGCTTGGCCAGCAATTCGCTTCTGGAAGCGCTGGTTTACTCCCATCGGGCTTATACAAGAATCGCCAAATCATACCGGCAAACCGAACTCAGTGATATACCGATTCGCCCTTGGGATCCCGGTGACACAGCCGAAAGCAACGACAGCATCGTGGTCACGAACAACTGGGACGAAATCCGCAGATGCATGTGGAATTATGTTGGTATTGTACGTTCGGATAAACGCCTGGAACGAGCTGAGCGGAGAATAGATATGGTCCAGCGGGAAATCCACGAATATTACTGGAACTACAAAGTCACAAAAGACCTCATCGAACTGCGCAATATTACCACTGTGGCCAAGCTGATCGTGCAGAGCGCCCGTGCCAGAAAAGAAAGCCGCGGCCTGCATTACACAATGGACTATCCGGATACGCTGGATTCATTCCTAAAAGATACCATTCTGGTAAAAGAATAATACTTTCTCTCATCGATGTGAATGTATAATCCGTAGGAAATGTTTTGAATGACCTGAAGGTCACGCGACCATTCCCTAAAATTTTAAACTTTAAATACCCTATTAAAAATAAAATCCAGATTCTTCAGGAAATTGTTCACGTTGAAAATACCTGCCAGGTCTTTCTCGTCGAGATATTTTTTAACAATTTCGTCTTGCGCCAGAAGCTTTCGAAATTCCATTCCTTCTTGCCAGGACTTCATCGCGTTCTTCTGAACAACAGCATACGCATCTTCGCGCGTTGTCCCTTTTTCAATGAGCGACAGCAAAACCATTTGTGAAAAGATCACACCGTGTGTCATATTTAAATTAGACAGCATTCGCTCCGGATAAACGACCAGCTTATCCATCATACCGGTAAACCGCCCCAGCATAAAATCCAGAACAATCGTTGCATCCGGTCCGATCACTCTTTCTACAGATGAGTGGCTGATGTCTCTTTCGTGCCACAACGCGACGTCTTCCAGTGCCGCGACGGCGTAAGAACGCACCAGCCTGGCTAGACCGGAGATGTTTTCCGAAAGCACGGGATTGCGCTTATGCGGCATAGCCGAAGACCCTTTCTGACCCGGCGAGAAATATTCCTCCGCCTCCCGGACTTCGGTTCTTTGCAGCAGGCGAATTTCCTGTGCAAACTTATCCAACGACGATGCGATGATGGCCAAGGTAGTAAAAAACTCAGCGTGCCGGTCACGCTGGACAATTTGCGATGATACGGGCGCGGGTTTCAGGCCAAGCTTCTCGCAGACATACTCTTCGATAAACGGCTCGATAAATGAAAAAGTGCCTACGGCTCCTGCTATTTTCCCATAACTAACCGTTTCTTTAGCTCGAAGCAGACGCTCGCGATTTCGCTGCATTTCCTGATACCATAGGGCCATTTTCAGGCCAAACGTAATCGGCTCGGCATGGATGCCATGTGACCGGCCGATCATTAAGGTATTCTTATGTTCGAGTGCTCTCCTTTTTAGCACCGCCAAAAGTTGATCAAGATCATCGAGAAGAATTTCGGCGGCTTCTTTTAACTGCACCGCAAGCGCCGTGTCCAAAACATCGGAGGATGTAAGCCCCATATGAATAAAACGGCCATCTTCCCCTATTTTTTCCGTGAGGGACGTTACAAAAGCGATGACATCGTGTTTGGTGATTTTTTCAATTTCATCAATCCGGGCAACGTTGATGGAGGCCTTGGCTTTAATATTTTTAACCGCTTCCGCCGGAACCTTGCCCAGCTTGACCATTGCCTCGCAAGCCGTTATTTCCACGTCCAGCCATTTCTGATACTTATTTCCCTGGCTCCAGATCGCTGTCATTCTCTCTCGCGAATATCTTGAAATCACAATCTTCTCCTGTCTTTTTTAATCCGTCCTATTTAGCCGCTTTTTGCAAATCCTTCATCTTATCTGTTTTTTCCCAGCGGTAGTCATCCATAAATAATGTACGTGGGATTTTGCGGTAAATGTCGCTCTTCAGCAGACCGAATTTTTCAATCATCCCCTGCGGAGTCAAATCAAAAATTTTCTCAATAATTTTTTCCAGTTTTTCGTCTGATATTTTTCCGGTTCCAAACGTATTGACATAAACGGAAAACGGTTTGGCAATGCCGATAGCATAGGCAAGCTGAACCGAACATTTGGATGCCAAACCTGCTGCCACAATATTTTTAGCAACATAGCGCGAACCGAAAACCGCCGAACAATCCACTTTTTCCGGTGATTTATTGACGACCGCGCCGCCGCCTAACTGTGCTCCGGGATAACCACCGTATAACTGCACGACCAGTTTACGTCCGGTAATGCCCGAATCTGCAGAACTGCAAGAATTGAGGGCATTCCATTCGCCGGTAGGATTGAAAAGGAATTCTGTTTTTCTGTCCACGCAGTCCTTAATACTATCGAAGGCTATTTTCTTAGCCCGGTCACGGACTTTGCCATGATTACTTTTTACATAACGGTAATCAACGGCATTGGACATCAATATTTTTGCCACACGCATTGGTCTCCCTGTTTTAATATCATAGTCCACAGAAACCTGTCCTTTCCCATCCGGTGCAAAAATAGGATCCTGACAATATTCAAACGCCCTCATCAGTTTATTGACCAGCACATAAGGCAGAGGAAGAAGTTCAGGCGTTTCATTACAGGCAAAGCCATACATCAGTCCCTGATCGCCCGCACCGATTTCATGATCTTTGTTTAAAAGACAGCTTGTTCCGCGGTTGATGTCCGGCGACTGAGGAATAATGGCATTGAGTACACCCATGGTATGTCCGTTTAAACCCACTGCCGCGTGATTGTAGCCCAACGCCAAAACAGCATCCCGGGCAATCTGGTCGATATCTACAAATACTCGAGTCCGCACTTCACCACCGACAAGACATATTCCTTTGCCTAAAAATACTTCAATGCCGCAATGCGGCATATTTGCCAGATTAAGACCATCTTTTTCTTTCCTCTCCCCATCCAGAATCTCTGCAATGACATTGGCCGCAATAATATCCGCCACCAGATCAGGATGACCCACTTTGACACCTTCCGACGAAATCTGCATAATCATTTTCTCCTTACAAATTTTTTTCTGTAGGTTTTAATCATAACAAAACAAAAAACCCGCGCCAAAGCACGGGTTCAATAAAATAATTCATTGATATTCAGTGCTTTAGCACATTTATAGAGCGGAGCAATTTACTTTTAAATCACCGCTTGCGAGGCACCATACCACACAAACGCATAAAATCAAGAAAAAAATCTACCTTCTTTCTTTCG
>Ga0209202_1001310_pt1 | contig 15683 bp, 25 predicted proteins | sample AD_UKC032_MetaG_FD_184416 | JGI IMG/M metagenome (GOLD analysis project Ga0209202, IMG submission 184416) | Active sludge microbial communities of municipal wastewater-treating anaerobic digesters from USA - AD_UKC032_MetaG (SPAdes) (version 2) | ecosystem: Engineered > Bioreactor > Anaerobic >... | reverse complement strand
CGCCGACCAACGGCTTCGGCAGCACCACCGGCGACGCGGGCGAGCCGCTCAAGCTGGGCGACAAGACCGACCCGGTGCGCGCCGCGCGCCGCGCCGTGCGCGATCTGCGCCTCAAGGAACGCGCCTTTAAGGCCTGCCTGGGCGAAAACGTGCCGCTGCACCAGTACGAATACGACGCCTATGCCGACCTGGTCTATAACGTCGGGCCGGGGAACGTCTGCAGGTCGTCGATCATCCCCAAGCTGCAGGCCGGCCGCTACGAAGACGCCTGCAACACGATGCTCGATTTCTACCAGGTGCAGATGCGCGATTGCCGCGCGCCCGAGTGGAAATCCTTCTGCGGTGGCGTCTGGACGCGCCGGCAGGAAATGACGCGCCTGTGCCTGACCGGCGAATACCCCGCGAAATGGATTGGCCAATGAACCCGGAAACCATCAAGACCGTGATCGTCGCCGTCATCGCCGTGCTGCTTTTTGCGGCCGGCTGGGTGACCGAAGGCTGGCGCAAGGATGCCGAGATCGACCGTATCGAACGCGCCCATGCCGACCAGCGCGCCCGCGATGCTCAGGCCGCCGCCGAAGAGATCGCCGACGCGACCAAGCGCGGCAACGAACTGGCGGCGCGCGCTGCCGCTGCCGAAGCCACCCGCGATACCGCCCTGGAGGAAACCCGCAATGCGCTGCGTAAATTCACTACTGGCAAGCCTTGTCTGTCTGGCGCTGCTGTGCGCCTGCTCAACGACGCCGCCGGCTTCAAGGCCGCCGACCTGCCCGCCACCCCCGGCCAGCCTGCTGGCGCCGATGCCGCCTTTGCCACCGATACCGACATCGCCCTATGGGCCGCCCACGCCAGGCGCAGCTTCGACACCTGCCGAGGCCGGGTCGATGCGCTGAGGGAATTTTTCGAGGAAGCCCCGAGTGACTGACCAATTCGACCGCGCCACCGAGATCGAGGAAGCCCAGCGCGAAGACGCCCTGCAGGCGCAGGCGCGCCGGGCCGGCCTGGCCGGAAAGACGGTGGCCGACAGCGCCGAGGTCTGCCAGATGTGCGACGAGCCGATCCCCGAAGCCCGCCGCCGTGCGGTGCCCGGCGTGGCCACCTGCATCGACTGCCAGACGATGATCGAAAAGCATGGTTTCTCGGATTGGGGGATGGCGGAATGATCGGCCTGGAATTTCGCGACGTGCTGCTCGCTATCGCCTTGCTCGGCCAAATCGCCAACGCGGCCTGGCTCTACATCGAACGCCGGAACGACAAGACCAATCAGCGCATTTCAGACCAGGCGGAGCGTATGGATACCATCGAAAAAGACCTATCCGGCCTGATCGCCACCAGCAAGGGCGCCCCAACGCACCACGACCTGGCCAACGTCTATCACGCGCAAACCCGCACCGACGAAAAGCTGAACCAGTTGATCGGCGAGACACGCAGCCAGAGCGACCTGCTGCGCCTAATCATGGCGCAGATCACCAAGAAAGGCATGGAATGAGCACCGAACGCGAAACCGCCCGGCGCAAGGCGCTGCTGGCCACGCTGTTTTTTTGGGCGATGGCGACGCCGCTCAAGCTGCGCGAAGAGCTGGAGAGCGTGCACGGCCTGGTCGCCAGCATCGACCTGATCCGCGCCGACCTCGACTGGCTGGCCGAAATGGGCCTGATCCGCTGGAACGGCGAAGCCGCCCAATGCAGCGAGCGCGGCCGCGATATCGCCGCGCTGCGCGCGAAGTTTCCGGGAGAGGCGTGATGGCCCACCCCCCCGAAAAGCGCATGGAACTGCGCACCGCCTACATCGGCGGTCTGCCGCTGGAAGCCGCAGCCGACAAGGCCGGCGTACCCTACGCCACCGCCCGCAACTGGTTCCGCAGCGCGCGCGAAGAGGGCGACGACTGGGACAAGTTCCGCGCCGCCTCGCTGATCGTTGCCGGTGGCGGCATCGAGCAGGCCATGGGGCGAATTATCGCGGCCGGGTTGATGCGGTGCGAGGCGCTGCTGGAGCAGATCGATAACGCTGATCCTGAAAAGCAGATGTCGCCGACCGACGCCATCAAGGCAATGGCCACCCTGGGCGATACGGTGGCCAAGCTCAAGGCTGCTGGCAAGTCGATGATGCCCGAGGCCGATAAGCTGGCCGTGGCCACGGATGTTCTCAAGCGCCTGAATGGCTTCATCCGCGAAAACTACCCGCAGCATGCCGGCTCGTTTGGCGAGCTGCTCAGCCCGTTCGGGCAGGAGCTGGCGAGGGCATATGGGTGATCAGGAAAAGAAGCCGGCCGGCATCGTCAGACATCAGTGGGCGCCGCCGCATGGCGCCGTCCGTTGGACGCACTGCATGGTTTGTGGCGTTATTCAACGGCGCGACGGTCATCAATCCAGTTGTAAAGGGCCGGTAAAGGTTGCCCTGCGCGATGGCCAATAACCAAACTACCGAAAAAGACTTCCTCCTCGAGCTGGAGGAGATCGCCCGTTCTGCTCGAGCAGAGGCCGAGGCGCGGTCGGTTGGCCTTGATCCTTCTCCGGCCGCACGGGCTGAGCGCCGGCGCCGGGTGCTGGTTGATCGCGACTTCGAGTTCTTCGCCTACACCTACCTGCCGCACCATATCCGGCCACCGGCGTCTAATTTCCATCGGCATTTCTTCGAGCGTTACCCGCAGATTCTGGACAAGCCGTCCGGCGCCAAGGAGTGGTGGATCGCGCCCCGGGGCGAAGCCAAGTCGTCGCTGACGACCAAGGTCGGCCCGGTGTGGTGTGCCGTCATTGCCTTGGTGCAGAAGGAAAGTGTCCGCAAGGAAATAGGCTGGCCAGCCGACCGGCCGCTGCCGTATTTCATCGACTACATCAACATGCTTGGCGCCGAAACCAAGCTGCCGACCAAGCTCCTCGAAGTCGTTAAAGTTGAGCTGCAATTTAACGCGGCGCTGGCGCTCGACTTCCCAGAGGCCTGCGGGGCGACAAAGCAGTGGAAGATCGGCGAGTTCACCACCAGGTCTGGCGTCAAAATGGAAGCCTTTGGCGCCGAGCAGGCCATCCGAGGCACCTTCTCTGGCGCCAGCCGCCCGAAGCTGCTCCTTGGCGATGACTTGATCACCGACAAGGAAGCCAAGAGCCCGACCGAGCGCGACAACCGCTGGGACTGGCTGGAAAAGGCCGTCGACTTTCTGGGCCCGCCAGATGGTACGGTCAAGTTCGTCGGCGTCGGCACCATCCTCAACAAGGATGATCCGATCAGCCGGGCCAAGAAGGCCATCGGCCACCTGGTGCATCATTTTCGCGCCATCGAGTCGCTACCCACCCGCATGGATCTGTGGGAGGAGTGCCAGGCGATCATGCTCAATGAAGACAAGCCGGCAGAAGAAGCCGCTGCTGGCCGTGGCGTCGTGCTTGAGGAAAAGCAGCTCCCGTCGTACCTGTTTTACCTGGAACACCAGGCTGACATGGATGCCGGCGCCGAAATTTCATGGCCTTCCGTGCGCTCGCTATTCTGGCTGATGCGCCAGCGCGCGAAAAACGCCCGCGCCTTCGGCACTGAAATGCAGGGCGAGCCGCGCAGCGATGAAGACAAGATTTTCAGCAACATCCGCTTCTACGTTTCACGGTTGCAGCATTGGCTCATGTTCGGCGCGTGCGATCCGTCGATGGGAAACGGGCAGCAGTCGGACCCGTCTTGCATCATGGCTGGCGCCTGGGATCGGGAGCGCTCCAAGCTGCACGTCGAGTACGCCGCAATGAAACGACGCTTGCCGAGCAAGCTGGAGGCCGATCTGATTTCATTCCAGCGCGAATTCCGTTGCCTGGCGATCATGTTCGAAAACAACAACGCTTACGAGCACAGCCGGCAGACGTTCGCGACGAATGCGCTCAAGGCCGGAGTCCCGCTGCCGCTGATCGGCCACACTGAATCGGTGGCACCAGAGGTGCGTTACGACAGCCTGGAGCCATACATCAACGATGCATTCGAGCCGCGCATTTTGTTCAACCCGGCGCTAACTCTCCTGCTCGCTCAATTGGATTCCTGGCCGGAAAAGCAGGCTGGTCATCACTACGATGGCCTGTCAGCGCTTTACCTGCTGTGGAAATTGGTCAGCACGCGCGGCGGGACCATCGGCGCGATGAGCGGTTTTCAGTCCATCTCGCGCCACCCGACTTCGGGCAGTGGCAGCGGCAGCAACGACGATAACGGCGACACCAGCCGGCGCATGTTTTAAGGACGCATCATGGGAAAACTCATCGACCAGTACGGCCAGCCATTTGATGTCAAGGCAGTTGCCGAGCCGCAGACGGCGCGTGTCGTGGCGCTGCAGAACACCTATATCGAGGGCCAGCTTTCCGGGCTGACGCCGGCGCGCGCGGCATCTATCCTGCTGCGCGCCGACCAGGGCGACATCACGGCGCAGCACCGGCTGTTCGAAGACATGATCGACCGCGACACGCACCTCGAGTGCGAGTTTTCCAAGCGAGCTGGCGCGATCAACACGCTGGACTGGTCGATTGCCCCGCCGCCGGACGCCAGCCGCGCCGAAAAGAAGGCGGCTGCGTGGGTCGAGGACGTGCTTCGCAACGCGGTCGACGACCTTGAAGACGTGATCCTGGCGATGATGGACGGGGTCGGGCACGGCTTCGCGCCAATCGAGCTGGAGTGGGGGCTGATGGGCGGCGAGCGGCTGCCGAAGTTCCACCCGCGCCCGCAGGACTGGTTCCGCCTCGACGGCAAGCGCCGCGAACTGCGGCTGAATGACGCGACCGCCGACGGCGCGCCGCTGGTCAGCATGGGCTGGATCATGCACCAGCCGAAAAAGCCGAAGACGGGCTATATCTCACGTTCCCCGCTGTACCGCGCGCTGGTCTGGCCGTTCATTTACAAGAGCTATGCGGTGGGTGACTTCGCGGAATTTCTGGAGACCTACGGCCTGCCGATCATCCTCGGCAAGTATTACCAGGGCGCGATGCCAGAAGAGAAAGCCAGCCTGATGCGCGCCGTGACGGCGCTCGGGCACGACGCCCGCGCCATCATGCCGAAAGAGATGGAGATCGAGATCAACAAGGTGACCGGCTCCGGCGACGGATCGGTGCATCTGGCGATGGTCGATTGGGCCGAGCGCAGCCAGTCGAAGGCGATCCTCGGCCAGGTGCTGAGCGCCGAGGCCAAGGCCACCGGCATGGGCAGCGGCGTCGCCGATCTGCAAGGCGAGGTACGCGAAGACATCAAGCGTGCCGATGCCCGCTCGGTGGCCGGCACGCTGACGCGCGACCTGGTCTATCCCCTGCTCGCTTTCAACCTTTCCGGCCTCGACAACCTGCGCCGCTGCCCGCGCTTTGAGTTCGACCTGGGCGAAGCCGAAGATTTGAAGCTCTACGCCGATGCGCTGCCCACGCTGGCCGCTGGCGGCGCTCGTATCCCAGTGAGCTGGGTGCACGAAAAGCTGCGCATCCCGGAGGCCGGTGAAAACGAAGCGGTATTTGGCGCGCCCGAGCCACCGCCGCCGGTTGCGGTCGACGGTGGAAAACAGGCAAAAACGAATGCAGCTGCAGCCGACCCGGCCCAGGCAGCGCTCAAGGCTGCCTTGCCGGTTGCCGAGCAGGATGCCGCCGACCGCCTGACCCCCGCACTGGCCACCCAGGGCGACGCACAAGTCGCCCGCTGGCTGGACGAGATCGAAGGCATGCTGGCAAAGGCCGAGAGCCTGGAGCAGTTCCGCGAACAGCTGCTGGCGCGTTACAACGACCTGCCCGCCAGCGACCTGGTCGAAGTCATGGCCCTGGCGCTCGGCGCGATCGAGCTGCGTGGTCGGGCTGACGTGCTGGGAGGCGTCTGATGCTTCGCACGCTTCTTGCCGCTGCGCACGACCGCGCGTTTGTCGTGGCCGGCGCCACCAAGGCCGATCTGCTGGCCGATCTGGCCCAGGCCGTCGACAAGGCAATCAGCACCGGCGCCACGCTGGAGATGTTCCGCCAGGATTTTCGCAAGATAATCGCCCCGGCTCGCCGCGAAAAGCGCCGTCGCCTGGCTAAAAAATGACCCGTCTGCGCATCACCGTCGAGGTCGAGTTCGACAGCCAGGACACCGCCCGGGCCTACGCCGTCGCCTATGGCTGGGCACTCGGCACGATGGCCGACACCGCCCTGAAAACCTCAGAGGCGCCGGCGCCGACCGTCCGGCGCACGCGGCCGATTGAAGTGGTCGAAGTCACGGCAGCGCAAACCAATGGCTGAGCCCTCACTGATCGGCGGCTTCGATCTCGGCTTCCAGGAGCAGATCGACTTCTTCCGGGCAAAGCTCCGGCTGCCCACCGACAAGTGGGACGATATCTGGCAGGCCGAGCACGACCGCGCCTTTGTCGTGGCCGGCGCCACCAAGGCCGATCTGCTCGCCGATCTGGCCCAGGCCGTCGACAAGGCGATCAGCACCGGCACCACGCTGGAGACGTTTCGCAAGGATTTCCGCAAGGTCGTCGCCGATCACGGCTGGCAAGGCTGGACAGGCGAAGGCACGCCCGGCGGTTTCGCCTGGCGCACCAAAGTCATTTACGAAACCAACCTGCGCAGTAGCTACGCCGCCGGCCGCGAAGCCCAGCTCGCCGACCCCGGCCTGCAAAAGCTCATGCCCTACCGGCGCTATGTGCACAACGACAGCGTGCTCAACCCGCGCCCGCTGCATTTGGCCTGGAATGGCCTGACCCTGCCGCACGACCACCCCTTCTGGAAAACCCACAGCCCGCCCAATGGCTGGGGCTGCCGCTGCCGCGTCGTCGCCGCCGTCGCCCCGCGCAAAGACGACCGCACCGAACCGCCTGCCGGCTGGGACGATCCCGGCGAAGGCGGCACGCTGCCGGGGATCGACAAGAGCTGGGGGTATGCGCCGGGGGCTAGCGTGACCGACGATCTGCGCAGGCTGGTCCAGGCCAAGGTGGAGACGCTGCCGACGGCGCTAGGGGAGGCGTTGGCGGTGGATGTCGCTGTCGATACGGTTGCCAATCTACGCAAAAACCTCGCCAAAGTGAATGCCGAATGGGATGCCGAGCGCGCGAAAATCAAATACCTCAAGGGTTATGACCGGCTGGTCAATGAGGGCGGCGCCGGTTACAGTGCTTTTGAGGCTAAGTCAGAGGCTCTAGCAAACATCTATGCGCCCAAGATCAGGGCGATCGAAGACAGGATTTTTGCAGCGGTATGGACAGCGGAAGAAACAGCGATTCGGCGCGCCGCCTGGAATGCCGAGATGCAAAAACTCGTCGCCGCGAATAAACAGGCGACGACGAAAGTCATAGCCGAAATCCAGGGGCGGCTTGGGTTTACGCTGGCGGAGCTAAAAAAAGCGCTGGGGAAATAATTTGTTAGATACGCATAAAACACTTGCAATTAAATTTTGTGCGTATATAATAGAACTCATGGAAGGCAACAAAGCCAACCAGCCGCACCTCGGGAAATCAGGGGTAGGAGTTGAAAATGACCACCGTTACCAAGCTAATCGAAACCAACGAAATCCGCATCGTTTCTGGCGAAGGCGAAGTTGGAACCACTGAAATCTACAACGGCAAGCGTTCGCTGCGCGCCATCAAGATGCGCCTCACCAAAGAACGCTGCGGCGGCGACCGTTGGGCGTATGCCAAGGTTTTCAGCCATACCAATAACATTGGCTACAAGTTCGACGACATCTATGTAGATGTGTTCTTGGATGTCGAAACCGGCGAATACTGCTAAAAGGGATAGCGGCCATGACGCACGAAAATCGTGGCCGCCTTACCGTCAATACAGACGGTAATTGGCGGCTCTACACAAACACACTCCCTGCCAACTCAACTGCGCTCGGCACAGTGACCAGGGACGAAACTGATACCGGCGCATTGGTGCGCATTGAGGCAACCGGCGCTTATGTCCAGGTCAATGCTTCCGTGATTCGCTCCCTGGACGGCCGAAAGGTTGCAGCAGCACTGGGCACCGCTGGCCGCCCGTCTGAGATGGCGGGGGGAAAGAAGGTCAATACCTACCTCGACGCCGAAAGCATCGCTATCGCCACACGCCTGGGCAATGGCAACGTCAGCGAAGGCATTCGCAAGGCGCTCAAGCAAGCGCGAGATGGGGTATGACCGACAGTATTACCGTCCGCCTCGAAACACCCGCCGTCCTGGCGCGCCTCAACGAGATCGCCCGCCAGTTTGATGACCTCTCGCCCGCCATGCGCGGCATCGGCGAACTGGTGGCCGAATCCACCAAGCAGCGCTTTACCACCAGCACGGCGCCAGATGGCCAGAAGTGGAAGCCTAACGCGCTGGCCACCGTGCTGGGTCGGCTGGCCGAGATCAGCGGCGCCTACAGCGCCAAGACCGGGCGCATGACCAAGAAGGGCGCCAGCGCTTTCATTGCCAAAAAGCCCCTGGTTGCGACCGGCGTGCTGCAAGACACGATCCGCTACCAGCTCGCTGGCCGCAACAGTGTCGAGATCGGCACCAACCGCTTTGCCGGCGAATGGGAAGGCGGCGCGGCGGTGCATCAATTCGGTGACAAAAAAGGCAACATCAAAGCCCGTCCGTTTCTCGGTTTATCCGCCAGCGACGAAGCCGAGGTGCTGGAAATTCTCGACCGCTTTCTTGAGCAGGCGCTCGGAAAGTAAAACCCCCGTTTTTTGGCCGGCCTTCACAATCGCGCTGTAATCGATTTTAGGGGTCAGGTGGGGCGCTGGTATTCCCGGCAAAAAACACCCGCGTTAAGTTACCGTTAATGAAAGCCGTGGCGGCATTGTTGGTTGTATGGCGGTCGAGCAAAAGCAGGTTCGCGGTTTAGCAGCGTCGACCTGTCGCGCTCGATCCCGTGTTTGCAGGGAAAACGAAAGCGGCGCACACTATCCCTTTTGAATTTTTGGGGGCGTCATGTTTTTCGAAAAAAAGTCTCCGTTCATGCGCGCGCTGGCTGCACTGCTCACGATCCTGCTGGCCATCCTGGCATTTGCTGCAATTTCCGCTGTTTCCGGATATTTTGAAAGGCGCGACCAGGCCAAGGCAGCAACGGCAGAGTATTGGCGTCGAGAAAAGCTGACGCCGGAGCAGCGCCTGGCAGAAGATGCGGCCAAGGCAGCAGCGGCCAAGGCGGCCGCGCAGGCTGCCAGTGCAGCGGCTGCCGCGGCCCAAAGTCGTGTAATCATCGAAAATGGGCGCCGTGCCTGCGTGACTGCCTGGACGGCTGTCCTGCGCGACCCGGATTCTGCGCAGGTCGAGGGGTTCGAAGGTGTTCCGCTAAGCGCCTCCGAGTTTCAGGGACAGATTTTCGGGCGGGCCAAGAATGGCTTTGGCGGATTCGTACGCGGCAGCTGGTGGTGCAAGGCGGTGCTGTCCGGTGACACCGTGCAGGTGATTTCGATCACGCAGGCGCTGCCTTAGATGTAATTCCGGTTACGCAAGGGCGTCCAAGCCCTTTCCCCTGACCGACGCGCCCCCCGCCGATCACAATCGGCGGCATGGCGAATCCAAAACCAAAGACCTCTGTTGCTGCGCTGGCTGCGGCGCTCCCTGCCGCCGGGCAAGCGGTGCAGCTGCTGCCGGCCGGTGCGTTTCGCGCGGCTGACGGCTCCGGTCGTCCGGCTGATGCCCCGCACTGGAAGATTGATGGCGCGATTGCTGCCCGGCTGATCGCCAGGGTGGCCGCTCGCGCCAATCCGCTGGTGATCGATTACGAGCACCAGACCTTGTTTTCTGAAAAGAACGGCCAGCCCGCGCCGGCTGCCGGCTGGTTTGCCGGCCGCGCGCTGGAATGGCGCGACGGCGAAGGCCTGTTCGCCAGTGTCGACTGGACGCCGGCTGCGGCCGGGCATATCGCCGACGGCGAATACAAGTTCATTTCCCCTGTCTTCGAATACGACCGCGCCACCGGCGAGGTGCTCGATCTGCGCATGGCCGCGCTGACCAATAACCCTGGTCTGCACGGCATGGCCGCCGTCGCCCTGACGGCGCTTAACGATTTTTCCACCGAGGAGGACCCCCCCGTGAACGAAACCCTCAAGAAGCTGCTGGCCGCCCTTGGCCTGGCGGAAAACACCGGCGAAGCGGAGGCCGTTTCGGCTGCCGTGGCGCTGAAAGCCAAGGCGGATTCCGCCGACGGTTTGAATACGCAGGTGGCGGCGCTCAAGGCGCAGTCGCCCGATCCGGCCAAGTTCGTGCCGGTCGAGACCATGCAGCAGCTGCAGACGCAGGTGGCTTCGCTCACCTCGCGCCTCAACGACGGCGAAGTGGCCGATGTGGTCGAGGCTGCGCTGACCGCCGGCAAGTTGCTGCCGGCCCAGAAGGAATGGGCGGTCGAGTTGGGCAAATCCAACCTCGCCGCGCTCAAGTCTTACGTCGAGAAGACGCCGGCCATCGCCGCACTGGGTGGCATGCAGTCCGACGGCAAGGATCTCGGCGGCAAGGGTAATCAATCTACTGGCGCCGACCTGGCGGTGATGAAGGCCCTGGGCCTGACCGCCGAACAGTTCGCCACCGGCAAACAGGAGGCTTGAACCATGGCTGCACTCACCGCTGCTCGAAACACCCTTGAACGCGCTGGCGATGTGGTCGGCTACCCGGTCAAGACCAACGTCAAGGCCCTCCAGGGCGGGATCGCCGTGCTCAACGCCGGCTATGCCGCGCCGGGCACGGTCGCCACTGGCCTGATCGCCGTCGGCCGCTTCGAAGAAACGGCCGACAACACCGGCGGCGCCAACGGCGCCATCTCGGTGCAGGTCAAGCGCGGCACCTTCAAGTACGGCAACTCGTCTGCCGGCGATCTGATCGCCCAGGCCGACGTCGGTGCCGACTGCTACATCGTCGACGACCAGACGGTCGCCAAAACCAACGGCTCCAGCACCCGTTCCGTCGCCGGCAAGATCATCGCCGTCGATGCGGATGGCGTCTGGGTCAAGATCGGTCAATAAGGAGTCACCATGCAAATTACCGCCCCCGTATTGCTGGCCCTGCAACAGGGTTTCAATGCTGCCTTCCTGCAAGGTCTTGGCTCCGTCAAGCCCTCGCTCGACCTGGTCGCCATGCGCGTTCCTTCGACGGCCGATACCGAGAATTACGGCTGGATGAAGGATCTGCCGGGTATGCGCGAATGGGTTGGCCAGCGCCAGATCAATAACCTGGAATCGAGCCCCGCGCAGCTCAAGAACAAGACCTACGAGCACACTATCGGCGTCAAGCGCGAAGCCATCGAAGACGACAAGCTCGGCATCTACACGCCGATGCTGTCGATGCAGGGTGAGGTCGTTGCCCGCCATCCGGACGAACTGGTCTGGGGGCTGCTGCCGCAGGGCTTCTCGACGCTGGGCTTCGACGGTCAGTATTTCTTCGATACCGATCACGTCGGCTACACCGCTGCGGGCGCCGAAACCGCCTACAGCAACACCGGCGGCGGTGCGGGTGCTCCCTGGTTCCTGATGGACCTCTCGCGCGCCTTCATGAAGCCCCTGATCTTCCAGGAGCGCAAGAAGGCCGAATTCGTGTCGCTGACCCGTCCGGATTCCGAGTACGTGTTCATGCACAAGGAGTTCCTCTACGGCGCCGACGGCCGCTACGTGGCTGGCTTCGGCTTCCATCAGCTGGCTTACGGCTCCAAGGCGACGCTCGACGCGACGGCCTTCAACGCCGGTCGCCTGGGGATGGAAACGCAGCGCCGGCCCGATGGCTCGGTGCTTGGTGTGACCGTCACGCACCTGGTCTGCGGCCCCAGCCGCCGTGTCGAGGCCGAAGCCCTGCTGATGAAGGAATACCTGGCCGCCGGCGAAAGCAACACCAACTACAAGGCGGTGAATCTCATCGTCGATCCGCGCCTCGGCTAATCGCCTTCGAACGCTGAACCCGAGCCCCTTCGTCGAGAGGGGGCTTTTTTGAGCGTTTGACCTAACCACCAGGAGATTGCCATGCCCCCGAAATCCAAAGCCGAAGAATCAAAACAGGATCAAGAAATCAAGCCGTCCCATCTGGTAATCAAGTCGCTGCGCCCCGGGTTTCGTCGTGCCGGTCGCGCCTGGCCGGCCGAAGAGGTGACTGTTGCGGTTAAAGAATTCACCGCCGAGCAGATCGAGGCGCTGCTGGCCGAGCCCTTGCTGGTCGTCATTCCGCTGGTCAGCGAAGAAAAAGAGGTCGAGTAACCCATGGCCTACGCCACCCTCGCCGAGCTGCTTTCCCGTTTTGGCGACGTCGCCCAGGTGGCCGATGTCGATGGCACGGGCGAGATCGACGCCGAGAAGGTGGCGCGGGCGCTGGGCGATGCCGACGCCGAGATCGACGCCGCGCTGGTCGGGCGCTACGCCCTGCCGATGGTGCCGGTGCCCGAGCTGCTGACGCGCATCGCCTGCGATCTGGCGCGCGAATCGCTTTATGACGAGTCGCCGACCAAGGTGGTGACGGATCGTGCCGAGAAGGCGCGGGCGCTGCTGGTGGCCATTGCCGCCGGCCGCATGCGCTTCGAGGCTGCCGCCGCGCCGACCGAAACCAGCGCGCAAGGGCTGGTCGAGATCGTCACCGGGCGCCGCACCTCGCCCTTTACCGGAAGCTGACATGGCCCTGCTCGACGCCGGCCCGTTGATCGAAGCCCGCCTCAAGGCCAAGTGCCCGACGGCGGGCGACAACGTCTTCTCGACCGCCGACCTGGCGGGCGTTAAAGAGAAGTCGCAGGTAACGCCGGCGCTGCATGTGGTGCTGCACAGTTATCAGCCGCTGTCCGACGACGACGGCAGCAGCTCGCGCTGGCGCGAGATCTGGCTGGTCGTGGTCGTCGTCAAGAATGCCCGCCAGAACGTCGGCGCGCAGGCGGTGCGCAACGAGGCGCCACCCTTGCTGGCCGAGGTCGTCGCCGCGCTGGACGGCTGGCGCTGCCCCGGCTGCATTGGCCTGGTGCGCGCCATCGATCCGCCGGCGCCATTGATTACCGACGGCTTCGGCTATTTTCCGCTGGCGTTTGCGACGCAGGTCGTGAGCGACGGCGCAGAGGACGAATGATGGCCGCTCTGGGCGCTCGTTTCGATTTGCGCGATCACAACGCGATGGTCAAGGGCCTGCCCTGGCACCTGGGCTACACCCACAAGGCCGGGCCGCAGAAGACGCCAGTCGACCTCACCGGCTGCAGCGCGCGCCTGGTCATCGATAACCCGCTGGACGCCGACCAGGCACCGGTCGAGTTCTCGACGGCCTCCGGGCATATTGTGCTGGGGGGCATTGCCGGCACGGTCGATATCGACCTGGACGAGACGGACACCCAGCTGGCCGGCACCCGCGCCCGCTACCGGCTCTATTTCACCAATTCGCTGGGCAAGGAATCGCTGCTGCTGCGCGGCAGCCTGGCGCTGGTCGAGGAAAACGAATGAGCGCAGAAGTCATCGAGCTGCGCGCGGCGGAATACCTGGTCATCGAGGCGCCGGGCGAGCCGACCGTCATCGAGCTGCCGGTCCATACCTTCGAGCTGGTCGAGGTGGCCGAGCAGGGCCTGCCCGGGCCGCAGGGGCTGCAGGGCCTCCAGGGCGAGCCCGGCCCTCCCGGCCTTTCGGGCGCCAGTTACCCGCATATTCAGGCGGTACCTGCCGCCGACTGGATCATCAATCACGGCCTGGGGCGTTACCCCTCGGTGACGGTGGTCGATTCCGCTGGCAGCACCGTGGTTGGCAATGTCGAGTACATCTCGGCGAACCAGGTCATCGTCCATTTCAACGGCGCCTTTGGCGGTGCTGCCTACCTGAACTGAGGAGAAAACCATGAAGCACCTCGTCAATCTCGACCTGAACAAGAACGAGCTGCAGAACGCCCGGGTTCAGAACCTGGCATCCGCGCCCGGCTCGCCGGTTGCCGGCCAGATCTACCACGATACGGTCAACTTGACGCCGTACTTCTGGAACGGCAGCGCCTGGATCCCGGTGGATGCGACCAAGCGCACCGGGATCCCGCTCGCCAACCTGGCCGCCGACCCGCTGGCACGCACCAACCATACCGGCACGCAGCTGGCGGCGACGATCAGCGACTTCAACACCGCCGTCCGCACCAACCGGCTCGACCAGATGGCCGCACCGACCGCCGACTTCTCGGCCGGCGGCTTCAAGATCACCAACGTGGCGACGCCGGTTTCGGGCACCGATGCCGCGAACAAGCAGTTCGTCGAAGACAAGGTCGCCGGCATGTCCTGGAAGGACGAGGTACGCGTGGCCACCACCGCCGCCGGCACGCTGGCCTCCAGTTTTGCCAACGGCTCGACGGTCGATGGCGTCACGCTGGCGACCAATGACCGCATCCTGATCAAGGATCAATCGACCGCCACGGAAAACGGGATCTACACCGTCAATGCCTCCGGCGCGCCGACCCGGGCGACGGATGCCGACAGCGCCAACGAGATCAACGGCGCCGCCGTCTTCGTCGGCAACGGCACGACCAACGGGGGCACGCGCTGGGTGTGCAACACCACCGGCACGATCACCCTGGGCAGCACGGCGCTCAGCTTCGCCCAGTTCGGTGGCGGCTCGGCCTACACCGCCGGCAACGGCCTCACGCTGTCGGGCAACGACTTCAACGTCGGCGCCGGTACCGGTATCTCGGTCGCCGCAGATGCGGTGGCGATCGATACCGCCGTCGTCGTGCGCAAGTACGCCGCCAACTTCGGTGACGGCTCGGCGACCAGCTACGTGATCACGCACAACCTGAATACCAAGGACGTGACGGTGTCGTTCCGCCAGAATGCCGACGACGTGGCGGTGCAGGTCGACTGGACGGCGACCTCGGCCAATACGATCACCGTCAGCTGTGCCGTTGCGCCGGCTGCAAGTGCCTTGCGCGTCACGGTTCACGCCTGATCCATGCGCTCGCTCGGCTTCGACCAGGTCACGGCCGTCGCCGTGCTGCCGACGCCGACGACGGCTTTGGCCGGCGTCGTCGTGCGGCTGACGACCGACGGGCACCCGTACTGGTGCAACGGTACGGCGTGGGTCGATCTCGGCCAGGCCATCACCGTCTCCAGCACCGCGCCGGCCAGCCCGGCGCTTAACGATTTGTGGCTGCAGATCTGATGTTGTCCTTCGGCGCCCTCTACGCCTTCGCGCTGCAGCTGTGGCTGGCCGGCGTGCTGACCATCGGCCTGGTGCTCGCCACGCTGTGGCTGGTGGCGGTCGTGGTCGAGGGTGCGCGCCCGATGCGCAACTGCCTGATCGTCGCCGTCGCGCTGTGGGTCGAGGGCGGCTGCCGCCAATACCTATGGACACGGCGCAGCCGTAGCTGCCGGGGCCTCATTCCCCACTTCGGTACCGCCCAGCAGCGGCCCGGGCGCTGCGTTCGCATCGTCGAATACATCCCGCCCCGCCGCGCCGCCCTCGATGGCGGCCTGCTCTTCCAGGGCGAATACCGCGTCTGGCACCTGCGGGTGACCGACGTTCGCCGCTTTACCGACCGGGCCGCAGCGCTGGCCCATAACCCGAGGAATTGAATATGCTGACTCCCGCCCAATGCACCACCCTCAAGGCGCTGGCCATGGCCGACCAGACCGCCGCCGCGCTGATCGCCGCCGGCAACGACATGGCCCTGGCCGACTGGTTCAACGCACCGACCACCACCTGGATTTGGCGCACCAGCGTGCCGGCCGATGAGGTCTTCGACGCGATCACCTGGGCCAACCTGACGCCGGTTGATGCACCGGACGGCTCGGCGGCCTACACCAACCGAGCGCTGCTCTGCCAGGCCAAGCAGA